>ERZ827108.914-NODE-914-length-44496-cov-32.076956_pt1 | contig 44496 bp, 32 predicted proteins | sample MGYA00519921_ERZ827108 | MGnify/ENA primary metagenome ERZ827108 (study PRJEB31778, sample SAMEA3449258) | human gut metagenome | biome: human gut; feature: human-associated habitat; material: faeces | place: United Kingdom | collected 2010/2012 ...
TGCGCCGCGACGGATGCGACAAACGCAGACCGGGGCTTACCGGTCCGCATAAGGTTCGTCGTCTGGCTTTCTATTAGTCCGCTTGCGCCTCGGTGCCCTGAACGAGCTCGGCACGCTCGGCTTGTACGGACTTTGGATTAGTCCGCTTGCGCCTCGGTGCCCTGAACGAGTTCAGCACGCTCGGCTTGTACGGACTTTGCGCAAAAGTAGGGCACGCCGTCCCCGTTCCCGTCGTCCGCCGCAGGCGCGTAATGCCGCGAAAAGCGCCCGTCCGTCCACTTTTGACATTAACATTTTTAACTTTTGTGCACAATCGGGAGCGCGTACATGCCATGTAGTTTCCCCTACATATAGGAACAGTCACAACTACATGGCATGTACGGGAAACTACAAGGCACCCGGGAAATCCTTCCACGGCGGAAAATCCCCCTGAAAGCCGGCCTGAACAAACAAAAAAAGGGCGGCACATGCCGTCCTCTGCGCTTCCGCACTACAAAGATAATACATTTTTCGCCCGAAAGCAAATTGTGTTAAAATCTCCGGCGGGGCGGAATCCGCATCTTCGGCGGGCCGGCGGCGGGATGTCGGTGTGCGGTGAAGTGTTAGGATTTTTTTTGTGCCTGTCCCTTGTCCGGTCGCTTGGAAAAGTGTAATTTTGCAGCCGAAGACAGAATGAGGAAAGATTTGGCTGCTTGCAACCTCAAGAAAAAATGCTAAAACGACAGTCGGCCCGTCGGGCCGGTCCGCGCCACGTCTGCGATACGGGGCGGGGATACCGGGAAAGGACGAAAAGTCGTACTGCTTTTGCATACGGTCACAGGTGTGGCGATTGCCGCAAACCGTTCTTTGTTCTGCTTCCGCGTTGCGGTGAGCAGTTTTTTTATGTCCAATCATCCTAAACGAAGAAAGAAAATGGGATATCTATTTACATCCGAATCGGTGTCCGAGGGACACCCCGACAAGGTGGCCGACCAGATATCGGACGCCGTGCTTGACGAGTTGCTGGCCTATGACCCCGACTCGAAAGTAGCTTGCGAAACGCTTGTGACCACGGGACAGGTGGTCGTGGCAGGAGAGGTGAAATCCGATGCGTATGCAGACCTGCAGGACGTTGTGCGGCGTACCATCCGCCGCATCGGTTATACGAAAGCCGAGTACATGTTCGACGCTGACAGTTGCGGGCTGTTGAGCGCCATACACGAGCAGAGCCCCGACATCAACCGCGGCGTGGAGCGTACCGACCCCATGGAGCAGGGCGCCGGCGACCAGGGTATGATGTTCGGCTATGCCAATAACGAGACCGACACGTACATGCCGCTGCCGCTTTCGCTGGCGCACGACATCCTTGTCGTGTTGGCCGAAATCAGGCGTGAGGGCCGCGAGATGACTTATCTGCGTCCCGACTCGAAGAGCCAGGTGACCGTTGAATATGACGACGAGGGGCGTGCCGTGCGCATAGACACGATTGTCGTTTCGACGCAGCACGACGACTTCATCACGGCGGCCGAGGCCGGCAGCCAGGAGCGTGCCGACGAGCTGATGCTCGACCGCATCCGCCACGACGTGGTCAGCATCCTCATTCCCCGCGTCCTGCGCGAGCGGGTGCATACGCCCGAGGTGAAGGCCCTGTTCACGAACGGTGTCATCAAGTATCACGTGAACCCTACGGGCAAGTTCGTCATCGGCGGCCCGCACGGCGACACCGGTCTGACGGGACGCAAGATCATCGTCGATACTTATGGCGGCAAGGGTGCGCACGGCGGTGGCGCGTTCTCGGGTAAAGACCCGTCGAAGGTGGACCGTTCGGCCGCTTATGCCGCACGCCACATCGCCAAGAACATGGTGGCGGCCGGCGTGGCCGACGAAATGCTCGTCCAGCTGAGTTATGCCATCGGCGTGGCCCGGCCCGTTTCGGTCTATGTGAACACGTATGGCCGCAAACATGTGGACCTGACCGACGGGGAAATAGCCTGCAGGATACAGGAACTCTTCGACTTGCGCCCGCGTGCCATCGAGCAGCAGCTGAAACTGCGCAACCCCATCTATGAAGAGACGGCCAGCTACGGACATGTGGGCCGCAGACCCGAAACCGTCACCAAGACGTTCCGCCGCCGCGGGGGCGAGACCCGGACCGTCGAGGTGGAACTCTTCACGTGGGAGAAACTCGACCGCGTGGACGACATCAGAAAGGCTTTCGGACTTTGACGGGAGACGGGCCGGCCGGTGCCGGCCGCTCCTATTATATATAATGTGTAGCGACCCATGAACATTACCATCTACAGCGCGTCGAGCGGTCAGGTGCCGGCGGCTTATGTCGAGGCGGCCCGCGGGCTGGGCGAACTGCTTGCCCGCCGCGGCCACGTCATCGTGAACGGCGCGGGCCGGACCGGCCTGATGGCTGCCGCGGCCGAGGCCTGCATGGCGGCAGGCGGCGAGGCGGTGGGTGTCATCCCCCGTTTCATGATAGAACAGGGCTGGCAGCATACGGCCATGACGCGGCTCATCGTCACCGAAGACATGCACAGCCGCAAGGAGACCATGGCCGGCATGTCCGATGCCTGTATTGCCCTGCCCGGAGGCGTGGGCACGCTCGAGGAGTTGCTCGAAATCATCACGTGGAAGCAGCTCGGGCTCTACCTGAAGCCCGTCGTCGTGCTCAACACGGGCGGTTACTTCGACCCGCTGCTGGCACAACTCGAACGGGCCGTGGAGGAAAGGTTCATGCGTCCCGAGCATAAGGCCATCTGGCAGGTGGCCACGACGCCCGACGAGGCCGTTGCGCTCTGCGAGAACACGCCCTGCTGGGAAGAGGCGGTGCGCAAGTTCGCCGCGTTGTGACGGAAAAAGAGGACGATGACCGACTGAAAAAATATTGTTCCGTATGCCCGACACCCTATACATAGACAGTCTTGCGACCGACACCGTGCCCGTGTGCGCGCTGTCGCCGTCGGTCGTGTGCGTGCCGGATTCCGCCGTGTGTTTCGACTGTTGGGAGAACGCCGGGGCGCCGTCTGCGGCCGTAAAGGACGCACCCGCGCTCACCTTCTTCCGGCTTGCCGACCTGCACACGGCCGACGCTCCGGGCGTTGCGGGCGATTTGCGGCCCTATGACATAGGTGCCGAGGACGGTTTCGCCGCAACCCTGTTGCTGACCGCCTTTTTCGCCGTCTCTGTCACCGTCCGCTCGTGGCGGAGCCTGTGCGAGATGCTCTCGGCCCTGTTCCGTGCGCCCGTGGCCGACTATGAGCGCAGCGAGCGTGCGGCATCCGAGACGCGCGGCTTCTTGTTCTTTGTCTTTCTGGCCGCCTTCGTGCAGGGCATCCTGTTCTTTGTCTACGCACAGGCCTGCCTGCCCGACGCCTTTGCCGATGTGCCGCCGCCGGTGCTGCCTGTGGTGGCCGTCGCCTCCTGTTTCCTTTTCCATTTGGGCAAGTTCGCGCTCTACCACATGGTGAACGGCGTGCTCTTCGACCGTTCCCGCACCGCGCAGTGGGCCGATGCCTATCTGTTGTCGCTGTTCGCTTCCGGCTTCCTGCTGTTGCCCGTCGTGCTGTCGGCAGTCTATTTCGGCCTGTCGCTCCGCCATTGTGCCATAGCCCTTGGCTCGGTGTCGGCACTTGTCGGATTAGTGCTATTTTTCAGGTGTTTTCGCATATTTTTCAAGCACGGGCTGGGCTATGTCCATATAATTTTGTACTTTTGTGCGCTTGAAATTTTGCCTGCGTTTGTGTTGTGGCGTTTCTTGCACTGGATAAGCCTGAATTTGACTATAACTGTTTAGATTGAAATAGAGTTTCTATGATAAAGAAGATTCTTGTGTCGCAGCCGCAGCCCGCTTCCGACAAGTCTCCCTATTATGAGATTGAGCGTAAGTACGGCGTCGAACTTGTATTCCATCCCTTTATTAAAGTAGAATGCTTGAGCGCGCGTGAGTTCCGCCAGCAGAAAGTCCAGATACTGGACCATAGCGCGATTGTCTTTAATTCCCGCCATGCCATCGACCATTTCTTTACGCTTTGCAAGGAAATGCGCGTCGCCATCCCCGAGGACATGAAATATTTCGGCATATCCGAGACCGTGGCGCTCTACATCCAGAAATACGTACAATACCGCAAACGCAAGGTTTTCTTCCCGACAAGCGGAAAATTGCCCGACCTCGTGGCGCTCATGGGCAAGCATAAGACCGAGAATTACCTGATTCCGCAGAGCGACGTGCACAGTGACGAGATGCACCTCATGCTTGAGGAAAAGAAACTCAGACATACGGAGTGTGTCATGTATCGTACGGTGAGCAATGCCTATCCCGCCGACCGCCCGGCCGACTTTGACATGGTCATTCTCTTCACTCCCGCCGGCGTGGAATCGCTGTTGAAGAATTTCCCCGACATCAAAAACACGAATGTCCGCATAGGTTGTTTCGGCAAGGCCACGGCCAAGGCCATCGAAGAGGCGGGGCTGGAACTCCACCTCGAGGCCCCGTCCGTCAAGGCGCCTTCCATGACCGGCTCGCTGGAGCTTTACCTTGAGGACAACAAGGACTGAGCGGCCCGGATGCCTTTGGCGCGTTAGTCCCGGCAGACTGCGATGAAGCAATATTCCTTTTCAAAACCCGAACACCTGTGCCTGAAGAGCGACATCGAGGCTCTCTTCTCGGCGGGTAGCCATGCCATGACCGTTTACCCCTTGCGGGCGGTGTGTCGCAGGGTCGTCCATACGTCGGGCCCGCAGGTACAGGTGCTGCTCAGCGTGGCCAAGCGCCGGTTGCACCATGCCGTGGACCGCAACCGTGCGAAACGGCAGTTGCGCGAGGCATACCGGCGCAACAAGCACGTGCTGCTCGGGGCATTGCCGCCGGGTGTGGGACTGCACGTGGCTTTTGTGTGGCTGTCGGAAAGGCCTGAGTCGTCGCACAAGGTAGAGGCGCGCGTCGTGACCTTGCTTGAACGGATGTGCGAGTATGTTTCGCGACCCGAAGTGCCCGCTGCGGCCGCCGAAGACTGATGTACGAAATCCGAGGCTTATGAAAAAACTGATTGTCGCCCTGCTGGTGGCCCCCATCCGCTTTTATCGCCGTTTCATCTCGCCGATGCTGCCGCCGGCCTGTAGGTATACGCCCACCTGTTCCCAATATGCCATCGAGGCCTTGCAGAAACACGGCCCGCTGAAAGGCTTGTACCTTGCCGTGCGCCGGCTGCTGCGCTGCCATCCGTGGGGAGGCAGCGGCTACGACCCCGTACCCTGATGCCGCAGGCAGGCGTCAAGCGGCCCGAAAACGGTATTTTATTATTCTGAAAATGCACTCCCTGTCTCCCGACATAGACTTTCACACCCATGACCTTACGGTTCCTGCCGGCTCGGCCATCGTAAATGTGCCGAAAGCCTGGCTTGTGCGTCCCGAAGCCTTCGCCCCGGTGCCCGGAGGCCTCTATTCGGCGGGCATACATCCGTGGTGGACGTCGCCGGACGAATGGGACGAGGCGCTGTTTACCGGGCTGGAAGTCCTTTTGTCGCATCCGCAGGTCGTGGCGCTTGGTGAATGCGGGCTGGACCGCCTGCGCGGCGGCAGTATGGAGCGGCAATGCGAGGTTTTCGGGCGGCAAGTGCGGCTGGCCGGGCGCTTCGGCCTTCCTGTCACGGTGCATTGCGTCCGTGCCTTCGACATACTGTTGCATATGCACAAGTCGCTGCGTCCCGCCACGCGTTGGACGGTCCACGGATTCCGCGGCCGGCCCGCACTGGCCCGCCAGTTGTTGGCGGCAGGCATAGACCTGAGTTTCGGCAGCCGCTATGATGCCGGCAGCTTCGCCCTTGTTCCGCCCGGGCGGCGGCATGTCGAGACCGACGGGCCCTATATGGAGGACGGCCGGTAAGCCTTTTGTGCACCGCCGGCTCAGAGGTTCACGGCCAGACCCGCCATGAACGTGGCCCGCGGCATGGGGAAACCTTTCGTTTCCTCATAGCTTTGCGCCAGCAGGTTCTCGCCCCGCGCAAACAATTCTACGGTCCGGTTCAGCCGGAAGCATCCCCGCACGTTCCACAACAAGTACCGTTCCTGTTCCCCGCCGTCCGTGTCGAGGTAAAGCCCGTCCACGTATTGCAGCGAGGTTTGTGCCGTCCACCGTCCGCCGGTAAATGTCGCCGCGCAGTAAGCCTTGTGGCGCGGTGATAGCGGAACGGGCCGCTTCATGTGCAGGAAACTGTAATTTCCGGCTATCCGCCAGTTCCTGTCTATGCGCCACGCGGCCGAAAGTTCCATTCCGCAGTTTTCTATCGCCCCCGAATTCTGCCATTTCGGCCGTCCGTCCGTGCGCACATTCATGATAATGTTTTCTCCCTTTATATAAAAGACGTTCACTCCGTAGGTCAGGCCGCTTCGGGACAGCTCCTGCGAAAATCCGAGTTCGTGGTTCCACAGCCTTTCGGGCCTGAGGTCGGGATTACGCGGCGTGAACATGTACAGTTCCCGCAGCGAAGGATTGCGGAAGCCGCGGACCGACACCGCTTTCAGTACAATGCCGTGCGGCAGTCGTGCGGACAGGCCGAACTGAGGTACGGTCTGTGTGCCCGTCCTGCCATGCCGGTCGATGCGCAAGCCTGCGTCGGCCGTCAGCCACGGCGTCAGGTCCTGCCGGATGTCCGCGTAGCCGGCGATATCCGTCAGCGCCGTGTCCGCAGAATACTCCCGCCGGCCGTCGGCCCGGTAGTCGTTCCACGCTTTGCCGCCGAAACGCTGCAGGTCAAAGCCCAAAGTCAGGTGGTTGCCCCTGAAAAGCCGCAGTGTCTCGTATGCCGTCACGCCCGCCATGCGGTCGGTGGAGCGGAACAGGTAGTCACGCGGCGGTGTCCCGGGCGAATGCCCGTCGTTGATGCAATGCCGTCCGTAGTTGAAGTAAGCCCGTACAGCCCCGTCGGCACGTGCGTACCGATTTTCGAGGGCCAGCGACGCCATACCGCGGTTTGCCAGCGCGTCATTGTCGGCTATCGGTGCCGATGTCGCACCCGGGTTCGACGAAGTGAAGTGTGTGAAACTCGCGTCGCCTGTCAGTTCGAAATGTTCCGCTATCCGGTAGCTCAACTTGGCATATCCGCCCGCCTGTTCGAAGTCCAGGTCGTCGCGGTGGCCGTCCGTGCGTCCGTACTGGGCCGCCAGTGTTCCCGAGAAGCGGCCTTTGCGCATCTGGGTCTCGGCTTCGGCCGTCATCGTGCCGTATGAGCCGGCGGCCGCCTGCATCCGGGTGTGCGTTCCGTCATGTTTGGGTTGTCGTGTCACGATGTTCACCACGCCTCCCATGGCGTTCGAGCCGTATAACACCGATGCCGGTCCGCGTACCACCTCGACGCGCTCGGCCAGGTGCGACTGATACATGTCGGCGATGCCATGTCCGAACAGCCCCATGTATTGTGGCCGTCCGTCAATGAGTACCATGACCTGCGCGGCCGACGAGCCGCCCAGTCCGCGCAGCGTCATCGTACCCGCCGCCCCGTTTCCGATTCCGTATCCCAGCGGCCCGCGTGCCGATACGAACATCCCCGGAACCGCTTCGCCCAGCACCGGCAGCAGCGACGGCTCTTCGCGCAGGCGCAGCTCCTGTCTGCCGATGACGGAAACGGTCATGGGCAATTGCCGCGCGTCGGTAGTCTCGCGTGTACCGGTCACGACGGCTTCGCCCAGCCGCACAGTGTCGGCCGGCTGTCCGGCCGCAGCCGCGCAGATGGATAAGAAGGCGGAGAGCAACAGCATTCCGCCCTTCGCATGTGCGATGTGTCGGTGAGTCATGGCCTGTCGCATCAGAGTTCCACTAACGTATATTTCTGCGAGCCCAGTCCGATGCTTTCTCCATAGTCGAGCGTGTGCATTCCGTGCCGTGAGTCGATGCGCTCGATGAGATGTACTTTACCCTCGTCGGGCGACTGGCGCACCAGGTCCGTGCAGGCCCGGTCGAGCGCCACGGGGTCGAGCGAGGCCAGGATGCCGATGTCAGCCATTTGCGGGGCATGCGGATTGGACGAACAGTCACAATCGACCGACAACTTGTTGGCCACCGAGATGTAGATGATGTTCCGTCCGCAATGGTCGGCCACAGCCTTTGCCGCTTCGGCCATCGACTCGAGGAAATCATCCTGTTCGGGCAGCATCTGCCACAGTTCGGCGGGATTGTCCGTGCGTCCGGCCGTATGGATGCGCGCCTTGCCGCCCGCAGAACCTATTCCGATGGAAATATTCTTGATGGCACCGCCGAATCCGCCCATGGCATGTCCTTTGAAGTGCGACAGAACAATGGTGAAGTCGTAGTTCAGGAAATTGCGGCCCACGAGGTCGGCCTTCAGGTGCCGGCCGTTCCTGACCGGAAGTTCCGTTTCGCCTTCGCCGTCCATGATGTCCACGTCGGCGATGGCCGTGAAGCCGTGTTCGGCCGCGGCCTTGTAGTGCTCCTCAGTCGTCGAGCGGCGTCCGCCATAGGCTGTGTTGCATTCCACGATAGTCCCTTTCACGCGTTTCACGAGGGGTGCGATGAGCTGCGGGTCGAGAAAGTTGTGTCCGCCCGGCTCACCCGTCGAAATCTTCACGGCCACGCGGCCGTTTGCCTCGCGGCCCAGCGCTTCGTATATCCTTATCAGATTGTCGGCCGTGATGTCACGTACGAAATAAACCTTGGACGGAGTGTCTTTGTCCGTGTTGCCGGCGGCCTGCGCCGTTGTGCCGAGCAGGACCGCTGCGGCAAGAATCAGTGTGTTGCGGATGATGGAGTACATGATGATGATTTTTATGGTTTTCGTTGAAGTGGAAATTTCCACATGTGCAAAAATACGTCGGTTCCGGCATTCCGCGCTTAGCCGGATTACTGATTTTATTACCTTTTTTACCGTTTCCCGGCCCCGCAGTGGCTTCTGTATGCCTCCGGCCGGCCAAATGCGGCCGTGCAAACGCCACTGCGTGGCCGGATATGCCGGTTTGCCGCCGTCTGTTTCGGCAGAAAATCGTAACTTTGCGGCGCCTGTCGCCGCGAATCACGGGCGCAGGCACATCAGTCTGCATAAAAAAACGGTTTTATGACGATACTTGCATTTACAATCATCCTGCTTGCGGCCTCCTATCTGGCCGGTCTGCTCGGCTCGCTTACGGGACTGGGCGGCGGTGTGGTGGTCATTCCGGTGCTGACCCTGTGTTTCGGCGTCGATTTCCACTATGCCATCGGCGGAGCCCTCGTGGCGTCCATCGCAACCTCGTCCGGCTCGGGTAGCGCCTACGTGAAGGAGGGCATAACCAACATCCGGCTCGGCATGTTCCTCGAGATAGCCACCACCATCGGCGCGGTGGCCGGAGCCATCGTCGCGGTATGGCTCAACAACTCGGTCATAGCCATCATTTACGGCTGCGTGCTCGTGCTGACCGCGGCCATGCAGCAGCGTCGCAAGTCGGATCACGACGGCATCGTAGGGTCGGAGATGGCGCGGCGGCTCAGATTGTTCGGCACATGGCCGCAAAAGGACGGTACGGTGCGGAAATACGAGCTCAGGCACGTGGGCGGCGGTTTCAGCGTGATGCTCGGCGCCGGAGTCCTGTCGGGAATTCTCGGTATCGGCTCGGGCGTGCTCAAGGTCATAGCGATGGACGGCATCATGAAGGTTCCGTTCAAGGTTTCGACCACGACATCCAACTTCATGATGGGCGTGACGGCGTGCGCCTCGGCGGTGGTCTACATCCAGCGCGGCAACATCGTTCCCGGCATCGCGTGTCCCGTGATGATCGGCGTGCTTTTCGGCGCGCTCACGGGCGCACGGCTGCTCAAGCGGCTCGACGTGCGCCTTTTGCGCCGCATCTTCTGCATTGCCATCCTTCTGGTGGCCGTTAATATGATTTACCAAGGATTTACCGGCAGTTTCGAACACCATTAAACGGACATGATGAAAGACAAGAACAGCGAACGCGACATACAGCAGCTCATAGGCAACACGCTCCGCTGGGGCGTGAGCATTGCCTGCCTCATCGCCTTTCTGGGCGGTGTGGTCTATCTCTTCAAGCACGGCATGGAACCGTTGCCCGACTATACGCGCTTTGCTTACGGCGATGCGCATCCGGCGGAGTACACGACGCTCGGCGGCATCATGGACGGCGTGCGCACGATGAACGCCATGAGCTGGATTCAGCTCGGTGTCATCGCCCTTATCCTCACGCCCGTCATGCGCGTGCTGCTTTCGCTCGTCGATTTCGTACGCGAACGCGACTGGCTCTATGCGGCCATCACCGCCGTGGTGCTGACTATTATCCTGGCCAACTCGGTCGGCGGCTTCTGACCGCCCGCCACGCCTTATTATATATAGGAGCGCAGCGCCGTGACCCGCTCACATGAAAAAGCGTCCGTCCGACAATCGGTTGTCGGACGGACGTTTTTCCGTTCAGCCCGCCCGGCCGTGGGGCGGGGCAGGGCTGTTTTTCGTTTTTCAATCCTGTATGAGGTCGCGGCCCGTCATTTCGGCGGGCTGGGGCAGGCCGAGGATGTGCAGGATGCTCGGGGCCACGTCGGCCAGGACGCCGTCCGACACCTTCGCCCCGGCATTCGCGGTGACGTAGATGAAAGGTACGGGGTTCAGCGAGTGCGCCGTGTTGGGCGAGCCGTCGGCATTGATGGCGTTGTCGGCGTTTCCGTGGTCGGCGATGATGATGGTCTCGTAACCGACCTCGTTGGCGGCGGTCACCACCTCGTTCACGCACGCATCGACAGCCTTGACGGCTTTCTCGATGGCGGCGTAGACGCCCGTATGTCCCACCATGTCGCCGTTGGCGAAGTTTACGACGATGAAGTCATACTTGTCCTCGCGGATGGCCGCCACGAGCTTGTCCTTCACCTCGTAGGCCGACATTTCGGGCTGCAGGTCGTAGGTAGGCACCTTGGGCGAAGCCACGAGTATGCGCTCTTCCCCTTCGTAGGGAGTCTCGCGTCCGCCGTTGAAGAAGAAGGTCACGTGCGCGTACTTCTCGGTTTCGGCCGTGTGGAGCTGTTTCAGTCCTTTCGAGGCCAGGTATTCGCCGAGCGTGTTCTCCACGTTCTCTTTCGGGAACAGGATGTGCACGCCGGTGAACGAGGCGTCGTAGGGCGTCATGCAGTAATACTGCAGTCCGGGCACGGTGTGCATACCCTCTTCGGGCATGTCCTGCTGCGTGAGCACCACGGTGAGCTCCTTGGCGCGGTCGTTGCGGTAGTTGAAGAAGATGACCACGTCGCCTTCCTTGATACGTCCGTCCACGTTGGCGTTTACGAGCGGTTCCATGAACTCGTCCGTGTTCTTGTGTTCCTCGGAGTCGGAGTCGTAGCAACTCTGTACGCCTGCGGCCATGTCGGTCACGGCGCGTCCCTTGCCCTCGACGAGCTGGTCATAAGCCACCTTGACGCGGTTCCACCGCTTGTCGCGGTCCATGGCATAGAAGCGGCCGATGATGGAAGCCACGTGCGCGCCGGTCTCGGCACATTTGGCCGTGAGTGCCTCGATGAAGCCCTTGCCGCTCTTGGGGTCGGTGTCGCGTCCGTCCATGAAGCAGTGCACGAAGGTGCGGCCGGCCACGCCGTACTCGCCCGAAATCTCGACGAGCTTGAAGAGATGGTCGAGCGACGAGTGCACGCCGCCGTCGGACGTGAGTCCCATGAGGTGTACGTTCTTTCCGTTGTCGCGTGCATAGGAGTAAGCCGAAACGATTTCGGGGTTCTGCAGGATGGAACCGTCGGCACAGGCGCGGTTAATCTTGACCAAGTCCTGGTAGACGATGCGTCCGGCGCCGATGTTGAGGTGTCCCACTTCCGAGTTGCCCATCTGCCCGTCGGGCAGTCCAACGTTCTCGCCCGAGGCGAGCAGTTGCGAGTGCGGATACTTTGCGTTGAGCGAGTCGATGAACGGCGTGGGCGTCTGGAAGATGACGTCGCCCTTTCCGTGCGAGCCGATGCCCCATCCGTCGAGAATCATCAGTAATGCTTTCTTTGCCATAAGTTGATGTTTTTGGTAGATGATATTTGCGGCAAAGATACATATTTATTTCGACAACCGCAGTGCGGAAACCTGTCCCTGTGCGGGGAAAAACTGTTTTTAGGGAAAGTCGCGGGCGGAACGCCGGGCGGCACGGCGCAACATTAACATTTTTAACTTTCGTACACGTTTGGCGCGGCGTACATGGCTTGTAGTTTGGCTTACATGCCGGGCCGGAAAACACTACATGCCATGTAATTCCGCCTACATGGCATGTAGTTTTTCCCATGATAGGGATGGTTTCTCCCCGGAACGGGCCTGCGGGCACGAAAAAGGGGCGGTCTGACGCCGCCCCCGCACTTCCGCACTGCAAAGATAATACATTTTTCGCCCGAAAGCAAGAAGTGTTAAAATCGCAATATGATTGCCGTGTGTAGGGACGCGATGAATCGCGTCCCTACACACGGCATCCCGGTCGGGAAGCCCGTCCCGGGGCGCGGCCGTGCGGACAGGTTTTCGCAAATCCTGCCTTTCCTTCTTTTTTTACAAAAAAAGGAGAATCAAGACGAAGGGAACGGAAAAATATTGCTAATTTTGCTTCCTAATGTATAGGATTGAAAAAGATTAAGCATTGAGATGAATTCTGAAGAGATACAATCAGTCTATTTTGTCGGTGCGGGCGGCATCGGCATGAGCGCGCTCGAGCGCTATTTCCTGTCGAAAGGCGTCGCCGTCGGCGGCTATGACCGTACCCCCTGCGCACTTACGGAAAAGTTGCGCGAGGAAGGCGCCGACATCCACTATGAGGACAATCCCGACCTGGTGGGCGAGGCGTTCCGCGACCCGGCCTCGACGCTCGTGGTCTACACACCCGCCATCCCGGCCGACCACAAGGAAATGGCTTACTTCCGCTCCGGCGGTTTCGAGATACAGAAACGCGCGCAGGTGCTCGGCACGCTCACCCGCAGCATGAAGGGACTCTGCGTGGCCGGCACGCACGGCAAGACCACCACGTCGTCCATGACGGCCCATCTGCTGCACGAGAGCCACGTCAAGTGCAACGCTTTCCTCGGAGGCATCACCAAAAACTACGCAAGCAACTACCTGCTCGCCCCCGAAAGCCCCTACGTCGTGATAGAAGCCGACGAGTTCGACCGCTCCTTCCATCACTTGCGCCCGTATGCCTCTGTCATCACCTCGGCCGACGCCGACCACCTCGACATCTACGGGACGGAGGAAGCATATCTGGAGAGCTTCAGCCATTACACGTCACTGATTCAGCCGGGCGGCGCGCTCATCGTGCACCGCGGCCTGAAATTCGGCGAAAGGTTGCAGGACGGCGTGCGACGCTACGATTATGCCCGCACGGAAGGCGACTTCCACGCCGAAAACATCCGCATCGGCGGCGGACGCATCGTGTTCGACTTCGTTTCGCCCCTGGGCGGCATCGCCGACGTGGAGCTGGGCGTTCCCGTCAGCATCAACATAGACAACGGAATAGCGGCAATGGCGCTGGCACAGCTGGCCGGTGCGACGGAACAGGAGATACGCGCGGCGATGCTCACGTTCGGCGGCGTGGACCGTCGGTTTGACTTCAAACTGAAGACCGACCGCATCGTCTTCCTCAGCGACTACGCGCACCATCCCGCCGAAATCAGACAAAGCATCCTGTCTCTGCGCGAAGTATTCGACGGACGCAAAATCACGGCCATATTCCAGCCGCACCTTTATACCCGCACCCGCGACTTCCACCGTGACTTCGCCGACGCGCTCTCCCTGCTCGACGAGGTTATCCTGACGGACATCTATCCGGCCCGCGAGGCCCCGATACCCGGAGTGACGAGCCGGCTGATTTACGACGGCCTGCGCGCCGACATGCAGAAGCGCATGTGCGACAAGGCCGACGTGCCCGACATCGTGCGCGGGGGCGACTTCGACGTACTCGTCGTGCTCGGTGCCGGAGACCTGGACAACTGCGTGCCGCAACTCGCCGAAATCCTCGCAGCCAAGTATTGCTGATACCCGAAACAAGTCCGACCGTATGAAAACCTTTTCAAAACTGTTGTTGCTCATAGCCTTGCTCGCCTATCTGGCGTTCGCCTTCGTGCGGATGACGGGAGGGGCGGACCGCACCCGGTGTACGGCGGTCAATGTGGCCATAGCCGACAGCCTCCATGCGGGATTCATCACCGCAGCCGAGGTGGAGCGGCTCCTTGTCCGCGCAGGCATTCACCCGAAAGGGCGCGAGATGGACTCCATCGACGGCCGGCGCATCGAGAAAGTGCTGCTCAGGAACTCCTTCATCAAGTCTGCCAACTGCTTCAAGACACCCGGCGGCCGCGTGAACATACTCATCTCGCAGCGTCTCCCCGTCATGCGCGTCAAGGCCGCCAACGGTGAGGACTATTACCTGGACGAGGCGGGCCACGTCATGATGCCCGAGGACTACAATGCCGACCTCGTTGTCGCGACAGGCGATATCGACAAGAAATATGCGGGGAAGAACCTCGTACACATAGCCCGCTACCTGCAGGACCATGAGTTCTGGAATGATCAGATAGTGCAAATCGACGTCGAGCCCCGGACACGCAACATCACCCTCGTGCCGCGCGTGGGCAGTCAGCTCATACGCTTCGGAAAGGCCGACAGCGCGACCGTCGAAAGCAAGTTCCGAAACCTCAAGACCTTCTACGACAAGGTGATGCCTACGGTAGGATGGAACACATACCGGGAAATCAATCTGGAATATGCACGCCAGATTATCTGCAAAAGGACTGAAACAAAATAAGACAATATAACATTATGGCAACAGAAGACAATTTCATCGTAGCGATAGAGTTAGGCTCTTCCAAAGTTACTGCCATTGCCGGCCGGAAGCAACCTGATGGAGCGATTCAGGTGCTTGCCTTCGCGCAAGAGCGGTCATCGTCCTTCATCCGCAAGGGACGCATCAACAATATCTCGAAAATGACGCAGTGCATCTCCGGCATGAAAGAAAAACTGGAGAAAAAACTGCAAAAGACCATAAGCCGCGCTTACGTGGGTATAGGAGGAATGGGAATGCACACGGTAGGAAATACCGTTACCCGCCATTTCCCGGCGAAGACCATCGTGGAACAGGACGTCATAGATAGCATCCTGGCCGAAAACCTTGACGCCCAAAGCGGCGAAAGAGTCATTCTCGACACCGTACCCCAGGAGTTCAAACTCGGAACGCAGGTCACCAACGAACCGGTAGGCATCTCGGCCGAAAGCATCGAGGGACACTACCTCAATGTACTGGCCAACGCTTCCGTGGGTGAGGACATACGGAACTGTTTCCGCAATGCAGGCATCGGTATCGCGGGCATGCCCATCACGGTGCAGGTCCTGGCCGACATTATCCTTACGGAACCCGAAAAAAGGTCGGGCTGCGTCTTTGTGGACATGGGCTCGGAAACGACTTCCGTCCTGGTCTACAAGAATAACATACTCCGGCACCTGGCTGTCATACCGCTCGGCGGCGCTAACATCAACCGCGACATTTCTTCCCTCCAGATAGAAGACGATGAGGCCGAGACACTGAAAATCAAGTACGGCTCGGCGCTGCGCAACGAGGACGAGGCGGAATCTTCCCCTATCTTCCTGCAAGACGGACGGCAGGTCAAGTTCGAAGAGTTCAGCGGTTTGGTCGAGGCACGTATGGAAGAGATTATCTTGAACGTCAATAATCAGATTTCTCTCTCTAATTATGACAAGTCCCAGCTCATCGGCGGCCTCGTGGTTACGGGTGGCGCGGCCAACATCAAGGATATCGAGAAGGCCTTCGAGAGATACACCGGATTTGAAAAGCTCCGCTTCGTCAAGAATGTACGCCTGCAATTGCGTACATCGGGCAAAGAGCTGGCCGACTTCAATGCCGACGGCTCCTGCAACGCAGCCATTTCTATCATAGATAAGGCTGAGCTGAACTGTTGCGGCGGAGACCTCGGCTCATCCACCCCTGACATTTTCCTGGAAGAGGAAGAGCGCAAAAAACGTGAGGAGGCCGAACGCCTGGCCCGCGAGAAGCGCGAACAGGAAGAGCGTGAGGCACGCGAACGTGAGGAGGCCGAACGTCTGGCCCGCGAGGAAGAAGAGCGCAGAAGGAAGGAACGCCGTTTCAAGGGCATCAAGAAAATGTTCGGAAAGGTTTCCGACATGGCCCGGAAGATGGTTACCGATGACGAAGGCCCTTACACTTCGGAGGAGAAGAAGGACAGTGAGAAGTAAAAGCCGCATTTTAACGTATTCAAGCAAGCTACAAAATCATGGACGGAGAATATAATGACAATCTGATAGACTTAGGCATTCCCAAGACCACGCCTTCCATCATTAAGGTAATCGGAGTCGGCGGCGGCGGGGGCAATGCCGTGAACCACATGTATCGTGAGGGAATCCACGACGTCAATTTCGTGCTCTGCAATACGGACTCGAAAGCGTTGAGCGACTCTCCCGTTCCCGTACGTCTGCAACTCGGACGCGAAGGTCTGGGTGCGGGCAACCGACCCGAGAGGGCGCGCGAGGCGGCCGAAGAGAGCGTCGAGGACATCCACCGGATGCTTGACGACGGCACGAAGATGGTGTTCATTACCGCGGGCATGGGCGGCGGTACCGGTACGGGTGCGGCTCCCGTCATAGCACGTGAGGCCAAGAGCATGGGCATACTGACTGTGGGAATCGTCACCATCCCGTTCCTTTTCGAGGGAAACCGGAAAATAGACCAGGCCCTCGACGGTGTGGAGGAAATCTCCAAGCACGTGGATGCCCTGCTGGTCATCAACAACGAGCGTCTGCGCGAGATTTATCCCGACCTCAATGTGCTTTCCGCCTTCGAAAAGGCTGACAACACCCTGAGCATCGCGGCCAGAAGCATTGCGGAAATCATTACCATGCACGGTATCATCAACTTGGACTTTCGTGATGTCTGCACTGTGCTCAAGGACGGCGGCGTAGCCATCATGTCCACCGGATTCGGCGAGGGAGAGAACCGCGTAACCAAGGCTATCGAGGACGCACTTCACTCTCCGTTGCTCAACAACAACGACATATTCAATTCCAAGAAGGTGCTGCTCTCCATTTCCTTCTGTGCCGAGCACGAGGGAGATTCGCTTATGATGGAGGAGATGAACGAAGTGCACGAATTCATGTCGAAGTTTCACGACGATGTCGAGACCAAGTGGGGCTTGTCCACGGATTCCTCGCTCGACAAGAAGGTCAAGATTACCATCCTGGCAACCGGTTTCGGCATAGCTACCGTTCCGGGCATGAAGGACAAGCATGACGCCGAGGAGGAGACACGCCGGCAGATTGACAACGAGCGTCAGGAAGAGTATGAGGAGCGTCGCGGCCAGTTCTACGGGCCTACCGACCGCAAAGGCGGCCAGCGCAAGCGTCCTAAGATATATCTGTTCGGTTTAGATGACCTGGACAACGAAGAAATCGTGTCCATGGTCGAGCTTACGCCTACATACAAGCGCAGCAAGGAGGTACTTGGCGAAATCAAGAGCAAGGCTCTGGGCAACCGGGCCATTGAAATAGATTCGGCCATGGCACCCGGCGCGGTCATCTCCTTCACCTGAAAACAACCACATGCAGCGTGCCGGTCCCGAGAAGGCCGGCAAGTTTCTTTACCTCTGTAATACGCGACAACATACATGGATGACCTGCTTATAGACCTCGTGAATGTCAATCGTCCCTCGATAATCCAGATATTCGGAGTGGGAGGTGGCGGCGACAATGCGGTGGCCCACATGTACACGGAAGGCAATATCGCCGAAGTGAACTACCTGGTGTGCAACACGGACGCCAAGGCGCTGGAGACTTCACCCGTGCCCGACCGTCTCCAGCTGGGCACGGACGGGCTGGGCGCGGGCGGAAAGCCGGAAAAGGCCAGGGAACTGGCCGAGGAAAGCATCGACCGCATCCGTGCCGCCTTCGACAAGCGGGCCAAGATGCTCTTCATCACGGCCGGCATGGGGGGAGGAACCGGTACCGGCGCGGCGCCCGTCATTGCGCGCGAGGCCAAAGCCGCGGGCCTGCTGACGATAGGTGTGGTCACGATACCTTTCCTGTTCGAAGGTTATCGCAAGATTGACAAGGCCCTTGACGGTGTTGCCGAACTGTCCAAGTACGTCGATGCCATCCTCGTCATCAACAACGAGCGCCTGCGCGAAATCTATCAGGAGTTCTCGATACTCGACGCTTTCCGCAAGGCCGACGACACGCTCTCCGTGGCCGTCAAGAGCATCGTGGACATCATCACCATGCGCGGCAAGATGATACTCGATTTCCGCGACGTACACACCACGCTCCACGAGGGAGGCGTGGCCATCATGTCTACCGGTTACGCCGAAGGCGAGGGCCGCGTGTCGCGCGCTATAGCCAATGCCCTCAACTCGCCGCTCATCAATGACCGCGACATATTCAAGTCGCGCAAGATACTGCTTTCCATCTCCTTCAGTTCGTCAAACGAACTCATGGTCTACGAAATGAACGAGATAGACCGCTTCATGGAGAACTTTGAGGACAAGTACATCGAGACGAAATACGGACTGTCGGTGGACGAGTCCCTGGGAGCAAAAATCAAAATCACCATTCTCGCGTCGGGCTTCGGCCTGCACGACTTCAAGCAGCGTGAGAGCGTCATGACGTTTACCGAAGAGGACATCAACAGGATAATCCGGCGGCAGGATGTCTACGGTTCGTCGTCCCGGACAAGGACGCAGCGGCCCACAAGGACCTTCCTGTTCGGACCGGATGAGCTGGACGACCCCGAAATCATAGACGCCATCGACAGCACGCCCACCTTCCGGCGCACGAAGGAACTGATAGAGAAACTGCGCCGGCGCTGACGGGCCGCGGGCCTCGGCCTGCATCGGCCGGGATGCCGTCCGGACGTTGCCGGACGCTGTCCGGTGAACATTATTTCAACATCAAAACAATATTATATGGAACTTTTCGACAAAGTAAGCAAAGACATTGTGGCCGCCATGAAGGCCAAGGACAAAGTACGCCTCGAGGCACTGCGCAACATCAAGAAGTATTTTCTGGAGGCCAAGACGGCTCCCGGCGCCAATGATACGCTGACCGACGACGCGGCCCTGAAAATCCTGGCCAAACTGGCCAAGCAGGGACGCGACACCGCCGCCCTGTACACCGAGCAGGGCCGTCCCGACCTGGCGGAAGAGGAGTCGGCACAAGCGGCCGTCATCGAGGAATACCTGCCCCGCCAGCTCACGCCCGAAGAACTCGAGGCCGAAGTGCGCGCCGTCATCTCGGAGACAGGAGCGCAAGGCCCGAAAGACATGGGCAAGGTGATGGGCGTGGCAACCAAGCGTCTGGCCGGCCGGGCCGACGGAAAGGCCGTATCCGCCCTTGTCAAGCAGCTCCTTGCACAGGGTTGAGCATCGCGCCGACCCTGAAACGCACATCTGCGACCGCGAAGCCCCGCCGCTTCGCGGTCGCATTTTTTCGCATCGCGCGGAGAGTTGTTCGTGCCCCGGCATGTGCACTTTCCGCAGGGCGGTATATGCCGGAAAAGACGGCGGAAAGCCGTTCCCGACATTAACATTTTTAACTTTCGCTCACTTTTGGTGCGGCGTACATGGCTTGTAGTTTTCTCTACATGCAGGGCCGGAATTTCCTACAAGCCATGTAGGAAAAACTACATGCCACTTACGAAAAACCATCATAGGGATAGTTTCTCCCGGGAACGGGCCTTCGGGCACGAAAAAAAGGCGGTTTCAAGCCGCCCCTATGCTTTCGCATTACAAAGATAATACATTTTCCGGCGAAAAGCAAGAAGTGTTAAAATTGGCCGCCGCTCCGGAATCATATCAGCCCCTGCCGGCGCAGTTCGTCGGCCGTCTGTTCCAGTTCCCCGTACCATTCCGCGCCGAAGCGGCGGATGAGCGGGTCGCGCAGGAACTTGTAGACAGGCAGTTGCAGGGCGCGTCCCTTGTGCACGGCCGGTGCGCACACCTCCCAGCGGTGGTAGTTGAGCGCGACCAGCCCGTTGCCGAGGCGTTTCTCGCGGATGGGATACAGGTAGCACGAGATGGGTTTCGGCCACTGCGTCCTTCCGTTGCGGAAAGCCCGCTCCGTGGCGCAGAGGCAGCAGTCCGCGTCGTGGCACGTGAAGACGCAGTCCTTGCCCCCTACGATACTCGTCACGAGGTCGCCTTCTTCATCGACGTAAGCCACGCCCTGCCGGTCGAGGACGGCCTGTGCCGACGCACTCAGTTCGGGCCAGACCGTGTCGAGCACGTTCTCCAGTTCCGCCACCTCGTCCTGCGTGACGGGAGCGCCGGCATCGCCCTCCACACAACACGCGCCGCGGCACGCTTCGAGGTCGCAGCAGAAGCATTCCGTCAGTATGTCGGACGAGAGCAGCACATCGCCCACTTGTACAATAGGTATCATGTCTTTTCTTCTTGGCTTGGGTTTACGAAAAAAGGCCTTGCGCCCGCATTACCACGCAATAGGCGTTTCGCCGTGGCGGACCAAGTAGTCGTTGGCGCGGCTGAAGTGGTGGTTGCCGAAGAATCCGCGGTGCGCCGACAGCGGTGAGGGGTGCGGGGATGTGAGCACCAGATGGCGTTCGCGGTCGATGACCTCGCCTTTGCGCTGCGCATAGCTTCCCCACAGGATGAAAACGAGGTGTTCCCGCTCTTCCGAGAGCCGGCGGATGACGGCATCGGTAAACGTTTCCCAGCCCCGGCCCTGATGTGAACCGGCCCGGTGGGCGCGCACCGTGAGGGTGGCGTTGAGCAGCAGCACGCCCTGCTCGGCCCAGCGCCGCAGACTGCCGCTTTGCGGTATGTCGTGCCCGAGGTCGTCCTTGATTTCCTTGAATATGTTCAGCAGCGACGGCGGAAACTGCACGCCGTCGGCCACGGAGAAGCACAGGCCTTCCGCCTGCCCCGGCTCGTGATAAGGGTCTTGCCCGATAATGACCACTTTCACGCGGTCGAAGGGACACAGGTCGAAGGCCGAGAAAATCTGTCGGCCCGGCGGGTAGCACGGTCCGCTTTTGTATTCCTCGCGGACAAAGGCCGTGAGTTGTTCGAAGTAGGGCGCGTCAAACTCCGTGCGGAGTCTTTCGCCCCAGCCCGGTTCTATTCTTACGGTCATGGCTGGTATTGGCGTTCAGGCGTATGCCTTTGTTCTTGTTCGTGGTGAAAAAGGAAACCCCGCCGCAGGCTCGGCCCCGGCGGGGTATGGGATAGTCGGTCCCGGATGCGGGACGGCGGTGCTCAGCAGACTTTCTCGAGACGCTTCATGATGGAGAACATGAACACGGCCGAGAGGAGGCAGAGCACGACAAAGATGCTCCATACGCACCATACGGGCAAGTCGCCCCAGAACTTCGAGCCGACGGACGTAAGCAGGTTGCCGATGGCCGTGGCCACGAACCAACCGCCCATCATCATGCCCTTATACTTGGCCGGCGCTACCTTGGACACGAACGAGATGCCCATGGGCGAGAGCAACAGCTCGCCGAACGTCAATACAAGGTAGGTGGAGATGAGCCAGTTGGGGGATACCAGCATGGGAGTGCCGCCTGCGGCGACGACAGCCTTCTGCGCGTCGGGCGAAGGCAGGCTCAACGAACCGAGTATCATCACGCCGAAGCCCACAGCGGCCACCAACATGCCGATAGCTATCTTTCGCGGGGCGGAAGGCTCCTTGCCCTTGCGCGCCAGACTGCCGAAGATGGCAATGGATACCGGGGTGAGCGCCACGACGAAGCAGGGATTGAACTGCTGGAAGATGGGTGCGCTCACCGAAGTACTGGCCGGCAGGGCCGTGTACTGGTAATAGAGCGCGCCCAAGGCGGCCGCGATGAACAGGGACGCATAGATTTTTCCCTGTCCGCTCTTGCTCTGGAACAAAGCGAAGAGGGCGTAGATGATGACTATGCAGAGCAGCAGGTTTATCACGTCGAAGGCCATGCTTTCAACGCCGGACGAGCTGGTCGCAGTGAATTGTTCGGCAAAGTAGGTCAGTGTCAGTCCGTTCTGGTGGAAGGCCATCCAGAAGAAGATGACCACTGCGAAGACGAGACACAGGGCCGTGATGCGCGCCTTGGTGTCTTTCGGGTCTTCTTCCACCACTTGTTCCGTCTTGGCGGCTACCGCTTTCTTCGTGCTGCCTTCCACGTGGCGGAAGGTGCTGCGGCAGGCATAATAGATGGCTATGGAAACGATGAGCGAAAGGCAGGCGACGCCGAATGCGAAGTGGTAGGAATCGCCTACGCTGACACCCAGTTCGCGCTGGGCGTATTCCATGATTTTCACGGCCGCCGTCGGGGCGAAGAGTGCGCCGATGTTGATGGCCATATAAAAGATGGAGAAGGCGGAATCGCGCTTGTCGGCGTAACGGGCGTCGTCATAGAGGTTGCCGACCATGACCTGCAGGTTGCCTTTGAACAGTCCCGTTCCGAGCGAGATGAGCAAAAGCGCGGCTCCCATGGCGACGAGGGCCACGGTGTTCCCGCCAAGCGGCGCTGCCAGCAGCAGATAGCCGAGGAACATGATGATGATGCCCACGGTCACCATCTTGCCGTAGCCGAACTTGTCGGCCAGGATTCCGCCCAGGAAGGGGAGGAAGTAGACCAAGGCGAGGAATGTTCCGTAAATGTAACCTGCCACGTCTTCGGGCAGGCCGAAGTTGGCTTTCAGGAAGAGAACGAAGACGGCCAACATGGTGTAGTAACCGAAACGTTCGCCTGTGTTGGCGAGGGCCAGGGCATAAAGTCCTTTGGGTTGTCCTTCAAACATGATAGATGGGATTTAAGTATTAATGAATTATGGATTGATTTTATGGGATGCGGTGTAGTGTTCGTTATGTCAGTGTGCGGAACGCCTCAGTCGGCGATGTCGGCCACCATGCCGCCGCTTTCGCGCAGCAGGTCCGCGGGACTTATCTTTATCTGGAGCCCGCGCTGCCCGGCCGACACGTAAATGTGCGGGAAGTCGGTCGCAGTTTGGTGGAAGTAGGTCGGAAACCGTTTTTTCATGCCGATGGGCGAGCATCCCCCGCGGATATATCCCGTTGTCGGGAGCAAATCCTTGAGCGGAAGCGGCTCTACTTTCTTGTTGCCGCTGGCACGCGCCGCTTTCTTCAGGTTCACGGTGCTGTTGCCCGGGACGACACAGACGATGTGCCCGGTTTTGTCGCCGTGCAGCACGATGGTCTTGAATACCTGCCGTATGTCTTCGCCCAAAGCCTCGGCCACGTGCTCCGCGCCCAGGTCCTGTTCGTCGAATTCGTAAGGTATCAGTTCGTAGGCCACGCCTGCCTTGTCCATGAGGCGCGCCACGTTCGTCTTCGTGCTTTTCATGTCGTCTTTTTCGGTTTTAATTCGTCTGCCAGAAAGCCTGCAGTGTAACCTTTGCCGAGGCCGGCAACCTCTTCCGGCGTTCCCTGCGCCACTACAAGGCCGCCTTCGCGTCCTCCCTCGGGGCCCATGTCGATGATGTGGTCGGCTACCTTTATCACATCAAGGTTGTGCTCGATGACGATGACCGTGTTGCCTTTGTCCACAAGGCGGTTGAGCACGCCGAGCAGCACGCGGATGTCTTCGAAGTGCAGTCCGGTGGTCGGTTCGTCGAGGATGTAGACCGTTTGCCCCGTGTCGCGCTTGGCCAGCTCCGTGGCCAGTTTCACGCGCTGGCTTTCGCCGCCCGACAGCGTGGTCGAACTCTGTCCGAGCTTTATGTAACCCAGTCCTACATCCTGCAGGACTTTGATTTTGTGCAGGATGGACGGCACGTTTTCAAAGAAATCGACGGCGCGGTCTATGGTCATGTCGAGCACGTCGGCGATGCTTTTTCCTTTGAAGCGCACTTCGAGCGTTTCGTGGTTATATCGTTTGCCGTGGCACGTCTCGCAGGGCACGTAGACGTCGGGCAGGAAATTCATTTCTATGGTTTTGTAGCCGTTGCCGCGGCATGTTTCGCAGCGTCCGCCTTTCACGTTGAAGGAGAAGCGTCCCGGCTTGTAGCCGCGTATTTTTGCTTCGGGCAGGCTGACGTATAGCGAGCGGATGTCGGCGAACACGCCGGTGTAGGTGGCGGGATTGGAGCGCGGGGTGCGGCCCAGCGGGCTCTGGTCCACGGCCACGACCTTGTCGATGTGTTCCAGTCCCTCGATGGAGGCATATGGCAGCGGTTCCCGCAGTGACCGGTAGAAGTGTTGCGAGAGTATGGGCAACAAGGTGTCGTTGATGAGCGTCGATTTGCCGCTTCCCGACACGCCTGTCACGCAGACGAGCGTTCCGAGCGGGAACTCGACGGTCACTTCGCGCAGGTTGTTGCCGCTTGCCCCGACAAGCCGCAGGCGTTTCCCGTTGCCTTGTCGCCGGCAGGCCGGGACTTCGATGGCGCGGGTGCCTTTCAGGTATTGCGAGGTGAGGGTGTCGTGCCGCAACATCTCCTGCGGTGTGCCCTGGAACACGACTTCGCCGCCCAGCCGTCCGGCCCGCGGGCCCATATCGACGATGTAGTCGGCCGCAAGCATCATGTCCTTGTCATGTTCCACCACTACGACCGTGTTACCCGTATCGCGCAGTTCCTTGAGCGAGCGGATGAGGCGCACGTTGTCCCTTTGGTGCAGTCCGATGCTCGGCTCGTCGAGGATGTAAAGCACGTTCACGAGCTGCGAGCCTATTTGTGTGGCCAGCCGGATGCGTTGGCTTTCGCCGCCCGACAGGGTCATGGTGGCGCGGCTCAGGGACAGGTAGCCCAGTCCCACGTCCAGGAGGAACTTCAGCCGTGTGCGCAGCTCCTTCAATATTTCCACGGCGATGGCCCGGCCTTTCGGTTCGAGTTTTTCCTCTACGCCGTCGAACCATGCGTAGAGTTCCGCGATGTCCATGGAGGCCAGTTCGTGGATGTTCCTGCCTGCGAACCGGTAGCTCAGGGCTTCGCGGTTGAGGCGGGCGCCTCCGCACGACGGACATACATCCGTGCGCGAGAACTGCTCAGCCCATTTCTGCGCCGCGGCGGTCATTTCCGCGTCGGCCATTTGCCGGATGTATTTCACGAGACCCCCGAATTCCACGTAGTAGTCATCGGTGGTGTGGGCTATGGCCGCGGGGATGCGCAGGCGGTCCGCGCGTCCGTTGAATACTTCGTCGAGCGCTTCCTCGGGAATGTCGGCCACGGGCATGTCGAGGTCGCAGCCGTAGAGGGCCAGTACGGCCTCGATTTCCCAGAATATCAGTGCGCTCCTGTACTTTCCGAGCGGTGCGAGTGCGCCTTTGCGTATGCTCAGTCCGGGGTCGGGCACCACTTTCTCGCGGTCGATGACCGATACAAAGCCGAGACCCTTGCATTTCGGACATGCGCCGCTCATGGAGTTGAAGGAAAAGTTGTGGGGTGCGGGCTCGCGGTAGGACAGGCCGCTGACGGGACACATCAGCCGTTTGGAATAGAAGCGTGACGTCCCGTCCGTGGCGTCGAGAATCACCATGAGGCCGTCGCCCTGCTCCATGCTTTGCGCCACGCTCTTCCTGAGGCGTTCGCCGTCCTTTTCGCGTACGGCGAGCTTGTCGATGACCACTTCGATGTCGTGGTTGCGGTAGCGGTCCACCTTCATGCCTTTCACCACCTCGCGTATTTCGCCGTCCACGCGCACGGTCAGGAATCCCTTCTTGCGGATTGTTTCGAAAAGTTCCTTGTAGTGTCCTTTCCGGTTGCGCACGAGGGGTGCGAGCAAATAGACCTTGTGGCCCTCGTAGCGGGCGAAGATGAGTTCAAGTATCTGTTCCTCGGTGTATTTCACCATGCGCTCGCCCGTTTCGTAGCTGTAGGCCTCGCCGGCGCGGGCGTAGAGCAGGCGCAGGAAGTCATATATTTCCGTCACCGTGCCGACCGTCGAGCGCGGGTTCTTGTTCGTCGTTTTCTGCTCTATGGAAATGACGGGACTCAGCCCGGTGATTTTGTCCACATCGGGGCGTTCGAGGTTGTCAAGGAAGTTCCGCGCGTAAGCGGAAAAGGTTTCGATGTATCTTCTTTGCCCTTCGGCATAGAGGGTGTCGAAGGCCAGCGACGACTTGCCCGAGCCCGACAGTCCCGTGATGACGGAAAGGCTGTGCCGGGGCAGGCTTACGTCCACGTTTTTCAGGTTGTGGACGCGCGCGCCGAGTATTTCGATGCTCTCTTCCTCGTTGATGTTTGTCGTGTCGCTCATTCCGTCGCTCCGTTCTTTTCGGTAAATCCGCGCAGGATGTTGATGACTTTCTTGATGTCGTAGTTCCGTCCGTCGGCCCCCCGGGCCTTCACCACCAGGTAGTAGGCTCCGTCGGGCACGTCCCCGCTTCCGGAGCGTCCGTCCCAGCCTCCCTCGGGGTCGTTCCACTCGTAGAGTTTCTTACCCCATCGGTTGAACACTTTTGCCTCGAACGAAATGATGCTTTGGTAGCCTTCTTTGGCGCGGAACACGTCGTTTATGCCGTCGCCGTTGGGCGTGAAGGCGTTCGGGAACTCCAGTTTCGACTCACTGATGTTGATGGAAAAAGGTTCGTCGGAGGCATATTCGATGCTTTCCGTGCCGCGTTCGAAGGTGACGTAGAGTTCCACGGTGAACGTGCCGCTGTTTTCGAAGGTGTAGACGGTGCTTTCGTCGTAGCGCACGAGGAAAGGGTCGCTCTCGCCCGTTCGTGTGAAGCGCCATTCGTAGCGTGGCGTGAAGTCTCCCAGGTCCTGCGGGTTCGCGTCAAAGCGTGCCGTCATCGGCGCCGAGCCGTCAAAACCGCTTTCCTCGGTTTCCGTTCCGTCCTTGTCGATGACGGTCATGGTGGGGCGCGCCGAAGGCAACGCGTCCTGTGCGACCGCGGCCGCGGGCAACAGGCAGGCGAGCACCCAGATGCGTATAAGCAACGTCTGAAGCATATTGTCGGTAAATTATCAAATTGCAAAGATAATCAATCGCGGGCGATTTTTGCGGGCAAAAGGTGTGTTTTTGTGCGTTTGCCCGTTGATATTTCGCTGTTTTGCCGCTTGCGGATGCGGTTTGGGGTTTGTAGGGACGCGATTCATCGCGTCCGCAGGGGATATTGGGGATTTTGTTCGATGTATATCCCTGTGGATGCGATGTTGTGCGGGGATATGGGCGGGAAAATCCAGTTTCGGGGCGGGATGCCCCCTGCGGACGCGATGAATCGCGTCCCTACGTGCGACAATGATATTGCGATTTTAACACAATTTGCTTTTGGGCGAAAAATGTAGTATATTTGTATTGCGAAAGTATGGGGACGGCGTGAAACCGTCCTTTTTTCGTGTTTGTAGGCCTGTTTTCGGACAAAATCATCATAGGGATAGTTTTTCGTAAGTGCCTTTTAGGAAAAACTATATGGCTTGTAGTTTTCATTCCCCCAAATGTACCGAAAACTACATGCCATGTACGCCGTCCGGAAACGTGTAGAAAGGTTAAAAATGTTAATGTCGCGTTGTGGCGGCCGCATTTTTCCCGCGGCGGTCGCGGCGGCGGTATGCCGCAGACGGCCTGGGGTAAAAGGAAGTCCCCCTCTTCCGTTGGCGGGAGAGGGGGACTCGGGAAAATCTATGGCTGATTCTCATTCATTCCTTTCGGGATGGTGCGGCGTTCAGTCGCGGTGTTCGCGACGGGGACCGCGGTTTTCGCCACCTTCGCGGCGGGGGCGGCGTGCGGGACGCTCTTCCCAGCCTTCGGGCTTCTCTTCGAGCACACGGTGACTGAGGCGGAACTTGCCGGTCTTCTCGTCGATTTCGAGGAGCTTGACGTCGATGTGGTCGCCCTCCTTGATGCCGGCCTCTTCAACGCTCTCGAGGCGTTTCCACGCGATTTCGGAGATGTGGAGCAGGCCTTCCTTGCCCGGCATGAACTCGACGAAGCAGCCGTAGGGCATGATGCTGACGACTTTGGCGTCGTAGGTCTCGCCCACCTCGGGGATGGCCACGATGGCGCGTATCTTGGCGATGGCGGCATCGATACATTCTTTGTTCGGACCGCTCACCTGTACTTTTCCTACGCCGTCTTCCTCGTCGATGGTGATGGTGGCGCCGGTGTCTTCCTGCATACCCTGTATGATTTTTCCGCCCGGGCCGATGACGGCACCGATGAATTCCTTCGGAATCTCGAAGGCTTCGATGCGCGGTACGTGGGGCTTGAAGTCGGGACGCGGCGCGCTGAGCGTCTTCATCATCTCGCCCAGGATGTGTTCACGGCCGGCTTTGGCCTGTGCCAGGGCTTTTTCGAGGATTTCGTAGGAGAGTCCGTCGCACTTGATGTCCATCTGCGTGGCGGTCAGTCCCTTGAGCGTACCGGTGGTCTTGAAGTCCATGTCGCCCAGGTGGTCTTCGTCGCCGAGGATGTCGGAGAGAACGGCATATTTGTCCTCGCCCGGGTTCTTGATGAGACCCATGGCGATGCCGCTCACGGGGGCGGAGAGGGGTACACCTGCATCCATCAGCGCCAGTGTGCCGGCGCAGACGGTGGCCATGGAGCTGGAGCCGTTCGATTCCAGTATGTCGCTCACCACGCGCACCGTGTAGGGGAAGTCGGCGGGTATCTGGCCTTTCAGACCGCGCCATGCCAGGTGTCCGTGTCCTATCTCGCGACGGCCTACGCCGCGCTGGGCCTTGGCCTCGCCGGTAGAGAAGGGCGGGAAGTTGTAGTGCAGCAGGAAGCGCATGTAGCTCTTGTCAAGCACGTCGTCCACCAGTTTCTCGTCAAGCTTGGTGCCGAGCGTGCAAGTGGAGAGCGACTGCGTCTCGCCGCGGGTGAAGATGGAACTGCCGTGGGGGCCGGGCAGCGGACTTGCCTCGCACCAGATGGGACGTATGTCGGTCGTCTTGCGTCCGTCGAGGCGAATGCCTTCGTCCAGGATGCAACGGCGCATGGCGTCCTTTTCCACGTCGTGGTAGTAGCGGTCCACGAGGGCGTTCTTGGCTTCCAGTTCCTCGGGGGTGAGTTCCGCGTGTGCGGCGGCGTAGGCTTCCTTGAAGTTCTCGCGCACGGCCTCGAAGGCTTCGGCGCGGGCGTGCTTCTCGAGTGCCTGCTTGGTGATGTCGTAACAGGGCTGGTAGCACTCGCGCTTCACCTGTTCGCGCAGTTCCTCGTCGTTGTCTTCGTGACAATAGGTGCGCTTCACGTCGGTGCCCAGCTCTTTCATGAGTTCCTTTTGCAGACGGCACATCGGCTTGATGGCTTCGTGTGCGGCCTTGAGGGCTTCGAGCAGCGCGCTCTCGGGAACTTCCTTCATCTCGCCTTCCACCATCATGATGTTCTCTTCCGTGGCGCCGACCATGAGGTCCATGTCGGCGTTTCCCAGTTGTTCGAAAGTCGGGTTGATGACAAATTCACCGTTGATGCGGGCTACGCGGCACTCCGAGATAGGTCCGTCGAAGGGGATGTCGGAGCAGGCGAGCGCGGCGCTGGCGGCAAAGCCGGCGAGTGCGTCGGGCATGTCTACGCCGTCGGCCGAAAAGAGGGTGATGTTTACGAAGACTTCGGCGTGGTAGTCGCTCGGGAAGAGCGGGCGCAGGGCACGGTCTACGAGGCGCGAGGTCAGGATTTCATAGTCCGAGGCACGGCCTTCTCGTTTGGTGAAACCGCCGGGGAAACGTCCGGCTGCGGAGTATTTTTCTTTGTAGTCGCATTGCAGGGGCATAAAGTCGGTGCCCGGAACCGCGTCTTTGGCGCCGCAGACAGTGGCCAACAGCATCGTGTTGTTCATGCGGAGCATCACGGCCCCGTCTGCCTGTTTCGCCAGCTTACCTGTCTCGATGCTGATGGTACGTCCGTCAGGCAGCGCAACAGTCTTCGTAATTACGTTCATCTGGTTGTGTTTCTAAAAAAGTTATCTAATATACACTTTGTAAATCGCGCAAAATTAGAAAATTATTTTGACTTGAAGTGTCTTTGGCCCGCTTTTTGTAATATTTAAGGATTGGAAAGTGCGGATGCGGGTCGGAAAATGCCCTCGCGGGGGTGTTTTCGGCGGGTCCCGTTTTCGGGGCGGGGAAACCCGTTTTCGGGGCGGGATGCCGTGTTGTAGGGACGCGATTCATCGCGTCCGCAGGGGGAATTGGGAATGTTGTTCGATGTATATCCCTTGCGGACGCGATGAATCGCGTCCCTACGTGCGGGTGGCCCGTTACAACATGCGACAATGAAATTGCGATTTTAACACAATTTGCTTTTGGGCGAAGAATGTATTATCTTTGTACTGCGGAAGCGCGGGGACGGCCTGAAACCGTCCCTTTTTCGTGTTTGTAGGCCTGTTTTCGGGCAAAACTATCCCTATGACGGTTTTTCGTAAGTGCCTTTTAGGAAAAACTACATGGCTTGTAGTTAAGACTATCCCCAAATGTACCGGAAATTACATGTCTTCTACGCCGTCCGGACTGTGTATGAAAGTTAAAAAAGTTAATGTCCCGCCGCCGCTTTCCGGTGTTTTCCGGGATGCGGGACGGGACATTGTGCCTTTTATATAAATGTTCCCGCGCGGGACGTGGGCGGGCGGTTATTCTTTCCCGCTCAGGATGCCGCGGTAGCGGGTGTCGTCCTTCAGTACCCCGAGGGCCGCGTCTAGGTCCTTGTCGTCCCGCAGCTCGTATTCGGCTTCCCCGCGTGTGTAGTAGTAGAAACCGACAATCGTGCGCTCCACGCAGCGGCGTATTTCCTTTTCCCACCGTCTGAAATCGAAGTCCTCGTTGTGGATGAGCTTGGCCTCGAGCGCGTCGAACTCGGCCTTCGCCTTTTCGGCATAGCCTTCGAGCCGCGCCACCTTGCGCAGTATTTCGAGCCCGCTGCGGCTTTGCCGGTCGTAGGTGAATTTCTTTTCCTTCATGAAGGCCTTGAAGTCCTCGTACTCCGCGTCTGTCAGCCGGAATTCCCCGGGCGGGGCTATTTCCTTGTGCGTGTTGCGGTAGCGGACGCAGTAGTCGAACATCGCGTCCGAGTTTTCGAGATAGGCGATAAGGCCGGGCAGGCTGTCTTCCCTGACGATGACGTCGGGCGTGATGCCGCCTCCGTCGCGCACGATGCGTCCCGCTTCGGTGCGGAACTCCTTCGAGATCGAGTCGGGCAGGTGTACGGGCTCGCCGTCCTTGAACTCGTAGGCCTGTACACAGCGTCCGCTCGGAATGTAGTACTTGCTCGTGGTTAGTTTCAGCACACCCCCGTAGGGCAGGTTGCGGGCTTCCTGCACCAGTCCCTTGCCGTAGGTGCGCCTGCCCACTATGACAGCGCGGTCGTAGTCCTGGAGTGCGCCGCTCGTAATCTCGGCTGCCGACGCCGTTCCGTAGTCCGTGAGTACGGCTACCGGCATTTCGAGGTCGATGGGGTCGCCCTGTGTCTTGTAGGTGACGGTGTTCTCTTTCGTCTTCCCGCGTGTGCTCAGCACTTCACGTCCGCGCGGCACGAAGAGGTTCACCACCTTGACCGCCTCGCCCATGAGACCGCCGGGATTGCCCCGCAGGTCGAGCACCAGACGCCGCGCGCCCGCCTGTTTCAGCTCGGCGACGGCCCGGCGCAGGTCGCGGGCGGTGTGTTCGGTGTAGTCGTCGAGCAGCACGTAACCGATGCTGTCCGTCAGCATCCTGTGGCAGGTCACGCTGGGCAGGGCCACCGTGCGGCGCGTCAGCTTGAAGGTCAGCGGTTTCTCCGTTCCGGGGCGTTTCACCTTCAGGCTGAAAGTCGTTCCCGGCTGTCCGCGGAGCGCCTCGCTTACTTTCGACGAGAATTCCCCCGGGTTTCCGCTGCCGCAGGTGCCGGTGTCCTTCCCGTCGATGGACAGGATGATGTCTCCGGGCCGCAGTCCCGCCGTGGCGGCCGGCATGTCGGCATACGGTTTATTGATGATGCAGCGGTCCGGCTCCTTTCTGTAACTGATGACCGAGCCGATGCCGGCGTATTTTCCCGTGGTCATCTGTTTCAGCTCCGCGGTCTTGTCTTCGGGATAGTACACCGTGTACGGGTCCAGCTGGTCCAGCATGTACAGGATGGCGTTCTCGATGTTCTTTTTGGCCTCGAGCGTGTCCACGTAGTACAGGTCGAGTTCCCTGTACAGGCTGTTGAAGACGTCAAGCTGCTTTGCCGTTTCGGCGTTGTGCCGGCTCTGTTGCGCGGCGGCGGGCATTGCGGCCAGCGCAAGGAGCAGGACGATGATTTTTCGTGCCATGTCGTTTGTCGTGAGTGAATATGTCGTTGCGTGTGGATGCCTGTTTCCGGCGCCTTTGCCGTTTAGAGTCTTTCGGCGACGGCCTTGCGGCATTTCTCCCATACGCATTCTTCCAGTTTTGTGCCGAAGGTCTGAATCACTTCCGTGGCCAGGATGGTCCCGCAGTGCAGGCATCCGGCCAGGTCGCCGCCGCTTGCGTGGGCGTAGAGGAAGCCTGCGGCAAAGAAGTCGCCCGCCGCGGTCGTGTCGGTCACCTTGTCCACGGGCAGTGCCGGCACTTCGGCGCGCCGGTCTCCGCATTGCGCCATCGCGCCGTGCGGGCCTGTCTTCACGACAGCCGTCCCGCAGATGCCGGCCAGTATGCCGAGGGCCTCTTCTGCGTCTTTTCCGGTGAACGCGCGGGCTTCTTCCTCGTTGGCGAATACGATGTCGGTTTTGGTCAATAGGTGTGCGAAGAAGTCCCGTTCGGCTTCGACGATGTTGTAGCTGGCCAGGTCGAGACACATCTTCAGTCCGTGCGCGCGGGCCAGGTCGGCCGCGCGCTCTATCAGCTCATGGTTCTGCACCAGATAGCCTTCGGCATAAAAATAGCCGTATCCGTCAAGCCATTCGGGACGGATGTCGTCGGCGGTCATGCGGGCGGCCGCGCCCAGATACGTGCCGAACGTGCGTTGCCCGTCGGGGGTGATGAACGTCGAGGCGACTCCCGTCGGCAGGGTGTCGGCCAGCAGATGCGCGCGGATGCCTTTTTCGCGGCAGGTGTCCGAGAAGAAGCGGCCGTACTCGTCGTCCGAAATCTTGCCTATCACTCCCGGCTGCGCACCCATCGAGGCCAGCGCGAGTATCGTGTTGCAGGCCGAGCCGCCCGTGGCCATCTCGCGCGGCAGGCCGCTCATGCGGTCGCCTATCTCGCGGTAGCGTTCCGTGTCGATGAGTTGCATCGAACCTTTGGGCAGGTTTAACGTTTCCAGAAAAGCATCGTCGGGCACGGGGAAAAGCACATCCACCAGCGCGTTACCTATACCAAGAACTTGTTTCATTGATTTTTTTGCAATTTTTCCTGCAAAGATATTGCTAATTTCAAAAATAACCATTACTTTTGCAACGCAATTCGGCAGAAAAGGCGAAGAAACCGCCTGCAAGCCCGTTTCGCGAACGCCTTGCGGCAGGAGGGGGATGCGGATACTGCGGTTGCAAAAAATGCTTCAGTAGCTCAGTTGGTTAGAGCACCTGACTGTTAATCAGGGGGTCGTTGGTTCAAGCCCATCCTGAAGCGCAAAAAAACAACGGACCGGCATGTCGTCCCGCAGAACGGGAGGTCCGGAGAAAAGGAATGACGTGCGAATATAATGCTTCAGTAGCTCAGTTGGTTAGAGCACCTGACTGTTAATCAGGGGGTCGTTGGTTCAAGCCCATCCTGAAGCGCAAAGGGGAGATACCGCGAAGGTTTCTCCCCTTTTTTTGTACTAAAAATTTGGAACTGCATATGCCGGGACTGCCCGGCGCCGCGTCCGGCCGCCGTTTCCGCCCGTGGCGTCAGAAGGTCACGCGGAACATGAAGCGGATGCCCCACTTGTCCGTTCCGGGCCGGTCGGTGTAGGTGAGCCGGCGGACGTATTGCACGTGGAAGAGCTTGAAAATGTTGTGTATGCCGCCGATGACCTCCACGTAGGGCTTGTTCCGGTCCATCGGTCCCGACAGGTACTCGAAAGAACCGTCGGCGTTGAAGCGTCCGGGAAAGTAGTACAGGCGGTCGTTCGCGGCATTCTTGGCCAGTGTCGGGTCGTTCTTGCTCGTGAGTGTGCCCCAGAGGACGTTGCACCCGATGTATTCGCGCCATTTCAGCTTCTTGAGCAGCGGTATGCGGTTGAATATCTTTCCGTTCATGTCCCATGAGAGCATCAGCGAGGCGTATCGGTCGTTCAGGAACTCCATGTTGTCAATCAGGTTGAACGTGTTGTCCTCGATGATGTAGGACAAATTGGCCGCGGGCATGATGAGCAGCGGGAACGGCACTTGGTTCCATTGCACGCCCCCCTTGAGATAGGTGTCGAACTTGCCCCACGAGCCTAACCAGAAACGCTTGTAGATGCCCGCCTCAGTGAGGTTGTACGGGCGGTTGTCCCCTTTGTGCTCGTACAGGCCCGTGGTGTGCGAGAGCGAGTATATGGGTGCGTCGTGGCTGGTGGCGATGCGCCGCTGCTTGGTGTTGATCCACGTCACGCCCGGCTGGTAGGTCAGTTCCACGTTCAGGTCGTTCGTGCGCAGGTAGCGCCTCTTGTTGCCCGCTTGCGCGTCGGGCGTGCCTTTCCCGTCGAGGCTCTGGTAGAACAGGGCCGCCGTCGGTTCGTCCCGCTGCGTGCTGAGCTGCATCTTGAAGCGCAGGCCGTTGTTCCATTCGCGGTCCCACTTCAGCCGGAATGTTTCGTAGTACATCATGTGGTCCACGGTGGTCCATTTGAACGAGGTGAAAACGTTGTCTTTGTCCGTGGGCATGAACTTGTCGCTGGGTGCCATGACGTCGCGGTTGTACGAGAAAGTCAGATTGTTCACCGGGAATTCGCGCGGAAGATAGGCTTTCTTGTTGAAGGAATAGGTGACTTCGCCCAGTCCCTTCCATCTGTGGTCCTTGAATCCGTAGGCTACGTATCCCTTCAAGAACAGCCGGGGGTTGAAATTCGCCGTGGTCTGCGCCGAGGCCCGCAGGCGGAGTCCGTCTACGAAGTTCTGCGAGACCATGGTGTTTACAGGTCCGATGTCCACCTTCGAGGGTTTTTCGGGGTTGCCGCTGGTCTCGACATAGTTCTCGATGAGGGCGCGTGCGCAGAACAGCACGAGTTTGAAGCCTTTCACCTGCGAGATGCGGCGTATGAGCAGGTCCATCTTGTCCTCGCTCTCCGTCAGTTCCTCGGAGCGGTGTTTCTCCCAGAAATCCGTGCCGCGCAGTCGCGCGTCGGCCAAAGTCTGCCGTTCGCCCTTGAAGCGGAATTCCTTGTCGGGCAGGGGCGTGAAAGCGAAGTCGCTGTATTTCGTGGTGCGGCGCACCTGTAGTTTGGGCACGGCCTCGAGGGCCTTCAGCTCCACCAGCATGTCGTCCTTTATCAGCACCTGTTCGCCTGTGGGCAACTGCCGGAACTCCTGTATGATGCGCATGTTCTCGACAAAGTTCACGTCGGAGCGGCGGGGAATGCCCATGTCGGCCTTCTTCACGCGGTAGGTGGAGTCGGTCGGGATGTACAATGTGCCGCTGAAACCGAAGTCCTGCGGGTTGTTGGGCGTGAAGTCCACGCGGATGCACCGCTCTCCGTCCACATCGAGCGTGTCTTCGATGAAATAACGGTAGAAGCCGATGGCCGAGCGTGAGGATATGGGGCTGTGGAAGGGGTATTGCAGCAACCGGATGTCGTCCTCGTAGATGTCTACGTCGGTGAAGCAGTCCTTCAGCAGGGTGGTTAGGATGTCGCCCGTGCTGAAGAAGTCGTTGATGCCTTTTGAGCGTTCGCCCGTCACGATGGTCTTGGCCGTTTTCGTGCTTTTGCGCCAGATTTCGCGCGACGCCGTCTCCTCCACCGATATGGGCAGGATGAGTTTGCCCGTTTCGTTGCATGTCTCGACGTGTTCTTTCAGAAAGGGGACCTTTTTGAATTTTCCCTCCTCGAAGACCTTGTCCGTCACATCATTGAAGGCGAACGTCATTTTCGAGTATTTGTCGATGCTGTAATAGTCGTGCGCCTGCAGGTCGCTCTTCTTCTTGGCGGCGATGACCTTCTTCATCAGCTCGACGGCGGGATTGTTCTTGCGCGAATACTTGTCGCGCCGGCCGCGTACTACGGCCTCGCCGAAACTGTTGTCGGTAGCGGACAGTTTCACGGTGATATTTCCCGGCGCACTGATACGCCGCGTCGCCGTCTCGTAACCTATCATCGAGCAGCGCAGGCGTCCCGCCTTGAAAGGCAGGCTGAAACGGCCCTCCGTGTCGGTCTGGGTGTGGCCGCCCTTCTCGATGACCACATTGACAAAGGGCAGTTTCTCGCCGGTGCGGGCATCGGTCACCGTACCCGTGATGTGCTGGGCGGCAGCACTGATGACGGTAAACAGGCCGAGGAGCAAAAGCAGGTATTTCTGGCGCATGGTTTTCTTCCTTTCGATGGAAATCGCAGACAAATTTGGGAAACCAAAATTTGTCTTTGCGTTTTCGCCTGCAAAAATAGGTGTTTTTTTTCATTTGAATGCGGCAGACGAATTTAATCTATGGGGATAAAACCCTAAAAACCTTAAAAATGGCACTTCGTCCGGTCGTGTGTGCCAGTGTTCCGCGGGCAGGCTGCGTTTTCCGGGAGATTACTCTATCCGATAAGCCATTCGTAGGCCGGAATAACTTTTATCCGTTTGTCTTCAATAGTTACTTCCTCTCGATGAAAATCAGTAATGAGAAAAAGGTGGTTGCATCGTGTTTCTTTGGAAGCAGCGAGCAATCCTCTTAGTTCTCGTTTACGGGTCGTTTCTTTGCTGATGTCGTAAGATACTTGGTAAATCTCTTCCACCACATTATTGTTGCATACAACAAAATCGGCTTCATATCCACCGGCACTTTTGTAGTAATAGACATCTCTGTTTATCGGACGATTCCGGCGAAGCAATTCGATGTAGACAACTGTCTCCAAACGCCAACCCACGTTTTCTCCGGCAAAAGCATTGGGGCGGCTGTCCATTAAGGCTACATCGACAGGATAAACCTTTTCTGCTCTTACACGCTGGCGGCTTTTTGTTGAAAATCTCTTTACAGACAGTAGCAGATAAGCTTCCTTCAAGAAACCGATATAGTTGTTTACCGTATGGTTTGACTTCAGTCCTACTGCCGATGCCAACTCGTTTTCCACAATGGTTGTGGGAGCTATATTCATCAAGTGGTGGGCCAATTGTTCAAAAGCGTCCACATATTTGATGTTATGACGCTGCTCAATGTCTCGTTTGAGGATGTTATTGACGAGAGTTCCTATGTATCGTGTCTTGTTTTTCGTGTGCAATAATTCGGGAAAGCCGCCTTGTTTGATATATTCGTCGAATGCAGCGCGTCTTAATGCTTCTGCTTTGGTCGTAACGGCCGTGGTGTCTATTCCTTTACACCGGCACCATTCTGCAAAAGAGAACGGATATAATTCTATTTGCTCATTGCGGCCTGTCAGGTGGGTGGCAAGTTCTCCACTTAAAAGCTTGGCGTTTGAACCGGTTACTATGATGTGGATGCGCTGACGTAACAGACGGTTCACAAACAAGTGCCAACCGTCAATGTTTTGGATTTCATCAAGAAAAAGATACTTGAAATTACCATATATCTTATAGAGTACCTCAAGCAACGTGTTCAGATCGCTTGCCTGTAATCCGTCGAAACGTTCGTCATCGAAGTTGGCATAGGCAAATTCATCCTTATTGGCTCGCAATACATTATAACATAGTGTGGACTTCCCGCTTCTGCGAACGCCGATGATGACTTGTGCCAGATTGCTGTCTAATTCTACTTGTTCTTCTTCCTTTCGGGTGCACAACTCGATGTCTTTTAATAAAACCAATTCCTCGTATTGCTCTGATAGAACCTGTTCGATAATCCGTTTATCTATCATAGTATAATGATTTATGATGCTGCAAAGATAATGAATCTTTTGCTTATAGCGCCATAAAACTGTTAAAATTAAATTTTCTAACGCTATAAAACTGTTAAAACGGGTACGTCGTAACGCCATAAGACTGTTAAAATTTGGATTTTCAACGCCATAAATCAGCGCGGATGCGGCAAGGTACCGACCTGTCCGGCAGATAAGAAAGACTGTCCCCGCGCAAGCCGGAACTTGCGCGGGGACAATCGTATGCTGTGCGCGGGGCAGGTGCTCCGCACGGGATGTCAGCCGGTGTTTGCCGAGACTTGAAAGCGGTTAGTCCACTTCCTCGTCAGCCTCGTAGCCACCCATTTCGCGGATGGCGTTTTTCAGCATCGTGTACTGGCGGAACAGGTGGTTCACAGGTACTTCTCCGTTCACGTAGTCGTGCATCGGGCTCTTCAGGAAGAAGCTCAGGAAGCGCTGCGTGCCGTAACGGCCGTCGCGGGCGGCCAGGTCGCTGAGCAGGACGAGGTCGAGCATGAGCGGAGCCGCCAGAATGGAGTCGCGGCAAAGGAAGTTGATTTTGATTTGCATGGGATAGCCCATCCATCCGAAGATGTCGATGTTGTCCCAGCCCTCCTTGTTGTCGTTACGCGGCGGGTAGTAGTTGATGCGTACCTTGTGGTAGTAGTCGGTGTACAGGTCCGGTTGCTCTTCGGCCACGAGAATGCTTTCCAGTGTGGACAGCTTCGACACCTCTTTCGTATGGAAGTTGGCCGGTTCGTCGAGCACGAGACCGTCGCGGTTGCCGAGAATGTTTGTCGAGAACCATCCCGAAAGTCCTAAGCAGCGTGTGCCGATGATGGGCGCGAAGCCCGACTTCACGAGGGTCTGGCCTGTCTTGAAATCCTTGCCGGCAATGGGCATCTTGGTGCGTTCCGCAAGTTCCCACATGGCGGGTATGTCCACCGTGGTGTTGGGTGCGCCCATGATGAACGGCGCTCCTTCCTGCAGGGCGGCGTAGGCGTAGCACATCGAGGGGGCGATGTGTTCGCGGTCGTCGGCCTTCATGGCGGCTTCGAGGCTCTCGACGGTGGCATGTATCTTCTCGTCTACGGGAACATAGATTTCGGTCGAGGCGGCCCATATCACGACGATGCGGTCACAGTTGTTCTCGGCCTTGAAACGGCGGATGTCCTCGCGGAGTGCCTCAGCCATTTCCCAGCGCGTCTTGCAGTCCTTCACGTTCGTACCGTCCAGCCGCTTGGCATAGTTGCGGTCGAAAGCGGCCGGCATCGGGACGATGGCTTTCAGCTCGTCTTCGACGGGCAGGATGTCCTTGGCGCGCAATACCTCGGCGTTCACAGCACTTTCAAAGGCGTTGGCGGGGAATACGTCCCATGCGCCGAACACCATGTCTTTCAGTTCCGCCATCGGGACGATTTCGCCGTAGTGCAGGTACTTCTTGTCCTTGCCGCGCCCTACGCGAATCTTATCATACTGGGTCATTGAACCTACCGGCTTGGCCAGTCCTTTGCGGGCCATCAGCACGCCGGTGATAAAAGTTGTCGTGACGGCGCCCAGGCCGACACACATTACTCCTAATTTTCCTGTTGCAGGTTTCATGTTAATATGTTTGTGCAAAAAAACGCTTGTATGTACGGGACATAAGTCCCGCTTTGAAACTCCAAAGGTACTAAAAGTTTTTTTTGGAAAGGTGTTTTTTTGCTGATTTTTCAAGAAAAGGCCGGGATACGGCCGTATAGTGTCTTCAGTAACCTGTTTCGCCGTAGAAAAAATGCCGGCCGCCTGTGCCGCTACACCTTATTATATATACGCGCGCGCGAAGAATATGCCCCGGATGCCTTTTGTGCGGGCGCAGGATGCTTTCCGCTTTGCTCGTCTGTCGGGCAAAATAAATTTTTTAGTTAAAAATGAGTGATTTTCTCGGAAACACTTGTGCAAATGGCTTTTTATGTATATCTTTGAACACCGATTGAATCTAATAAATTATTGTTTCACTTAATAAATCACGCTAAATGAGAAAGTTAAATTACTTGCTTTCAATGTTTCTGCTACTCTTTGCGGGCGTAGGAACCATTCAGGCGCAACTTCCCGACGCTTATGTGACAAAGGGTGCCGGTGTCACTGACATCGCTGCCATTGCCGCAAACGGAACGAAAGTTGCCGTGAAAGGTAGTAGCAACAATGGAGCCAAAGACTTCATGTCTACTAACTATCTTTCCATCCCCAGCCAGTCAAACGGCTGGTCTAATTCAATTACTGCGGGTAACCTTTATGTATTCGAGGCTACCGGTGAAAATGTAGACGGTCATCCTACTTATTATCTGAAGAATGACTCCACGGGTCAGTACATTAAGTCGGAGTATAAGGCATTTCAGGATAACCCCAACCTTGGCGATACCTCTGATGCAGGTATTAAAATCGTTCTGACGAGCAACAAGGCGGAAGCTTTCAAGTTCACCGCTCTTCGTCCTACGGTTGATACGGGTGCCGGTGACCGTGTTGCCTATTCCACTACGGCACCTAAGACATCCACTCCCGACCAGTACGACTGGGTATTTGCCTATGCCGAGTCCGCCAATGTTTATTTTGGTGCTTACGGCCAGTATCCTTTCTATTCTAAATACATCGACACGAACTTCTGGAACGTGTACGAAGTGGAGTATGCTCCCGTTGCGGACGCTTTGACTGCCGCTTACGGAAAACTGGGCGCTTATTCTTCGGAAATGTATGTAGTAGGCAACCAGCCGGGAAATATCTCTCAGGAAGTGCATGACGCACTCAAGGCTGCTTCTGACGCTATCTTGGCCGGAATGCAGAATTCTTCCATCACCTTGGCTGAAGCCAATCAGTTGTACACGGCTTACAAGACGGCCATTGAGGCTGCCAATGACGCCCGTGTCAATACTCATCCCGTTGCAGTCGGCAAGTACTACTACTTCGTTGGCCATGACGGAAATCTCGGTATGTATGACGATGGCGACAGATTGGCACTCACCAGCGGCTTTACGCGTCCTGCTCTCGAGAATGTCGATCAGACTATCGCGAAGTACATTTGGCTGGTTGAGGATGCCGGTGATGGCAAAATCTATCTGAAGAACTTCGCAACCGGACGTTATAACGGAACCAACAATGGTGCAACAGAGAATAGCTCCAATACTGTTAAGACTCTTGATTCGCCGGGTGACAAACTCCGCGTAGCGGTAAACTCTACTGCCTGTGTTAATGCGAATTCTTTGGTATTTAATATCTTGACGCCTGATAATAAGGGATACAACCGTGCCGGTACAACTCGCGTCTGCTACTGGGGCGGCAATGACAACGATGCAGGTAACTTCTGGCATGTCTATGAAGTAGAGCAGGAAGTTATCGATAAGTTCGCTCATGATGTAGAGAAAGAACGTCTGCTCACTCAGATGAAGGAACTTTATTCCACTGCCACTTACGTGCAGCACAAGGGTATGAAGTTCAATCCGGCTTCTTCCAACGACGGAAGCTTCGACGGTGCAGCTGTTGTGGGTGATGCCGCTTTCACTACCAACAATGCTTTGGATGGTAACCCTGTAACGAACCTCAATGACGGTGATTATGAAACCAACTATCACTCTGCATGGGGCGGTCAGCAGCCTGTTGCCACCGAACCTATATACGTTCAGGTAGACCTCGGTCCCGCTGCCATCAACGGTAATTTCGAAATCAAGGTTGCGCCTCGTTTCTCCAACACTGTCTTGAATCCTATCCGTGTAGCCATTCATACTTCTGTTGATGGTACGGTTTGGAAAGACTTGGGCGACTATAAGGTGGTTTATGATATTTCCAAGTCCGACTCCGAAACCGACAAGAAGTTGGGTCGTGTATGCGTGTCCAACTCCGCACCTGCCCGTTACGTTCGTTTCGTATCTAAGGAAAACCATTATATGGGTGCCAACCAGTTGTCCGGAGGTTTTGCTTCGATGTGTTTGGCTGAACTTCACATCTATACTTCCGGCGTTACTTACAACGAGGATCCCGATGAGTCCTACTATCAGATGGTAAGCGCTGCCACTCGTGCCGAATTCGAAAAGCAGGTTGCTGCCGCCCAGACCGAACTCGCTGCCGGCGAAGCTACCGAAGCTACCCTGAATGCCTTCAAGGCCGCTTACGAAGCCCTCTTGCACGAGATGCCGGATCCCCAGGAACTGCTCGACGCCATAGCAAATGCCAACACCGAAATCGAGTCCTTGCCCGAAGGTGATGCCATCGGTTATTACGATTCTGCCAAGAAGACCGAACTCCAGACGGTTCTTCAGACTGCCAACGACGCTGCCGTAGACGGTATGAGCCGTGACGAAATCAATTCTTACCTGTCTGCTATTGACGAAGCCCTTGACGCTTACAAGAATTCGTTGATTCTCCCGACCGAAGGTGCCGTTTACATGATTCGTTGCGCTACGACGATTGGTGCCAATGCACATGTTCATCATGCGTTGCTCTACTCCAACGGTAACTCTTCTACCGCCAACCTCCTGCAGATGCGTCAGGTAGCCAATCCTAACTATAACGAAGAGGCCGGTGAGTCCGAGGACAATCCTGCCAAGATCGACGGTATCGAGAGCCCGCACAATGACTTGCGTTTCTTGTGGCAGGTAACTTCTGTCAAGAACGGAAAGATTGTCCTCAAGAACCTTGCTACCGGTTTCTATATCGGTAATGCTGCAGCTAATCTCGGCGCACTGACTAACGTAAGCGAGGCCGTTGAGCACGAGGTATCCTACTCCGGTCTTCCCGGCTCCCTGTATCTCAAGGCCGGTGTGGACAAAGAACTCGGTGACCTCTACGCCAACTTCAACGGTGGTGCCGCTAACATGATCGGATACTACGTTCCCGACGGAAACTGCGCCTTCGGCTTCGAAAAAGTTAATGTTGCATCCGGTGCTGCATGGTCGTTCAAGTATCCTGTGAACATTGCTGCCGACGGTTATATGGTGATGACCATGCCGCTCAATGTATTCGCTCCGATAGATGATACCGTTTACGAAGTACTGGGCCAGAGCCAGGACGGCGACAAGCACGTGTTGGTTCTGAAAGAATACACGGAAGACGTTCTCGAAGCCGGTGTTCCCTATCTGGTAAAGATTTGCTCGGCTACCGATGAGGCCAATGAGATGCAGATTGACATCTGCGATGCTGACGGTGTGGTAATCGAAGGAAATGACATCCTTTCTGTTGAGTACGTGAGCGAGGCCAAGGAATCCAACGCACTGGTAGGTACGCTGACCGGCGTTACGATGAAGGAAGGACCTATCGCTTACTTCAACAACGGTAGTGTTGCCATCTCTGACAATGCCAAACTGTGGGCCGGCATCAACATCGGCAACAACGGCGGTTATGTCAAGTATATCCAGACCGAGGAAAGCGGTGACGCTTACATCGAATTGCCCGCCGAAATGGCTACCGGTATCGCCGGTCCTATTGTCAGCGCAAACGAGAAGGTGGATGTTTACACCATCTCCGGCGTCAAGGTTCGCAACAACGTCAAGGCTGTCAATGCTACGAAGGGCCTGCCCGCAGGTATCTACGTAGTCGGTGGCAACAAGGTACTTGTTAAGTAATCAAAGTTACTGACAACTATTCCTTTCATATATCGGCGTCGCCCGCAAATTTGCGGGCGACGCTTTTTTATGCCTTTCCGGCTGTCGTTCCGCAAATAAAGCCTATCTTTGCAACTTAAGCAAGTTTGTTGCACTCGGTTTGCACGGCCTTTACATAAGGCCTGCTGCGCCTCGGCAACTTAAGCAAGCTTGTTGCACTCGGCTTGCACGGCCTTTACATAAGGCCTGCTGCGCCTCGGCAACTTAAGCAAGCTTGTTGCACTCGGCTTGTACGGCCTTTACATAAGGCCTGCTGCGCCTCGGCAACTTAAGCAAGCTTGTTGCACTCGGCTTGTACGGCCTTTACATAAGGCCTGCTGCGCCTCGGCAACTTAAGCGAGCTTGTTGCACTCGGCTTGTACGGCCTTTACATAAGGCCTGCTGCGCCTCGGCAACTTAAGCGAGCTTGTTGCACTCGGCTTGTACGGCCTTTGCCCACTGATAGAATAAAACACAAGGAACATGGCACTTCAGAACCTCCCCATCGGCATCCAGAACTTCGAGAGTCTCCGCGCAGACGGCTATCTGTACGTGGACAAGACCGAAATTGTCCACCGTCTCGCCACGTCGGGCAGCTATTACTTCCTGTCCCGTCCGCGCCGCTTCGGTAAAAGTCTGCTGCTCTCTACGCTCCATGCCTACTTCGAGGGCAAGCGCGAATTGTTCGAGGGGCTGGCCGTCTCGCGGTTGGAGACAAAGTGGGAACAACATCCCGTGCTGCACCTCGACCTGAACACGGAGAAGTACGAATCCCCCGAGGCGCTCGACAATATCCTCAACGACACGTTGGCGAGGTGGGAGAAACTCTACGGTTCGGAGCAGACCGAGGTATCGCTCTCGCTGCGTTTTGCCGGCGTCATCCGGCGTGCCTGCGAACAGACGGGACATCGCGTCGTCATCCTCGTGGACGAGTACGACAAACCTATGCTGCAAGCCATCGGCAACGAGGCGTTGCAGGATGCCTACCGCAGCACATTGCAGTCCTTTTACAGCGCATTGAAGACCTGTGACGGGTACATACGCTTCGCCATGCTCACGGGCGTGACGAAATTCGGCAAGCTGAGCGTCTTCAGCAGCCTGAACAGCCTGAACGACA
>ERZ827108.920-NODE-920-length-44406-cov-6.557665_pt1 | contig 44406 bp, 28 predicted proteins | sample MGYA00519921_ERZ827108 | MGnify/ENA primary metagenome ERZ827108 (study PRJEB31778, sample SAMEA3449258) | human gut metagenome | biome: human gut; feature: human-associated habitat; material: faeces | place: United Kingdom | collected 2010/2012 ...
TGATCGGGCTGATGACCGGTTTCAGCGTAAGTTTTTTATTTCTTGCAACGGTCACTCTTGATTTCAGTCCGGTGATCTTTGTTGTTCTTACCGTTGTTTTCTGCACAGTAATGGAAATGACCTGTTTCTTGCCGCTGGCCAGTGTAATGGTCACTTTGGCTTTTCCGGCTTTCAAGCCTTTCATCGTTCCCTTGCTGTTTACAGAAACGATTTTCTTATTGCTGGAAGTCCAGCTTTTAACGGAATCACCCTTTGCAAGTCTAGAAACCTTTATTTTGGAAGTAGACTGTTTTACTTTCAGCTTAATGCGGGTAGCCGTTACCTTGATCGTAGGTGTCAGTTTTTTGCCGACGGTCCTCTTTTCCTTGCGGCCCTTGTTGCTGGTACGCATCTGTACAGCCGGTGAAAATACCGTGGCTGCAGAGATCGTTTTCCATGGTCCGAACACCTCCGGTACTTCTGTAGGTGTTGGTGTCGGAACGTTTTCTTTCCGCTGTATGGTAAGAAGATAGTCTGTTTTTCCGCTTCCGGCAGCTGTTACCGTGATCTTCACCTGTGCTTCGCTTGCATCTGTTTCCCAGTATACATTTACACGCTTCGTTTTTCCGTTTGCCACAACCGGCATGGATACTTTCTCAACACCTTTTACTTTCTGTACCGTTACCGTGGCATCCCCATCTGAAGGTTCCACATAAAGGCGGAGGAACTTTTCCTTATTTTCCTCTTTGTCTGCAAGATACGAAACGGTATAGCTGGTTTTGGTGCTGTCAAATACCGGTGATAATGTAAGATATTTTGAAGTATCTGTAAAAGTATTGCTGGTACTTACCACCAGGTTTGCCAGGGAGGAATTTCCAAGCCCGCTGGTAAGGTGGAAGGTATAATCCCTGCTCTTTCCGTTCAGTGTTGTTTTAACCGTAACATCTGCCTGTCCGGATCTTACATCTGCCACATAAGTTCCATTGGAAGCTTTTCCGTTGACAGTCAGGGTACATCCGGCAGGTGCTTTAAATGTCAGGGTCACTTTTGTAGCATTTTCAGCAACCCTTAAGGTATGCTCTTTTTCCGAACGCTGGAATGCTTTTTCCCAGCTGACCCGGCCAGTATCTGCTTCTGCTGATACACTGTCAAGGTAAGCTCCATTTGTTTCCAGTGCCATCAGATAACAGGAGTCATTCTTATAATAAAGTGTCCCATCCCTGTCTACGCAGATTGGACTGATGCAATACTCCTGCTGTGCGAGTACCGGACGGAAGAGTTCTTTCGGTTTTCCGGAAGTCTGGCCCGGCTCATCTGTCAGCATATAGATACCGCCAGGTTTTGCATTGTAGGTAAAATACAGATAAACACGTCCATCCGCTTTGCCATCTCCATTAAAGTCCTGGTTTTCATAAGCGGTCGAAAGAAGCGGTGCTGCCTGCGGATATCCCGGGATAGAAACTTTATATGCAAGGGAAAGACCGGAAGCAGATTCTGTCAGGACATCAAAATGGTGTCCCCCATCCGCATTGTACTGTCCGCCGTTTCCGCAGACACCTACATAGATTCTTCCTTTATAGACGACCGGTGTGGATGTTGCCGCACCGCCCAGGTTATAGCCTGCCACTGCACCGAAAGTACCATCTGCATTCATGGCAACCCGGTAGAGATAGCCGCCTTTGGTCGTAAAATAAACATATCCGTTGTTATAAACAATGGTGGATCGGATATCGCCGATCATGTCCGTGCGCTTGTCGATCAGCTGTCCGGTGTGCGTATTAACTGAATACAGGATAGAAGTATAGGCATCACCGGCCCCGTCATCAGAACCAAACACCAGATAATTTTCGGACGCATAAGCACCTGTCCAGTAAAAACCGCCCTTATGGTTATATTTCCAGGTACAGTATTTTATCTCATCACCTTTTGACGGGTCTTCATCTGTAACAGAAAGGCAGAAGTAAGAACCAGGGGTTGTATCCGAAGTCCAGGTTCCGGTATAAATATATCCATCCTTATAGGTGATCGGGGAAAGTGTCTGGCCTCCCAGGCTCTCACTGATCCAGAGGGATTTTAAAGAAGTGGCACTCAGTGCCTGGATCTGTCCGCCGCCGATCTGTGCAAAAAGCATTCCTTCCGCATAAGCAAGCGGGATCATGGCATACTGCATATTTCCGTGCATCTGTTCACTGGTCTGCACGATATCCCCGGTATTTTTATCTATTTTATAGATGAACTGTCCGGATGCCACGTAAAGATAGCCGCCCAGGATCAGTGGAGGGGTAAGTGCTGCATCCCATCCCTTTGCATCCAGATGCAGGGACCATTTCTGCACCGTTGTATCCTTGCTTGCCGGCGTGGAGGTATTGGTGATCCCGTTGTTTGTTTCACTGTTCCGGTAACTGCTCCAGTCATTATCCGTGATCTCTGGCTGCGTTGCCGTCTGCTGTTCCAGTTTTACCTGGATCTCTGTTTCCTCACCTACCGTAAACTTCTCTCTTCTGGAGATATATCCATGTCGTGACACATTCCAGGTATACTCATCCCCGTAATAAAGAGAATCATACACAGAAGCATCTTTGGAAGGTTCCACACGCTCCCCTTTAGAATCATATACACTGACCACTGCATCCGATGGATCTGTTACAAAAGCGATCGAGGACTTTGCTTTTTTATGTACGGTGATCGTATAGGTGCCTGTGGATGTATAAGTGATATCCTGATAAGCCGGATCCTGATAAGTCCCGTCTTCGTTCATCTGGAAAGTGATCCTGGTCTCAGAACCGTCAAGTGGGATCTCAATGGCATTGCTGCCGGATACTGCCTGTCCGTTTACGGTAAGGCCATACCACTTGTCATTAAAGGCTTTTGCAGAAACTTTTACAGATTCTGTATTCTCACCCACTGTCACATCATAATCCCTGGTGATACCGGCACTGTCAAATTCTGAGATCAGGTTTTTGGCCATGTCCGTGTCCGAGGGAAGGTAACAGCCGATCATGGAAAGATCCAGCCTCCGGAGCACTACGATCTTGTAAGTCTGGCTGTCTGTGGCTGTACCGGCTGTTACTGTGTAAACAGCCCTTTTTCCATTATCCTTTGTAAAAACATTTGAAAAATTATAACGTTTTCCATCGGTATATCCGGTTGCAATGATCTCACTCTCAACCGTCTTTCCATCAAGATCGCAGGCAGATAACCGGATCGTTGATCCCTCCGGCGCATCGGCCCCCAGATCTGCCGTTACATAAAATCCGGTAGAATTATAACTGGATCCGATCTCAACGGTATAGGTTTTCCCGCCATAAGTTTCATCCAAATCTTCCCTGCGGCTGATCTCCAGAGGATCCTTAACGCCATAGCCGGAATACACACTGAGATCCTTGAGATATTCTTTCGTACTGTTCTCCCCGGCAGATGGAGCATCCTCAAAGGTAAGTTCTGCAGAATCTTCATCGTCAGAGCCGTCCATGACCAGTTCCTCCTGATCCTCGCCGTTAAATTCCCCCTCTGAGAATTCCGCATCTTTTGGTTCCTCTGTTTCCGGTTCTTCGGTGATCTCCACGTCACTGTCTCCCGGCTCTTCTGTGATCTCTGTCCCTTCCTGGACATCCGGCTGTGCTTCCGTCTCTGCTGCCCCGGAAGAAAAATCACTTTCCATGGATATGTCGGCTCCATAGACCGGAGCTGTCCCTGCCAGCATGCTCACCGACAGAAGGACTGCCAGCCATTTTCCTAGTCTTCCTTTCATCTGATGTTTACCTCCCTTTTGGATTTTTTACTGCTGAAGCAGTGGATTCCTGCTTTTTATTTTTCTGAAACTGCGTCTCGCTCCTGTCCATAAGAGCAGGTACAAAACTCCTGCCAGTGCAAATAAGGATAGAATCCTGGTAAAGAGTTTCATGTGCGTCCAGGTGTCTGTTACTTTACTTCCTACCAGTTCCGGGATACTTTTTCCTTCGTTTTTGGAGGAAGCAGATGCTGTCCCGGATGTAGTCTCTTTTTCTTTGCTTTCAGTCAGTTCTTTTGTGGATGACTCTTCTGTTTTCTCTTTTGTTTTGTCTTTTACGGCATCCGCTTTTTTGCTGCTTTTCTTTTCACCTGATGTACCGGAACCGGAGCCTTTTTTCTTCGTACCTGCATAAGCCGTCAGTTTCTTTTCCTTGTTTTCGTCTGTGCTATCCAATCCGTTCTTTCCGGATGCCGTACCTTTTCCGCCAACCATTTTCAGATTTGTAAGAGATCCTTCCCCATTATTGCCTTTGCCCGGGACTCCGGCTTCACTTTTATTTCCACCATATCCGGGTCTCTGGGCGATCGAACCGGAATTTCCATTGCCCCCATTTCCCGCTGTCCCGTTATTCTTCTTTCTGACATCAGGGATCCGGATCACCAGCGGACTGCTAACATTGCCTGCAAGGTCTTTTACCACGATCACCACATCTTTTTCACCTTCTGACAGGCCTGTAATGGTCAGGGTATCGCTTCCTTTCAGCACTTCTCTTCCCTCTTTTGAGTGATCCGGGGTCTGTACTTTCGCACCGGCCTCTATAACACGGTAATAGCATTGTCCCCTTTCACTGGTCTTATATACTACTGAGGCCTGGTCCACGGATATCCTGCTGGCACTGATCTTTTTCAGTTCCGGCGGGGTCTGGTCCGTGATCCCAAGTGTCAGGTAATAATCCCTCCGGGTGCCGTCCTGTGCGGTTACCTGCACCCGGACCATAGCTTCCTTTTCCTGGTCTCCGAAATGGATCTTCCAGTAAACATGCCCCTTTCCATCGTTGCTTTCTTTGATGGTCTCATCTTTTTCCACGGTAGAATGCTTCACTCCGCTCAGCGCATAGATCTTGACCGTGGCATGTTCTTCTTCCGCTGTCAGCCAGATGTTCAGACTCTGGCGTTCCCCATCATAAACCGCCTTGTATCTGTCACGATCCTTGTTTAATGCGGGATCTAGTTTTAAGATCCCTTTTCCCCAGGTATCGGAGCTGGATATATATAATTCTTTCAGATCCGCATTGCTGCTTTTAACTTCCGGAGTGACGGTCGGTTCCGGTGTAACAAAAGGCTCCGGTGTAACGGATGGCTCTGGAGCTGCGGTTGGTTCCGGTGTAGCGGTCGGTTCCGGTGTAACAGAAGGCTCCGGTGTAACGGATGGCTCTGGAGCTGCGGTTGGTTCCGGTGCAGCGGTTGGTTCCGGAGTGGCAGTTGGCTCCGATTCTGCAGTCGGCTCCGGAACGGCGGTAGGTTCTGCGGGTACCGATGGTTCTGCCAGCGTTTCCCCTTCCGAACTCTCTGTGCTGTCTGCTGCATAAACTTCCCTGACAAAGATTACATCTGTTTCTGGTGCAGCCCCTCCTGCCAGAAGTCCTGCAGAAAGGGTCCCGATAATAAATTTGTTAATGATCGGTCTCTTTAAATTGTTTTTTTTCATTACCAGTCCCCCCATACTTCGCCATTATCCCCGACACCCAGATCTGCTCCGGAATACAGGGTAAAGCGAAGTCTTACTTCGTCACCGTCTGCCGGGAAATAGCCCGACATTCCAATGTTCATATATTCACCGTTTACAAAATACATCCAGCCGGAATTCATGGTAAAATCAAATTCTCCCAGCCAGTTGGCATCATGCCCGGACAGCTGGCAGTTTACTTCTGTCAGATGCGCCATCAGGTCATCCGGGATCGAAGCTCCGGAAGTGATGCCGCCGCGTCCGATAGCTTTCAGGTAAAAACCTCCTGTTGCACTTCCATCATTCCTCCAGTCAAACCCGCTGTTCTGCAGAAGCCTTAAGACCACGGAGGAAAGCTGTTCGCCCTGATAAAAGTCGATGGATGTCGCCGGCAGGATTGTCCCAAGTCCGACAGTCCCCGCCTCAATGCTGACCGTGATGGAGCCGGCAGGTTCTTCCTGGCTCTCATCCCCTTTATAGATGGTAAACGTTGGAAGCGTGGTACTCCATCCCTCATCATCCGTTGCCTTGATATCCACAGTGTTGCTGCCCTCATTCAGATCCAGACGGTAAGCCAGGATTCCCGGCGAAGGCTCCCCTTTTGAAGAAAGTCTTTCACCGTTTCCATATACTTCCAGTGCCGTAGAGGATAAGCTATTCCCGTACCAGTCTACCGCCTGTACATAAAATGTACGGTACGCGGCATTTACCGTTTCCCCGTCAGTCAGGTCTGTGGCGATCGTTGGATAATGGTCTTCCTCCGGTTCCTGTGTCGGTTCCGGCTCCGGAGATGGCGTCGGCGTTGCACTGAGCGGTACCTGCGCCCCATCCTGGTTCCGGTCATCGTCCTGGTCCGGCGTTTCTTTCTGGCTGTCATCATCCTGGTCACCATTTTTGTCATAATGGATGGTATTGTCTTTGGAGCTGTCATTATCCTCTCCTGTGGAGCCGTCTTCCGGATCGGTATCCCCTTTTTGGGTATCTTCCTTCTGGCTGTCCGGTTCCGGTGTCTGGGAAGCTTCCGGCTCTGATGTCGGCTCCGGGGTGACAGTCGCCTGTGCCTCTTCCTTTTTCTTTTCCGGTTCTTCCTCCGGTTCATCTTCCAGGATCTGTGCCTGTTCTTCAAAGGAAGATTCTTCACCCGTGGAAGCATCTTCCTGGCTTCCGGCATAAGCATATCCCTTTCCAAGATAGCCCTTTAAGGAGCTTTCACTGTTCACCCCCTGTACCGGATTTTCACTTTTCTCCGGTTCATAGTTTTTCATTCCCAGAAATAATACTCCAGCAAAAAGCAGGAGACAGACAATAGCTGTCAGAAAGGAAAGCCGGTTATTCTTTTTTCTCTTTTTCATGGTCATTTCCTCCTTAATACAGCCTTTCTATATATTTCATGATCCAGTTTCCATACCAGCTTCTGGCTTTTTTCAGTTCTTTTTTCATCTTCTGCACGCACAGAGCGGTATCCTTTCGTTCTTCTTTTGATACAGCATGGGGACTGAACGCAGCCTTTTCCCCGATAACGCTTGTTTTTCGGTAACACTTCATGGCATCTTCCGAATAAAGCTCAGGGCCATGATAATAAAGAAGCCGCGCATATCCGGCCATGGCGCGAACCGCCTGGCGGTCATCTTCACTTTCAAACAGTTTTCTCCGTCTTCTGTTTGCGTGGATGCGGAGCACACAGACCGTAAAGATAAATATCAGGCAGAAGAGGTCAAATACCGCAAGCAGGAGGATCAGAAGCTTTTCGATTCCGAACAGTGCCAGTTTTAAGCTCCAGTGTGTCTGGATGTTCTCCTGTGCAGGCGGTTCGTCCTGTGCTTCCGGGATGGCGGCTGCTTTGGCTCCTTTTGCCTCCAGGCCTGCCGTGAGGTCTGCTTCCTCCATGACATTATAGTATTCCGGTGTCATTTCTACCGGTACCCATCCAAGGCCGTCCATATAGATCTCGGTCCAGGCATGTCCATTCTTTCCCGGGATTTCTATCGTATCCCCCGGGTTTTTATCTTTGATATCTTCCGGTGTGATCAGATAGCCTTCCACATAACGGGACGGGATCCCGTAATAACGGAACATCAGTGCCGCTGCCGTGGCATAATGGACACTGTGGCCGATCCTGGTGTTTGTCAGGAAGTCCTCTGCAAAATCCCCCTGTCCGGTATACGGATCGGCTGCCGTGCTGTAAGTCAGGTTCTTTTCCAGATAGGAACGGATCCTGCTGATCGCTGTATAGTAATCGGTATGCCCCTGTTCCCGGTTTCCACCGTCCCCCAGTTCTTTGCGGAACAGGGTTTCCAGTGCACCGGACAGCTTCGTATCCTGGCTGTACACAAATGCGTTGTAATAACTCTCATCATCACGGTAGGAATCCCCTTCATCCCTGGCAAGTGCCTGATAGACCCTTGCCCCCAGCACCGTAAAATCTTTTACCAGGTTTCCATTTGCCTGATAGTGATAGTTTCTTGCTCCAAAGAGTCCTTTTGCTTTTAACATACTGTCAGCAAACGGTGTCTCTTTCCTGTATCCTGCAGGCAGTTCTGTGATCTCATAAGGGGTATAGAGATAACGGCTGTCTGCCTTTTCATTTTTTATGTCCACTTCGGATACTTTGTCAGAAAGGGCATCATCATCTGCAAGTGCCCTTGCACGGCTTAGCTGGGTCTCCCCATAAAATCCATCCTGGTGGAGCCAGTAAAAGAGCGTCCTCTGTTTATAGGCATCCTCCGTATCCAGGCTTTCCCAGGAAGAACCGTCATACACGCTTCCCACAAATCCTCTCAGGTAGAGAGAATCCGGATTTTCCATGGTAACGGAAAGTGCCGTATCGTCTGAGGCACTCCAAGCACCGCATTCTTTCAGCTTTCCATCCGGAAGGGTATTTATCTTTCCTTTTTTGTACCGCAGGCTGCTGATCCCGTCCAGGGCCTCTTTTTTAGCTTCTGTGACAAGTGTCGAGGAACCATAGTCTTCGGACGGCATAAACTGTTCCAGTAGGATCCCGGCTGCCAGCATTACCGCACATGCCAGGATGCTTCCTGTCAAAAATGCCCGGCTGCTCTCTGCCCGATGGCGTTTCCTTCCAGAACGGGAAAGGATAAGATTCAGTTCCAAAAGGATCCCCATGTAAAAAATAACTCCTGTGCCTGCATCCGGTTCCATACCAAGGATTCCCGAAAGGACAGGAAGTACCAGAGCCCAGGCAAGCACCAGTAGATAAAACTTCAATTTCAGGATAAGGAATCCGCAGACTGCCGCTGCCATTCCAAGATAAATAAGGAATACCATGCGGGCGGCATCCCCTCCCTGTATCCCGGCAGTCTCAAACCTTTTGAGGTAAATTCCTGCCCGGCTTCCCAGGATGTCTGCCATATCATTCCAGTATAATGCCATGCCGTCTAAGAGCTGTCCATGGAACAGGAAGATCCCTGCGATGGAAACCATTCCCAGTCCCAGCCGTCCATAAAGCCCATATTTTCCCATTCTTTCTGTAGCCGTGCAAAACACGGCCATAAGAAGCACGCTTCCCAAAATCGGTGCCATGCGTTCCTGCTCAGTAAGGACACTCATAAAAAGCAGGAGCCCTCCGCCTGCACTAAGCCAGATCAGTGCAGTTTCCAGCAGGATACCGGACAGTTGTTTTCCATATGCTGTTTCTGACTGTCTTTTGGATTCTGTGATCCGTATTTCCATAATACCTGTTCTCCTCCACTGTCTCTGCCGCCTGTGCCGCATCCTACGATCGTCACTTCTCCCTTTGCTGCCAGGAGTTCTGCTTCTTTGTCCTGCGGGTCGCCGGTTATATATACATAGTTTGCAAAATTCTGTATTCCCGGGTCTTTCAGATATTCCCGTACCGTGACCGGTGTTTTTGCATCACTTCCATAACGCAGGAAGCGGTACAGGATGTTTTCGCGGTCCTCTTCTGTACGGATCTTCTCCAGCCGGAACTTCCCAGTGCTGTGGTCATAGACTCCGGCCTGGCAGGAGATCTTCTTTTCCATAAAGCTCTGAAGGACTGCGGAAAAGACTTCTGCCACCGTTTCCGCACGCTGCGGATCCCGGTCTGCCTGAAATGCTTCTGCCAGGATCAGTACCGTATCATCCACCGGGAAGCTTTTTTCCCGGATCATAATGTCATCCAGCTTTCCGGACAACTTCCAGTGGATCTGCCGGATACTGTCACCGGAACGATATTCCCGGATGTCATAAGTTTCTCCCGGATCATCCCCCGGGCGGCTTCCGGAATAGCGGAAACTTTCCATGTCGAATCCTTCCCTTGTAAAAAGGGAAAGCTCACCTTTTTGTCTTTCCGGCATTACAACCGTATAAGCACTTGCGTCTGCTTTCCTCTTTAAAGAAAAGATGCGGAAAAAGTCCTGGCATTTCCAGTCAGAAAAACAAAATCTGATGCAGCCGCACCAGCTGCTTCCGGTCTCAAACCCGATGACCTGTTTTTCCTTTCCTCCCAGGGAAAAGGAAAGAGGGATCTCTCCTTTTTCACCGGTAAAAAGATTTTCCCATCTGAGCACTCCTGCCCCGCCAAATACCGGCCATGCAGACTGATTTTCCAAATACATTTTTCCATGGAAACACTCCATTCTCTCTGATGCCTTTGGGAAATGCAGTTTGATAACGGCTTTTTTTCCGGACAAAACCACACTCCCTGCAGAAAAGATCAAAATAAGAATGGTGAGCAAAAGAACCGCTGCAAAAAGCCATGTGCCTGTAATTACTGCTGCTCCTGCCATGCAGACCAGCCACAAGAGCCACAGGATCCTGTCCTTTATCATCCTTCCACCTTCGGTTCCGCCACGTCTGCCAGGATCTCAGAAAGGATCTCACGGGCAGATTTTTCCTGATACCTCGCCTTGGAATCCAGAATCATCCTGTGTGCCGCAACGTCCTTAAAGACATCCTGTACGTCCTTTGGAATAACATAATCCCTTTCTTTCATATAGGCAGCTGCTTTTGCCATCCTTACCAGTGCCAGGGTTCCACGCGGGCTTAATCCCAGTGTGATCAGTTCATGATTTCTCGTAGCCTCTGCAAGATGTGCCACATAGTCGAGCACCTGGTCTGCCACATAGATCTCCTGTACCTGTTTCTGGAGTTCCAGCACCTCCTCCCGGGTGACTACGGTCTTTGCATTTTCCAGGGGATTTTCCCTCTGTCTGTCCCTTAACAGTTCCACCAGGCTCTGGTGATCCGGATATCCCATGCTGACACTGATCATAAAACGGTCAAGCTGTGATTCCGGAAGGAGCTGCGTACCGGAAGAGCCCACCGGGTTTTCTGTCGCAATGACTACAAATGGGGATGGTACGCAATGGGTTTCCCCATCAACCGTCACTCTTCCCTCTTCCATTACTTCCAGAAGGGCGGACTGGGTCTTGCTGGAAGTACGGTTGATCTCATCTGCCAGCAAAAGGTTGCACATGACAGCCCCGGCACGATAGGAAAACTGTCCGCTCTGTTTGTCATACATGGTAAATCCGGTCACATCGGAAGGGACAACATCCGGTGTAAACTGGATACGGTTGAATTCCATTCCCATAAGACGGCTCAGTGCCAGTGCGGTTGTGGTCTTACCAACACCAGGCACATCTTCCAGAAGTACATGCCCCTTTGCAAGCACTGCCATGAGAATCTTATCTGTGATATCTTTTTTTCCTTTAATGATCCGCTCCAGCTGATCCTGGAGTTCTTTTATCTTCTGCGGCATTTTCTTTCCTCCATCCTTATCTGTGGTCTGTCATATCAAAAAAGCTGTTTTCCTTATCCTGGTAGCGCTGGTAAGCCACCAGTGCACAGAATCCCTGGTCTGTTGCCATGGGGTTGCTTTCCCCGTCCAGGGTATGTTTAAAACTTCCATCCTTCTGATAAAAAGTCATCAGGGTATCATACAGGCCTTTTCCATCTTTCTGGAAACGTTCATCCTCATTGCAGTCTACGCCTACCGCACTGAGGGCGATCACGGTCTGGGAAATAGATTCTGAGCTCTTTGCACCAAATGCGGTATAACCGCCATCATCGTCCTGTATCTCTGCCAGAAATTCCACACCCTTGTCAATGACTTCCTTTACATCTTCTTCATCCTGGTATGGTTCCAGGCTCTGCAGTGTCATGGCGGTCAGATCCACATCCCCGTCTTCTGCGTTATCATCCAGGGAAAATCCGCCATCTGCTTTTTCCCGTTCCAATATGTAATCCAGATATTTCTGTTCCAGTTCCCCGTCTTTATTGGCATCCGGGTCATCGGCATTTAAGGCGATCAGTGCATAGATGGCACCGTTTAAACCCTGTGAGACCACTGCATCAAAATCTTCCAGCGGCTTTTCAATATCGTAACCGCCAATATCCGTTGGATCCTTTCCTATGGATTTCAATGCCATGACTGCCCTGGAATACTCCGTATAACGGTTATCACTGAGCACGCCTTCCTGGTCTTTGACACGTTTTTCAAGATTGGCCCGGTATTTTTCAAAATAGTTTTCATCTACCGTTTCTCCTGAACGGGCAAGTGCGATCACTGTCCATTCCCCACCCAGGGTATCTGATGCCGGTGAAGTTACGGTTTCCTGTTCATAAGCAGCTGTCTTTTTCAGTGCATCTTCCAGCTTTGGGGTTCCGCCCCCGCAGCCTGTCAAAAGCCCCGCTGTGGTAACTAACACCAGAAACTGGCATGTCCGTTTTTTTAATCTGTTCATAATTTCCCCCTCATTTTTTCGTTTATCTGTTTTATGCAAAGAATCACATCTTCTTTATTGGAACATTCTATCGTCCAGGTCCGTTCCTTTGTGCAGGGAAGAAGTTTTAAAACCTTTTCCCATGGAATTGTGCCCTTTCCTAAGCCCAAATGGGAATCCCTGTCCCCTGCATTGTCATGGATATGGACATGTCCGACATATGGAGCAAGTTCCTTCGCCCATTCGAGGACAGAAATTTCCGAATAGCAGTGTGCGTGCCCAATATCCAGACACAGCTTAAAGTTTGGATGATTCACGAAGTTGTATACATCCAAAAGAAGCCGCCAGTCTTCATCCAGGACATTTTCCATGACGACCTGGGGACCTTCCCTGTCTTTCAAAAACTCCTGGAAAAACCGGCCTGTCTGTTCCGCCCATCCTTCCCGGAAATATACCGTAGGGATCATCCCTGAATGATATACGATCTTTTTGGCTCCAAGGCGGATTCCTGCCTGGTAACACTGGTCAAACCGTTCCATGGTCACTTTCCTTATCTGACTGTCAAAAGACGCCGGGTTTAAGTCCAGAAATGGCCCATGCAGGGTAAGCGGTGGATTTCCCATCTGCTCCAGTCTTTTTTGATACCGTTCCATTTTTCTTTCCAGCCGGTCCAGATTGTCGGAAATGGAAAACTCAATGCTCTCCACCCCGGTCCCGTACTGACAGCAGAGCTCTTTCATATCTTCATCGCAGATCAAATGGCTGACATAGATCAAAGCATTTCCTCTTTCCCGGACTCAATCAGCCCGTATTTTTTCTTAATGCGTTCCAGTTTTTCAAGAAGCGGCCTGCTCAAAAACCATAAAAAGATCACGGTTGACAGTGCATGCACCAGGTCCACCGGGATTCCTGAAATATAGAAAGCAACCAGGCTGGCCGGTGTGATATACCCATAAGACATCAGGATGCTTGCCGGGTTCATGATCCCGCCGTAGATCAGGACCACACTTAAAAATCCATAGATACAAAGGTCCCGTTTCCTTGCTTTTAAGATTCCTTTCTGATAAAGGATCCCTGCAAGGAAACCGATAATACCAAAAGAGAACATCTGCCATGGCGTCCAGGGGCCCTGTCCCATAAACATGTTGGATAACATCATGATTAGACAGCCAACAAGAAAACCTGCTTCGCCTCCGAAAGAGACACCGGTAAGGATCACAATAGCCGCCACCGGTTTGAAACTGGGCACCATAAAGAAGGCGGCCCTCCCTGCGACACCAATCGCTGCAAGGACAGAGATCACCATGATTTCCCGTGCTTTTGGTTTGCGTCCTTCAAACATCATAAAAAACGGGAGCATTGCAGCCACGATCACGATCAGGCTGCATATCAGATATTTCCTTCCATGGAAAAACCGGACTGACAGATACAAAAGCAGTGGTACGACCAAAAGCATCAGAGCAAGAGCAAACCAGGTCCTCCGGTTCACTTTCCCCTTCTTTTCCATCTGCCGGATGATCATCCCATCGGAGGGAAGGGTATATTCTTCCAGATCTTCTGCTGGTTCCTCTTCTTGTGCTTCATTTGGGGTGTCTTCCCAGAATTCATCTATAAACTGGTCCAGTTGCTGCTCTGTAAGCACGTAACCACATCCTTTCCGGTCACAGCTTCCGGAAACAAATGCCTTGCCATCCGGTTTGCTGCAGTTGTGTAGAAATTATTTCCGGCAAAAAACTCCCGGGTATTCTGGCTGGTAACGATGTTTCCCTCAAAAAACAGGCCTACCCTGTCCGCATACTCTGCAACAAATTCCACGTCATGGGAGATCATAAAGATCGTCAGGCCATGCTGCTTCAGCCGAGTTAAGATCTTTCCGATCTCTTCTTTATATTCTGCATCCATTCCCTTCGTAGGTTCATCCATCAGGAGGATCCTCGGACGAAGCAAAAGGACTTTGGCAAGTGCCAGCCTCTGCTGTTCCCCGCCACTCAGATCATAAGGATGTCTTTCCAGAAGCCCTTCCAGCCTGGTAAGGCTTACGATCCCTTCTATGGCCTTTTCTTTTTTCATATGAATCTGATATTCCGAAGACATTTTTTCTCTCCTGCCCCCGATCACAGAATACAGATCTTCCAGGACTGTTTTCTTTAAGAAAATGCTCTGTGGGTTCTGCGGCATGACTCCCAAAAGCCCACAATACAGATCCCGGTCTTTATACGAACGGATATCCCGCCCTTCCAGAAGTATCTTCCCACGGTATGGACATCGCACCCGGCTTAAAAGAGACAGCGTAGTGCTCTTTCCCGTACCGTTTCCACCTACCAGTGCATAGAACTCTCCCTTTTTTACCTCCAGGGAAAGATCCCGGACAACATCCGGACTGTCCTTTTCATACCGGAACCAGACATCTTTCGCCTGAATGGACAATTCTTTCTTCGAACTATCTGTTTTTGTATATCTGACTTTTTCAGTGCTTTCGCTCTTTCGCTGACTATCCGAAGCAATTCCTTTTTCGTTACAGTAACGGGAGAGCCACTGTCTTCCCTCACTGACTGTCAGCGGACAGGTTGCCTGACTGTCTGTCTCACCATAGATCTGCATAGGAATCGGCATGGAAAGAAACATGCCATGTTTTTGTTCCTTTAATTTTACCCCGATTTCCCTGGGAGTTCCTTCCAGATAAACATTCCCCTTATCCATGACAAATACCCTATCCGCATAAGGGATGATATCCTGAAGCCGGTGTTCTGTAAGGAGCACCGTTGTTCCAATATCACGATTAATCTTTTTTACGGTTTCCAGAAAATCAGAGGCAGCGATGGGGTCCAGCTGAGACGTAGGCTCATCCAGTATTAAAAGGGATGGATGCATTGCCATGATCGCAGCCAGGTTTAAGATCTGCTTCTGCCCTCCTGACAGCTCTGAGACATTTTTATAAAACCACTGATGGATACCAAAATAGCTGGCCATCTCCGCAACCCGCAGCCGGATAGTCGCATTGTCATATCCCAGGCTTTCCAGTCCAAAGGAAAGCTCATGCCAGACTTTATCCGTTACGATCTGATTATCCGGGTTCTGCATGACAAAACCGATCTCCTGGCTCTGTGTCCGGTGGTCAATCCCCGAAAGCGGCATCCCCCGGTAAAAGATTTCTCCCTCTGACTTTCCAACCGGGGCCAGCACGGTTTTTAACTGGCGCAGCAGCGTGCTTTTGCCACATCCGCTCCGTCCGCAGATCACATTTAACGTTCCTTCTTCTATTTTCAGATTCGCATGGTCCAGAACCTTCCTGGAACATTCCGGGTATGCGAAGCTAAACTCCTTTACTTCTACAAGATTCATAATCATTATCCTTCCTGTTCCAGAGTTTCGTAGATTTTTTTGTAAGTCATATCCAGATCTGTTTCACAATGCTTCCGGCTTCTGGCAAAACGGATGGTCTCCGTCACATCCAGGATCACCGGAAGGAAACAAAAACATGCAAAGCAGATGTATGTAAGCATTGCTTCAACTACTGGAACAGATACCGGAGCCTGATGCCCCTGAATGGTAAAACCAGCAAGTAAAATACGGGGATCATAACTTGCATAAGAAGCCCCATTCATACAGCCAGTGGCAAATACAAAGAATAAAGCTGCCATCACCGCCAGAAGACTTTTATCCTTCTTCGTAAATTTGTAAATGGAAAAAGCAGTCCTGCCTTTTAATCCATATCCCCTGCTCCGCATGGAATCCGAAGTCTCTATAGCATTCTCCAAAGCCCAGGTGACCAGTATCGACAGCATGTTAAAGCCTGCACGGATACGGTTAAAAAGACTGCCCTCTGAAACATCCCTTCCCATGGATTTCTGCCCGTTCCGGATCACTTTCATCTGCCCCGTAAATCTGGGGACAAAGCGAAGTGCCATGGAAAGGATCAGGGAAAGGGCCGGTATCAGCCTTCCAAACAGGTAAATAAATTTATCGCTTGTCATAACTTTATTATAACAGGAAAACCACTGGATCACTACGAACATGACCGCTCCAAGGACTACTCCATAGACCAGGGCCTCCAAAGTGATCCAGTTTCCACTGCTTTCTACATAATATAGCATCGTGACCCCATAATGATTGAAAAGTGGATTCAGAAGAGCCACGATCAAAAGGCTGGGAAGGGTAAAGAGAAAGCTTTGCCTAAGTGTCCTTTTTCCTCCAAGCAGAAGGATGGAATACGACAAAGCCCCCGCATAAGAAATGCAGATAAAGACAGGATGCTGATTAAACATAGTAAATAACAGTACTACAGCAAAATAAAAAAAATTTAAAAATGGATGGCATGTGGAAAAAGCATCAATGATGGATTGATCCGCAGGCTGTCTGTTTCTTTTCTCGGTTTTATTTGTTGATAACACGTTTAAATGTACTCCCTCTTTAATCCCTGCTCTTCACAGTACAAATCCACTTTGCTTCCCTTTTTGCAACGTATCGTGCAGTTTTTGTTCACGATCTTTGAGCCAATATGCTCAGGATCATGGTGTATCTCCAGATATTCCAGTCGGTTGCATCCATGAAAAGATTCCTCTCCAAGATACATGATATTTTCCGGAATATATACCTCTTTCAATTTTTTACACCCAAAAAAGGCCCTGTGATCCAATTTTTTGATTTCTTTTGGTAAATCTATGGTTTCAAAGCCGCAGAAGTAAAAGGCTTCCAGGCCAATTTCTTCCAGTGTATCCGGCAACGTGATCTCCTTTAATTCCTTACAGCGGTAAAAAGCTCTTCTTCCTATACTCTTTAAATGCTCCGGGAATACCACTTTACTTAACTGCGTGCAGGAATGGAAACAGCACTCCGGAATCCTGCGGCATTCTGAACTGGTTTCAAATGCTACCTTTTTAAGGGCTGTGCATCCTTTATAACTATAATCTCCCAAAATTTCCAAAGATGCCGGAAATGTTACTTCTCTGAGAGAATGATTTTCCGAAAAAGCACTCTCTTTGATTTCTTTAACGGTCTGTGGGAATACAACGGGCTTACGGAGCTGGCAGCTTGCAAAAGCTTCCTTTCCTATGATTCTGCAGCCGGATGGCAGGATTATCTCTTTTATTTTCCCGTTGCCCTTATAACAGCAATCATCAATATAAATATATTTTTCAGGAATTGCTGCTACCTGTTTGTTTCTTTGCATGCGGGCAAGCTGTGCCGTAAATGTACGATGATCAAATCGCAGTATACTCCATGTTGCTTTATCATTTTGTGAGCACATATGATCTCCTTTCCAACGTTCGGATCATACAAACTGTATATCTTTTACATGTTTGTATTCTTTGCCTGACGTGTTGGATATACTGGCTCAAAATGTTTTCATAAGGCGTTTTTCATTCGATACATTTCACACAGGGAAAAGCAGCTCCGGAATCGCACCGGATTTCCTTAAATCGGCTGCCATCAGCCGAACCACGCTCAATTTTTTTGTTATTCTAATTATAACGATACGCCTTATTTCTGTCAATGTTCGCCAATGTTTCTGGTCTTTATCTCATACCAGTTTAACTATTTTTCACAATTTCTTTACTTCTTATCTTTGTATGGGTTTCCAACATCACTTCCAAGATTGCAGGTATACTTCCATTCAATCTTATCCCCATCTTTGGGCTTATAACTGGAAGCCCCATAATTCGGGAACTCTCCATTTACACTGTACATCCAGCCAGAATTTTTTCCGCAGTCAAATTCATAAAGCTGATTGATGCCTTCCACGTAATAGCTTTTATATAACGGGGTGTATTTGGAAGAGAGCTGGATGTTCTTTTCCCCGCAGATCTTTTTTAAGATGTCAAATACGGTATCGCCCGTAGTAAATTTAACTTCCATTTCCGGAAGTATCCAGCCATCCTCCGGGACAAATTCTTTTTTGGTTTCTTTTAAATCACCGATATTGTCAAGGATCGTCTGACAGTCTATCGAAATGGTACAGGAAGCAGGCTTTCCGGAATCCCCTTTCCCGATTCCACAGCCCGTAAGAAGACAGCTCCATAAAAGCAGAAAACAGCTGATCCCTACTGCCACGATCTGTTTCCAATCTAGTTTTTTCAGTTGCTTCATAATTACCCTCTATATGATGAAAAGGTATCAAAACATTATTTGATTTTTGATACCTTTTGCATCGTTACTCTGTTTACTTAACTGTAATTTTTATCTTTTTTGTCACCTTTCCAGATTTTACTGTGATGGTAACGGTTCCTTTTCTCCGGCCTTTAACCACGCCCTTCGAGCTGACTGTTGCAATCTTCTTGTTCGAAGAACGGTAGGTCACTTTCTCCTGGGAAGTGATCGGGCTGACCACTGGTTTTAAAGTAACACTCTTTCCCTTTTTGATGGTCAGTTTTGTCTTGAGGCCGCTGATCTTCGTAGTCTTTACCTTTGCAGTCTGGACTTTTACTTTCAGAGCCGCTTTCTTTCCACTCTTTAAGGTAACGGTGATCTTTGCCGTTCCTGTTTTGGTTCCGGCTTTGATCTTTCCGTTCTTATCAACGGTCACAATCTTTTTGTTGCTGGAAGCCCAGGACTTTATGGAATCCCCGTATGCCATGGAAACCTTCACCTTTGTGGTGGCCTGTTTCCGCTTCAGGGTAAGGGAAGATACGTTCAGTTTTATGGCCGCCTTTAATTTGCTTCCATAATTCCGTGTCTGCTTTTTACCGCAGAGGGAACAGGTTCCTTCCTGCTTCGCCGGACGGAATACCGTAGCTTTTGCCGTAGTTTTCCAGGTGTATTTATGCGTATGTGCGATTACAGGAATGGTTTCCGTCTTTTCGTATCCGCAGACCTGACAGGTATATCTCATCAGTCCGGTTGTCTTATAAGTAGCAGCCTTGATCTGTTTTCCTTTTCCGTAGGAATGCTTCTGGTAGCCACCCTTTTTCGTGTTATCCGTGATGTCACATTTTCCGTACATGGCAACACACTCATGCCAGTGAGCAGTCTTGTCAAATGTCCATTTGCTGTCCCATACATGGTCATGCTCTAGGGTATAATCATCTGTATAATGGAAGATGATCTCATCCCCGTCTTCCAGATACTGCTCTTTCACGCCAAGATCCGGGTGGATTCCGTTTAAGGTATACATCCAGCCGGAGTTCTGTCCATTGGAAAATTCTGCAAGCTCCTGACCATCCTTCGTGATTCCGGCAATGTAGGTCTCATCCCTCAATGTACGACAGCTCATTCCATTTTTGGACAGCACTTCTTTTAAGAGTTCCAGGACGTTGGCATTTCCATCGATCGTGTAATCTTTTGCTGCGATCCAGGTATCCAGATTTCCTTTTCGCAGGGTGTGTTCCTGATCCTCCTTTGCACTGCCATGAACAGAGTCTCCGAGAAGCGTAAAGCTTACCGTGATCGTACCGGCATCTTTTTTCAATACCTTAACGGTCAGTTCCACGAATGCTTCCTTATAGGAAATTTTCAGTTTCTGTTCCCCACGTTTATCCTTGTTATATCCCTCTATGGTAAGATCTGTCAGCGAAAGCTCCTGTCTGGTTCCGTCACTGATCACAGCAACCACTTTCATTCCACTGAGATCCAGGTCCTCCCCAAGGTAAAACTCTGTCCGGTAATCACCAGTCAGCTCCAGGGAATCCACATAAACACGCAGGCCTTCTGTAGAGACCAGTTTTTCCTGGTCTGCCCCCAGTGGATCATCCGTCCGGTTATATCCGGTCTGCCATCCGCAGCCTTCCACCTTCGGGCAACTGGTGGTTTCTTTTTCTGTATTGACATAAGTGGCTCCGCTTGCCGTCTCATGGGTCAGACAGTTGGTATCAATGTATCTTACAAAACCGATCCCTTTATCTGCCCCGCAGTCTTTTGCATAATAATTGTTGGTGATGTCATCGATCCGGTTCAGACTGTCATAAAATCCAATGATGCCTCCAACATAAGAAGGATTCTGGCTGGTTGCCTTCACCTTTCCGGTAAAGGAATTGTTTTTGAAAGTATAAAGGCAGTTATCCCAGGTCTGTGCCACATAAAGGTCTGCACCCAGGATGCCTCCGACTTTGTCCGAGCCGGTAACGGTTCCTTCTGAAACGCAGCTGTTGATGGTGATCTTGCAGCCATTTGGAGCTGAAGAATCATCATAACCGCCTCCCGCAATACCCCCTGCCAGTTCACCGGAAGCTTCCACTGTGCCATAGAACTTACAGCCGATCACGGAGCAGTTTCCCATGGCATTGTCACGGGTTCCGATGATTCCACCAACATAACTGGTTCCATAGACAGTCGCATAACTTACACAGTTTTCCACGGTACCCTGCATACGGCCGGCAATGGCTCCGATTTCAGTTTCCTTTTTGCTATATCCAATGACAACATCTTTCTCAATCGTGCAGTTTCGGACTGTTGCCTCAAATGCAGAAGAACAGCCAGCATAAGCACTCATAGTCTTATTCGCACCCAGAAGTCCTGCCTTTAAAGTGCTGGAGCCACTCTTCAAGGTGACATTGTCAATTTCAACAGCCGTTCCGGAAAGCCCGACACCTTCAAAGTTGTTGATCAGACCATATCCGGCAATCTTTGTTCCATAGATGTTCAGGTTTCTAATCCTGGTATTCCGCACATATCCAAACAGCGGCAGACCACCTTCCGGGATAATCACCGTATGGCTATTTCCATCCAGAATACCGCTAAACGCATTCAGGTTTTCGCCACCCTGCAGGTCTACTCTGCCATTCTTGGTCGCACCGATAGGTTTCCATCCATCTGGAAGTGAAATATCTTCTGCAAGCTGGAAGTATGTATCGTCGAAAGAAAAACCTTCTTTATTTACTTTATCACGCAGATTTTCAATATCAGAAGCTGTTTTGATAAGGTACGGGGAACTTTCTGTTCCTTTTCCCTCCCATGGAAGTGGTGCATCTGTGACAATTACAGATACAACATCCGTAACAATCTCATCACTGTAAATCTTGAGTTCTTTTCCACCTGCATTCCCAGATAAAACGCCACGTATCTTACAGAAATAATAGGTTGTTCCGATTTCTTTTATATCAGGAGTATAAGAACTTTTTGTCGCTCCTGATATTTTTTGTCCTCCATCAACTTTATTTTCTGTGTTTCGATACCATTGATATTCTGTCTCTATGGAAAATTCACTGTCATTTTGTACAGTTACAGTCAGAGCCGAAGCCTTCGTTCCTCTCACACATTGCAAGTTCTGTGGTTGTTCTATAATTATCGGATTATCGATACTATATGGAAATACAGTCGCTTCAAAAAAATTGCTGACAGCACTGTAGGTTTTTCCATCTATAGTATAAGTCACAACACATCTATAAAAATGTATTGCATGTGCCTGCTCTGTAGAGATTGTATAAGATGGATCTGTCGCTCCTGGGATCAGAACATATTTTTCAATCGAATTGGCAGGAATATCGCATTCATACCACTGATAAGAAAGACTCCCTTCGTCTTCCCGCAGGACAGTGGCACTTACTGTAAAGGGTTCTGCAGTCTCTCCCTGCATGATTCCAGAAGAATCGGCAATGTTATCTGTAAGAATCGGGGTATAATCGGTATCTCCTGATTTTATTGTAAGTGTGTAAACGGTATCCTCTGAGGTAAACTTTGACTCATCTTTGGGCAGGGTTATAACAGCCTTATATTCCGAATATTTATCCCAATCTGGGATGAAACGCAGGGCTCCACCCAGAGGTTTTTTAGTAAGCTCTGCTCCATCTAATGTAATCAATTCCGGATGCTCAGCGATTGAACCCCAGCAATCCATATCTGAGCCACTTATGTCAATGTACTCTGTATTTATTGGCACTGTTACTTCAAGATCCTGATCCTCCGCAATATTTTTTAGGCCTGTAGAAATTTCATGATCCCAGGAATCACTGACTGTCAAAGAACTTAAACATGCTTTATAATGGATAGGGATTTTGACAGACTGCAAAACATTTCCCTTTTTACGGACTTCAAAACTAATGGAGAGGATCGCCTTTGGAGAATATTCCACACTGGTATTTTTTAGCAACGTGGGGGAATTCTGTGACAATTTTACACGTTTTACCGTCCCATCGGATGGATTAGTATAAACTGCATACAGAGAACAATCCTCTGGAAGATTATCCGAACCCTTTATACTTGCATAAAAATCTCCATGACTTGATCCACTTGGAAATGTAAAAAACTGGTTTCCGTCAAAAATATTAATTATTTCTTTGTTGATCTCACTTCCATTTTGGTGGATGCTTAATTCTACACTGCTTATATAATCTCCGCTGTCTCCATCATTGGGGACCACTGTTACATTTGCATAGACTGCTGAAATAGCTGTAACCTTTGCACCATCGTTATCGATCAGTTTTTCCGCTGTTATAAAATACGGAGTTTCTCTTGCTTCCAGAGCTGGAAGTGTTACTTTTCCATCTGCATCTGTAAGAATGTCTTCCTGTTTTACTCCATCAATATAAATGGATGCACCTTCACAGCTGCTAAAGCCAGTGCCTGAATTGTTGCTCTGTCTTAATTGGAGCTCTACAGATTCACTCTGAGAAACAGTTATTTCATTCTCTGTAAAAAATGCAAGCCGATCCGTACCCTTGGTCTGCTGTATATAAAAGTGCAGCTCATCCCCGTCCTGCACATTGCGGCTGAGTGCCGATCCATACTCTCTGATATCATGATTCAGTGCAGACCTAATATAAGGCACATCATTTTTGTTATATCCCCATAAACGATAAATGACGCCGTCAAATATCCCTGCATCATCTGCATGGTAATCGTATCCTGCATCTGAACCACCTGGATAATACAGATCATGTGCTAATTTCAGGGCATCATCCATAGTATAGGAAGACTGACCAGTTAAGGTTACGGTGCGCCCTGCCATTGGATTTCCGTCTTTATCATTAAGAAATTTTCCATCTTTACTGACGCTGACAGTTACCTGTATTTCTTTTTTTTCGTCAATCTTATCTTCGGACTGAACCGTTCCATCACTGAACAGAGCCGTACTTCCGTCCGTGAATTCATCTTCACTTGTAAATTCACTTACATCAGATTCTTCCATATCGGAATCAGCGTCGGTATCAGTTTCCTCTTCTACGTCAACCGAATCTTCCATAGGAATCTCTTCCGTAAAATCAATCTGGTCTTTCGAATCTGACGCTTCTTCTACATCGGTTTGATCATCTGATGAATCGCTTTCTTCTGAAATATCCTTCTCATCTGTAAAATTTTCTTCAGATGAATATGGTGTATTATCCACCCATTCTCCCGCAAAGGCATTTACAGGGAGCTGTAATACAAGAAGAAAAACAAGCAGCCAGCCAGCTATCATTTTCCACAACTTTGTTTTTTTCATTTTGTCATTCCTTTAAAAAAAGCTCCTCTTCCTCACGGAAGAAGAGCTTTTCAACTTTTAGTTATTTTACCTTGACAGTTACTTTAACGGATTTAGATCCGGATTTTACTGTTATCTTTACAGTACCTTTTTTCTTTCCGGTTACAACGCCTTTGGAAGAAACAGTTGCAATCTTTTTGTTGGAACTTGTGTAAGTAACTTTCTGACTGGATGTGAATGGAGTTACGACTGGCTTCAGTGTCACTCTCTTTCCTTTCTGAACAGTTACATTTTTGGATACTGTAATTTTTGAGGTTTTTACCGCTGCTGTCTGAACTTTTACCTTAACAGTCTTCTTCAGTCCACTGGCAAGGGTAATCTGCAGTTTCGCAGTTCCGCTCTTTTTACCAGTGATCTTGCAGGTTCCGTTAGACTTGCCGCTTACTGTGAAGATCTTGCGATTGGAAGATTTCCATGATTTCACAGAATCACCTTTTGCAAGTCCGGTAACTTTAAGTCTGGAAGTAGACTGTTTTACTTTTAAGGTTACAGTAGAGGCATTAAGAGTTGCTTTCGGTGCAAGCTTTTTGCCTATATTTCTGGTTTCACTCTTATTGCATGCAGAGCATTTTCTGGTCTGAACTTCTGGTTTAAATACTGTAGCTGCTGTTGTTCTTTTCCAGTCGCTCCACTTATGGCCTGTTGCTTTGATTGTTTCAGTCTTTGTTTCGTTGCATCTGCTGCAAGTATAAGTAAGCGTACCATCTGCTGTACAGGTTGCTTTCTTTGTTACCTTGGAAACAAAATCATGTCCAAGTGCCGGAATCTCCTGCACATCTTCTTTTGCATCACAGACTGTACAATGTTTACTCTTCTCACCAGCTTCAGTGCAAGTTGCCTCTTTATCTACTACATAATCCTCTGACCATGTATGTCCGGTTGCAGGAATTGCATTCTCATCAGTTGGATAAGAATAATGCTTACCACATACCTCACAAACGCCAACTTCTTTCCAGCCAGCTTCTGTACAAGTTGCATCTTTTGCTTCTACAGCATCGCCCTTACAATGAACTATAACTTCTGCATAATCCTCATCATCACCAACAAGATCATACCATCCTGCACTTGTTCCTTCATAGCAACCAGATTTCAATGCAGAATTCCAAAATGCCATAAGTCCAATTGACTCAACATCACCAAATCTAAAACTCGTAAGTCCTGTACCTGCAAAAGCACGCTTAGATATATTAGTAATTGTGCCTTCATATTCAAAAGATTTTAATGCAGTACAATTTTCAAAAGCACTTTCACCTAAACAACTAATTTCCTTGGCTTTTACAGTATTCAATGAAGAACATTCCTTAAATGCATTTGTATTAATTTCAATACTTGCAGAAGAAAAATTCACTTGCTCAAGTGCACATTTAGCAAAAGCAGCCATTCCAACAGAAGTAATATTCTCCAGATTGATCTTATTAAGTGCTGAATCAGATCCAAACGCACCTTTTCCAATAGTTTTTACTGAATCAGATAATACAACCTCTTTCAAATTCGTATAAGCTGTACTTGCCGTTTTAGACTGAAAACAATATTTACCGATACCAGTGATTGCATCGCCGATCACAATCTTTTCAATCTGAGCAATCTTATCTGCGCCTAAATCAACAAACCAATCTGTTCGATTTCCATAATTATAATCTGGAATTGCTATTGGCTCTGTACATTTAAAATATAATGTTTTTTCATTTTCATCATATCTATAAAGAATGCGATTTTCATTTATCAGTGTTGTAAGAGGTGTCCAACCTTCATTTGTGTCAGAACTACTTACATCTGCCGTAAAATCTTCTCCTGAACTAAAAAGATCGGCATCCGTACTATTATCCTGTGTATCAACATCTACGAAAGTCTCTACAGCATCCTCATCTTCTAAGAAAGAAATTTCTTTGCTGTCCTCTACATCTGAAGTCCCTATATCATCAACGACCTCTACATCAGCAATTTCGCTGACTGAGATGTCATCCTGAACTGAAGCACTAACCATTGCTGGGCTTGCTACGCCCAGCATCATAGATGCCGCAACACAGCAAGCCAAATATTTCTTTCTTTTCATTAGTTATTGCCCCCTAAAGCGGTACCCCATTTAAAATGAGTAGTATCATAGCTTAACACAAGTGAAAACTCATCTGTAGACGGAACTTTTGTTCCTGCTAAAGTTGTCTGTGGATAAGAAGATGTATCTGCTAATTTCAGATCATTTCCCGGATACCACATCCAAGAACTGCCTACCCATGTAGCACCTGTCATTGTCGTTCCATCATAAATAGGATCCTTGTTTTCGCCGTTATTTGTTTTTGAATAGATAACATTACCGTCCTTTTTTACTGCCAAAGAAGTTAAATACTCTGGATAATCTTCATTCCATCCGAGAGTTACTTTTCCCTGTCTTTCTGCTAATTCAAGTGCATCTTTATAGCTTCCTTTAGAACTAACACCTGTTACCGTAAACGCCAGATTGCTAAGTCCATCCGGGGTCGGATTTGGAGTTCCTAAGTAAGTATTGCTGGTATTTCCCTGTGTCCACTCTCTGATGTAAACATTCATTGTTGCTGCGGAAGCCATTACAGTTGAACCAAGCATCATAACAACTGCTAAAATGACTGCTGATAATCTTTTGAATTTTTTGCTCATACCTTTTTCTCTCCTTTTCTTTTCAGATGCTCATTTTTTGTAGTTTCTCCTTAGGACAACGGTTTCTGTCCCGTACAGATCGCGAGTCTGGATCTGCCTTTCTCCTCCTCTCCCTTATTGGGAATATCCTGGTGTTCTGAGATGTGATGGTAACGTGCGGTTTTTCTTGCAAAAAAATAAGCCGCACCCTACGCATGGCACGACCCAGTCACAAAATACCCGTGCCGCCCTGAAACCGAGGGTTGATGCACATCATTGTAGGGATAGACCTGACTTGTAGCTTTTGCTCATCACAGTAGCGTTCCTGTGTCGGATTTTCACCGAACTTCCTATATATGAGTCTTTGTCGAACCACTCATATATAAAATCTCTACAATATTACCTTTCTTATAGCATAACTTTTTTTCCATATTTTGTCAATCATTTTGTCTTGAAATAGCAGAAAACGTCATATGTTTTTATAAACAAAATTCGAGAAAAATCGACATTTTTCTTCTCAATTTTTAAAGTAGTCATAACTAACATTACTTTTCTTTCTTCTTTTTTCTACAATCATATTTCCATCAAAAGTGCCATTTTACGCCATTCCTGCAATAAAAAAAGGCCCTCCCGGATAGACCATGATTGTTCCTGTCCATCCAGAAAGACCTGAAAATAAAAATGTTATATTTTTTAGAAATTATCCATTAAATTTCTGCAAGCATTTAAATAAAATCATGGGTTTTGTTTTCCACAAACTCCCCATCTAAGAAAGCAAGATCATCCGTGGCTTCCTGTACTTCTGTTTCCTCGTCAGAATATTCCATCTGCACTTCTTTATTATCCTCCTGCCTTTCACACCATACGACCAGGCGTTTGGAGGCATCTGTCCCACAGGTGGAAAGCAGCAGCGTTGGAACTTCCTCCTGCGTTCCAAGTAAAAAAGCATCTCCATCTGCCGGTGTATACTCGCATTTTACGATCACAAAGATCCATACCCCTTCATCCGGAAGATACAGATAGAGGATATGGTGTTCTTTTAAGAATTCATCGTCAAGGAAATTTCGAAGTCCGCGGAACATGCTGCCATCTTTCATATTGTGGCCATAAATGATGTTTTTGTCATCAGAAAAATCAGCATTGTTATCGGAATCCAGGAAAATCGCCCCTGCCACATGTTCTGTCTTCTTAAACGTATGTGTCAGGTAATAGGAGTCATCGTTTCCCTGGACCACTGGGTAATCAATGCTGGTATCCGGGATCCGGATCCATGCAACGATATCCGGATTGATCTTTTTTAATGCCTTAAAATCAACCACGGTCTGTTTTCCATCGTTTCCATCCGTTTCTTTGGTATGGTCATCCTCATCTGTTTCCTTGACGTATGTACGCAGATCTTCATATTCCTGCACACCTTCCCGATACATAAAGTAAATGCCAAAACCGGTACATACGCAAAAACTGAGTACCATCAGGCAGACTGCCACGATCATGATTTCTTTAATGTGTCTCATACAAACCTCCGATTATTCTTCCTGGAAAAAAGGCTGCCCGTAAATCGAGCAGCCCTGAACCGTATTAATTTCCTTTTTTCTTCTTATACCAGATCACGCCGCCAATGCCGCAGGCAGAAAGGACTGCCAGAAGGATCGGAAGCCAGATGTTGGTGCTGTCCCCTGTTTTCGGGCTATTTCCTGTCGGTGTACTGCCGGAAGGGGATTTGGTGTTTTTGATCTCTTTTACGATCTCGATCACCTTGGTTTTTCCGTCTTTGTATTCAAAGCGGATCTCTTCTTTTTTACTGCTTAATTCATAACCATTTGGTGCTTTGGTCTCTATCAGAATGTATTCCACGGTTTTCTCTACTTTTCCATTTTTGTAAGTAGCAATCGGAAGTTTGCCGCTTGTCGCTGTTCCGGTCTTATCCGTCACCAGTTTTTCTACGACTTTTCCGCTTTCCTTTTCACGCAGTTCAAATTCTGCTCCTGAAAGGGCTGCCTTACTGGTGGAATCGGTCTTTTTGATGACCAGTTTTCCATACGGATGTGCGTCCTTCATTTTGACTTTCTGGACTTTTCCAGTATCTTTTACCGTAAATTTCACATCTTCCGCAATGAGGTATCCATCCGGGGCCTGCTCTTCACGAAGGGTATATTCGCCTACCGGAAGTTTTTCGACCATATGCGGTTTATCCGTGGACGTCCAGCTTTCAACTTTCTTTCCATCTTTATCCAGGATGATCAGTTTTGCTCCCGGTACCTCACTGGAATCCGTAATGTCTTTCTTGCTGATTTCCACTTTGGTCACATCATCAAGCATCTGGTGTTTCTGTACTTCTTTTGTGTTTTCGACGGTAAATTCAATACTTTCCGCAGTCACATAACCATCTGCCGGCTTTGTTTCTGTCATCTTGTATTTCTTTCCTACGATAAGACCCTTGATGATATGTGCTTCCTCTTTGGATACCCATTCATCCACCGTATTTCCATTCTCATCTGTTACCTTTAAGGATGCTCCCGGAAGTTCTTTTTTGTCCGTCAGGTCTGCTTTGGAAAGTTCTACCGTAGTCTGTTCATCTTCAAAGGTGAACGCATACTCTGCAACACTGGTTCCACTGCCCTGGTACTCAAAAGTGAATTCCTGCGGTTCCTGGTCTGTTACATAGCCATCCGGGGCGGCAAGTTCCTTAATGTAGTACCTGCTGTCAACCGGGAGATCTGCAACAAACTGGATCTTTCCATCCTCATCTGTGGTCTTCAGTTCGATCAGGGTGTCTTTCGCAAGGAGTACTTTTCCTTTAGAAGATACGATATCGTCTGCTGCATAGAGGCCAAAGATTGCCCCGGAAAGTACTTTGTCACTGTCCTTTTCTTTTTTCAGGACTTCCACCTGTACCCTCTGGCGCGCATTCTGCCAGTCGGCACTATAAGTAACCAGAGGTGTATCCTGGTCACGGTATGTAAGATCCACATATCTTGGTTCATTATCCAGAACGTAGCCATGTGCGGTCTCTTTTTCCACGATGTAATAACGTCCAAGCGGAAGGTTATCCATCTGGGCGATGCCATTTCCATCTGTTGTAATGGAGCCGACCAGTTCATCTGCCGCATAATAATCTGCACTTACCCCGTCTGCTGCACGGATGGCTTCTGCCGCGTAAACATTGAAGGTTACATCAGTCAGGTTTCCGGTCACATAGTTGAACAGGTGCTCGATCATGCCTTTTGCATTGTCAAGAAGGGATACGCTGTCTAAGAATTCCCCTTTCTTGTTTACCAGAAGTCTTGCTACCGGGACTTCATCTTCCATTTTGACTTTCTGTACTTCTGCAGTATCAGAGATCGTAAATTCTACGTCTGTTGCACGTAAGTAGCCATATGGTGCAAGCTCTTCACGCAGAATGTAAGTTTTTCCAACCTGAAGTCGCTTGATCACATGTGGGGAATCTTTTACGGATGTCCAGGAATCGATCACGTTGCCGTCCTTATCCAGTACACTCATAGAAGCCCCGTCAAGTTCTGTTCCGGTCGTGATGTCTGCTTTTGTTACTTCTACCGTTGTCGGCCGGTTTTTCTTCACGGATTTTAATTTGATCGTTTTTACGTCCTGGCCCTGGTATGTGGCATCAAATTCCAGGATCTCATCGGAAGATACATAACCCGATGGTGCCTGCAGTTCTTTCACATAGTATCTGCCAAGCGGAAGATCCAGCGTAAACGCTGCCTTACCTTTTTCGTTGCTTGTGATCTCCTGAAGCAGTGTATCTGCTTTTACGATCACCTTGTCGCCGGAAGAAATTGCTTCTTTATTGTATAATCCAAAGGTTGCACCTTTTAAAGCCTTTCCGGTCTCGGCATCCTGTTTTTCCACACTCAGCTCTACTTTCTGGCGTTCATTGGAAAATTCCAGCTTTTCTTCAATCTCCGGTGTGTTCTGATCCTTATAGATAAAGGATACTTCCTGGCTGTCTGGATTTAAGACAAATCCGGATGGTGCTTTTGTTTCCTTCACACGGTATTTTCCAAGCGGAAGGTCTTTGATCACAGCTTCTCCATTTTTATCGGTGGTCACTGTTTTTACCAGGGTATCCTTTGCATAGATCACGTGACGGTTTCCCTGCTCGTCCACCTGGTGATCCGGTGTATAAATATCTTCTGCTGCGTAGATTTCAAATTCTGCCCCTTCCAGGGAAGTTTCTTCGTATACAAAATCCTTTTTAAAGGATTTTAAGGTTTCACCAGATTTATGGATCACCAGTTTACCTTTGACCGGATGGTTTTCATAGGTCACGGTAATGATGGCATCTCCGCTGACAGAATCCATCTGATAAGCTGTATTCTTATCAACTTTGATCTCCACATACTGGGTATTCTGGGTGTAGCCATCAGGCGCGCTCACTTCCTCGATCCTGTAATTTCCGCATTTTAAGGATTCCGGAAGGATCAGGTAACCATTTTCGTCCGTAAAATAGGATTTATGGACAACCGTATTTGGATAGGTCGTTACCTGTTCCACATACTTTTTCGCATCCAGGTCGTACACTTTGAATTCTGTATTGGCAAGGAGGACCGGCTGTTTGGTCTCATCATCCTGTTTCACGATCTTAAGCTTCGCTTTGAACTCATCGTCCAAAAGGACTCTCCATACCTGCGGTGTACTGCTGTTCTCAGTTACGGTTACGATAAAATCATCTACCGGCATAAAATTATGCGGTGTTGTAGTCTCACGGACAATGTATCGTCCATAAGGAATCGGGATGCTGCACGCATAGCCGCGTTCATCGGTAAACATTTCTGTTTTTCCGTCTTCCGTAAGAACGATCGGGGTCGCATTTGTAAAGTCATAGCTTCCATCGTCCTTTACAGTCAGGCTGCTGATCAGATAAGCAGAGAATCCGGCACCTTTTAAAAGATCCGCATCGGTCTTATCATTATCCGCTGCTTTGATCAACTGGAAAGGCTGTTTGATCACGTCTTCTTTGGAAACGGTATTTCGTTTTACCGTTTCCACCTGGTCTCCTTCGTAGTCACAATTTACATCATGCTCCTCTTCGTCCAGAAGATAACCCGCCGGAGGCGTGATCTCCTTCAAATAATACTTTCCAAGATACAGGTTGCTTACGCTTGCTTTTCCCTCTTTATCGGTCGTCAAGGTAGCTACCTGCTCGTTCTTTTTATAAAGGACTCCGCTCCTGCCATCCGGATGGTTAATGTCTTCTCTTGCATAGAGCCCGTAAACAGCTCCTTCAAATACGGCATCTCCCTGTGCGCTGTTTCCTGCCTCGCTGTCTTCTTTTACCAGGTCGATTGTTGCATTTACACGCTTATTCGTAAAGGTATGGCTAAAGTTTACCTTTTCTTCCTTATCATTGGTAAACTTAAAAGTGAAGGTGTAAGTATCCTCACTGTTTCTAAGGTAAAGTTCCGGTGCCTGGATCTCCCGGATGCTGTAGCTGTAATTAATCGGAAGTTCCGCTTTATAAGAAGCTTTTCCATCGGCTCCGGTCGTTGCTTTTTCGATCAGGGTTCCTTTGGGAACAACGGTCTTACCGTCAACTTTGATATCTTCTGCTGCATACAGCCCGTAAATACCTCCGGAGAGCGGATTTTTTGTCTCTTCGTCCTGCTTTTCCACACGGACCGCAGCCTTCTGGCGTTCATTTAAAAAGGTGGCACTGCCAGTCTGCACTTCTACGGTCTGGCCTGCATACACAAGCTCAACAGTCTTAGACTCTCCTTTGCATACATAATTATCCGGAGCTTTCGTCTCGGTTACTGTGTAGGTGCCAAGATAGAGATCCTTTAACGTAACGCTTCCGTCATCTCCGGTAACCAGATTATCCTTGACAAGTGCACCTTTTTTATAGATGAGGGTGCCATCTGCCGCCTTGATATCTGCACCTGCATAAACACTGTAAACGGCCCCTTTCAATTTCCGTTTTTCGTAGGTAAATGTCACGCCATCTTCCGTGACGGTCGCTCCGGTAAGCACTTCTCCTTCTTTATAAATGGTGAGTGCACCCTTTTGCTCTTTATCCGTTAAGTTCTTGGAAGCGGTCTGCCCCACGACCAGTTTTACCCCATAGGCTTTCGTATCCAGCACATAGCCGGACGGGCCTGAGATCTCACGAAGGTAAACGGTATCCTGTGTTTTGGTGATCTTTACTTCGGATTCCCCTTTTGCATTTGTTGCCGGCATTTCTTTGATGAGTTTCGTGCAGGCTTCATCTGCATAGATGCCGTAAACGGCACCTGCAAGGAGCGCGTTGCTTCCCTTATCTTTTTTGATGATCTTGACCGTTGCTTCATCCGGCCAGTCCACCTCCAGGTTCAGCTCCAGTGTATCGGTATAATATCCAAAGCCGATATCCTGGCTGTTCGCCAGCTTTAAGAGCATGGCATGGAAATTAAGCGGATAGTTGGATGTGATCGCATATTTTCCTTTCAGACTTCCAATATTCTGGGTGGTTGCTTCCAGATGGAATTTTTCACCGCCCTTTACGCTCACATTTCCGGTCCCGGTTTTTCCTGTCGTCTCATTTACAAGGGAGACCCCGTTTTCCAGATGGATCGTGATCACAAAAGCTGCGTTTGCCTTCCATGTGAAGGTCGGGCTCTGGTTTCCATTTGCAGAAGCACTGAGCCCTGGTGTCAGCTCCATGGTCGTTGGATCCGGCATCTTTGCAAGGGCTGCCTTGATCTCTTTTAACATGTTTTTGGCAGTTGTCGAAAGGGAGCCGCCAAATCCGGATTCCCCGTCATATAAATAATCGACCAGATAATGTTGCATTGCACGGGTCTCGGAGGAACAGCCGTATTTTTCCATGATGGATTTGATATTATAGCCGTTGAATGTGCCGCCCCATCCGGGACCGCCATATCCGTAAAACATGGCCTTCCTTAAATAACGGTCATCGCCGCCTTCATCCAGTTCGACCATATTTTTATAAGTCGTTCCACTTGGCGGGGACTGTTTACTGTGCTGCATGCAGTATGCATAGACGGTATAAGTCTTTCCGCCTGCTTTGTAACGGATATACTTATAGGAATCATTTCCGCCCTGTCCCATAACAGAATCAAAAGGATGCAGTTTTCCATCTGAATAATAGTAATAGGTATTAGCTTCAATGTCTGTTGAATCATCCCACAAGTCTCCATCGGAAGCTGCCACGGTACTAATACCGCCCTCAGCCTGGTCATATAGCACACTTAATGCAACATCATCTTCCGGCATCTCAAAGCTGAAGGAATTTGTTCCCTCATCGTAGCTTACTTCTGCATACAGAAGATCTTCGGTATTCTCTGTCTGGTTTGCTTCGACAAGACTTGTTCCCACTGCGATCAGGCTTCCCTGCGGGATATCACCGGAAAAGTTGACCGTCTCCCCCGTCTGGTAACGTCCGTCCTCGTGGTCCAGTTCAATATTGAATTCATTTCCCTGTACAATGTCAACCTGATGGCTTCCATCCTCTGTTTCCTCATCGGAAAATCCTTCTGCTTCCTCTTCTTCTGGCTCCTCCGTTTCTTCCGGCTCTTCCAGAGTTTCCGGGGCATCTTCCGGGCTTATGGTCGGGAGGACGGGGTCTGCCTCCGGTTCGTCATCGCCGCTTTCCTGTTCCTGGCCGCCATTGGATCCGTCTGTTTCTGCTTCCCTTGGTGTCACAGTAATGTTTCGGGCAACCAGATAGGCTTCCCCGGATGCGGGCGTAACAAGATATACGCATTTATAGGTCCCCGCATGGTTATAATCAAATACAGTCCCGTCTTCCATTGCTGCTTTTTTCAGTTCCACATGGTCTCCGTCAGAGAGTTTCAGTCCTGTAAAATCATTCTGGATATCAAAGGCTTCCCCTTCGGTAACCATAAGCGCAAGTTCTGGATCAGCAACGGTTTCCTCGATCAGTTCCTCCTCGCTTTTCTCCGTCTGCGTTTCTGTCTGTACCTCGATCTGCGTCTCGCTCTGTGCGGAAACGCCTCCCACCTCAGCGGCGGATACTGCAGAAGCTCCCGTCTGCAAGAGCGTAGTGCAGCACAGAGCAAAAGCCATCGCACCCGCCATCCATCTTTTCTTCCAGTTTTTTTCCAAGTGCACGTTCTCCTTTCATGATCGCTTTTTTCCCTGCAGTTTTCTTTTGGTCCGTCTCTTATCTGCATCGCTTTCTCCTTTCTTCCGGCTTTTTCAGCCAGATAAAAAGGAAACTGAAAAAAATTCCAGTTTCCCTTTTATCTGACCAAACCATTTTATGCCGTCTTTCTGTTTCCTTTTTCCTCTTTTTGAAGGATCCAGTCATCCACGCCTTTGTAGTGTTCCATCCAGATACCGGATGCATCGGTATCCCAGGTGACTCTTTTGCAGGATACATTCAGTTCCTCACAGATCTCATATAGTTTTATACAGCCTTTTCGGATCATGTCCCGCTTTCTGCGCTTTCTGGGGCATTCTCCATGATACAGATAAATTCCATGTTCACATTGCCGGCACGCACTTTTTTCATCGTGCTTACAGGACAATTCCATCATTTTATCCATGTCGTAACATTCGTAAACTCTTTTTAACCCCTGCTCTTTCAGTTTTCGCAAGACAGTTTCCAGTCCTTTATGATTGGAAACTCCAGGGACTCCGATATAAGGATTTCCTGTACACATCCATGCGATCTCTGCCTTTAAGATCCCTTCCGTTACGTAAACCGTGCCATCCTTTATCTTCCCAAACATTCCTGCCGGGCTGCCGCTTGATGTGCCTTTTTCTAAGCCGCTGCTGGTAAACCAGAGGTACTTCCGTTCTTTTAAAGGAACATCCAGCCGGATCTGGAATCCTATGATCCGTTCCTTCCCATCCCGGACCGGGCAAAGATACCCGTTATTCTTCCTATAAAAAGCAGCTTCCCAGTCACCATCCCGGTTGATGAAAAATCCAGGAACCCCATCCAGGCGAAATCCCTTTTTTAAAAGCTTTCTGGCAATGGCCACGGAATTCTCCTCATCCGTACTTAAAAAACCTCGTTCTTCCATCTGTCTGACCTCATTTAACGTCAGCCCACGCAGGAGAAGGTTCCTCCGGTGTGTTTCCTTAAGCTTAAGAAAAGTGAGCATTTCCTTATATACATGGTCCCGGTAATCCCATTCCTCTTCCGTAAGGGAAATGCGTTTCTTTTTAGAAACGATAGAAGCGAACCCATTTCGTGTCGTGGCCTGCTGCTTTGTATCCGTTCCAGAAAAAGAAAGTGCCTGCTTTATCTCCCGGTAGGCTTCTTTATACCGGTTTCTCCCGTAAATGCCGGATAGTTCCGCATACAGTGTCAGCATGTTTCCGGATGCTCCGCAATGATAGCAATGGTAAACATTTTTCAGTTCTCCATTTTTACGGATGCAAAAACTGCATTTTCCTCTTAAATCCCCGCAAAAAGGACATTCCACCGGAAATTCGTCCTGGTAAGAATCACTCAGTCTTCGGATTGACAAAAGATCTGCTACTTCTGCGATCGTAAACAATTCTCTGGCATACATGCCTTCCTCCTTTTCATAAAAGATGGCCCCGTTCCCGGAGCCACCTCAAACTATTTCTCTGTTTTCAGGCTGCTTTTTGCATTTCCTTTTCATGATCCAAAAGAATCTTCGCAGCTTTCTGTATTTCCTGATTCTGGCCTTTGTAACGCTGTACCAGCCATTTGATCGTCTGGTAACCTCTGGCATCCTGCATCATTTCCCCAAGAGGGGTTCCGGCATAGACACCAAAATTGCAGATAACCTTTTCTGCCCATTTCACTTCATCCTCTGCATCCTCTTCGTGAGCCATATCCTCCAACACTTCCTCTGCAGTCTCTTCTGGTGTTTCTTCCTCTTCTTCTGCATCAAAAGAAATCTCATCATCTTCATCAAATGGAACTTCATCCGTTTCTTCTACTGCACGGAAACCGTCTGCATCCGTCTCGGCAGTAATTTCCTCATCTACGGAGATTTCCTCGGTCTGAACCGGATCTTCCGCTTTGGTTTCTTCATCGGAAAATTCTTCCAGTCCGCTTTCACTTTCTTCCATTCCAAAAGTCATCTGTCCAGGAAGGTTTTCTTCTGTATCCGTCACTGCATATTCCACTTTTACAGTACCTTCTGATATGGCATTTCCATCACGCAGTTTTTTACGGTCCGTTTTCTTTTCCCTGACCGGTTCCGTTTGCTCCTGCTTTGCTGCGGTTTCTTTTCTTTCTGTCTTTTCCTGTTTCTTTTTCGGTTTTTCCGGTTTTACGGAAGCTTCCTGCTTCGGCATTTCTTCTTTTTCCGTCCCACGCATGTCCGGATCGTCTATTCCAGATGCCTGCATGATGTTGAATTTATTTAAGAAATAATACTTCAGGCCATACGTCCATGCCGCACCTTTTGCTTTATCCGGTGCTTCATTGGTTCCAATGACATGCAAAAAGCTCCGTACCTTGTCTCCCGGACGGTCTGCATTGGTCCAGCACAGCTCCAGGTCAGCCTCATATCTCCAGAGTGCTCCCATTTCCTTTAAAAACACGGAATTGCCCTGTTCGTCCATCTGTGTCGGCCTTTCACTTAAGATGTCAAAATCGACCCCGTATTTATTAAGGGCCGGTGTCAGGCATTCATAGATATCATCCAGTTTTACAAAATCATAAGTAACGTCCTCACTGTACCTTTTGCGGATCAGCTTCGGCACTTTCTTCCGGATCCTGATCATCTTCTGGTTCAGATTCATGTAATTGTATTTACCCATATTATTCGTTTCCTCCTGATTTTTTCATTTTTTATACTAAGCAGAACGCGGAAGGCTTGCCTCTGGCCCTGTCCCAGTCTTTTTTAACATTTCTTCCATTTCTTCCCGGATACATCCGATACAGATCTTCTTTTTTGAGATCTCCGGAAGTTTTTCAAGCAGCCACTTCTGGGCGAAAAGCTCTGCTGCCCGCTGTGGGTTGCTTAAATATTCCAAAAACATCCAGTCAGAAAATTCCCACTTCATATCCGCAAAATGAAACTGCGGCTGATAGATCAGATCCTCCGGCCGCTTTCCTTTTTTAATAAAACGGTCTGCATTTAGCTGGATATAAACCCTGCTGATCTCCGGGATCATCTGTGCAGCTGCATACCCGCTTTTTAACAAAAGTTCATCCCATTGTTCCCGGATAAGTTTCTTTCCAATGCGACTTATCTGTGTTTCCAGTTTCGGGATCAGATCCTCACGCACAGGAAAACCAAAATCATCCGGTATCCCGATCGGCTTCAGAAAAAGATCTTCTGCTTCATAAAGGGAATACTCCGGCATGTGGATCACGGCACACCAGTTCCGGTCTGTTTTTCTGTTTTCCTTTAAACAGTCAAAGAAAAAGAAACAGTTTCCATATCTTGCCTTTATAAACAGCTGTCCGGAAAATTCTTTTACTTCACAATCCGGCGATTTCAGCCATGCGATCAGTTTTTCTGCCTCCCTGCTCTCTTTTAACCAGTCCGGAAGTTTTCTATCCATCACATACCTCCGTAATTTAGATATATGGCAGGGAATACCTGGAATACACCATCTTTGCCTGTTTTAAAAATGCAGAGCCTTTTTCTGCCTTTGCAAACCATTCCACGAAAAACCGTGTCAGGTTCTGCTGCAGTGTCCGGTGGGTATCAAGGGCATAATCCACAAATTCCCCATATCCGTCCATACTTCCTGCAAGCAGGTAGCAGGTAAACATTTTTGCCATCTGTTTTTCGTCTGACTGATCGATCTCCATTTCCTCTGCGCCGTCATACACCAGGCGCACCCTCTCTGGCTGTTCCTTTACATGCAGGCACAGATCATCGGCCATCAGTTTCGATGCTTCGTTTCGAAGATCGTAATACCCAACTTCCGAAAGACCTTTTAGCCAGGCAAACCCAAGATAAGTGTAATTGTCTTTTATTTCCTGCTGCTCTTTTGCCATGGACTCCATAAATTTTTTGTGTCCGGTGGGATGGCAGTTCAAGTATTCATCTACCAGCAGCCTTGCCACATCTTTTCCATTCGTAACCTTCATGTTTTCCTCCCATCAAAAAAAGACAGTCCATGCTGTCTCCATTCTTTTAAATCCTGTTAGTATTTTACAGTGCCAGGAATATCATATTCATGCCAGCGTTTTGACACACAGCCGGCAATTTTTTCTTCCAGAGCTAAAAGTCCTCTCTCATTCGTCTTTTCCTGCCTTGCAATGGTAATGGATTCACAGATCCCGCAGTAGATCTCGTATGCGCTGCATGGCTCATCCCCAGTAGTAGCCTTAAACTGCTCCACGGTTTCTGCAAGCAGTTTTTTTCCAAATCCCGCCTGCTTCATGATCCCTGCCATGGCATTTGCCGGATGCTCGATCCAGATATCACACAGCCGCATGACCCCTTTTAAGACTTCCCGGTAGTAATCAAAGATCGACTCTATGTTTTCCGTGAAATCTTCCATTCCTTTACAGTTTTTGTGCGTAACCTTCAGGGCATTGCCAAGGATTACATTTCTTGTCGGCTCCTGCAGGGAATAAAAAATATTCGCTCCGGACACACCAACGTCTGACGTAGTGATCCGTACAACTGCTTTTATGTCCTTATCAGTCTTTCTTCCATAATTCTGCATCAGTTCCTTATAAACATCTGTAAGTTTCGTATCTTCCAGCTGCCAGGACGCCGTAACAGAATAATGGTCTGCATAGCCGTTTAAAAACGTTGCCTTCTCATAGTCCCCATGGATATATGCCGAGGTAACCATGTACATATCCGGCATGGATATGATGGCATAATCTTTTTCATCACCAGACAGGACTGCCCTTATTTTTCCTTCACAGAAACGGATCAGTGCTCTTCCTCTTGCAACCTTCAGACATTTATTCAAGATCTCTGCCAGTGTTTTCTTATCGACATCTGCCAGGGCTTTGCCATCAATCCTGGCCCGTCCTTTCAACGATTTGATTGCTGAATTTCCTATATAACAGATCCTCTCGGGCAGGATAAGAACCAGCCTGGAATGAGATAAGGTATCTTTTTCCAGTGCTTCCAGGGAAATACCCGGAACCTCTGTACAGGTTTCCTCTCCTGCAGCTGCCACCTTTAATTTCTTACTGGTGATCCGGATCCATTCTGCCCGGCTGTCTATCTCTTCCAGATACTCGCACAGTTCCTTTTCTGTCCGGAACTCCTTATAAAAGTCATCTTTATAATACATAATGTCCGCCTTTCCACGCTAGCTGAAAATCCGGACTTCAACAGCCTGTATCTTTCCATCTTCGATGCAAAATACATAGCCGTCTTCTGCCATCTCCATAAGCATTCCAATTTCCAGTGCATTTGCGTTTTCCCATTTAATTGTCTCCATAATCGCCCCTCCTGATTTTACAATGTGTTTTCTTTTTTTGATGTTCTTAAGGTATTTCTTTTTGCAGTTTCCTTAACTGACAGTTTCATTCGTGCTCCTCCTTTCTGCTTTTTATGCAATAAAAAAAGACACAAAAAGAATCTTCTTTCCTTCTTGCATCTTCCTTATATTTTGCATATCCATTTTTTCTCATTAAGGGCAAGACCGCCCCAAAGTGTTTCTTCCGGAATGTCCGGAACTAAAGAATAACCACAGTCTTTTATAGACTGTTAAATTATTTTTCATTTAAAGACTAACACAATATATTGTAGTTGTCAATTAATTTTATCTATATATTGTGTCGTCAAGTTATTGTGTAAGTTAGTCTAATTTGGTTGTTGCATATTGTGACAGGCGGTATTCTTACCGCCTGCCCTTTTCATCTGTCTGCATACGTGCATGTATCTGAGGGGAATAGGTGATCTGTACATGCACTATGAAAAACGTCTTACTCAGCGTTTGGATCCGCCGGTGAAATATTTTTGGCAAGGCTGCGCCCGTTGGCATCCGTCCCTGCTTCAAAAAGGACCGGCTGGCCACCGCTTAATTTCCGGTATCCATCCATCTGGATCTCCGAAAAGTGGGCGAAATAATCAATCCCGTCTTCACCGGTGATAAAGCCGTATCCTTTCTGTGCGCTGAACCATTTCACGGTTCCCTGTAGTGTTTCTGACATATCCTTCTCTCCTTTGCTGTATTTCCCGCAATAGTCTTTTGCGGAAACAGGGCAACATGGAATCGAACCATGCCTGGTGCTCCCCTCCCTGCTATAAAATGGATCTCTTCCTCTTATATTTCTTCGTTTCCCAAAAAAGTCCCGTTATTGAGTGCTGCATCTACCCGGCGGATTCCTACCAGCTTCTTTTCATTTATGCCAAAATAAAACCGATAGCGTTTTCCCTCCAAAACTTTTACGTTTTTATCCAGCAAAAGTTCACTCTGCCGTCCGGCCGGATCACTTACCCGGATCTTCCGTAATCTTGCAAAGGGATTTTTCCCGTCTATCCCGGTTACCAGCCCTTCCACGATTTCATAGGTCTTTTTATCCGCGGTGCGGAAAATAAGATATGTTCTTATAAACCCGATAATCCCAAGCAGGAAAGACCAGAAAATAAAAGTTTTGTCTTTCATCCATGTTCCCATAAATGATCCGAAAAGCAGGATAAAAAGAGACAGGATGCCATATCGCTGGATCCTGTCCTTAAAAAAATCCGGTATATTCTGATAACGTGTTCCAAAATCTTCCAAGCATCTATACAGCCTGTGCCAATACGGATGTTCCGTTTGCTTCAAGGCAGTCCTCCCTTCTTATGTTGTCGATCACAAGCTGTTTCTTATAGTAAAGCTGCGCTACACGGCTTATAAATTCCCGTTGTATCTGTTCCTGGAGGGAATCTGCTAAATTGGGTTCCCTGCTTTTTGCCTCTTCTTTTAAACATTTCAGGTGGCAGGAAACATCCCCTTCTCTTTGAAGATAGGAAAGTAGCTGGTATTCCTCTTCTGTAAGCAGCGGCTTTTTAAAAGCCCTCAGTGAAAACTTCAGTCCTTTTCCCATGGAAAGGGCTTCCATAAAATGCTTCATGCGTTCTGTCCGTGAAAAGGCCATGGGAGCCATGACTGACCGGCTGATAATGCTGTATACAGCTTCCTCTCTGGTACATCCTTCTGTCAGCACAACCAGGCCCCGCTTTACCAGACGGTTCAGGCAAAACTGAAAATCCTCTTTGTCCGCCCATTCCTGTGCCTGTTTTTCTCCAAGGCTAAATACAAGAAGACGATGCATCTGGGAGTGGACCTTATCCTCTTCACAGAAAGACCAGGTGAGCGCAGCCCACAAAATAGTTTCCATTTCTGTAAGTACTTTTTCTTCCCCATCTACCCAGACACAAAACCTTCCATCTGCATCATCTTTTTTCATTCCGATTGCTGTATACCATCTCATGACATTTCCTCCTTGTCATTTTCACTCTTTCTAATCTCTGCTTCTGATTTGTTTTCTTTCATAACTTGTTACCCATACATCATCATTTCCAGGAATTTTGGAAGTACATACCCCAAAAGCATGCCTGCTGCCGTACAGATCCCGATATTCGGCCGCCGCAGTTTCCATACTTCCTGTGTTTTGGTCCCGATAATCCTTGTTCTTCCCGGTACGATCCACCTGAGTTTCCGATAAAACTCCATGAATCCCTGATTGTCAAAGCCAAAGGATCGTACACAGAAAACATCCCGTTCCTGTTCTTCTTCATCCAAAAGGAAAAAGCTTTTCTGTTCTTTCCCTTCTTTTCGGATCACGATATAAAATTCCGGAACTCCCCGCCTGGTTCCTTCTACGATCTTATCCATCTCATCGTAAAAGATCCTGCATGACTCATATTTTCCGTTTTTTTCCGGCTGGCAGACTGCCAGGCTGTCCTCTTCAAGTGCCATATAACAGTTTTCTGCCTCCATGATCCTCCGGCTGATTTTTATGGCCTGACGAAGAAGCAGGATTATCGCAAGTGCCAGTGCAGTACACAAATATGCAAGATCCCAGCATCTTTTCTGGTATATGAAAAAGTATGCGCTGATTCCCTCTGCCACACTGCATATTGCTGTCATAATAAAATACTGTTCTTTAAGGTCCATCAGATGATATACATCATCTTCTGTCGCCTGTAGTCTCAAGGGCATCCATCCTTTCCGTCATGCCACGCTTATTTTATCCGGGGATTTCTTTTTTTCCTCTCGGCTTTTTATATAGTCTGTACATTCCCGGATGGTCTGTTCACACAGGTAATAAGAAAATTTCCCGATATGTGTGTCCTTTTCCCGGAGATTCAAACGGTTCTGAAGCCAGATATACGTGCTATGTTTGGTCATATAACCATTTTTCCAGATTGCATCCAAAGCTCTGTGTGCTTCGATCCGCTTATTACGCAGATTGCTGTCAGCCATGGTTCCCATGGGACGCATACTTTTTTTGTGTGCCCCAATGTATGAATCACAGGAAGGATAGCCGCTGCATACATACAGGTATTTCTCCGGATCCAGGTTGTTATCCCCATAGACATAGGCTGCAGGCCTAAGTACCCCGGGTCTTTTGCAATATGGACAGTACAAGGTTTCCCGCATCTGTTTTCTCTTCTTTTTTGCCATCTGACGTCACTCCTTTCCATCTTTATCTCCGATGTTAAAGAAATCCCTTTTTCTGTGTCAACAGAATTCTTTGAAAATCATAAAAACATTTTCAGGAAGCTCTTTTGATAAGCCTTGTGATAATGCCTTCTGCCACTTCATAGTTGTCGTTGATGCGGGTCACCACAAATCCGATCTTATCTTTCTTTCCCGGAAGTGCGGACATATTGCAGGAATGTGCCACGGCATTGACTCCGATATCAAGGCGGATAAAATAGGTTCCCTTATAGACTTCCGTAATGATCCCTGTATATTTTCCCTGTTTATGGCATTTCCGGAGGTTATCTTTATTGATATTGGCTGTCGGACTCTTTGCATCCACTTCTATAATGATCTGGTCAACAGAGCTTGCTTCCACCTTATTGACCATGACCAGCACCAGATCACCTACCTGGAATTTTTCTCCGGCATCTACCATCCACTCCCAGGCCATGTCTCTGGCCCGGACAGATACTTCTACACCAAAGACTTCCAGGCGGACTGCTTTGGGAGCTACCGCGATCACCCTTGCTTCTACGATCCTGCCTTCATAGAGCATTGGTTTTTCTGTATCTTCCCCAAGGTAAAAAGTCTGTCTCTTTTTAAGCATTGCATCTTTTCTGGATGCTACAACGCTCCGGCTCTTATTATCCAGATCTTTGATGATGAAATCAATATCACAGCCGAGCATGTTGTTAGCAATACGGACCTGACGGTTTAAGGTATCCGCGTTTTCACGCCCGTCTCCCTGAAGGTTGATCATCATTTCATTCATTGGGATAATAATCCGGAAGCCATTAAAGTATGTAACAGCAACCATCCATCCACTCTCCAGTTTTTCAATGCCCCCGAGCTGGCCCGTCAGAATCTTTCTGGTACGATGTGCATTCAAAAGCTGATGCCATCTGGCTTCTTCCTGTTCCTCCATGCTTTCAACCTGCGCGTCTACATCGATTGTCAAAACACCATCGTAGACCGCACGCGGAACATCTTTTTCCCCATTTCCCGCCAAAACTGTTTTTTTGGTATCCTCCATATACTTCCTCCTGTTCTTATTTATTTTTGTCTTCGCTGCTCCATCCAGAAAACTCCTTTTCCTCCGGTACTCAGGAAAGACAAAAGAAGACACAAAAAAAGCAGCCCGTTTAAAGCTGCTTTCTTCATGCCTTCTTTTTACAGATACCATTCTATAATACATGGAATTCTATGTCAATATTACCTCGATTGCAATAGTGTCGCATATTAGTTCCTTTTAATCGTCCCCAATAAGACAACCGAGCTTCTTGTACATTTTTAAACTATAGATATTACGGAACAGTTGCAGTAGATATATATTTTTTCAAATAGCTGAAGGATAATACCTGATTATCTGTTATTTATATACATAATGCAGGAATTTCATCCGACCTGCCATAAAATTGCTTTCTGTCTATTGCTTTTTAGTGCACCGTTGTTGAATATATTTCATGTAAGGATTCTGTTTTCATTTTTATCTTAACGAATGGGTCTTTACGCTATATGACTTTAGTCTCTGTAGAATGAATATTCAAGTTAAAGGTGAATTTTTATAAAGAAAACAGGCCAATTGCGATAATATAGGAGAAGAAAATGTATGCACGGATATTACCAAAAAAATCTAAAAAAATGGCATAAAACTTCAAATTCTTACATGAATTATATCAGCTATGCAGAAGAACGGCAGGCGCGGCAGATGATCATGCGGCGAAGGAGTACGGAGCAACTTAAAAGGT
>ERZ827108.927-NODE-927-length-44134-cov-6.428617_pt1 | contig 44134 bp, 50 predicted proteins | sample MGYA00519921_ERZ827108 | MGnify/ENA primary metagenome ERZ827108 (study PRJEB31778, sample SAMEA3449258) | human gut metagenome | biome: human gut; feature: human-associated habitat; material: faeces | place: United Kingdom | collected 2010/2012 ...
GATTGGTCTGCCGTGGGTGGCGGATCGCGTGGTGTTTGGGCTGGATGATTTGTGCGGCGCGGTGAAGGGGCGGATCAGAGAATAATCGGGATGGAAAGAGCGGAAATGATGTGGTACAATAATGGAAAGAGAATAACAATGTAAGTTTAGTCCTGACGGAATCAGTTAATGTAGAGTAAGACATATTGTATGAAATTCTGTTATATGAGGAGGGCTTGCGTATGACGATGGATGAAAAAATCAAAACCTCCGATGAGCTGGAGTTTGCCGTATTTTGCATTGAAAACGTTGCGGCAAAGCTGGGTGTGGATGCTGAGCGCGTCTATCAGGCGTTTACTGAACAGAGCGACATTCTCAATGGTTACATTGTGCCGGAATATGAAGTGCTGCATACCCAGAGCAGGGAGTATATCGTTGATGATCTCCTTGATGTGATGAAAGAAAGGGGGGTGAAAGTATGACGCTCTATCATGGTTCTTTCTTAGAAATTGCAAAACCGGATTTGGTTCATTCACGCCCTAATGTAGACTTTGGACGTGGCTTCTATGTTACGCCGTTGTATGAACAGGCGGCGAAGTGGTGCGGCAAGTTCAAACGCCGTGGAAAAGACGGTATTATTTCCCGGTATGAATATGATGAAAGCCGGGAAACTGAACTGAAAACACTGAAATTTGATTCCTATTCCGAGGAATGGCTGGTTTTTATTCTGGACTGCCGCAGTGGGAAAGATTCGACGGATTATGACCTTGTTGTGGGCGGTGTTGCCAATGATAAGGTGTTCAATACGGTGGAATTGTTTTTTGACAGGCTGATTGATAAAACGGAGGCTATCAACCGTCTGCGGTACGAAAAACCGAATCTGCAAATATGTTTCCGCACAGAAAAGGCATTGTCTTTGCTGCATTTTGAAGGGAGTGAAACACTGTGACGGCAAATCCAATTTTACTTCAAAAAAAGTACAGTCGTGTTATTGAGTGCTTTGCCAAACGACAGGGACTTTCATTGGATGCGGCGTTGGATTTTTTTTACCATTCCCAGATCTATCAGCTCATCCGTGACGGTGTTTCTGATATGCACTGCATGAGCGATGCGTATCTGGCAGAAGAACTGGAACAGGAATATACTGAGAAAAACGCCGGATGATTGATAGAAATTATGATTTTTTTGAAAACGAAACGACTTGTTTTGCGGAGTCTAATGCCCCAAGATGTGGATACCATCTTTGATTATCGAAACAACGAGGTTTGTTTCCGCTATCAAAAAGGGCAGGCAAAGGATTACGCGGAAATTGTGAAAATGATTGAGCGTCGTCGAGCGGATGTTTTGTCGGTTGAAGCGCCTTTTATGGTTGCCGTTGCGCTAAAAGAAACGAATGAAATAATCGGCGAGATTGTTGTCAAACCAAAGGGTGATACGATTGAACTCGGATATACGTTTTCTTATAGATATCATAGATGTAGATATGCGTTTGAGGCGCTAACGGCACTTATCGCTCAGCTTCATCAAATGGCACCCGATCGAGCGTTTATCAGTTTTGTAGAACCGCAGAATATCGCAAGTATGAGATTGCTTCAGAAACTGGGATATCGGGACATGGGCTATGTTCCGACAATGAAATCACAAATGTTTAGAAAATGGACAAATTAGATGAAGGACGAAGTCGCCTGATAAAATCGGGCGGCTTTTTTGATGAAGAGTTTATTATTCGGCTATATATGGAAATGCTTGTTTTTATGAGTTGTTTCGGAAAGACAGGTGGATTTAGAACACTTTTGCTGGAAAGGAGAGATTGCTTGGCAACAACACGACTGATGTCCCTGCATGTCGGCAAGGGGCAAACTGCTGGGGACGCGGTTAAACGCGCGCTCGGCTACATTAAAGACCCGACGAAAACTGAGAATGGTATATTGGTGACGAGCTATGGCTGTACACCGCAGACGGCAGAAGCGGAGTTCATGCTGATGCGGCGGGAGTATCTGACAATCACGGGGAGAAGACGCGGTAAAGATAACGTGCTTGCCTATCATTTACGGCAGTCTTTTAAGCCGGGAGAGATTACGCCGGAGAAAGCAAATCGGATTAGTTGCGAACTAGCAAAGCGGTTTACACATGGAAATCATGCGTTTATCGTTGCAACTCATAATAATACAAATGCTATTCATTCGCATATTATTTTTTCAGCGGTAAATCTGGATTGTGACCGAAAATTCCGCGACTTTTTAGGGAGCGGACGGGCACTGGGTAGGCTGAGTGATACACTGTGCGTGGAAAATGGGCTGTCGATTATTGAGAAACCGCAGCATACAACACTGACTTATGATAAATGGTTAGGCGACAGAGCAAAGCAATCGCAGCGGGAAGAAATGCGGGCAACCATAGATGGAATCATGCGACAAAAGCCAGAGAGCTTTGATGCGCTTCTTTCCGTATTGAAGGAAAAAGGCTGGGAAATTAAGCGCGGAAAACGTATGAGCGCTCGTGCGCCGGGACAGGTTCGGTTTAAGCGGCTTGATTCGCTGGGTGAGGAGTATTCAGAAAAGGTACTGTGCGCGGCGTTGGATGAAAAGCTGGAATGGAAACCGAAGGAACGGCGAAAAGGACAAAAGCCTAAGATTGAGCACACAAGCGTAAGTCTGTTGGTCGATGTGCAGGCAAAGCTGCAACAGGGTAAAGGCGGCGGCTATGCGCGGTGGGCGAAGGTGTTTAACGCTAAGCAAATGGCGCAGACGCTGACTTATCTTTCAGAGCATCATATTCAAAACCTTGCAGATTTGGCAGAGAAAACGGAAGCGGCGACTTTACGGCACAGTGATCTACTCAAGAAAGTGAAGAACGAAGAAGCGCGGATGAAGGAAATTACAGAACTGAAAAAGCACGTCCTTGGTTACTTGAGGACGCGCGAAACGTATGCGGCTTATAAAAAGTCCGGCTATGCCAAGAAATTTCTCGTTGAGCATGAACAGGAAATTTTGATTCATCGAGCTGCTAAACAGGCTTTTGATGAACGGAAGTTGACAAAGCTCCCGACTGTTCAAATGCTGCAAACGGAATATGAAGCTCTTATGACACAGAGGAAAAAGGATTATGCTGAGTATCGAGCGGCGAAGAACGAAATGCGCGAACTGCTGACCATTCGGGCGAACGTGGAACGGATTCTGAACGAGCCAATGGAACATGGGAATGATGCTGCACAGAAAAAGCAGGCGCGGTAACGGAATTTTACTCAGATTCGGTTTTCTGAAAACAGCGTCTTTCCGCAGAAAGATGCGCAGCCGCAGGACGAAGGACTGCGAGAAACAGGGGTTTGGGGGGCAACGCCACCAACAAGCAGATGCACAAAAGGGTACCGGTGTGCCCTGCTTGCGGGTATACGATGGGACAGAAAAAACGAAAAGAAACAGACTTGTTTGGGGAGAAAAGTTCTTTCACTTTGGGTAAAATGGGAGTGAATCAGCAAAAACGAGATTGCATAGATGCGGTTTTATGTGCTATATTAAGCTATACGATAGCAGCTTATGGGCTACTCCCCAAGCTACTCCCCAAGCCACTCCCCAAGCTGAACAGATTCTTACATTCTGCATGACGGCTAGAACAAGGAACGAAATTGCAGAGTATTTTGGTGTAAAAGACCCAAAATTCTTTGCAAAGAAACATATTAAACCTTTAATTGAAAGTGGTGCGCTTCGTATGACTATACCCAATAAGCCGAAAAGTCCTGCGCAAAAGTATGTTACAGTGAAGAAAAATGGATAAAATGTGAAAAGGAAAAATCAGTCGCTCTCTGAAATACCTGAGTACCGATATCCTTTTTGAAGCATTTTAGTACATATATATTTGTATTCAGGAATAAATTGAAGATAGCGTTCCCATGTTTCTTGGATTACGCGTAGTTCGAGAGGAGAGGCATCATCCAAGAAATGGTCAGATTCGTTAAGGATAAAGATGTCAAAAGCGATATCGGCGAGCAGACGTTCACACAAATCAGCGTCAGAGGAAATATGCAGACACATCATTTCGTCCATTTTCGGTCCGATTGATTTTACTAAAAGATATCCAAACTTGTTTGACCAAAGAATATCGAAAAAGTCACTTTGGAGAATATAAGGCTCGAAGGCTTTAATGACTTTTTCAATTTTAGACTTTCGTTCTGGAGTATAGGTATACATGCGTTTTTCTCCTTTGCTTTAAGAAAAATAGTTTTTATTAAAAAGCTCCAATCTATGCGTGAGAAGGCGACATAGTTTGGAGCTTTTTGTCTATTGTGGTGATTTTGAAGATTGTAGACAATCCGATGGAGCTACTGACGATACTCTTGACCTTGTGATAAAAGAATGGAAGTTTTTCTTGAAAAGGCACAGAGGAGCAACGCGATTGAAAAATTTTGGAGATAGTATTCATTTTTGAAAAGAAGCAAGGTTATAAACAGCATCATTTCCAGCGAAAGAATACATTTGGATTTTTGCACTAGAAGTTTGCTTTTGCTGGCAAGAAAGGACTTGTTCTTGTGTAAAACAAGCGGATGGATATAGAGAAACAGAAAACTCAAAGCTGCGATAAGGACAGACACGAAAGGGGGAACTTTAATAAGAGAGGAGAGAAGGTAAACACCTAACCCAAGAGTCATGGTTAGAAAGCATTTTGTATGAGAACTAGCATGAAATCCACCGCCATAGGTTTGGTTTGTGTAAAAAAGAATAATCAATAATACGGATTCGTAGAAATGATGCGAAACATAACCAATCAGAAGTAATCCGACGGTACTTAGAATAGTATAGAGGAAAATGTCAAGACCATAGACATAAGTTGAATGGTTGTGCTTTAGTACGATTCCGTTTTTTTCAAACAAACTGATAACCCAATCAGAAAAAGCATACATATTGTTACCTCAATTATTCAAATCTAGAAATGGAATGGTCAATTCGGCGACAAATGTACAGCCATCGACAGAAAAACTTGAGTAGCCTTGCGCGTTGTTGATAATTCGTTCAATGCTATGGATACCCACACCGTGAATTTCAGAATGGGAATCATTTGTTTTGGACGAAAGCCAAGAATGATTGACAAAGCGAATGGTTTTAGGATTGCATGTGTTTTTACACACAATATGAAAGACATCGTATGTTCTCGCAAAAGCAAGAGAGATAAAAGGTGAATCAGAAGATCGAACTCTTTGGGTACCTTCGATTGCATTATCCAGTAAATTCCCAACGACAGAACAGAAATCAGGAGCGGAGAGAGGAAGGCTGTTTAAGGGATAGGGAGTGAATTTGAAGTCAATGTTCTTGGATTTCATTGTGAGTGCTTTAGAGGTTAAAAGAGCATCGACAGCTAAACAACCTGTCATAAAAGGACGTATGTTTTGAAGCTGGGATGTATAGCTGTTGAGATAGTTCTGAGCTTCAACGTTGTTATTTTCAGAGATTAAGGCTTTTAAGGTTTCAAGCTGGTGCTTAAAATCATGCTCTTTTATCATGAAATCATTATATATGCTAGTAAACTCCTCTTGGTATTTCTGCGATAACCTGATTGCATTAAGCTCTGTTTTATATTGATTCTCTTGATTCGTGCTTTCAGCCATGAAATGGAATAAGAGAATCGAGAGAATAGAACAAATCAGCAAACCCAGGTATCCGATGGAAAAGATATAGGAGTTGAAGTGAGTTCTGATTTGGAGTTGGTAAAGACATTCTTCCGATACGAGGATACTGAGGCTCATAAAGAGAAAAACGAACATTACCGACCAAGAAAGACCAAATATGTCTTTCCGAATTTTGGAAGCGGAAAAGATAACAATAGACAAAATTAGATTTGATGCTACAACATAGATAGCACGGTATAGACCGGGTGTGGATAAGAGTGCTAAATGTTGAAGAAAAATGGTATTAAAAAAGTGAGTCGATACTCCGATTGCTGAGGAAAAGAGGATTGCCAAGATAGAAATCCAAAATAAAGACAGGATAGGACGATCATCGGACATTGTTAAGGCGTAGAATAACGGAAATATAAAACCGAAAATATCGTTCAAGGAAATATCAAAATATATGTAGGCAGAATAAAAAAGTGTACAGGAAATCAGACACAAGCAATCGGCAATAGGAGAATTTTTTTTGAAATGTAATCGACTTTTCAAAAAGTATATCATCAAAAAGGCTTCATATGCGTTGATCGAAATTTCAAAAAGATTCCACAACATGATTAGCAGCACCCTCTTTGATGATATGCATTGAATTTGTGAAATAGTTCGTCAACATATTTTTCAGAAATAGGAAGGACTTCGTTTGAACACAAAACTAATTGCGTCCTTTTGAGAATCCGGATTTTTGAAAGATTCACGATATAACTTCTATGACAAAAAGCGAAAAGTTCGGAGGGGAGGAGCGGGTAAACTTTTGAAATTCGATATCTGAAAGATATGTCAGATGAAGAACCTATGCGTTTTATGATTAGGTTAGGAGAGCAGGCTTCAAGATAGAGAATTTCGGCGTATTGTAAAACGATTTGTTCGCCAGCAATGGCTATTATAGATGATTCTTGATGGCACAGCGTATAGTGCTTATAGGCAATGTCAAGACAAGGAGAAATATCGGATTCCAACACGGGTTTTTTAAGATAACGTAAAGCGTTTACAGTATAACCTTGATAGACATATTCGGCATAGTTGGTTACAAAAACAATAGGAACATCTTCGTCGGTTTGGCGAATCAATTTGGCAAGTTCTAAACCGCTAAGCTCCTTCGGAATTTGGATATCGAGAAAGAAAATATCCGCGTGATTTCCGAGCTGCCAATGTTCAAGAAGATCCTCGGATGAACGAAATGTGGTGATGGAAAGATCAAAGTTGTGATTTGCTTTAGACCAATTTGAAATTTTTGATTCGATAGATGTGCGAAATATTGGGTCATCTTCGCAAAGCCAAACCTGCATCATGCTGTTAATTCCTCCCCAGTCAAGAAAAACCACATTCGATATTACGTGGGACTTGCATTAAGTATCATAGCAGAGCAGAAAGATAATTGTCAATAAAAAAAGTCTGCGCGAAGCAGACTGGGTGACACACTATTTGTTGTTTTCATCTACAAAAAGTTGTAACACTCGCCGAATAAGCACTTGCTTTTCTTCAGGAAGGTTGTTAAGTGAAATTACATTAGTTTCTCCGATCCCGAGAAGCGCATTAGGCGTGATGTGAAAAACTTCACATAGACGCATAACACTTTCTACTGAAGGTATTGCGGCGGCTTGTTCCCAATTTTCGACAGTGTGCGAGTTTGTTTTTAGACGTTTAGCCAGCTGATGCTGACTCCATCCGAGAGCACGGCGGTATTCGGCAATGCGCATTCCGATACCGTAATCCTTGGGATGTTCCGTTGATGCCATAATCTCCACCTCGCCCTATCATGTTACCTTATTTTTGAGGTATTTACATCGGGAATAAAAGGTAAAACGATAGGGACAATGGCCTAAAAATAGGGGTTTCGGAGAAAAAATAGCAGATTTCGCGTTAGCATATGCTTGTAAGGAAAAGAACTGGTATAATCATAACTACCAGAGGTTCAAATGAAAAAGGAGGGATACCCTATGAAAGAACTTCTTCAAAAGGCGATTGATGCAATCTATGAGTATGGCAAGGCTAGCGCGGGGATGCCGAGCTATCGTGGTGCGTATGAAGCTCCTGTGCCGGAAGAACTGAAGGACGAGAAGTAATTCTCAAATTCCACTCCCCTAAAATTGTAAGTCCAGAGTAAAGAATAAGCTGCTTTTTCTTGTAAAGTAAAGGTAGCTTATTTCTTTTTACATAACTAGATTCAATAAAAACATGGAATTACAAGAAAAGTTGGGATTTCGCGTCAAAAAAAGCCGATTTCGCGATTTTGAATAAAAAATGACACGGAAACTGGTAGAATTTGAAACACAAAAGACAGGAGGCAAATTGAATGAAAGAGGAACTGAAATCTGCCTTTTTTAGCAAAAGGTTCTTGCTGGCTTTCGGACTGATGCTGTCGTGCTTTTTAGGGTATTCACTGCCGACATGGATTTTTAGTGCTGACTGGGGCGACGAATTTCGAGAAGGTGCGTTGCAGCTTTCGGTGGGAGGTATTTTTTTCGGTGGCTCAATGTTGCTGCTTCCATTTTGTGCGGGTGTAACGTATGCGATCAGCCAAGTCGATGAAGTAAGAACGTCATTCCTTGAATGGAAAGCAATTCGCTGTTCAACCCAAACGTACGCCCGCAATAAAATTATTGCGACGATGCTTAGTGCTGCTGCCGCAACGGGATTGGCATTTGCATTACATGCTTTGGTCTGGAATTTCATTGCATATCCCTATGATTTAGTTGCACATCCTTACCAAGAGATTCCGTTCAGCGCGAAGTGCATTTATTCACAATGGACTGACATTTTCTATGCGTTTCCCATATATGCGTGGATGACGTTTGGAATCGCGCTATGTGCGGCGGTGTGGTCGGTAACGGCGCTGGCAGTATCGGTTTGGGTGCCGGATAAGCTGCTTACGATCATCGTTCCGGTGTGTATTTATTATCTTTGGTCTTGCCGAATTTTCTATCACTTGTTTGGAATCAATACGCCGCATCCCGGAGCGCTGTACAATGACGCATTAACGGTTGAAAGGGTATGGCAGTCGCTTCTGATGTACGCGATTCTGTTGGTTATCAGCATATTTGTCTATGTAAAAGGGCTCAAGAGGAGGATTCAAGATGCCTGAGAAAAAAGAACGATTTGGGCAGGGAATACTCTCGATGGCGCTGGCGAACTTCGATTCGTGGGTACATTCTCCGAGAACAGTGCTGATGCTGCTTTTTATCATTGCAATTTGCTATCTCCAAATGTGTGGCTATAAAATGACGCTTAACGAAACCGGCTACACAATGCACATGGGAGAAACACTGTTTTATGAGTTTAATTTCGGATGCAATATGCCGATGACGACTGCGCTGTTTCTCATTATGGTAAGCGAGCTGCCGAGAAAAATTGCTTATCAGCAGTATTCGCTTATTCGCAGCAGCCGTTGGAAATGGATGGTAGCTCAAATTCTGTATTGCTTTATGATGGTAGCGGCGATGGTCGCGTTGATTCTGATTTGTATAGCGATTCAAGCTCTTGAGGTTGTCACACCGGGGACGGGGTGGAGCGATATCATCCGAATTGCCGAAAAGGCAATAGAGCCGGAGGAAGCGCTGGTTGCACAGTACATCTTGAATCAATTTACGCCATTTACAGCCTTATTGCTGGCAATTCTCCCGATGTTTTGCTTCTGGTTTACAATGGTGTTGGTCATTTTGATGTTTGGTGTGTGGGGAGCATCTGTTGTGGGTGTTATGGTATATGCCTTCATCATGGTGGCTCATGTAATCATTTACTTTGAGTACTTTCCATTCCCGATGAGTATGCCCATGCACTTTTCGACGCTGCGGGATATCGTGAGCGGTCTGGAAGATGGGATGCAGTTGCAAGAAGTGGCGAAGGTGATGGGCGGCTATGCAGCGCTGATTGCCGGAATTATAGCTGTCATGTTGGTTAGCGTAAAAAAAGTTGATATGAGCTTTTCAAATGAGAAATAAGCGCAAAGGGAGGGCGTGATAGATGATTGAGATTCAAAATGTGACAAAAGTCTATGGAAAACAAACGGTTTTATCGTGTGTTTCTGCGACGCTTGAAGCCGGAAGAATCTATGGATTGGTTGGAATCAACGGCAGCGGGAAAACGACGCTGATGCGTTGCATCTGTGGTTTTACACATCCGACGAGTGGAAAGATCATTGTCAATGGGGATGAAATCGGCAAGAAGGTAGATTTCCCTAAGCGGACAGGTATCATCATTGAAACGCCCGGCTTTTTACCGCATTACAGCGGTCTGAGAAACCTGCTGCTGTTGGCGGGCGTTTCGCACGGTGCGACTAAGGAACGTGCGGCACAGGTCATGCGTCAGGTGAAACTTGATCCTGATGAGAAGAAGCCGGTAGCCCAATATTCGCTCGGTATGCGCCAAAGACTTGGCATTGCCCAAGCGATTATGGAAGATCCTGAAATTCTGATTCTGGATGAACCTTTTAATGGATTGGATCAAAGCGGTATAGAAGAAATTCATCAGCTTTTTGAAGAACTGCGGAAAAAGGGGAAAACCATTCTTCTGGCAAGCCATAGCGCAGCGGATATCAGCCGCGCGTGCGACTGCGTTTTTGAAATTGAGGATGGGATTCTTCAAGAAAAAAGCAGAGAATCTTGATTACAGCGGAATCTGTAATTTAGAAATATAGAAGAAAAGAGGGTGATTCCAATGGGCTGAGAGAAAAGTGGGTACAAAAAATGATCCCTGCAAACAAGCTGGGAAGCTCCGTCGCTGAAAGCGATGGTGTCCGCAAGGATCAGGAAAGAGTATACCACAAAAACGGAGGATTGACAATATAGGCGACAAGAATCAAAGGAGGAACAAATTTATGAAGAAAATGGTAGCGTTGGCTTTGGCGATTACGATGCTGATGAGCTTGGCAAGCGTAGCGAGTGCTTCTACGGGATTCAGCATTCCTGTTAGCTGTACTGATACCACGAACTATACAAAGGCTCCGAGTGTTGAGTATAAAAGCAAGGGAAGCGCGGCGATTTATGTAATTCATCATGATAATGTGGATACGACGGAGTATACTAATCATTTCCGTGGTATCGATGATGATGCAAACGTAACTCGCGGTTCTAAGTGGTGCACTCAGGGATTGAATGTGCCTATTCAGAACAACAATATTAAAACTGGGAAAAATTATACAGTATCTGGGCGAGGAAATACAAATTATTACAATAATGATGGCATTAGCAGAGTTACGCTGAGCGGAACGTTTGATGCTAATCGATAATTAAATAATATCATGAGGAGATAATTCGCCTCATGAAATTTATATGGAGGAAAAAATGAGAAAATATGTAAAAATATTGCTTTCACTTTTTATTGGGACACTGATTGCAAATTGGAATATAACGTCCGCAGTTGCTATGCAGTCAATAAAAGAAATGCAAGAATTAGAAAATATAAAGTGGAAAAGAACATATGAGGCATATGGAAGAAATATAAATGTAGATGTATTTATAGATATTCCGAATGTGGAAAGTATTCCAATAATCGATGTTGAGGCGTATAAAGCCGTGAAATCTGATACATTGAATAGAAGTGAATATGCGTTGAAACAGATTGAAGAAGATGGATGGTCACTTTATTATGAAGAACCTTTTTTAGGCGAGTATTTAGATAATACATTAGGTATTGTTGGAAGAATTTCGGTTGCAGATGAAAAACAAAACAATGATGGAGACTATTTTCATGCAACTTATAATAGCCCAGATGATACGAGAACAAATAGAATGAAGTATGAAAGTGATTTTTTTTATCCGTATGATATGGAGCTTTCGGGAATATATGCAGAAGACAATCCGAACTCCCTAGAATATGCAATCGAATACTTTGAAAAAATGATAGATTTTTTTTATCCAGAAGAAAATAGTATATCAGTTAAGAAAGTAGAAGTCCGTTCAAGAACACATAGAGTAAAAGGACTAGATGATTATAAATTGGGGGAATATGTAGATAATTATCCGATGGGAACTTATAATCTGGAAATAAGACAAAAAATAGAAGGAATACCTATATATATAAGCGTTAGAAAAAGAATGGATGCTCGTGCAGCTGACAAAGTACAAGAAGCTAAGAAAAAAATAAATGGATTGTCTGCAATGGATGCGGCATATTACGAATATATGTGTGATGACAGTTTTGAGTTTTTAGTTGCATGGCTGAAAAAACGAGAAATTGTTGAAAAGGATGTACCTTTAGAAGAAGTAGATAATATAATTGATACTATAGAAGAAAAGATTAAGTCAGGTAATATAAGAAATGTATATTCTCTGAGATTGGGTTATTGCGTTTACCTCAACGATGACTCTCCAGAATCCTACACATTGTATCCTGTCTGGCTATGTGAATGTGATTACGCGGAATCTTCCAAAGAAGAATTTCGTGCAGTTCCTCATGAGGAGGAGGAAAATAAACTACATAGAAATAATATTTCGGAAAAATATTATTACAAACAACTGGTTATCAATGCGCAAACGGGAATAATGGAGGATATATTCATTACAGAAAATGAGCAGGCATATTGTCCCCAAATTATCACATGGGAATCATTAAGGTGAGTTCCAAAAGTATCCAAAATGAAATTCGCGTCGAAAAAAGGGGATTTCGCGACAAGGCTAGGAGAAGAAGGAAATATCATGTAAAATAAGGGAAAAAGGAGGTCGATTCCAATGGCTTATGAAGAAGGTGGATACAAAAAATGATCCCTGCAAACAAGCTGGGAAGCTCCATCGCTGAAAGCGATGGTGTCCGCAAGGATCGAAAAGAGTATACCACAAAAACGGAGGATTGACAATATAAGCGACAAGAATCAAAGGAGGAACAAATTTATGAAGAAAATGGTAGCGTTAGTCTTGGCAGGGGCAATGATGGCAGGAGTGGCGAGTGTAGCAAGTGCTACAACGTTTACGTTAGGTGTATCATGTACGAGCACAACCACCTATACTGAAGCTCCGGCGACGGAACAGAAAAACTCTTCTAGCACGAATGGCAGGATTTATGTATATAGCTACGATAATGTGGACACTGATCAGTATACCAACCATTTTCGTGGTCAAGAAGTAAATGGCAGCACGAGGACTACTCGTGGGTCAAAATGGTGTGCACAGTATAGCGAGATTCCGATTCAGAACGCAAATATTAAGGCTAAAAAAATCTATTCGGTTTCTGCACGCGGTAATACAAATTATTCCAATTATGATGGAGTGAGCAATATTACGCTTGGTGGATATTTCTTGGCGAATAAGTGATGAACTAAAAATATGAAGGAGTTGCAAGACCCCAAATAAGGAGCTTGCAACTCCTTCGCTATAAGGAGAAAATATAGATGAAAAGAATCATTTTGCTGATTTTAATGGTTATAATATGCATCGCAATGTCGAGTGGTAAAAGTGAGATGCTATCGATTGATGCAACAATAAAGCAGGCACAAGAGAAAAATCTATTAGTGTGGAATAAAGATTATAATTCATTTGGAAGAAACGTGTCAGTAAATGTAGAAATTGAAATTCCTGATGTTCAGAAAGTGCCAATATTACAAGCGAGCGTATGGATGGGGAGTGAAGTTGCTCAGGAAAAAAATTTGAAAAAAGCATTGGATCAGAAGGATGCTGGGACAGGCTTTTTGTACGAGGATCCTTATATTGTAAAAGAGCTGGGCTCTAATGAGAATGTAAATGCAACGGTTTTTTGTGAAAATTCGGAAGAAACAGAAATGTCTTTTTTTCAAGTGTTTTGTAACGAACCTCTAGCAAATCGGCTTGGTAATTGGGGATACACAAGTGATTATTATTACATAAAAGAGATTGATCAGAAGAGTATATATGCGGAGGAAAATGAAACGCCTTTATCTGATGTAAATCATAAACTCATGATTCTTTTACAAAATTACTATGGAGAAGATGTAGATTATGATATAGATTATGTGGAAATAAGAGGAAGGGCAAGAAAAAGAACGGGAAGGAGAAAAGATGATCTTGGAGATTATAAGAAAGATTATAAAAAAGGAACGTATTATATAAGCTTTAAGCAAAAGGTCAAAGGCATCCCTGTATTTATGAGTATAGGAAGTAAAATGCTGACGACAAATAAAAGTCATGTCAGTCAAGAGGTCGCCCTTAAATGTTCTAGAATCAGCGGAATTAGATATAATGAACTTGAGTATATGGATGATACCTCGTTTATATTTGATTCAACATGGTTAAATAATATAAATATAATTGAAGATGATGTGCCGATTGCATCAATAGACGGAATAATTAAAACACTTGAGAAATCAATTGATGAAGGATATATAAGAGATATTTATGCAGTTAGATTTGGATATGTTTGCTATTTAGACGATACATCTCCAGAAACATATACGTTGTATCCGTCGTGGGTTTGTGATTGTATATATGCAAATTCGGCAAAAGAAGAGATCATGGAAAATGTTGCAACAGATGCGTTTAGAGAAAATTTCAGATACGAACAGATCATTATAGATGCACAAACATGTGAAATACGAAGCGGATGGATATCAGAAGATGAAGGGCTATTTCACGAAAAGGCCATTACATGGTAAATGAAATAGGAGTAGGTACTTCGCATAAAACATTTTATAGTCGAGAGTTTTTTTAATAGACTACTCGACTTTTTTTATTGAAAAAAAGACATTACGAAAGAAAAATTATGTTTATATACAGAGTGCTCACATGTGGAAAATCGTACAGGAATGTAAAGTGGGAGCGTCGCGTTGATATGCAGATGTGTAGATGTGTGGATTGAAAACTGAATTAAGCATAATTGTGAGCGATATTTAGCGTAATTCTCGGATTTCGCGTCGAAAAAGGGGGATTTCGCGAAAAAATTTTTGGCTAAATGCAGTTTGTAATAAAATGAGAAATAAAAACTAATGGAATGCGGATGAAAATATTTTTTAATACATCATGAAAGGAGCGCAATACGGATAAAAGAGGTGTTTAAAACAAACGAAGGATGGAAGCTGGATACCAAAGCAAAGAAAAAGAGCAAGAATAGAAATTGCCAGAACACAGTAAATGGCGAAAAAGAAAGGAAAGATTAAAATGAAGAAAATGAAACTGTGGATGATGTTATTTTACATTGGACTGCTTTTCGTTTCAGGCGGTGTTGCTGAAGAAATAGCGCTAGACCTTACGCAGATGGCGCGCTTTGAAACTGCATCTTCTCTTTGCTGGATTGACGATTCCTTATATGTGCTGGGGAACAAAGGCGTTTATTCATGGAAAAGCGGAAGCGAGAAGATGAGTACGGTCATTGACTTGACAGCCGCTTCCAATTATGACTATGTTCAGGACTGCCCGGAGGATGAGAGCGAAGCAGCCGTTTGGAATCAGATGTTGCAGCTGATTTTTACGGATGGCGAAGCGCTCTATGGACTTCATCCGTACAGCGGCATGATTAAGAAGATCGAAGGAAACACACAGACGAATGTGGCAGAGATTCAGCAGGAATACCTTTATTCCGAAGATATGGAAGCCTATCGCGAGATCCGTCAGGCGGTCTATGCAGATAAGAAATTGTACCTGCTGCTTGGAACAGATACCTATGAAGAATATGACAAAACGGAACTCTGTGCTTTTGATCTGGACACAAGCGAAATGGAACTCGTGGATATTGAGGGCGTAAACGCCATCATGTTGGGAGCAGAAGGAACGCTGCTCATTCAAACGAATGACGCGCTTTCCGGAGCTGCTCAATATGATGTGGAGAGCGGAACGCTTGGCGAAGAAGTCCTGACAGTCGGTGAGGATGAACGGATCGCCGGTGTAGCATGGGATGCGGTTGACCAGCGATATGTGCGTTTTGTTCAGGGTCAAGTGGTCACTTGTGATGCAAACGGCAATGAAATTGCAAAGGCATATATCCCTGTGTTTGATGCAACAGAAAATGTGCCGGCGGCGTGCTCGGCAACTGGGCTGTATGCGCTTGCAAATGGAAGGTATATCTTCATCCGTGATATTACGGGAGATGAAGCTGCCAGCCAGACGATTCTTACCGTCGCAGGATATTTGAATCCAGATATGTTGATTCAGTTCTCGCTGGATAATCCTGATATCGCGGTTCTGCAAAGCGCTCAGTCAGCGCAAAATGCCGCCTTGTCCGGTGATTATACCGTTGATATGTTTACGTTGACTGCCCCCGGCGATTTTGCGGCAATGAAAGAAAAGGGATACTTGGCATCTATGCAGGACGGGCAGCTTCGTGATTGGTCTAAGACGCTTTATCAGGAAATTCAAAATGTGATTTATAGCGGCGAAGAACTGCTGGCAGCGCCGATTGCAATCAACGTCAATTCGTGGACGATGGATGAAACCATGTGGAACGAGCTGGAACTTGGCGAATATCCGACGAACTACGATGAACTGTTTGAAAAAATTGCGGTCTGGCTGGACGACTATGCCAGCGAGTACCCCGACTACACCTTATCCGATATCCAGCAGAACGGTATGGAAACGCTGGTCGCTGCTGTGATGAAGGACTACATTATCCAAAATGCGGATCAGGGCGGGCAATTCACGTTCAAAACCGATGCTTTTAGAAATGTGCTGATGAGCATTGCGGCTCACGCGGAACTTCTTTCTGAGGAGCATGACCAGTGGGGAATGCCGATTCTCTCGTCGTATAGTCAGGGCTTCGGCGTAAGCTACAACGATTCCCATCGGGTGGTTATGATGCTTCCGCCTGCATTGAACGCGGATGGGGAACAGGCTATGAACACCGAGATCGAAGTGCTGGCGATTCATAATGCGTCGAAAAATAAGGATATTGCCGAGAAATTTATTACTTGGTATGTTGCCCATCTGAGCGATACGGTGAGCTATGAATTGTCGCCGGAAAAGAACGAGCCGATTGAAAATCCAAATTATCCGATTCGTGTTCAGGAAGTCACCGATGAACTCCAAGATTTGAAAAAGAAACTGGAAGAAACGGATGATCCTGATAAGCAGGCAGACCTTGAGGAACAAATCTTCCGAAAGGAAAATCAGCTCGAAGGTCTTGCGGACATGCAATGGTCGATTTCTCAGGAGAGCATTGATTGCTATCGCAGCGTTGCTAAGAATATGAAGATTGCGTATGAATCCCCGTTCTTTGGTTCCGGCGAAGGTGGAGGAATGCAGGCTGTGAACGATGTCATTGCCAAATTCTGTGAAGATGGGCTGGTCGAATCGGAAGTGGATGGTTTGATTTCGGAGCTGGATCGTGTGACATTCATGGTCAGCATGGAAGGACGATAAGCCATTCTAATCGGAATAAGCTGTGTAAGGGATGAGCAAACGGTGCAAAAATTAGGGATATTCATTTTGATGCTGTGTATGAGCGCAAGCTGCATATCACAGGGAAAGGCTGAATTTCGTTCAACAGGAGTTAAGGAAGCCTGTTACATGGAAATGAATGCTTATTGTACGGAAAATAAGAGGTTCAAAGACGGTAAGAATTGGAGCAAAAAAGATTGCGGCTATGATAATCACGCCATCTATGTCCGTCATTATGTACCACACTCAGTGACACCTTACACAAATTGCTTTAAGGTCAGAAAGGTAGATAGCGAAGGAAATACGCTTGCTGTTTACGGAGAAAAATGGTGTACACCGGGATTAAATATTCCGATTCAGAGCGATGAAATCGTGATGGGGGAATATTATTCGGTGGCGGCGCGTGGGAATACCTGTCATTATTTGTACGATGACGTGGAGCGCGTCGAGCTGCGTATCAATATGTATGTGAACATGAATGAAACACCGAAAGACAAAAAGAAAACAACGGAGGATGATAAAGACCATGAAATGTTCAACTGAGACAGCAAAGCAAAACCCACTAATGGATACAACCAAATGGGGAAAATGGCTGGAAAGCGTAATTGGCGAGCACGAGTTTCCGGCTTCGGCGAGAGCGGAAGTTTTGCGCAAGGTGGAGCAAATGAGCATGTCTGGCAACGACAAAAATGCCTCGAAGCACATTTGAACGATACAGAAGCGAATGAGCAGGGAGAGGCTTGAATAAAAAACAAGCCCTCCTTTTGCTTATAAAGAATGGGTTGAAGGCGGGAAATATCATGAAAAAGGGCTTTATGCTTGGGCTGATGTTTTTCGGTATGCTGGGCATTTGCAGTCAGGCATCAGCGGAAAATATCTTTGCAGGAAAAGTTGCTGCAAGCAATACGAGTGTCATTTCTGCACCTTACGGAGGGCGTGTAGACAATATTTATGTCCATGTCGGAGATTATGTGGGTGAAGATTCGCTGATAGCGACATTGGGAACGGATGAGGTTTACGCGCTGGTGGATGGAACGGTCAGCGGAATATTTGCCAGCGAAGGCGATGACGCGGAAAGTGTTGCCGAAAGGTATGGGGCAGTTTTGTTTATAGAGCCGACCAATCGGTTCACATTGGATTGCAGCAATGAAAAGGGCTACAGTTACAGCGAAAATCGCTACATTCATATTGGAGAAACCGTGTATTTGTCCTGCACAACAGACGGCAGCCATAGCGGAGTTGGCGTGGTAACGGGCGTGGATGAAAAGGACGAGAAGAAATTCTCCGTTGAAGTTACCGAAGGATTGTTCTATATGAATGAAAGTGTCGGAGTATTCAGAAATCCGCAATATACATCCATGTCGAGAATTGGACGCGGGACAGTGGTGCGCACTGCCGCCGTTGCAGCAAAAGCAAAAGGAAGCGTCCTGAAGATGCATGTAAAAAACGGAGATCATGTTGAGCGGGGGCAGCTGCTTTTTGAAACGGTGACAGGCTCTTTGAAGGATTTGCAGCCGACCGATTCGGAGGTCATGAGCGATGTTGAAGGAATTGTGGCTTCGGTTGATGCAAAGAAAGGAGCAAAAGTCGAAAAGGGGGATGCCTTGATTACGGTGTACCCCAAGGACGAAATACAGATTGAGATTTTGATATCCGAAGCTGATTTGCCGACAATTCGTGTTGGGGAAACGGTCAGCATCGAGTTTAACTGGAGTATAGAGCATGAAGATCGGCAAGAAGGGGTTATTACTTCAATCTCCTATATCAACCAGACCGATGAAAATGCGACGGGGACGACATACAAGGCATACATCAATTTTGAGCCGGATGAAAATATCCGGCTGGGAATGACCGCAATTGTGTACGCTCAGTAGATATGGAGGTAACAATATGTTTGGAAAAGCTAAATGGGGAGAGAAAAAAGAAACCGAACAAAAGCAAAAAGCACAGATTCAGGCTTGGATTCGGGAAGCAAATGAACAAAGGAGCGTTAGAAAACAACAGGATAAAATGGAATGGATGACCAGAGATCTGCTGAAAGCAATCGTTGAAGAATGAAACACGGCAAGGGAGAGAAAGAGATGAGCGAAGAAGAAGTGCTGGAAGCGCTGGAAGTGATAAAGGAAGCTCTAATGAGAACTGCTCGCTGCTTTTTCTCCTGCCATGCAGACTGCGAGGATGCTGTCCAAGAGTGCTTTTATAAAGCATGGAGAGGAAGAAAATCTATTCAGAATCCAGAGTATTTCAAAACATGGGCGACGCGCATCCTTGTTAATGAGTGCAAAACGATGCTGAGGAAAAAAGTGCCTATTCCCATGGAAGCAGATTATAGTTCAGTCTACTATGAAAACGAATATGAGAATATTGTTGAGCTTGATCCGCTCTATAAGGCAATGGAGAGAATAAAAGAGGATGATAGGCAGCTTATTCAAATGCACTTCATTCAAGAGTATTCGTACCGTGAAATCTCAAGAATTAAGAACAGAAGCGTAGGTGCGGTAATCAAGCGGGTAAATCGCTCATTAGAATTTATGAAAAGTGCGATGTAAACGATTTTGAAAGGGATGAATTTTGTGTTAAAAGAAGTACCCGAAAATATGGAAGAACTCAAGCGCAAGGCGACAAATCAAAGCAACTGGAGAGAAAGATTAGAGGCAATCAACGAACTTAAGAGTTATGATTGTGAACAATCCAGAAGCATATTAACGAATTTAGCTATTCATGATAGTGTTTTCGTGGTTCAAGAAGCAGCTTTTCGGGCGGCGCAATCCATGAAAATTACAAAGAACGGGCAGCCCATTCGTTTGAATCGAAAACCAAAAGGAAATTTGGTAAAAGGAATTAATGGTAAACTGGTGAAGGTTCGTGATTCATTGCCGGAAGGATACACGCTGGATGAGTTTAAGAGAGCGTTCCAAGAACGATATCCTGTTGCCTATGATATTTATGACGGCAATAAAGGAGAGAGACTTGATAAATGGCTGGAAAATGTTATTAAATCCTTACCTAAAACAAAATAATAAACAAATCCCGTTCATTGGACGGGATTTGTTTGTAAAAACAGAAATATATTTAAGTAAAACATAAGAGTAATTAAAGTAAAATGATACTAGGAAAAAAAGAAAAATGGCTAAATGAGGTTATAAAAAGGGCAACTCACAGATAAATTCAGAACGACGAGAGTTTGCTGTTAAAATAGAATAAGCGCAAAAGGAGGATGATAGAAGAAGGTAATGAGGTTATATGGGAAAAACGAAAGAAACACAACAATTATACATGAAGATGGTAAAATTATGATAAGAGAATATGTTCAGAAAAGGCTTATGGAGAGAATTGATAAGCCTAAAAGACCAAATACTAAATGAACTTTGAAATTAAACCAATGACGAACATGAAAGCAAAAAGACGAGGGCGCTAACACGACCCTCGCTTTTTTTATAAATGATCTTCTTACCAGACCAACATTGCCGCGATCCGCCACCTTTCTGTTTTGCAATTTTACGCACGACAGAAAGGAAAAAAGCAATGTTTGATAAGAAAAATGACGCTGCTCGAAATAAGAAACGGGCAGATGCGATTGTTTATGCGGGTGCGGCAGGCGAAGTTGTTTTGACCCAAAACGATTTTGAAAGTGAAGCAGAATTTCGTCGCTGGAAAGCATGGTCGGATGAAGATTATAAACGGACGGAAAAAGTAATGCGCAAAGATTATGACCATGCGATTTATGGATTAGAAGGAGAGGAAATTCCAGCACCGGAAGAAGAACAAACCAGGGAAGTATGTATAGATGAGAAGAAACTTAGAGCAATTCTGACGGAACGTCAATTTGAAAGATTAACGCTGTATGCGATTAGGAGAATGACGGTTGAACAGATTGCAGAACAGGAAGGTGTAGCCCATCAGAATGTTTCCAAGTCGATTAGACAAGCTAAAAAGAAAATTAAATTTTTCTTTGAAAAACAGGGTGCAAAAGTGCCGTTTTAAGCGTGATAGGTGAAGGGCTTAATTAGGAAGCGCTTTTGTACCTTGACAATGGCATACCGCAACCTAAGTACGAAACTCATGCAGGAGCGATGAAGCAGGCAGCGCGACGATGGCGTAGCCGGAGCGATTCATGCAGCTTTAACCCGATTTGGCAAATCGGACGCGACGACGGCATGGGGGATCATGATACTTCTTCACAGCCCCTCGATGATTGGAGGGGAGTTTCTGCTGCGTTCGTCAAATGGCGCGGCGGAGCTATGACGCTTTGCTGAAAGCGGCTTGGGCTGCGTTTGGACGGAAAGATGTAAAGATGGTAAGATAAGGGCAATTCTCGGAATATAAATGAGGATTGCCCTATTTCGTTAGAACAAAAACTAGGAGGTTATCAAAATGAAAGAAGTTCCGATTTGGGAGAAAAGCAATCTGACGCTGGAAGAAGCTGCTGCGTATTCTGGAATTGGCATCAATAAGCTGCGGTCAATTTCGGACAGTGAGAAATGTCAGTTTGTTTTGTGGATTGGTTCTAAACGCTTGATTAAGCGCAAGAAGCTGGATGAATATACGGAACGTATGTACTCGCTCTGAAAACGGGATATCTCGGATTTTTTGCAGAAATGGCGTAGACATGCTATGATGAGCGTGGAACAAGGCTTTTTTCTGTAAAACAGAAAGGAGCGAGAATCAATGGCAACCAAACAAGGAACAAAGCGCAAGGATAAATCTCGCGTTGTGTTAAAAAAGGGGGAATCCCAAAGAAAAGACGGGACGTATGATTACCGCTGGACTTCTAAAAATGGAAAAAGACATTCAATCTATGCTCAAACATTGGAAGAACTTCGTATCAAAGAAGAAGTTGTAGTCCGTGATGAAATGGATGGCATCAGAGCTGAAGCGCGATGCACGACTTTGAATGAACTTTTTGAGGTGTGGGCGCAAGTCAAACGAGGGTTAAAAGATAATACTTATCAAAACTACCTGTACGTTTATCGGCAATTCGTTGAGCCTGACTTTGGTCAATCTCGAATATCGTCAATCAAAAAGACCGATATAAAGAGATTTTACAATATGCTGGCAGACCAACGAGGGCTGAAAATCAGCACGATAGAAAGTGTCCACACGGTGCTGCATCAGGTCTTGACGACGGCGGTCGAAGATAATTATTTGAGGAGTAATCCGTCAGATAACGTTCTTAGAGAACTGAAAAAAGAAAAGGAGTTTGAAACCGTGAAACGCAAGGCATTGACGATTCCAGAGCAGAATATTTTCCTTAATTATTTGAAAAAGACGCCTAAGTATCAGCATTGGTATCCGATTTTTGCGGTAATGATGGGTACTGGACTTCGCGTTGGTGAAGCGACAGGGCTTCGTTGGTGTGACATTAACCTGCAAGAGCGAACGATTTCAGTGAATCATACGCTGGTCAATTATGATCATCGTGAAACTGAAGGGAGGAAAGGCTGCTATTTTAACTGCCATTCACCTAAAACGGAAGCAGGAAAGAGGATGGTTCCGATGATTGAAACAGTTCGCGAAGCCTTCTTATTAGAACGAGAGTATCAGAAGGAAGCAGAATTGAAATGTACTGTTTCGGTTGATGGATATACGGATTTCATTTTTATCAATCGCTTTGGTGAATGTCAGCATCAGGGAACGCTGAATAAAGCACTTCGTCGAATTATCCGAGATTGCAATGATGAGATCATTGAAAAGGAAGGTATGGATGCGGTGCTGCTTCCGAGATTTAGCTGCCATATTTTACGACACACGTTCACAACGCGGATGTGCGAAGCAGGCGTTAATGTCAAGGTCATGCAGGAGGTACTGGGGCATAAGGACATTTCAACGACGATGAATATTTACGCTGATGTGACGAAGGAACTTGAAACGACCGAGTTTGGAAAATTAGATCGTCATTTTACAGCGTGGATGAAGGACGCCGATGAGAACGGTGATGTCGAACAGGTGAGTTGAAATAATCTATATGAGCAAAGGAAAAATAACATTTTTCTACATACGCCATTTTACGCCGATTGATACGCCAGACGAAACAAAGGACATGCGAATTGACGTAGAGGTATAGTATGGGCGAGAAATAAAAGTGCTTTGAAAGTATAGATAAATCAAGAAAAATTGATTTGCAAAGAGCGTAAGTTTGAAGTCCCGACGATGAAGCCGCTGAACGCCTCCGCCGCGCCGTCCGCCAAGGATGAAGTCAAGACCGAGGCCAAGGAAGAGAACGCGGCGAAGGAAGTCGAGAAGCCTGCGATTGATTTCAGCAAAGTGCAGATCGAGCCGCTGTTCGCGGATTACGTGGATTTTGACACCTTCTCCAAGAGCGATTTCCGCGTGGTGAAGGTCAAGGCCTGCGAAGCCGTGAAGAAGAGCAAGAAGCTCCTGAAATTCGTGCTCGACGACGGAACCGGCACGGATCGCGTGATTCTGAGCGGTATTCACGACTACTATGCGCCGGAAGAGCTGGTCGGCAAGACCTGCATCGCCATCACCAACCTGCCGCCGCGCCCGATGATGGGCATTGATTCCTGCGGCATGCTGATTTCCGCCGTCCACCACGAGGACGGTCAGGAAAAGCTGAATCTGCTGATGGTGGATGACCGCATCCCGGCGGGCGCGAAGCTCTACTGATTTTAACATCAATCATATGAAAGTCCGATTTTTCCCGATGATGACGGGGAAGGTCGGGCTTTCTTATTTTGAAAAGAATACGCCATACGCCAATTTTACGCCAATTGATGCAAACCAATCCGTTCATCAGAACAACTAGGTGGCGAGAGACCACTACGCGCTCGGCAGCAGGAAGCGTTAGCCAAAGGCAAGGCGTCCATCGTGAGGTGGAATCTGAAGGAATCCAGATGTCAAGGTGAGAAACCTTGGCGGGCAAACTCCTGAACCGACAAACAGAAATCACATGGTAGGCCGTAAGGGGACGGACGAATGTGCCAGTCAACAAAAAAGTCCAACGTCATTTACCCAAAGCTCAAACACATGCATGGCGCGAAGAACATCGTTCTTCGCGCCATGATCGGTTGATTTACTTTTTGAGCGATATATTCCAAGGAAGCAGCCTCTGCACATTCTGATTCAAATCCCTTTGCGGGGCAGCGGTTTCGAAATTGCCGGAATAACGGTTTCCATTTCATCGGTTTGGAGGCACCCTGCCACCGGAATATTCGAAGGTGTCTTAAAAAGCCTGTGCAGGTGGTCTATTCAAGTCGAATTGTGCAAAAAAGTAGTCGAAAAACTAGAAGAAATGAAAAGGAATAGTGCCAAAAGGGGGAGAAATAGACAAGGAAAAAATAGCAATGGAAGGGGAGAATAGAAATGGAATCGAGTAAACCTAGGACGATTAGGGGAAAGATATTGATGATTTTTATTCTGACTGTAATACCTTTCATGATGATTTCCGCATTGATTAGTACATATGTTTATCGAGCGCTCATGCAGATGAATGACGTAAGTATGGCCAGTGCAGCCGGTTTGTATCAGTCGGTAGTTGGTTTTGTTCTGGTGATGGTATGTAATGCTGTTGTTCGGAAAATCGATCCGGAGAGTTCTTTGTTCTAAGGGGGTGAACATGAATGCGAAGAAATGGTTTGCATACGTCTGCAGTAATAGTGTTCTCTCTTTTGGCATTGTGTTGTCTTCTCCCAATGTTGCTGCTATTTTCTGCTTCGATAACTGACAATAACACGATTATTCTTAATGGCTATCGTTTTATTCCAGAACAAACAAGTCTGGCTGCATATCGATATCTCTGGTCCAATCGTGTGAGTATCCTTCATTCCTACTTGGTTTCGATTGGTGTAACTTTGGTTGGAACAGCTTTGGGATTGAGTCTTTCGCTCTTGCTAGCTTACCCGCTTTCTAGAAAGGATTTTGCCGGACGGAAATTTCTTGCGTTCTTCGTATTTTTCACGATGTTATTCAACGGAGGAATGGTACCGTCATATTTGCTGTACAGTCGGATTCTGGGAATGAAGAATACATATATGGGATTGATTGTGCCACATCTATTAATTAACGCATTTAATGTAATCATTCTCAGAACTTTTATTTCTTCAAACATTCCACAGGCAATTATTGAGTCGGGTAAAATTGATGGCGCAAATGAATTTAGTATTTTGATAAAACTGGTTGTACCGATGTCAACGCCGATATTAGCAACCGTCGGATTATTGATTGGTATATCTTATTGGAATGATTGGTATAACGGGACTATGTATGCTACGAAAAATCAGTTTTATAGTGCACAGTGTTTATTGAACAAGATGATGAAAGATATCCAGTTTCTCGCTCAATCGGGAGCGTCTGGTACACAGGTTGCTGGAATGCAGGGAAGTATGCCGACGCATACGGTTAGGATGGCTATAGCGACAATTGTAGTTATACCGATTATGGCGATTTTTCCGTTCTTTCAGAAGTATTTTACACGGGGCATCACGCTGGGTTCGGTAAAAGGGTAAAGGGAGGAAGCAATATGCGTTACGTACGTTTAAATGGTACAGGATTACGAGTTTCGGCGCTTGCATTGGGAACCGGTCCGTTTGCAAGTCATATCAGTGATAAAGTGGCGGAGGAAATTCTAGATACTTATGTTGGCGAAGGCGGCAATTTTATTGATACCGCTAATGTTTATGGTCGCTGGAATCCGGGAAATCAACCACTTTGCGAGCGAATGATTGGTAAGTGGCTTACGCAACATCATCAGAGAGATAAAATTGTTCTTGCAACAAAGGGCGCGGCGGATGCAATTGATAAGCCACATATCAAACGTCTTTCAGAACAGGAAATCAGAACTGACATTGAGGACAGCCTGATAAACTTGAAGACTGATTATTTTGATATGTACTATCTGCATCAGGATGATCCCAGTAGACCGGTAGGGGAAATCCTTGAAACAATGAATGCGCTTCATAAGGAGGGAAAGATTCGATACTTTGGTTGTTCTAACTGGAGTGGACAAAGAATGCGGGAAGCGGATGCCTACGCAGAAGAACATGGAATCAGGTCTTTTAGCGCACATGAAATCATGTTTAACCTTGCGAGGAGCAATCCGGAGGTTGTTTATAATGAAATTCAGGTGTGCACGGATGAGGATATATGGAATTATCATAAGGAAACGCAAAAACCTATGGTTGCTTACACATCACAAGCAGCAGGTATCTTTGTTCGTTGGCACGAGCCTGATTTCTTTGAGGGAGAAAAGCATGCGTTCCCGCGTCGATTCTTTTGGAATGATGTGACAAAGGCGCGTTTGCAAAGAGTAGATCAACTTGCAAAGCTTACTGGTCGATCTTCTATGCAACTTGCTTTGGGCTTCCATTATGCACAGCCATTCCAGGTTATTCCGATTATTGGCCCCTATAATAAGTCTGAGCTTTTGAATAGTTTGGCGAGTTGTAATTATGTAATGACTGCAGAGGAATTGGATTTTATACTTGATGGGAAAGATTTCTGGGCATAAATGGAAAGGAACACATTTATGGGCGAGAAACAATTCTATTACAAAACCAGTAAAATATTGGATGTAGAGGGAAAGTACCGGTATGCCCGGGAACCTGTATTACGCAGAATGCCAGACGGAAGCTTGATATCTTTTGCTTTGTCTGGCGGACTGAGAGAGCCGGCTAATGATAATATAGTCTTGGTTACTCGCAGCACAGATAACGGAAAAACGTGGTCAGAACCATCTGTAGCATTTGAACACTCTTGTAGGGCAGTATGGGCAACGGAATTGTTCACTGAAATCGAAAACAAGCCCATGTTATTTATTCAAACCTATGTCGCGGAAAGCAGGTATCGAGAATTACAGACCTTCGTTTCTTACACGAATGATTGCGGAAAGACATGGACGGAACCTGTTAGTATCGGCGGTGGAGTAAATGGAATTTGTGTTCGTCAAGGAATTAAGTTGAATAGCGGTAGACTTGTTTTCCCGGTTTATTGGCAAGAATGTGTAAAAGACTGGGATTGGAAAGACATACCGGAAGAGGATACCATGAATAATGCCGTTTGGCCTAAAAAGTGCGGTGTTATGATATCTGATGATAATGGAGATTCCTTCTACCGAAAAGGGTGTTTGTCAGCTGATTATCTGTTGTGGGAAAACAATATTGTTGAAATTGAACCGGATCATTTGGTGATGATGATACGAGCGGAGAGAGCAGGATGCCTTTATCGCAGCGAAAGCTGGGATGGTGGTGTGACGTGGACTCCGGCACATGCAACAGATATCCCGGGGGCAGGAAGTAAGATTTCGATGACAAAACTGGGCAAGAGTGTTGCCATGGTATTTAATGCTAATTCCTACAAGGGACCGACTTCTTTTTCATCGAGAACAAATCTGGAAATATGGATTAGTGATGATGGACTTAATTCATGGAAGAGAAAGTTACCGCTTTGTAAAAATGACAATCTGTTTTTCTATCCGCATCTCCTGAAAGATGATAATGAAGAACAATTGTTGGTAGCATTTGAAAATGGAATGCAGCACTATCTTATGAGTATCCCATATGAGGAATTAATAGGGGGAGATACGCCGTGAGAAATGGAAGAAGGATTGTGGATGCACATATTCATTCATTTCCGTATATCGATGGAATTTCAACACGCGGGAAGACTCAAGGAACAAAGAACGGAAGAATGTTGGTAAATGGAGTAGAAGAGTCTTTTATTCCAGAATGGCTTGCGGATTCGGCATTCCCAATTGAGTTGGCTTTGAACTACATGGACAAAGAAGGCGTTGATCAAGCCTTCATTATCCAAAATAGTGTTATTGGAGATTGCAACGAGTATATATCGGAAGCGGTTGCAAGGTATCCAAAGAGATTTTTTGCTTCAGTACAGGTCGATCCGTTTTCCAAGGATGCAGCCAGTACACTTGAGCATTATGCGTCCCTTTCAAGACCCAACGTCTTTAAGATGGAAATCAGCGAACAGTATGGCTGGTCGGGGATGCATCGGGATTTAAGAGTTTTTGATTCACCAGGGATGAGCGATCTGTGGGATATTGCATTAAAATATAAAATGGCTGTAATGTTTGACACGGGATTAATTGGAACAAATGGCTATCAAACAGAGCAATTTGCAAAGTTAGCAGATGCATATCCTTCTCTGCCGATAATAATAGAACACGGTTGTATGTGCAAAAATGACTTTGATACGGATTCTGAGCTGCGACCGCAGTGGGATGCAATGGCAGAGTTAGGTCGAAAAGAAAATATCTATATGGGTCTTACAGCGATTGTTGAAACGGCCGGAAATATGGAGCGTGCAATGTGGGTATTAGAGCATCTGCTAAATATTGCTGGTGAGCGCAAAATTGTTTGGGGAAGCGACATTCCCGGTAATATGAGGTTTTGGACTTACAACAATATGATTGAATGGGCTGAAAAAGCACCATGTCTGACTGAACGACAAAAAGACCTGTTTTTGGCACAAAATATGTTGGATATGTTTAAATGAGGGGGAAAAACTATGAATAGAAATGATTTTATAGTGGCACCCGAAGAGGTTTTTTCGATGTACGTTGCAAAACCTCAAACTGATGTACCTGAAACGGAATTGGTGAAAGGATCGCTAAGTCACCTAGTCAATACGGAAGAATTGACACTTAGTTTTTTAAAAATGGAAAAGTTTTCGGAATTTGAGGTGCATACGCATCCCCAGACACAGATAATGATAGTTGTATCTGGAAGCTGTGATGAGATTATTGACGGTAAACTTTTTCATATAACTTCTGGAGACGTAATTTATTTGCCGTCGGGGATTCCCCATGGTGCATTCCTTAATGAGGAAGATTGCTATGCGATAGATATATTCGTGGGAGGGCGGCCGGATTATTTAGAGAAGTTCTACAAGCAGAACCCGGGATGCAGCCTCCCCTTTGACGGAGTTTCTTTCTGGTAAGATGGGTGGAATTTGTGAATCTGAAGTAAAGAGATGATCAGAAATAATCCGAGCTTATCCCCAATTATATGTAAACACAAAGATTGGCGAAAAATCAAAGTGATATGAGGCGGTGAACAGGGCAACCTGTTCACCGCCTTGACGATAACGTCAAGATTTATGCGCAAATTTGTTTGCAATTTCGTAACAACCGCTTAATAATCCCGTGTCCTGACAACTTCCTCTAAACATGTCCAGTGGAACGGTGAACAGTTCATTCACTGGGCCGGTAAAGTCGGCAGCAACACGCAGGTCGCTGTCCAAGCAATTCTCAGCAGCTACAAGGTAGAGCAACAGGGCTACAAGTTCTGCGTGGGTCTGCAGAAGTTGGCAGACAAGTACACCCCGGAACGGTTGAAAAATGCCTGCAAACGGGCATTGGAATACACGCCCCACCCTTCTCTCAAGAATATCCAGGCTACCTTATCCTTACCTGGTTATATTTTTTGAAAATTTGACCAGATTATCACACGATTCTATTGGAAATATCGAACAAATGTGCTACGATAGAATCGGTCAGACAAACGAAGAAAGGAGCGGGCAGCGTATGGAAAAAGGGGAGAAACTTACGTTATCCGGCTTGCAGCATTTCGCGTTCTGTCGTCGTCAATGGGCGCTGATTTTCATCGAGCAGCAGTGGCAGGAGAATTTGCGAACGGCGGAGGGGAATGCCATGCATCGCCGCGCGCACGATGAAACGCAGCTCGAGCGTCGGGGCGATACGCTGGTCGTTCGCGGTCTGCGTGTTGCCTCCGAACGGCTGAACGTGACGGGCGTGTGCGACGTGGTGGAGTTTCACGAGTCGGCAGACGGCGTGGCGCTGTATGGGCAGGCGGGGCGATGGGCGCCGTATCCGGTCGAATATAAGCGCGGCGCGCCCAAGGAGCACGACGCGGATGCCTTGCAGCTCTGCGGACAGGCGATGTGTTTGGAAGAAATGCTGCTGTGCGCGATTCCGGAGGGCAGCTTGTATTACGGCGAAACGCGGCGGCGCGAACGTGTGGTGTTTTCACCCGAACTGCGCGGTCGGGTGGAAGCGCTGCTCGGCGAGATGCAGGGTTATATGGAGCGCGGCTATACGCCGAAAGCCAAAATGACCAAGGGCTGCAACGCCTGCTCGCTCAAAGCGCTCTGCCTGCCCAAATTGAGCAAGAGCATGTTGGTGGATGATTATCTGCGGCAGGCGGCGAAGGAGGCGGATGTATCGTGAGAAAGATGCTCAACACGCTGTTCATCACCTCGGAGGATGCGTATCTGGCGCTCGAAAACGAGAACGTTGTCGTGCTTCGGGGCGAAGAGAAGATGGGGCAGTATCCGCTGACGATTCTGGAAAACATCGTGTCATTTTCCTATAAAGGGGCGAGTCCGGCACTGATGGGCACATGCGCCGCGCGCGACATTCACCTGTGCTTTCTGACGCCGAACGGGCGCTTTCTCGCGCGGGTCTGCGGGCAGTCGCGGGGGAACGTGCTGCTTCGCAAAGAACAGTATCGCGTTTCGGATGATTCAGCTCAAAGCTGCATGGTTGCCCGAAACATGATTTTCGGCAAGATATTCAACAGCCGCTGGGTGCTCGAACGGATGCTTCGGGATCACGCGATGCGCGCGGATCTGCCGAGCCTTTCGGCGGCCTCTGCTCAACTGCAAAACCGGCTGGAGGGCGTTCGGCAGATCGACGATTTGGATGCGCTTCGGGGTGCGGAGGGGCTGGCCTCGGCGGCATATTTCGGCGTGTTCGACCAGATGATTCTGAATCAGAAGGATGTTTTTCATTTTGACGGCAGAAACCGAAGGCCGCCGCGGGACAGGGTCAACGCCGCGCTCTCCATGACGTATACGCTGCTGGCGCATGACTGCGCGTCGGCGCTGGAAAGCGTCGGGCTGGATGCGTATGTAGGCTTTATGCACCGCGACAGGCCGGGGCGCGCATCGCTGGCGCTGGATTTGACGGAGGAACTGCGCGCGCCGTTGGCGGATCGCTTCGTGCTGACGCTCATCAACACGCGCGTTTTGCAGCAGAAGCATTTCAAGACGCAGGCAGATGGCGCGGTGTGGCTGACGGATGACGGGCGAAAGGCGCTGCTTTCCGCCTGGCAAAGCCGAAAGAAAGTGGAAATCACTCACCCGTTTTTGAAGGAGAAGATGGCGTGGGGGCTTGTGCCGTATGTGCAGGCGCTGCTGCTGGCGCGGACGCTTCGCGGCGATTTGGACGGCTATCCGCCGTTTTTATGGAAATAGGAGGGAAAATCGCGATGCTGGTGCTGATTACCTACGATGTGAATACGACGGATGCGGCGGGGAAGCGCCGTCTGCGCAATGTGGCGAAGCTTTGCGTTGCGCACGGCCAGCGGGTGCAGAACTCCGTGTTTGAGTGCAGCTTGGACGCGGCGCAGCTTTGCGCTTTGAAGGCGGAGCTGACCCGCCAAATCGACAGTCAAAAGGACAGCCTTCGGTTTTATCGGCTGGGCAACGCCTATCACGATAAGGTGGAGCACATCGGCGTGCAGGGCGGCTATCGACCTGACGACGTGCTGATGCTGTAAGAGGGAGAAAAATGAAATGGATTATGTCACGCACTTGAAGCCGGACGGCACGTATCAGCCGCTGAGGGAGCACGAGGAGAACGTCGCGGCGCTGGCGGGAGAATTTGCGGCGGCATTTGGCGCGCAGGAGCACGGCCATCGGACGGGGCTGCTGCACGACATCGGCAAATACAGCGCCAACGGGCAGAAGCGGCAGCGCGACCCGGCGCATACGGCCAAGGTGGATCACGCTTCGGCGGGCGCGCAGATGGCGTGGCAGATGAGAGATTGCGTCGCGGCGTTTGCCGTGGCGGGCCATCACGGCGGCCTGCCGGACATGGGCGACAAGACGAACGACGGCGGCGGAACGCTTTGCGCTCGGCTGAACAAGCGTCTGACGGGCGGAAACGACCCATCCGCGTGGAAAACGGAAATCGAAATTCCGGCAAAAGCTCGGTTTCCTGCGTGGCTGGCGGCTGAGAAAGACGCGCGGCGCTTGGCGATGTACACCCGCATGCTGTTTTCGTGTCTGGTGGATGCGGACTATCTGGATACGGAGACGGCGATTCAGGGCGGACAGCCCCGCGGCGAGGGGGAAACGCCGGAACGCCTGCTGGAAAAGCTGAACGCGCACGTCGCGCCGTGGCTGGAAGCACCCGCCAACGACCTTTGCGCCAAGCGAAGCGAGATTCTGGCGCGCTGTCTGCACGGCGGGGAGGACGAGCGGGGGCTGTATACGCTGACCGTGCCGACGGGCGGCGGCAAGACAATCTCTTCGCTGGCATTCGCGCTGTCGCACGCGGCAAAGCATGGGATGAAGCGCGTGATATACGTGATTCCGTATACGAGCATCATCGAGCAGAATGCCGACGTTTTCGCCAAGGTGCTGGGCACGGAAAACGTGCTGGAGCATCACAGTCAGGTCGAATTTGCGGATGACGGCGAGGAAACGCCCGAGGCTTACCGCAAGCGGCTGGCCTGCGAAAATTGGGATGCGCCTGTGGTCGTGACGACGGCGGTGCAGTTTTTTGAATCGCTGTACGCGGCGAAAACTTCGAAATGCAGAAAACTGCACAACATCGCAAACAGCGTCGTCATCTTCGATGAGGCGCAGACGATTCCGGTGCCGTTCCTGATGCCGTGCGTCTCGGCCATCGGGGAGCTGGTGCAGCATTACGGCGTGACCGCGGTGCTTTGTACGGCGACGCAGCCCGCGCTGGGCAGGTTATTTAAGCAGCTTGCGCCGACGCTCGTTCAGCGTGAAATCGCGCCCGATCCGGATGGGGTGTTCGATGATTTTCGCCGGGTTTCGTTTCAGCGAGAAGGCGTTTTCACGCCCGAGGAGCTGGCGGGGCGGCTGGCGGAGACGGAGCAGGTGCTCTGCATCGTCAACACGAGGAAACGCGCGCGGCAGGTATACGAAGGCCTGCCCGAGGAAGGGCGCTTTCATCTCTCCACGCTGATGATTCCGACAGACCGCGAAGAGACGCTGAACGTCATTCGTGCGCGGCTGCGAACCGGGCAGGTCTGCCGCGTCGTTTCAACCAGTCTGGTGGAGGCGGGCGTGGACGTCGATTTTCCGTCGGTCTGGCGCGAAATGGCCGGTCTGGACAGCATCTTGCAGGCGGCGGGGCGCTGCAACCGCGAAGGAAAGCGGAGCGCGGCGGAAAGCGTCGTGCATGTCTTTGACGCGGAAGGAGATCCTCCACTCTCCATGATGCAGCAGCGCGAGGCTGCGATGGAGGTGATGGGGGAATTTGAAGAGATCAACACCCGTCCCGCGATTCGGGCGTATTTCGATCGGCTGCTCTGGGTGAAGGGCGACGATGCGCTGGATGCAAGGCAGATTCTAAACGGCGAACGAGCCTGCACATTCCGAAAGACGGCGGAAGCATTTCGCCTGATTGACGCCGACACCTGCACGGTGTATGTGCCGAATGAAGGGAACGCGGAGGACATCGCGCAGCTTCGCGCGGGGCTGTACAGCAGGGCGCTGATTCGCCGATTGGGGCGAAGCTCCGTGAACGTGCATCAGAACGAATATAAGAACCTTGTTTTTGCGGGCATTGTGGAAGATCATCAGGAGGACGGATTCGGCATTTTGATTCAGCCGGATGCGTACAAGCCGAAATGCGGCCTTTCGACGGAAGCTGGCGATGGGTTTCTTTCAAAATAAAAATAGAGGATGCACGGACATGCATCCTCAAACGGTTGGCTATTGAACAGTCCAATATTTCAATCCACGTTCCAATTTGGAGATTGAAACGACAATGGCATTGTATCATCATTCTATCGCGGGGTCAAGAAAGTTTTAAATTAACTTGACTGATTTATTTAACAGTCCAATGAACTAAAAGTATTGACAAGGGAAGAAGAGAGCGATATAATACAGCCATACCGAACGACAAATGATGGAGGTGAGAAACATGTCTGTAAAAATGGAAGTCTGGGGCGATTATGCGTGCTGGTCCCGTCCGGAACTCAAAACCGAGCGTTATTCATACGATGTGCCGACGCCGAGCGGTGCGCGCGGCATGCTTGAAAGCATCTTCTGGCACCCCGGCCTTCGATATGTCATCGACCGGATTTATGTGATGAACCCGATTCGGTTCACCAATCTGCGGCGCAACGAGGTCAAATCCAAAGTCTTGGCGAGCGCAATAATGTCGGAAGCCAACGGCAAGGCGGCTTCGTATATCGACCGAAACGAGGATATCCAGCAGCGGGCGACGACGATGCTCCGCGATGTTCATTATGTCATCGAGGCGCATTTTGAGATGACCGATCAGGCCAATGAGTCGGATAATCCGGGCAAGTTTCAGGATATCATCACGCGCAGACTGCGCAAGGGCCAAGCCTATTCTCAGCCGTATTTGGGCACGCGTGAATGCACGGCGCATTTCGGCCTTTGGGAAGGCGGTAGGATTCCGACGATTTCGGAAACGCGAGATTTAGGCTATATGCTATATGATTTAGATTTTTCAGACCCGAACGACATTCAGCCGATGTTCTTCCGTGCCAAACTGGAAAACGGCGTGATCGACCTGACGAATTGCGAGGTGGTCAAATGATCCTGCAAGCGTTGGTTCGCTGCTATGAAGCGCTGGCCGAGCGGGGCGAGCTGGAAAAGCCGGGCTGGTCGCCGGTGAAGGTCAGCTGGGGCTTGGAGCTGGACGCGGACGGACAGGTGAAAAGCCTGCTGCTGATGGGCGGCACGGATGCAAAGGGCAAGCAGATTCCGCGGGTGATGAAACTGCCCGACCCCGTGAAGCGTTCCAGCGGCGTGGCGGCGAATTTTCTGTGCGATAATTCCGCCTATGTGCTGGGCGTTGACGCAAAGGGAAAGCCGGAACGGACGCGCGAATGTTTTGCGGCGTGCGCGCGAAAACATCAGGATGTTTTGAAGGATGTTCGGCATCCGACGGCCAAGGCGATTTTGAATTTCTTTGAGCGCTGGAAGCCCGAAAACGCGGCTTGTCATCCGGCGATTCAGCCCAATCTGGAAACGCTGCTCAAGGGCGGCAATATCGTCTTCGTGACGCATGATGCGGAGGGAGAGCTGCAACTTGCGCAGGATGTGCCGGAAATCCGCCGCGCGTGGGATGAAGCCTACGCCAATTCGGATGACGCGGTGATGGGACGTTGCCTAGTCACGGGTGAGGAAGGGCCGATTGCCATTCTGCATCCGAGCATCAAGGGCGTGATGGGGGCGCAGTCCTCCGGCGCGTCGCTGGTTTCCTTCAACGCGCCCGCGTTTGAATCCTATGGCAAGGAAAGCGCACGCGACAATCAGGGACAGGGACGCAATGCGCCGGTCGGTAAATATGCCGCTTTTGCTTACGGTGCGGCGCTCAATTACATGGTCGGGCAGGCGGATTTCCACGGACGGCTGGGCGATACGACGCTCGTTTACTGGGCGGAGGGCGCAGAACCCGCCTACGGCAGCGCGTTCATGGCGATGATGGGCATGGGCGGCGAAGACAAGAACGAAATCACCCAAAAGGAATTGAGCGGCGTGTTGACCGCGCTCTGTCAGGGGAACACCGTAAAATGGGAGAACGTGCCGCTGAACCCCGAAAACCGATTTTACATTCTGGGGCTTGCGCCGAACGCATCCCGCTTGTCGGTGGGCTTCTTTTTGCAGGATTCCTTTGGCGCATTTGTGACGCATTATCAGAAGCATCAGGAGCGGCTGAACATTGTCCGCCCCGCGTTTGATGAACGGGAGACGCTTTCCATGTGGGCACTATTGAGGGAGACAGCTATTAAAAGTCCCAATAAACCGCCCAAATTTCAACGTCAACTCGTTGAAGAAATGCTGCGCGCGGTGCTGACGGGTTCGCTCTATCCGTCGGCGCTGTATACGCAGACGGAAATCCGTTTGCGCGCGGAGAAGGAGATCAACCGCGGAAAGGCCGCGATCATCAAAGCCTATTTGCTGCGCAATATCGTTGAACAGCAGAAAGACCAAACACATGTTTATAAGGAGGTTTTGGACGTGGAGCTGAACGAACAATCGACTTATCTGCCTTATCGGCTGGGCAGGCTTTTCGCGGTGCTGGAGGCCGTGCAGCAAAAAGCCAATCCGAACATCAACACGACCATCAAAGATCGCTATTTCAATTCCGCCTGCGCAACACCGGCGCTCGTATTCCCGACGCTGCTGCGTCTGGCGCAGAGCCACCTTAGCAAAATCGGCGGCGGTGCGGAGGTCTATTACGACAAGATGATCACCGAATTGCTCGGTGACGTGACGCAGAGCTATCCGCTGCGCCTGAGCCTGCAAGATCAGGGCATTTTCCAAATCGGCTACTACCATCAGAAACAAAAGCTGTTCACCAAGAAGGAGGAGAAGGACAATGGCTGATGTGATTCGCAATCGATATGACTTCGTGATTCTTTTCGATGTGGAAAACGGCAACCCGAACGGCGACCCCGATGCGGGCAACATGCCGCGCGTCGATCCCGAGACGGGCTGCGGATTGGTGACGGACGTTTGCCTGAAGCGCAAAATCCGCAACTATGTGGAGACGGTCAAGGAGAATGACCCGCGTTTCGGCATCTACATCAAGGACGGCGTGCCGCTCAACGCCAGCGACAAAACCGCGCTCGAATCGGCGGGGCATAAGGAAACGGATTTGAAGGCGCTGAAAAAATCCGATCCGGATATCGACAAAAAGCTGATGCAGTATATGTGCGGCCATTACTTCGATATCCGCACATTCGGCGCGGTGATGACGACGTTCGTCAAGGCCTCGCTCAACTGTGGACAGGTGCGCGGCCCCGTGCAGCTCGGCTTCGCCAGAAGCGTTGACCCCATCATGCCGCAGGAGGTGACCATCACCCGCGTGGCCATCACCACGGAAGAAGACGCGGCCAAGAAGGGCACGGAGATGGGCCGCAAATTCATCGTGCCCTATGGCCTCTACCGCGCAGAGGGGTTTGTTTCCGCCAATCTGGCGCGCAAGACGACCGGATTCGACGAGGACGATTTGGTGCTCCTCTGGAAAGCGATTCTGAATATGTTTGAAAACGACCGCTCCGCCGCGCGCGGCATGATGGCCGTCCGCAAGCTGGTTATCTTCAAGCATGACAGCGAGCTGGGCGAAGCCCCCGCGTGGAAGCTGTTTAAGCTCGTGGATGTTCAGCGCAAACCCGAAATTGCCGCGCCGCGCAGCTTTGAGGATTATCAGTTCTCCGTCGATACCGAGCATCTGCCGCAGGGCGTAACCTGCCAAATCATGGAGTGATACCGCGCCCCGCGGAAGGCCGTGCGAAGGTGAAGCTGTCATGGCTTTCCCGTGGGCTTCGCACCCCGAATATCGGGCTCTGCGCCGCAAAAAGGGGCTTGTAAAGCTCCGAAAAGCGGTGTATCATGGTTTTGTTGTGTAAGCTGACGTAAATCCGGATGGATTTTTGGAGGCTTATGCTGTCTCCCCTCGTGTGAGGGGAGTGGATTGAAATCCATCGCGCCCGAGCTGCTCCCGATCCTGCGCCGTCTCCCCTCGTGTGAGGGGAGTGGATTGAAATGCCGCCTGTGCCTGGCTCAGGTTGCAGAGCTTGGTCTCCCCTCGTGTGAGGGGAGTGGATTGAAATAAGACCACCCTGCGGCGTATCACTGTACAGATCGTCTCCCCTCGTGTGAGGGGAGTGGATTGAAATTGTTGCATCAGTTGAATTTGCGCGCTACTCCCGGTCTCCCCTCGTGTGAGGGGAGTGGATTGAAATATCGTGTATAATTATAGACAGTTAGAAGAACAAGGTCTCCCCTCGTGTGAGGGGAGTGGATTGAAATAAGCGCTCGAATAGGTCATTCGGCAGCCGCGCGCCGTCTCCCCTCGTGTGAGGGGAGTGGATTGAAATGATAGTCTAGTTTCAACCCCGCGCCGTCGCTCGGTCTCCCCTCGCATGAGGGGAGTGGATTGAAATCGAGCATGTACAGGCTTGCCCTGATGATACTTGTCTCCCCTCGTGTGAGGGGAGTGGATTGAAATGGGGGCTGTTCTTCGCCCTTCGCTTTATATATACGTCTCCCCTCGCATGAGGGGAGCGGATTGAAATTACGGCTTTCGCGGCGACATGTGGCAGGCAATGGCGTCTCCCCTCGCATGAGGGGAGTGGATTGAAATAAGCGCCGCTATGCCATCATCCCGGACGGAAAGGTCTCCCCTCGCATGAGGGGAGTGGATTGAAATCTTGTCTGCGATTTTGCAGGCGAACGCGCCGGAGTCTCCCCTCGCATGAGGGGAGTGGATTGAAATCTCAGTGATAATGGCATGCGTTCGCTTATTGGTCGTCTCCCCTCGCATGAGGGGAGTGGATTGAAATCCGTATCTTTGCAGAAAGACAGAAAACGGTTATCGTCTCCCCTCGCATGAGGGGAGTGGATTGAAATTGTAGCCAAACATGGAGAAGTACATATCAATTTTGTCTCCCCTCGCATGAGGGGAGTGGATTGAAATCTCGCAGAATTGTTTCCTCTGGTTGAAGCGTGAGTCTCCCCTCGCATGAGGGGAGTGGATTGAAATCGATGTAGCCCCTAGCAGTTTTAACCGCGTCTCGTCTCCCCTCGCATGAGGGGAGTGGATTGAAATTATAATATCCGATTTACACCTAATTCGCCGCGAGTCTCCCCTCGCATGAGGGGAGTGGATTGAAATAAGCAGAATCCGCGTTGAATCCTAACAGGCCGGGTCTCCCCTCGCATGAGGGGAGTGGATTGAAATTATTTATGGCAAAATTAAAGAAAAGTCAACGTGGTCTCCCCTCGCATGAGGGGAGTGGATTGAAATTTCTGTATACTTCTGTTTCATTTCGCCCTTCCGCGTCTCCCCTCGCATGAGGGGAGTGGATTGAAATACAACCGTAAAATTCGAAAGACTAATGGCTATGGTCTCCCCTCGCATGAGGGGAGTGGATTGAAATCACTTTACAAAGTGCGTATTTCACGACGAAAGCGAGTCTCCCCTCGCATGAGGGGAGTGGATTGAAATGTCAACTGTTTTGTCGTTGATAGCCGCAAGAATCGCGTCTCCCCTCGCATGAGGGGAGTGGATTGAAATTTTTCCAGCCCGCTGGTCGTATCGTCCAGCAGCGTCTCCCCTCGCATGAGGGGAGTGGATTGAAATCAGCCAAAGCGGAATGCATAGACGTGTAAGACCGTCTCCCCTCGCATGAGGGGAGTGGATTGAAATATGCGTTTCTCGCTCCCCTCTCTTGTCGTATGCGCCGTCTCCCCTCGCATGAGGGGAGTGGATTGAAATCGCTCGGGGGCGAACCCCGCAGGGGTGAGACCGGTCTCCCCTCGCATGAGGGGAGTGGATTGAAATTTTGACGAGCTTTATAACAAGGTTCTCGAATAAGCGTCTCCCCTCGCATGAGGGGAGTGGATTGAAATCGACGATGAAACAGCTTGAAAAAATGCCGTATGCGGTCTCCCCTCGCATGAGGGGAGTGGATTGAAATGTCGGTGAACAGGGTATTGATGATTTCATAGCCGGTCTCCCCTCGCATGAGGGGAGTGGATTGAAATGTCGAAGAAGTAGATCGCGCAAGGCGCGTACTGTCTCCCCTCGCATGAGGGGAGTGGATTGAAATTGCTAGAAACGCCGCGCTGTTGTCGATCAGATTGTCTCCCCTCGCATGAGGGGAGTGGATTGAAATGTCAATAGCCTTAATTCCACAAACGCTGAAAAGGGTCTCCCCTCGCATGAGGGGAGTGGATTGAAATCCATCACGGGAGCGATCAGCGGCAATATCGTGACGTCTCCCCTCGCATGAGGGGAGTGGATTGAAATGACTGCTTTTTTCCGAAAAACCTCAGGTTTTCCTTGTCTCCCCTCGCATGAGGGGAGTGGATTGAAATAAAAAAGAAAGGAACGAAACATGATGAAAGCTATGGTCTCCCCTCGCATGAGGGGAGTGGATTGAAATGCAGCTCGAAGCGGGAGAAATCACGCAAGAGAGTCTCCCCTCGCATGAGGGGAGTGGATTGAAATATCGCGGCGCTCAGACGCTCACGGCTTGCCTTCCGTCTCCCCTCGCATGAGGGGAGTGGATTGAAATACATTAGCGGAACAGATATTCCAGACTGTTTGGTCTCCCCTCGCATGAGGGGAGTGGATTGAAATGCCGTGTCGCCGGGAAACTCTATGCGCGGCGATGGTCTCCCCTCGCATGAGGGGAGTGGATTGAAATACGCCGCTGCCCTTGCGTACAAAGATGCGCTGTGTCTCCCCTCGCATGAGGGGAGTGGATTGAAATATTCCCAAGCAGGATACAAACACTCTCGGAATAGTCTCCCCTCGTGTGAGGGGAGTGGATTGAAATCCCGGCGAAAGTAAAATCATCGTACACCTTACCAGTCTCCCCTCGTGTGAGGGGAGTGGATTGAAATGGTGGAAAGCGGGACAAGGTGCAGACGGCAATAGGTCTCCCCTCGTGTGAGGGGAGTGGATTGAAATCACGCGGGCAGCTGTGATCGGCAAGGTCTACGACGGGTCTCCCCTCGTGTGAGGGGAGTGGATTGAAATATCGCCATGGGCAACGGCAACGCCATACTCACCGAGTCTCCCCTCGTGTGAGGGGAGTGGATTGAAATCGACGGGTTCTATGCGGCTATACGCCGCTTGAAGTCTCCCCTCGTGTGAGGGGAGTGGATTGAAATTCATAACTGCCCGCCGGGATATTGACCGTCAGCACGTCTCCCCTCGTGTGAGGGGAGTGGATTGAAATATTATTTTGACGCTGAGGCTATCGATCAGTGCGTGTCTCCCCTCGTGTGAGGGGAGTGGATTGAAATTAGAAGCTGGTTTTACGCGGATTAACGATCATGTGTCTCCCCTCGTATGAGGGGAGTGGATTGAAATAAGACTGGTTCGACCTGTATCTGTCCACCTACAGTCTCCCCTCGTATGAGGGGAGTGGATTGAAATCCGTCGTCTTCCGGCTCGTCCAGATAATCCCGGAGTCTCCCCTCGTATGAGGGGAGTGGATTGAAATCCTATGCTCACGCTGGAGGATTGGGAACCCCTTGTCTCCCCTCGTATGAGGGGAGTGGATTGAAATTCTTTACTGACGCAAAAAAGCCCCTCGAAGTGTGTCTCCCCTCGTATGAGGGGAGTGGATTGAAATGGGACAGGCTGCTCCTTGCCAGCGGGTGCAGCCGTCTCCCCTCGTATGAGGGGAGTGGATTGAAATGTTGATAAATACAGCCTGTTTTCCCTGTGCTATCGTCTCCCCTCGTATGAGGGGAGTGGATTGAAATGGGTTGGGAACGATGCAGGCCGGATACGGGCACGGTCTCCCCTCGTGTGAGGGGAGTGGATTGAAATAATCGTCTAAGGCGGAGGTTGCGGAGTAATAAGGGTCTCCCCTCGTGTGAGGGGAGCGGATTGAAATTTGGCTCGGGTCGTTCATAGCTCATCCCTCCTGGTCTCCCCTCGCATGAGGGGAGCGGATTGAAATCGTACTGTACAACAGCGCGTGACCGGCCATCTGCGCGTCTCCCCTCGCATGAGGGGAGTGGATTGAAATCCGAGCTTTTACCAAATCGGGCTGATGATCTTGGTCTCCCCTCGTGTGAGGGGAGTGGATTGAAATATCCGGCTTGAGCGGCCGGAAGAATGGGCGATCGTCTCCCCTCGTATGAGGGGAGTGGATTGAAATCCTGCCATCAGCGCAGAGTGCCCCATTGAGCCGCGTCTCCCCTCGTGTGAGGGGAGTGGATTGAAATGACAACGAGCAGATCAGGCGGACGGAGCTTTGCTGTCTCCCCTCGTATGAGGTGAGTGGATTGAAATGGGTGCTCGATCAAGATCGACGACAGATCAACCGTCTCCCCTCGTGTGAGGGGAGTGGATTGAAATCATTCGCCGAACGCCGCATCCAGCTCCGCATCCTCGTCTCCCCTCGTGTGAGGGGAGTGGATTGAAATTCTTCTTCAGTCGGCTGCGGGTCTTCTGGTTCCGGTCTCCCCTCGTGTGAGGGGAGTGGATTGAAATGTCCACTACATGGGGCTGCATGACTACGCCATCGAGTCTCCCCTCGCATGAGGGGAGTGGATATCATACATGTACATCTGCGGGAAAACAACGGAGAGAGGACGGGGGAAGAGCATGAGCTTAAAAGAACAAATCGAAAGCGGAAAGGTTTTCACGGAGTACGGGCATACCGCGCAGGAGGATCAGGAATACGAAAAGATCATCGAAGCGCAGCGCCGCAAAAGCAAGCAGTTGTGTTTTCGGTATAACCAGACCGATCCGATGGACGAGGAAGGGCGCGAAAAGCTGGTTCGCGAGCTGCTGGGCGGAACGGGAAAAACGCTGTGGCTGGAAGCGCCCATCCACTTTGCCTACGGCTGTCACACGACGGTCGGCGACCATTTCTATTCGAATTTTAACCTGACGGTTGTGGACGACGGGCGCGTGAGCATCGGAAACAGCGTGATGTTCGGGCCGAACGTGACCATCAGCACGACCGGTCACCCCGTCCACCCGTATTATCGGATGCGGGGCGCGCACTTTTCCCTGCCGGTCGTCATCGAGGACGGCGTGTGGATCGGCGCGAACGTCGTCGTGATGCCGGGCGTGACCATCGGCAAAAACAGCGTCATCGGCGCGGGAAGCGTCGTGACGCGCGACATTCCGGAGAACGTCGTCGCCTTCGGCACGCCGTGCCGCGTGATTCGCCCGATTACGGATGCGGATCTGGAAACCATCCGACCGGGCATGACGATCAACGCAGACTGGAACGCATAAAATCGGCCGCAAAACCCGGTTGCAAATCGCGGCGCAAGGGTGTATCATAGAGCGCAGATCACTTGCGCGGAGGACATATGGCAGACAATCGACTGACGAAAAAAAGACTGAAAAACCATTTTGCGTATAACTGGTGGAAGTATGCCCTGTCGGCGGCCGTCAGCGCGATGCTGGTGAGCATCGTGTTCGCGGTGACGGCATATCGCCCGCCGGCGGAAAAGAAGATCGAGCTGTATGTGCTCAACGGCTACATCGACACGGAGACCTTTCAGCGGGATTTCTGGCCGGAATTGCAGGCGCGAAAGCCCGAACAGGAGGAGCTGACCGTCCTCAACATCGACCTGACGGACAGCAGCAACATTTACGCGCCCATGCAGTTTTCGACCTATGTGGCGGCGCAGCAGGGCGATCTGTTCCTGATTTCGCGGGACGAGATGCGCAGAATCACGGCGGACGGCGCGCAGGAAGCGCTGGTGGAGCTGACGGGATATCTGGATAGCGGCGTGATCGACGCGGACGGGATGGATTTGAAGAACGGGACGCTCGACCGGGGCGACGGCACGACGGCAGTTTACGCCATCCCCGCCGATACGCTGACGGGGCTTTCGCGATACGGCAACGATCCGAAAAACAGCCTGCTCTGCATCCCGATATACACGAAGAACGCGGACAGCGCGGCAGCGCTGATCGGGCTGATGCTGGAGAAGCTGAGATGACTCCTTCCGTCACGCCTGCGGCGTGCCAACCTTCGGCATCTCATCTGTTTGTTTCCGCCACAGGCGGCAACAGATTCGATGTTCCTCGAAGAGGGAGGAATGGCTCTGCGATTTCGAATATTATGCAATTCTGCTGGCTTCATCCTTGGCGAAGCTGGCGGAAGAAGTCGAACAGTAACAAAAAACAAAATAAATTTTTCGGCCGAAAAGGGCGGTGCGTGTGGCGCCGCCTTGTTTTTTGCGACTTCGTGCTTTAGCGCACGAAATTGACACGGAACACAAGATGCTGTATCATAGCAGGGCTTGCGTTACAAAATATGGTATCAATTTGATATAAACAGGGGAGAGAATGAATATGCCGGAGTACATCAAAAAGCGCGACGGGCGGCTCGTGCCCTACGACGAGGCCAAAATTGCCTCCGCCATCGACCGCGCGTTTGTGGCCGCGGAGAGCGGAAAGGGAGAGGACGAGGCCGACCGCCTGGCGAAGATTGTCACCCGCGAGATGAACGCGAAGGAGAACAATGAAACGCCCTCCGTCGAGGATATTCAGGATCAGGTGGAGCGCGTGCTGATTGCCGAGAGCTACGCCAAGACGGCGAAGGCATACATCCTCTACCGCGCGGAGCGCAGCCGCACCCGCGAGGCGAAAACCCGCCTGATGCACATTCTGGAGGACATCACGTTCAAGGACGCCTCCGAATCCGATGTGAAGCGCGAGAACGCGAACATCGACGGCGATACCGCGATGGGCACGATGCTCAAGTACGGCTCGGAGAGC
>ERZ827108.929-NODE-929-length-44083-cov-6.314686_pt1 | contig 44083 bp, 39 predicted proteins | sample MGYA00519921_ERZ827108 | MGnify/ENA primary metagenome ERZ827108 (study PRJEB31778, sample SAMEA3449258) | human gut metagenome | biome: human gut; feature: human-associated habitat; material: faeces | place: United Kingdom | collected 2010/2012 ...
ACAAGATCAACGAGGAAGACGCGAAGCGCCGTCTCGAGACCTACAAGAAGCTGGCCGCCGAGTAATTTCGGCTGCGCCGCTTGAGCGGTAAAAACAATCAAAGCCCCGTTCTTTTCCGCAGACGCGGAGGAGAACGGGGTTTTTTGTATGCCGAAAAGCGCGCCAAACCCGACCAAGCGTGTCAAAAATTGACGAAAAAGTTAAAAATGCTTGCAACTCTGTGACAAAAACTTTATAATGGGCGTATACCATGAATGAGTTATCCCCATGCCGAAACGGGCGGGGTTAAGGAGGGTTTTACGATGGCCAGAAACCGCGATTATGATGACGGCGACTTTGACCAGCCGAAGCGCAGCAGCCCCTATCAGGATATGGACGGCGACGAATATGACGACGATTACGCCGACGACTATGAGGACGAATACGCCGCTTCAAGCGTGAAAAAGGGCGCGAGAAAGGGCGGCGGAAGCGCGGGCGGGACGGTGAAAATCCTCGGCGGCGTGATTGTGCTGCTGGTCGTGATTTTGATTGCGCTGGTTGTCGTGCGCGCGGTCATCACCAACAAGCGAAACGAGAACGACGGCGTGAAGCCGAGCGAATCCGTGAACATGATTCCGGAGCAGACGACGAACCCCGCGCCGATCGTCTTCGGCCCGGTGGGCGACGCGACGGACGAGCCGACCGTAAGCGGCGGCGATACGTACACCACGCCCGACAGCGACTGGAGCGCGGGCTTTGCGACCCCCGACATGGGCGGCGAGGACGCGAACGACCCCGTGCCGGACGACACGGGATACGACGAAACGGGCGATTTGGATATCGAAACGCCCGCGCCGGTGATTGCGACGGCTGAGCCGACGGCCACGCCGGACGTGACGGCGACGCCGCTGCCGATTATCCTGACCAACACGCCGACCCCGACGCCGGAACCGACGGCCACGCCGACGCCGTCGCCGAGCCCGACCCCCAGCCCCACGCCGGAGCCGAGCCCGACGCCTGTGGCCGAAATCGGGACGGGAACGGTGAACCGCGACGCCAAGCTGCGCGCGGATGCGGTTGCCAACGCGAAGGTGAAAAAGACCATCAAAAAGGGCGAAAGCGTCACCATTCACGAGGCGAAAACGGATTCCACCGGCAAGCTCTGGTATTATCTGACCGTGGACGACAGCAAGGACGAGGGATGGATGCGCGATTACGTCGTCACGACGAAGCAAAAGATTTCCGCCCCGACCCCGAGCGACACGGCGGAGGAAAGCGCGGCGGTCGGAGAGGAGACGGCGGATTCGACCGAGACGAGCGCGAATCAGGAAGTGATCGCGACGGCGAAGACGAACCGTGCGGCCAATCTGCGCCAGACGATGGGCGGCAAGGTGCTTGTGCAGCTCAAAAAGGGCACAAAGGTCAACATTTACGAGCAGACGACGGACAAAAAGGGCAACGTCTGGTATAAGGCGCAGGCGCAGAACGGCGAGAAGGTCGGTTATCTGCGCGATTACGTGGTGACGCTGGACAAGGGCGCGAGCACGACGGGCTCAAGCGCTTCGACGGCCGCCGCAGCGGAGGATTTGCAGGATCGCGAGGTCATCGGCAAGGCGACGACGAACCGCGCCGCGAACGTTCGCGAAGAGCCGCTGGCCAACGCAACGGTGGTTCGCCAGCTCGGCAACGGCATGGAGTTGCAGATTCTCGCCAAGTACGCGGGCGTGAAGGAAGAAACATGGTACGAGGTTGTGACGGCCTCCGGCAAGACGCATGGCTTTGTGCGGGATTACGTCGTATATGTGACGAAGCTCGATAAGAACGCGCCGACGCTGACCTACGAGAAATAAGAGAATACGAAAAAAAGCAGGAGCTTTGCGGGCTTCTGCTTTTTCTTTAGAGAAGTTTACAGCATTTTCAAAAACATTGCAGCGTTTAACGACAAAATTCCCAGCGTCTTATCTTTTGAATAACGGAGTAACTTGTTTCTAACCAAGTCTGTTTTATACTGCTCTTCCTTGCATACCGGTGCAATCCACATAACAGCGTTAGGCAAATCAGAACAAATGATTTCATCAATGTGTGAACGAGCGGCCGTCGTATCTTCCAGTTTGAGAAGGTATTGATTCATTCGTTTAAGTTCTGTGGCTGCGGTGTTTCCTTTTCGATAATTCCCCGATAACGTGTTTTCGGCATGGCTGGCCGCATGAAGCAGGTATTTTTCAACAAATGCATCCATACTGCGTGTACTCCTTTTTTAGAAATTTATTGTGCAATGCAGCCCGTGGCCAGTAAGAGCGCAACGATGCCTAAAAAGAAAAAGAGGAGGGAAACGCCGTACACATCAGTTTTTTTGACCGAATCCCAGCAAATCATATTTGGATTCATTGGCTTATGGTAGGCGTTTTGATAGGAACAATAGATGTGCTTCCACTTTCGTTTATAGCCTGTAAAAGACCAAACGGCAAAAGCAAGGAAAAAAGCGCTGACAATATATAGGGAAGGAAAGAACTGCATGAATGTCAACATAACTATCAGCCATCCATAACGATGAAAAAGGGCTAACGCGATGATTTGGTTTGAATAGGCATTTCTTCTGCTCATTGTATGACCTCTGTTTAGTGTTCAAGATACTGATAAGGAGAAACGCTTATTTCAACACGACATTCTTCGCGCCCAGCATATCCGAAAGGGTATCCACCAATTCCTGCGTGGGCGAAACGAAGAGATTCTGCGGGGCGCGCAGCTTTGCGCCCGTGCTTTCGATGTAGAGCACAACGGGCTTTCGACCCGAAAAACGCTGCAATATCGGCTGAACCATGCCGATGGCGCTGTCGCTGGGCAGGCGCAGATAGAGCGTATTGCCCGGTAAAAGCTGCTTGACGGCGGGGGAGAGCGCGCCGTTTTCGCTCATCTGGTCAAGCTCCGCGTCGGTATAGAGCGGCTCGACGGTGTCGAGCATCAGCTTCGGCTCTTCCTCCTCGCGGATGGAGAGGCGGCCGCTCAGCACCACGGCCGTATCGGGCATCAGCTCGGTGGAAACGCGCTCGAGCACCCGCGGAAAGACCAGCGCTTCGATGGTGCCGGTCAGATCCTCAAGCGTGGCGAACCCCATCAGGTTGCCCGCCTTGGTGGCTTTCTGCCGCACTTCGGTGAGCATGCCGCCCATGCGGACGCGCTGACCGTCGAAGGAAAGGCCGTGATCCGGCGATTCCAGCAGCTCGGTCAGGCGCGCGGTGTTCATATCCAGCGCGGACAGGGCTTTGGAATAATCGCCCAGCGGATGGCCGGAAATGTAAAGCCCGGTCACGTTTTTTTCAAGGCTGAGCATCGTGCGGAGGTTGTATTCGGGGATGTCGGGCAGCGTGGGCTTCACCTCCTCGAGCAGGCCGTCGCCAAAGAGGGACATCTGCCCGACCACGTTGCTGCGGCGGCTCTTTGCCGCGCCGTCCAGCGCGCTTTCATACACGGCCATGAGCTGGGTGCGCCTCGCGCCGGTGCAATCCATTGCGCCGGAGAGAATCAGCGATTCGACGACGCGCTTGTTGACCTGCTCGGAATCCATTCGCTGGCAGAAATCGAAGATATCCTTATACGGGCCGCCCTTGCGCCGCTGGGCGATAATGGAATCAATCGCCTTGTCGCCGCAGGATTTGATCGCGCCGAGGCCGAAACGGATGCCGCTCACGCCCTGCGCGTTCCGGCCGACGGAGAACTTGCGCACGCTCTGGTTGATATCCGGCGGGAGAAGCGGAATTCCGTGCTTGCGGCAATACTGCGAATATGCCGCGACCTTGCCGCTGTCGGAGGAGACGGAGTTGAGCAGGGCGGCGAAGAACTGCACCGGGTAATGGCGCTTGAGCCAGCCGGTGCGCACGGCGACAACGCCGTAAGCCGCCGCGTGGGATTTGTTGAAGGCATAGGAGGCGAAGGCCGTCATCTCGTCGAAAAGCTGGCTGGCGATTTCGGCGCTCACGCCGTTGCGCACACAGCCCGGCACGACGATCTGTCCGTCCTCCTCCAGACCGTGGATGAAGATTTCGCGCTCCTTGGCCATGACGTCGTGCTTCTTTTTCGCCATGGCGCGCCGCACGAGGTCGCTTCGACCATACGAATAGCCCGCAAGATCGCGCACAATCTGCATGACCTGCTCCTGATAGACCATGCAGCCATAGGTGACGTCGAGAATCGGCTTGAGCTTGGGATGCAGGTAGTGAATCGCACCGGGGTTGTTTTTGCCCTCGATATAGCGGGGGATGGAATCCATCGGGCCGGGGCGATAGAGCGAAATGGCGGCGATGATATCTTCGAAATTCTGCGGCTTCATGTTGGAGAGGAAGCTGCGCATGCCGCCGGATTCGAGCTGGAACACGCCGTCCGTCTCGCCCTCGGAGATCATATCGTACACGGCCTGATCGTCCAGCGGGATATCCTCGGCCTTCATATCCACGCCCGCGTCGCGCATGAGGTCGAGCGCATCGCGGATGACGGTCAGCGTGCGCAGACCAAGGAAATCCATCTTGAGCAGGCCGAGCTTTTCGATGGTGCCCATCGGGAACTGGGTGGTGATGACCTCGTCGTTGCGCTGGAGCGGCACATAATCGGTGACGGGCTTGTCGGTGATGAGCACGCCCGCCGCGTGGGTGGAGGCATGGCGGGGCAGACCCTCGAGCGCGCGGCTGGTGTCGATCAGCCGCTTGACGCGCGCATCCTCCTGATAGTTCTTTTTCAGCTCCGGCGAGATTTCCAGCGCGCGCGCCAGCGTCATGTTCAGCTCAAAGGGAATCGACTTGGAGACCGCGTCCACCTCGGCATACGGATAGCCCAGCACGCGGCCGACGTCGCGCACGACGGCACGGGCGCTCATCGTTCCGAAGGTGATGATCTGGCTGACATGATCTGCGCCGTAGCGGCGGGCGACGTAGTCGATGACCTCCTGACGGCGCTCGTAGCAGAAATCCACGTCGATATCCGGCATGGAGACGCGCTCCGGGTTGAGAAAGCGCTCGAACAGCAGGCTGTATTGCAGCGGATCGAGCTGGGTGATATACATGCAGTAGGCGACGATGGAGCCTGCGCCGGAGCCGCGCCCCGGGCCGACGACGATCCCCTGACTGCGGGCGTAGTTGATGAAATCCCACACGATCAGGAAGTAATCGACATAGCCCATTTTGGAAATCACGCCGATTTCGTATTCCATGCGGTCGCGCGCCTCCTGCGTGACGGGCTGATAGCGCTCGGCCAGACCCTTTTCGCACAGGCGGCGGAACATCTGCTCGCTGGTTTCGCCCGCCTCGGTGGGGAAGCGGGGGAGCTTGGTTTCGCCAAAGACGAAATCGACATGGCAGCGCTTGGCGACTTCCTCCGTGCGTTCAATCGCGTCGGCGTATTCGGGAAAGACACGGCGCATCTCATCCTCGCTCTTGACATACAGCTCGCGGGTTTCCATGCGCATGCGGTTGGTATCGTCGAGCGTCTTGCCGGTCTGGATGCACATGAGAACCTCCTGCGCGTCCGCGTCCTCCCGGCGGAGGTAGTGGCAGTCGTTCGTGGCCAGCAGGGGGATGCCCGTTTCGCGGCTGACCTGTACGAGCAGCGGGATGACGCGCTTTTCATCCTCCAGATCGTGATCCATGATTTCCACGAAATAGTTGCCCTTGCCGAAGATGCTTTCCATCTCGCGGGCGTGGGCGCAGGCCGATTCGAAATTGCCGTCGAGCAGCAGCCGGTCGAGCTTGCCGGATAGGCAGGCGCTCGACGCGATCAGCCCCTTGCTGTATTGCCTCAGCGTTGCCATATCGACGCGGGGGCGATAGTAGAAGCCGCGCGTCCAGCCCTCGCTGACCAGCTTGGTCAGGTTTTGATAGCCCTCCTGCGTTTCGCACAGCAGAATCAGGTGGTTCATGGCGCGCATGCCGTTGGCGGCGCTGCGGTCGTCCATGTTTTCGCAGACGTAGATTTCGCAGCCGATGACCGGGTGAATACCGCGTTTTTTCGCCTCGGTGTAAAAATCGACGACGCCGTACATCGCGCCGTGGTCGGTGATGGCGCAGGCGTCCATGCCCAGCTCCTTGACGCGGTCGAGCAGCGGCCCGATGCGGTTTGCGCCGTCCAGCAGGCTGTATTCCGTATGCAGATGAAGATGTGCGAAAGCCATGAAAACGCTCCTTGTCAGTTCTCTTGTGCGATGGGCGTAAAGGCGATGGTGGCCAGAATCGGCAGAACGTCGCCGGGGTTCATGCGGGTTTCAAAGGTGAGCTGGATATCGCCGTCCCACGTTTCATAGGTGTCCCACGTTTCCTCGCCGTCCTCGCGGTCAACCGTCGCGCGGTAGCAGATGAAGCGGCGGCCGCCGAGCGTGCGCAGGCGAACGTCGGTCGCGCCCGCGTTCATGTAATAGGTAACGACGTCCTGCTCCCGGTGCTGCTTGAGACTGTCGCCGGATTCGTTGGCGTAGCAAAAGAGATACAGCTCGCCAAGACTGCCGTAGACGCAGCCCGCGAACAGCGCGTTTCCGCCCTCCGCCGCGTTGTTCGTCGTGTAATCGTTCAGCGAAAAGTCGTCCGGAACGGTCAGGGTGAAGCCGTAAGCCGAAAAATCGACGGTCTGCCCGCCGGAGATGGGCGTGATGCGCTCGCTGTGTCGGTCGTATGCGTTCAGCCCCAGCGCAATGCCGCAGCCGACAACAAAACAGGCGATCAGCGCCAGAATATATTGAATCGTAGTTTTTTTCATGCAAGCTCCTTTTTCAAACGCAAAATAAACCAATCTTATTGTAAACCCGGCGGGATAAACTGTCAAGCGCGCGGGCGGCGGGAAGCGAGGCCGATTCGCCGCGTTTGTTCGCCTTGCCAATTCGCCCCGCCCTGTGATACAATGAACGGGTTAAGAAGGATGCAAAGGGGGAAGAAACATGGCGTTTTGCGCGTTTGATGACAGCGCCGCGCTGTTTGATTCCACACCCGTGGAAAATATGTTTATCACCGAGTATATGCTCCGCGCGCCGGGCGATTTCGTGAAGGTGTATCTTTACGCGCTGATGCTCTGCTATCATCCGTCGCCGCGCATGTCGCTCTCCGCCATGGCGAAGGATTTGGATATGCAGGAGGAGGATGTGGAGCGCGCGTTCAAATATTGGGCGCGGGATGGGCTGGTTCGTCAGGTCGGCGATAACCCCGTCCGCTTCACGCTCGCCAATTTGAAGCAGTTGACGCTGACGCGGGCGGAGAATCCGGGGGACAAGCTGTATAACGAAAAGTTTATCCGGGAGGCCGAGCGCATCCTCAAACGGACGCTTCTGCCGGAGGAGACCAACCTCATCAACGACTGGGTGCAGGTGTTCGAGCTGCCGGAAGAGGTCGTGCTGATGCTGCTCCAAATCGAGATGGAAAACAGCGGGGGGCGCGTCTCCATCAAGATTGCGGACAGGCGCGCGAAGGAATGGGCGCAGAGCGGCATCCGCACGGTGGACGACGTGGAGAAGGTCGTCGTTATGGGCAGGGAGCGCGAACAGCAGCTCCGCAGGCTGCTGGCGCGTCTGGGTCAGCGCCGCGCGCCGAGCGAGGACGAAAAGACGATGTACAAGACGTGGATCGACGAATGGGGCTTCACGCCCGAGGCTGTGCAGGAAGCCTGCCGCGAGACGACGAAGGGAACGCCGACCATGGCGTATCTCAACGGCATCCTGATGCGCCAGCACCAGCTCGGGAGGCACGAGGCCATCGCGCTGGAAACGGGCATGCAGAGCGAGCACGAGGCGCGCGGCTTTGCCCGCGAGGTATACGCCGGCTTGGGCGTGACGGGCAAAACGCCGACGCAGGATGATCTGGACGCGATTGAAACGTGGCACGAGCAGGGCGCGGGGAACGAGCTGATTCTGCTGGCCGTGAAGGCGGCGCACAGCAAATCCGGCGGCGGCAACATGGACGATGTGGACAGCTATTTGCAGGACTGGCGCAGACGCGGCCTGACCACGGCGGACGCCGTTCGCGCGGATTCGGCGCGAACGCGCATGCTCAATGGCCAGCTCCGCGAAATTTACGCGGCGGCGGGCATGGAAAAGCGCCCCAACGCGCCGGATCGCGATTTGCTTTGCCGCTGGGTGGGCGAAATGGGCATGACGCAGGAGCTGATTCTGCTTGCGGCGGAATACGCGCGCGGCGCGGGCTCCCCGATGATGCTCATCGGCAGGATTCTGCGGGATTGGAGCCGCGCGGGCATCGCGACGACAGAAGCCGCGCGGCAGGAGCACGAGAGCCATCTCCGCGAGGCGGGCAGGAACGCGGCTGGTTCGACTGCACCGAGCGGACAGGGCGGATTCATCAAGCACAACTACACGCAGGATGATTATAAACGCATGGTCGTCAATCTGGACGACGAGGAGGACAACTGATGCTCAGCCGTGAAAATGTGATGCGCGAGGCGCTTTCGGAAATGGAAAACCAGCGCGCAAAAAACTTAAGCGAAGAAAAAAAGCGGCGCGACGAGGCGGAGCGGCGAAGCCCTGCGATTGCGGAACTGCTGGCCCGCCGTCAGAAGCTGTTGTTTTCCGGCATGCGGCAGGCGTTCGCGTCGCCCGAACAGGCGGCGAGGATTTCCGCGTCCATGAAGGATCAAATGGAGCGGATGAACGCCGACATTCGGCGGGAATTGGTGAAAAGCGGCCTGAGCGCGGATTATTTGCAGCCCGTCTACCGCTGCCCGCTCTGCAAGGACACGGGATATGTCGGCGAACCGGTGCACGAGCAATGCGTCTGCCTGAAGCGCGCCGTGCTCAATCGGCTCTATGACAACGACGGTTTGCAGGGACTGAAAACGCAGAATTTTGAAACCTTTGACGAAAACATCTTCCCGGATGTTCCGCTCGAGGGCAGAAAGGGCACACAGAGAACCTACATCCGCAAAATCCGACAGATTTGCGAACAATATGCCGATGCGTTTGAACCGGCAAGCGGAAAGGGCGTGCTGCTCTATGGCGCGTCGGGTCTGGGCAAGACGTTCCTGCTCAACTGCATGGCGCAGCGCGTGCTGGAACGGGGATATTCGGTCGTGGTGATTTCGGCCTACAAGCTGACGGAGACGCTGCGGCGCTATCTGTTCAACGGCGACGGTGCGGAACAGGTGCAGGATATTCTGACCTGCGACCTGCTGGCGATTGACGATCTGGGCAGCGAACCGATGATGCGCGGTGTGACGGTCGGCTCGATCTATCACGTCATCAGCGAGCGCCACAACGCATCGCGGCCGATGATTCTTTCCACCAACTGTTCGGTGCAGCAGCTCTATGAAAAATACGAGGATCGCATCGCGGCGCGGCTTTGCGATCAGAGCCGAATGACGATCATCGAATTCATCGGCGAGGACGTTCGCCGCTTCGCGCATTAAACAGACTGCGGACGGACAACAAACTAAAAGAGGACGACTATCCATTCCGGATGAATCGTCCTCTTTTGACGTATGGAAGATTGTGTAAACTGACGCTTTGCGGCCTTCGTCGAAGGTCAGACAGGCTAAACCCGCTTACATCAGCCCCGCCGCCTGAAGCTGACTGCGCAGGTTGCTCACCGCGCCCTCGAGCGACGTGTAATCAATCGGGGAGAGGGAGAGGAGCGTCTGCACCGCGCTGATGGCGGTATTGATCTGCCGACGGGTATCGTTGGAGAGATCCGGCGCAGAGCCGACAAGCTGATACGCCGTATAGACCAGATTGCTCGCGTCGCTCACGATGTTTTGAAGATCGGAGGGCTGCTGCGCGGCGGTGTAGGCGTCGTGAATCTGGCAGATATGGTTGGCGATGTCGTTTGTGCTCTTGAGCGTGGCGAACTCGCCCAGATACTTGCGGATGGTGTCGCCGTAGGCGTCGATATAGTCATAGAGCGGATGGCCGCGCGGAATGAGCACGATGCCGCGCGTTTCCACCGAGTAGGACGGGCAGTAATCCGTCGCCAGCAGGCCGGATTCCGTGCAGACGGAAACGGATTTGTGCATGCTGCAATAGGCGGTCGGCACGCTGTCCGCACTCCAATAATCGGTGATGGTCTTGTAACCGTTCACGTCGTTGTAGCAAGCGTCGGTCGCCAACTGCCCGCTCACGCCGCAGGTCGTCACGCGCACGAGGTTGTAATCGCTCGGCGTGCCGTCGATGATTTCGCGGGAATCGAGGTTCTTCGCCTTGTGGATTTTCTCCATGAAGGATTGCCAGAGCGGCGCGGCGGCGTTGCCGCCCGTCGCCTTGGAGGAGAGCGCCTTGTAGTTGTCGTGGCCGATCCAGACGGAGCCGGAATACCAGCCCGTCATGCCGGCGAAGAACACGCCCTTGCTGTCCGAGTTCGTGCCGGTCTTGCCCGCGACGACCTGCGAGGAAATCTTCGCCTTGGTGCCCGTGCCGCTCTGCACGGCCTCCTTGAGCATATCCACCACGAGATACGCCGTCGAGGGCTTGAACACCTGATGGCGATCCTGCTGCTGGTGCATATCCACCACGACGTTGCCGTTGCTGTCCACAATGCGGGAGAAGGAGAGCGGCTGCTGATACACGCCCTTGTTGGCGATGGTGCCGAAGGCGACGGCCATCTGCACCGGGGTGAGGCCGGAGGAGCCGAGCGCCAGACCGAACGGATCGGCGTTGATGTTTTTATCGGGGATGCCCATCAGGTGCAGATATTCCACCGAACGGGACACGCCCACGTAGGTCATCAGAATCTGCGCCGCAGCGGTGTTATAGCTGTTGCGCAGCGCGCTGCGGAAGCTCTGCGGCCCCTTGTATCCGCCGCCGCCGTAGTTCTTCGGCCACGAATCCTTGCCGCTGGAATCCTTCCAGCCGGAAATCGGAACGGGCATGTTGTAGGCGATCGACGCGGGGGACGCGCCCAGATCAATGGCCGGGGCATACACCGTCAGCGGCTTGATGGAGGAGCCGACGGGCATGGTCATGCCGCTGGCGCGGTTGAGCGTCTTGCGGGTGGTGGGCTTATAGCGCCCGCCGACGATGGCCTTCAATTCGCCGGTGCGGTAGTCAAACACGCAGGCGGCGGCCTGCGGCTGCTCGATTTCGGTGTAGGTGCCGTCCGAATTGCGGGATTGATACACCTTGTCGGACGGGTCGCGCAGGCGGGGATAGTTGCTCCAGTTCGCCAGCGTATCCTCCACGATTTCCTGAATTTCGGTGTCGAGGCAGAGGTAAACGCTGTAGCCGCCCGTGCGGAGCTTGTTTTCCATCGCGTAGCGGTTCGCGGAGGTATCTTCCAGCCCGTTGAGGTCGAGGAAGGTATCCACCACGTCGCTGATGGCGTATTCGACATAGTGCGGATAGGCGTACATATCCGTCGAAGCGGGCGATTTTTCCAGCACGCTGGCCGTCGAGCGATCCAACGCGGCGTTATACTGCTGGGCGGTAATCAGCCCGTTTTCGCGCATCTGCCGCAGCACGTAATCCGTGCGGTTGTTGGTGATGTCGGGCGTGCTGCTGCCCTCGGTGTTGCGGGTGTAGAAGTTGCTGCGCGGGTTGTAATAATTGGGGCTTCGGGTCAGCCCGGCGAGCATCGCACATTCGCGCAGGGTGAGCTGATCGAGCGACTTGCCGAAATAGCCGTAGGCCGCCACGCGCACGCCGTAGTAGCTGCCGCCGAGGAAGATGGTGTTCAGATAGCTTTCCAGAATCTGCTTTTTGGTGTAGCGCGTCTCCAGCTCCATCGCCAGATACGCTTCCTGCAATTTGCGCTTGTAGGATTGCTCGCTGGAAAGCACGGTCTGCTTGATGAGCTGCTGGGTGATGGTCGAGCCGCCCTGCGTGGAGCCGCTGGTGAAGTTGGCGACCAGCGCGCCCACGATGCGCTTGACGTCCACGCCGTTGTGCTCGTAAAAGCGCGCGTCCTCCACGGCGATAAAGGCGTTTTGAAGCATTTCCGGAATCTCGTCGATGGAGACCATAATGCGGTCTTCCGTGCCCTTGTAATCGGTGATGAGGTTCCCCTGGCTGTCGTATATAAAGGAAGTTTTATCCTGAGCATCCAGCGCGGCGAGATCGAGCGTCGGCGCGGTATCGACAAACGCCTTGGCGATGCCGACCACCGCGCCCAGAAGCGCAAGGGCGACGCACAAAGCGAGAACAAAGGACAGGCGAATGGTGGTCGCTGCGACGCTGAGCACGAAATTCGGCTTTTTGGTGCGCGCCTTGAAAATGGAGCGCGCACGCGGATGAACGGCGCGATTGGGCATGATTCTCCTCCTTGCCAACAGGGTAAAGCGCCCGGAAAGAAACAGGGCGATACGATATTATACCACACATCCGGCTGTTTCGCATCAAAAACCGCAAAAGTTGCGGAAGAATAGCTTTTCCGAATCGGCCATAGGTTCAGAGGGAGGGGATGGGCGTGACGGAAAAGCAGCTCAAACGGTATTCCGCGCGGGTGCGCAGGCAGCGGCGGCTGAGGCGGCTGACGCTCGCGGCGCTGGCGCTGCTGGCGGTCTTTCTGCTGGTGGATCGAAATTTCCGGCCGCTGGTCTTCTCTCTGGCAGAGGCGAGGAGCGCCGCCATGGCGACGCGCGCGCTCAACGCCGCGCTGACGGAGGCGCTGGAGGACGGCGTGGACTACGACGATCTGATGAACGTGCGGATGGATGACGGCGGGCAGGTTTCGCTGCTTTCCGCGAACACCATGCGCATGAACGCGCTGGCGGAACGGGCGGGCGACGCGGCGCTGCGCAAGCTGGAAACCGTCAGCGCGCAGAAGGTCGATGTGCCGCTCGGCGCGGCGCTGGGGCTGACGCTGCTGGCGGGCAGCGGGCCGCGCATCCCGATTTCCATCGTGCCCGTCGGCTCGGTGCAGACCGATTTCGAAACGGAATTTGAGGCCTGCGGCATCAATCAGACGCGGCACAAGGTCTATTTGCAGCTATCGGCCAGCATCCGCATCGTCATTCCGACGGGGGCGAAGACGACGAACGTGACGGCCAACATGCTGGTGGCGGAATCCATCATCGTCGGCAAGGTGCCGGAGAGCTTCGTGGGATACAGGCTGAGCGAGGAGGAGCTGAACATGGCGCCGTAATCGCTTGCCTGTCGGCCGAAAGGATGATATAATACCTAAAAAGGCAGTTGGGGGATGCGGACGATGAAGGTGCTCGATCTGGATATGGATTTTTTTCTGACGGACGCCTGCCCGCTCGCCCCGCTGGGGGAAAGGCCGCCGGAGGCCTGCGCCGAGCCGTACAGCGACGAACAGGTGATCCGCTTTCTGGAGATGCAGTGCGGGCTGAGCCGCGCGCATCCCGTGCCGGGGATGATCTTTGACACACACGACAAGGCGCTGGATTTCTGGCTGGCGCGCATGCGGCGCGGTGAGCTGAGCGCGCCGTTTGACGTTGTACACGTCGATACCCATTCCGACCTCGCGTTCGGTCCGCCGGGAACGGATTTCGTGCTCAAAGCGGTGCTGACCCGCAGACCCGATGCGCGCGCGGCGCTTGAAGCCTATCGCGCGGGAAAGAAGCTCGACGAGGCGAATTATCTGCTCTTCGCGCTGGCCTTCCGCTGGATCAGCCGGCTGACGTATGTGCGCAACCCGAAATCGCGTCAGGATATCCCCGACCATCTGCTCGATTCGGATGGAAACATCCGCCTGTACAGCGCCATTTCCGCGCTGATGGAGGGGACGAACGGCCGCGAGCCGACCGTTCCGTTCGAGGTCTTTGACGATTATACGCAGTTTCGCGAAACGGGCTACGATTTTGTGACGATGGCGCAGTCCCCGCGCTACGCGCCCGCCTCGGCCGACCGCATCATGCGGCTGCTGGAGCCGTATATGATGAAAATCGACGGCTGACCCGCGAAAAAACGGCAAGAAACCAAGCGAAACGGAAAAAATCATCTTTTTTTCAAAAGAAGGGTTATAATTTCCATATTTGTACATAAAATGCAGTGTATAAAAAAGATCGTGTCGGATTGAACCTTTGAGGATTGCGTTTGAAGCCGCCCGGCGGAGAAAAATTCGGATTACAGGAGGGTGCCTAACATGGATACGGTACGTGTGGTCGTTGCGGACGACAATATACAGCTCAGGGATATGGTCGCGGAGTATTTGCAGGAGCAGAACGGCATTGAAGTGGTCGGCACGGCGGGCGACGGCGTGGAAACGCTGCGGCTGGTGACGGAATGTGAGCCGGATGTTCTGGTCTGCGATCTGATTATGCCGCAGATGGACGGTTACGCCGTTCTGGAACGGCTTCAGGCGATGAAACTATCCAAGCAGCCGGGCGTGATTGCGCTGACGGCGCTGGGGCGCGACGATTTCATTTCCCGCGCGGTGAATCTCGGCGTGAACTATTATATGGTCAAGCCGTTTGATTTTATGATGCTCGCCCAGCGCGTGTATGAGGCGGCGGGGGAGAGCCTGCGCGCCGAAGCCATCAGCGCGAAGATGATTAAGCAGCAGGGCGGCAAAACGGGCGGCGAGACGCTGGAGGAGCGCATCGCGAACCTGTTTTTGACGGTCGGCATCCCGGCGCACATCAAGGGCTATCAGTATCTGCGCGAGGCGGTGCGCATGGTGATGGATAACCCGGAGCTGATGGGGCGCATCACCAAGGAGCTTTACCCCGGCATTGCCCACCGCTTCGGCACGACGTCCAGCAAGGTGGAACGCGCGATTCGCCACGCCATCGAGGTGGCGTGGAACCGCGGGCGCATCGACGCGCTGGACGAGGCCTTCGGCAAGAACGTCTGCGCGCTGGACGATAAGCCGACCAACGGCGAGTTTATCGCGCTGGTCGCGGATCGGCTCGGCGCGGGGAAGAGCGCGTAATATATGAGCTTTTGAGGAGTTATCTCCATCAAGTTGACCCTATAAACAAATATCAGACCGATAAATTCAAAAAATAAACCCAACCAACACCGAAATTGATAGGCTTTCTTCTGTACAAATCAAACGTATGGGAAAACGTCAAGAAAGGTGTTGGTTTTTTATGGATATGGAACGTGTTATCAGTCTCTATATGGATGAATGCGCGAGCAAGCAACTCAGAGAAAAGACAATGCAGTCTTATGAAAAGACACTGAAACTTTTTACGGTATGGCTCAAAGAGAATGAAAAGACGGATAGAGTGGAGGATATTGAAGACAGAACCATTCGGCGCTACGTTCTTGATTTACAAACGCGCGGGAAATATACTGTCTGCGCAGATAAGACAACAAAAGACATCAATTATCCGCAACGACGGCGCGATTATAATAAGAAAGTCAGCAATATTACCATCAACAACTATTTGAGGAATCTGCGCGCGTTCTTTTCGTGGCTGGTTGAAATCGAGTATATCCAAAAGTCGCCTATGGAACGAATCAAAACGTTACCTGAACAAAGAATAGAAAAAGAATATTTGGAAGATGATGAAGTGAAAGAACTGCTCAAAAGTTTGGATAAAGCCTATTTCCCGGAATATCGTGATTTGGTGGTAATGATGATTATGCTTGACAGCGGAACGCGTTTGGGCGAAACACTTTCCATAGAGATGAACCAGATTGACTTGATGAATCGTTCTTTGCATTTGCCAGCAGAGAAGACTAAGGGACGAAAAGCGCGGACAGTATTCTTTTCCAAACGGACAGAAAAAGAGCTGAGAAGATGGATACAATTCAAAGACCGATACTGTGAAACAGAAATTGCTTTTCCTGTGAAGTGTACAGGGCAGGAATTGAAAATTTCGCAGTATGAAGCTAATTTTCGGCGTTACCTCCAGCGGATAGGCATACAAAAGCACATTACGCCGCATACACTTAGAAATAATTTCGCTAAGCGCTGTTTGCTTTCGGGGATGGACATTTACACGTTGAGCCGCATCCTTGGGCATTCGAGCGTTTGCATGACAAATAATAACGAGGATAATTTTGTAATGATAGTTGGAAAGAATTTAGAGGATGAAGAAGAAATGGTTTTATGGAAAGAAAATAAAAGTTTCTGGAAAAGCCTGAATGGACATGTAGAAGTACTTGGACTTTATGATGCGTTTATGGACGCATATGATGAAGGAACAAAACTGATTGTTGTGAATGAATACGAGAACGGCGATTACTTTATTGTTGATAACAGTGATGATGCTTTGAAATTCTACGAATCAGAAATGAGAGTTATAAATTTGATTGACGTAAACTTGATAAAACAGTAAAATAATCTCTAACCCCAAATGGTTATTTTGAACTGCCTCCCATTTCAAGACGATTTGGGAGGCAGTTGATTTTATATCAATTTGAGATACTTATAAACTGTGGGTCTGCTCAATCCGCATACTCGCGCCAATTCGCTGACGTTCAGTTTTCCGGCAATAAAGGCGGGATAGTGCTTGTAAAATGCGGCGGGTATATCATCCTTGGTCGTTGGCTTTCGTCCAATCTGAGCGCCTTTCGCCCGCGCGTTTGCCATACCAGAACGGACGCGAGCGCGAATAATAGAAAGCTCAAGCTCGGCGAAAACCGCGCTCATTTGGATAAACGCTTGGCTCATTGGGTCGATATTACCTGAGCGGCAATCAACGCTGATGCTTCCGATAATGACCAAACAGAGTTTTTTGCGCTTGATGGTATCAATGATTTCACAAAGCTGTTGCGTGCTTCTGGAAAGGCGGCTGACCTCCAGCGTAATGATGGTATCACCTTCAACAGCGTTATCAAGTAGCATACGGAGATTCTGTTTGATGAGTGCGTCGCCGTGTTCAAATTCAAAAATGACCTCTTGCGCGCCAGCGGCTTTGAGTTCGCGGATTTGGCGTTGAATGTCTTGTTTGTCCTCATTGGTGGAACAACGCGCATAACCGTAAATCTTGTTCATAATAATGCCTCCTGTAAAAGAAAAGGTTGAAAGCTGTATTTCGTTTCATTTACGGATTTCGTTTACACTTTTTAACGACTTTTTCGCTCAAACTGAGCCGCTGGAGGATGTAAACGAAAACAAATGTTTGATTTGACAGTCTGCTGAAACAAGGCAGGCTGTTTTTTCATCAACTTGATAAGAAGCGAGTAGAAGTGAGAATAACACTAACGCGATTACGAATAAGTCTTTACAAAACAGATTATAAAGGAAAATCTAAATATTGTCAAGATAAAACTAAAGAATAAGCTAAATGAATTTCGATTATCCTTGACGTGGGTTAGAAAATCCTATATAATCGGGATGTGACTAGGAGGTAACGATATGACGATTTCGCAGAAAATCAAAATGGCTTTGGCGTATAAAGGAATGAGTGAAGCGGAACTTGCCCGCGCGGTAGGTTCAAGCCCATCAGCATTCAATCAGCGGATGAAGACGGGAAAATTTTCGTCTGAGGAAATGGAGAAAATCGCTGATGCGCTGGGAGCAACATATTACTATGGTTTTGAATTTGAAGGAAATGTGAGAATATAAAAAGCCAAATTCCTATACATTCTTATAAAGAAGCATAGAAATTTGGCAGGGGGTGTATTATGGGATTTTATGGAAAAATGCGCAAGAAAAAAAGAACCCTGTCACACAGAATTTCCGTGAGGTCAATGTGTGATGGGAGGGAGAATAGTTTCAGAACGCCTGTTGCCTGTCCGAGAATTATCCCGAACGGGATAACCTTGTTCGAAGAGTTTCTTTTTGATAGCACCCCATTTATATAATGCGCCGCAGGAATTTCGATAATTCAAAGCTAGGGCAAGAGCCTCTTTGTCTTCTTTGAAAAGCGGAACATTGATGTATTCGTCGGGAACAATCAATGTGTCATCTGAGGGGTCATACAGATAAAGCGTGTTCAGGTCATTGCGATAACGCCCGCGAGCTTGAATGATGGTATCTTCGTCTTTCGATTGTATAAATACGGCTTCAATATTTCCGTAAATGTTGATGGATGTTTCATAAGCTTTATTGAATACGAGAATATCAATATCATCGGGTAAACGCTGTTTTTCGATAATATATTGACGAATTTGTTTTTGCATATCACTCATAGGGTTTGTGTCGCTATTCATACTCCAAAGCCCGATTGCGCGATAACCAGAGTTTTGAAGAAAAGATACAAATTCCTGAATCTTGGCAATGTGTTCTGTATAGACTAAGTATTTTTTGCTATGGTCGAGTTTGGATAATTCTTGTTTCAGATTTCGATAACGAATAGTTTTTTGCGTGATGTATCCGGTTGGTTCTGGATTGAGGGTAATACTATGGATAGGCGCGCGAAAATTGGCAAGGATTTTGTTTGGAGTTACTGTAAGAGCAACAACGTAACAGCTTTTAGAGTTAGATAACTCTTCGAGTTTATTCAACGCGCATTGCTGTGTTTTTTCATTTTTGAATTTTTCAAGAGGGATAGGCCAGAACGTATTATGGAGTTCATCGCAAATAATAAGGTCGAGAGATTGAAGAAATGCAGGACGATGAAATACGAGCTTTCCGAAGAATGCGTATGTCATAACAACAATTTTTTCAGGGTCGGTTTGGAAACCTTCAAAATAATTGTCATCGCTTTCACGTTCTTTGAGCCAAAGCGTATCATAGAATACAGCGTTGTCTTTGTTGAGATAACAAATTTGGTCACGGCCTGCACAGGTATCAATCAAATAGAGAATGCGTTCTTTGTGCTCGATTTTGAGCAGGTCTGGAAGTTTCGTAAGGGCAAAATAAGTCTTGCCACTGCCCGCAGGAGCAACAATAAGGTTGAGTTCGGTTATGCTGAATGAATCAGCATCGGAAATAGAATCTGATAAATAGATCTTTTCCATTATATTTTCATCTCCTTTTTATTTTGCCAAAATCCTATATGTATATATAAGGATATATAGGAATTTGGCAATGGATTTAGTAGAAATAAGCGATTAGATAGCTCATTTCCTTTGCATATATATTATAATATAAATACAGATATAAATCAAATTTTGGAAATAGGATAATATTATATAAATAGAGAAAATTACAGTCAGAGTTTATAAAGAAGAGAAAAATGTTATTCTGAATTGCTTCAAATTGTAAAAAGGATGATTGAAGATGAGGTATCAGGGACAAAAGTTGAAATTGCTTTATCTCAAAGAGATATTGGAGCGTAAAACGGATGAGACACATTGTCTGACGGCTTCTCAGATGGTGGAACAATTAGCGAAAAAAGGTGTAAGGGCAGAGCGCAAGAGCGTTTATGACGACTTGGAGGCGCTGGAGGTCTATGGGCTTGATATTGCGTCTGAAGGGCGAAATACAGGATATCACCTTTTGAGTCGGGATTTTGAGCTGGCAGAGGTCAAACTGATGGTGGATGCAATACAATCTTCAAAGTTCTTGACCGAACAAAAGTCATATGAGCTTATCAAAAAGCTGGAATGCTTGTGTAGTGAGTATGAAGCACGGAATTTACAGCATCAGGTCTATATGACGAATCGAATCAAGACGGAAAATAACAGCATTCACTACAATGTCGATACCATCCAACGTGCAATAGAGGCAGATAAGAAGATTGGATTCAAAATGTTTGGCTATACGCGCGAAAAGGAGATTTTTGAACGGCGGTATGGGTACATGTACAGAGTAAGTCCGTATGCGTTGATTTACGAAGATGATAATTATTATTTACTTGGGTATGATGACAAGCATCGAATGATTCAGCATTACCGCGTTGACCGTATGAAGGGCGTTTCGATTCTCGAAACGGAGAGAGATGGAAAAGAAGCGTTTGCCAAACTGGATATGGCACAGTATGAAAAATACACGTTTTCTATGTATGGGTCAAGCGGAGGAAAACTAACGCCTGTTACAATGGAATTTTATAATATGATGGCAAATGTAGTTATGGATAAATTTGGTCACGATGTAAGCATGATTCCACAAGGAAATTGGCGTTTTCGCATAACAGTTCCGGTTTCGGTCAGCCCACAATTCTATGCGTGGGTATTCGGCCTTGGAAAATGCGTGGAGATTATTGAACCGGTAAACGTCAGAGAAGGAATGAAAAGAATGCTGGAGAAGGTCGCGCAAAAGTATCAGGAGGGTGGAGCACCTGAAACGCCGCGTAATTTGAGCAACTTCCGAAAGAAATTGAGGAAAAGACAAAAAGAATTGAAATTGTAAAACAAACCCCGTGTAAAGTGTGGTATACTATGAATAGAAGAAAGCCAATAAATAGAAAGTGCTGGAGGCTATGAATACAAGGTTATTTGCGTGATTTTGAGGTCTGAAATTAACCCATTTGGACGATGGGGAATCTGCTAACGGCGAGTTTATCGCGCTGGTCGCGGATCGGCTCGGCGCGGGGAAGAGCGCGTAAAAGGGATTTCCTGATGGGAAAATGATTGCGCGGTACGCAACGTGAGTCTGAAATTGAATAAAAAGAGCGAACGCACACGAAAATGCGTCCGCTCTTTTCATTTTTCCAGAAAAGTCTTAATGGTTAAGTCAATGCACTGTTGTTCATTTGAGGTGAGAGAACGAAAACGGTTTATGATATCTGCTTCGTAGGCATTTAAACGATAAACTTCTGTGTATTCGATACGGCGGCGGTCGGTCGTGTGGCCGACAATAAAATCAATGGAGGTATTGAAATAATCGGCCATACGCTTGAGCACTGCAATTTCCGGTTCAATGTTGTGGTTTTCATATTTGTTAATAGAGGGCTGACTGACCTGAATCGCGTCGGCAAGCGTTTGCTGGCTGACGTGGTATTCCTTGCGAAGCAGTTTCAGATTGGGAAGCATGCTCATCCCCCCCTTTTTTGATAAACAGTTTAACAACCTGATGGAATAATGTAAAAATCCTAAAGTGACTTGACAATAATTTAAGGGAATAATATAATGAGAAAAACCGGAAGGGATGATGGAAGTGGAATATGTAGGCGCAAAAGTAATAGCGGAACTGTGGGGATGGAAACAAAGCAAAGTAACCGCGTATTGCAGAGCTGGGAAAATTTACGGAGCGGAACAAGACAAAAAGGGATGTCCGTGGCAGATTCCGATTGACGCGTTGAAGCCGGATGAAAAAGAAGGGAGAAAAGCGAAATGAAAAGGGGATTTTTTGCGGCAGTTTTGTGCGGATTGACGCTCTTTACGTGTGCAGCACAGGCAGAAACTAGCGGACAGTACACATATCAAATCGACGAGAACGGGACGGTTTCCATTACAGATTTTAGTTGGAAGGAAGATCAGAAGGATATCTATATTCCTGATATTCTTGGAGGCTATCGCGTAACGGCTATTGGCGAAAAGGCTTTTGCAAGAATGGCTGACGAGCTTTCTGATGAAACGATAAATGTAGTGGTGCCAAATGGAATTAAGTCGATTGGCGAAAAGGCATTTATGAACGCACCTGTTTCCGGCGTTAGCATTTCTGCAAGTGTGCAGCAAATTGGTGACGGCGCTTTTGCAAATTGTCCGATTTCACAATTTATCCTTGAATCGGGAAATGCGATGTATGCGACGATTGACGGTGTTTTATATAATAAGATGACTAAGACGCTTGCTGCATGGCCTCGTGAAAAACGGGAAGGCAGTGTGCCGGAAGGAATTGTCGAAATAGGCAATTATGCTGTCTATGGGGATACTCAAATTCAAGGATGGATTGATCAAGGATGGATTGATTTAACTAACTTTATACCCAGCACAGTTAAAAAAATTGGAAATTATGCATTTGCAAAGAATAAAGCAAAAGTTAGTTCGTTTTACGATATAAAGGCCGCAAACTTTGGCGAAAATGTCAAGGAAATAGGGGAAGGAGCTTTTCAACATTGTAATCTCCAAGTTGCAAATCCAATGGGACGCGACGATATGATAATAGGGAATGGGGCATTTGAAGGTGTAGATTTCCTTACTTTGGATGATAATTATATGTGGGAAGGAACACTAAAAGCGCGGAAGATAGGAGATCGAGCTTTTGCATATTCACTTTTGGATGTAACTTTAGACGATGGGATTATTGAAATTGGCGAAAGCGCTTTTGTGTGCAATACCAATAGGATGAAGATAAGAATAACGACAAATTCAAAACTTGAAAAAATTGGTAAAAGCGCATTTCAGTATAGTGAAGAGCGAGGCTATCAATTTGGAAGCGTCCTTCCGAATGACAGAGAAACGTTCGTCACGCCGCGAAAGGTGAAGGATTTGTCAGATTATTCTTTTTCACATGCATTTAAAATAATAAATAGCGAAAATTATAATGAAAGCTTTACTCAATGCAGAAAAATTGAAGTAAGCGAAGGAACAGAACGTATTGGAAATTACACGTTTGAAAAAAATGTGTTGATAGAAAGTGTAACCCTGCCGTCTACACTGACGGAAATTGGAGAGGGCGCGTTCCAAGAGTGCCCCGCTTTGACTTCGATTTCCATTCCGTCCAGCGTGAAGAAAATCGGTGACGGTGCATTTGACAGGGCAACCATCACGCTTGAAGTTGAACAGGACTCCTACGCAGCGCTTTGGGCTTCCGAAAACGGATACAAATATCGGTATCAGGGCGTGACCGAAGATACAAGCTGGCTGAATCCATAAAATAATATCTTTTTAGAAGCGAACGCACGGAAAAAGCGTTCGCCTTTTTATTATGAAAGATGAAGAAAAATGGCCGACGCGGGCGCATCCTGCCGTTTACAGCGAATCCCATCGCTTTTTTTGTCCGTAAGCCTTGCCAATTTCGCGGTTAGAGGGTACAATAGACAATGTGTAGATAGGAGTATGAGCATGCAGGAAACGTTTGTCGGCCGCCTACGGGGCGCGTGCGCCGTTTTGCCGGGCAGTCATGTGCTGGTTGCGGTCAGCGGCGGCGCGGATTCGACGGCGCTGCTTTGTTTTTTCTGCGAAATTCGGGAAACATACCCGATTTCCGTCTCCTGCGCACATGTGGAGCACGGCATTCGCGGCGCGGCCTCGGAGGAGGACATGCGCTTTGTGAAAGCGCTGTGCGAACAAAAGAACGTTCCGTTTTACGGCGGACGGGTTGACGCGCCGGGTTACGCGCGGGCGCACGGGTGCGGCCTTGAGGAAGCGGCCAGAGCGCTGCGCTACAATTTTCTTGAGAGGACGGCGGAGGCCGTCGGCGCGGACGCAATCGCGTTGGCGCATCATCGGGGGGATCAGGCGGAGACCGTGCTGCTTCACGCGGCGCGGGGGAGCGATATCCGTGGGCTTTGCGCGATGCGCTGGCGGCGGGGGAAGCTCATTCGTCCGCTGCTGGACGCGGAGCCGGAGGCGCTGCGCGCGTATCTGCGGCGCATCGGTCAGCCATGGCGCGAGGACGAAACCAACGCCTGCGAGGATTACGCGAGAAACCGGATTCGCCGTTCGGCGCTGCCTGCGCTGGCGGCGGCTTATCCCGACGCGCAGGGGGCGCTTGCGCGGCTGGCCGCGTCGGCGCAGCGGGATGAGGATTACTTTGCCAAGCAGCTTGACGAGCTGGGGCTCGGCGTGCCGCTGAAGCTGGTCAACGGCGCGTGTCTGCCGAGGGAAAAGCTCGCGGGGCTGCATCCGGCGCTGGCCGGTCGGGCGCTGGTCGGACTGATCGAGCGCGCGGGCGCGCCGACGCAGAGCGCGCAGACGGTCTCGCAGCTGCTGGACGGTCTGCCGGGACGGGGTTCGATGAACCTCTCCGGGGGCGCTCGGGCAGAGATCGGCGCACGGTACGTCGCCATCCTCCGCGCGGAGCAAGCCGTCACGGAAACGCCGCTCAACCTGTCGGGGGCGACCGAAACGCCGTTTGGCACGTTCATCGTCCGCCGAGCCGAACCGGGGGAGACGGGCGACGGCGTACACAGCCAGACCGCAGACGCAGACCGATTGGCGGGCGCGGTGATTGCGCCGTGGCAGAGCGGCGAGGCGATGACGCCGTTCGGGGCGAAAAGCCCGGTGCGGATGAAGAAGCTGCTGGAAGACGTGGAGCACGCGCTGCGCAGAAGCGTGCCCGTGCTCAAAAACGGAGAAAACACATTGCTATGGATGCCGGGCGTTCGTCCGGCTGAGATATGCCGCGGCGGGGGCGGAAACCGCGTGCTGATTGCGTTTGTCAATCGGTTCGAAGGCGATTTTCGCTCGGCGGCGGCAAACCAATATTTCAATTCAGGGGGAACAAAAGCATGAGTGAGCAAAGAAAAACGTATGCCGATCTGAAGGATGAACTGCTGATTACGCGCGACCAGATTGCGGTGCGTGTCAAGGAAATGGGCGCGGAAATCACGCGCGACTTCGAAGGCAAGGATCTGACTGTGATCTGCATCCTCAAGGGTGCGGTGGTGTTTTTCGTGGATCTGATCCGCGAAATCGACCTGCCGATGACGATGGATTTCATGGCGATTTCCAGCTATGGCAGCGCGACCAAGTCCTCCGGCGTGGTGCGCATCCTCAAGGATCTGGACAAGCCGATCAACGGTAAGGACGTGCTCATCATCGAGGACATCGTCGATTCCGGCATGACGCTCTCCTTCCTCAAGGAGAATCTGCTCAGCCGCGGCGCGGCCTCGCTGCATATCGCCACGCTGCTGGATAAGCCGGAGCGCCGCCGCGTGCCGCTGCATGTGGATTATTCCGGCTTCACGATTCCGGATGAATTCGTCGTCGGTTACGGCCTCGATTACGCGGAAAAGTATCGCAACCTGCCGGACATCGGCGTGCTGCGCCCGGAAATCTATGAATAATACGCTTTCGCCGCGGCGCAGGCCGCGTCAACTGGAGGTTCCCATTGAAAAAATCATATAAGGGCTTTCCGATTTACGCGCTGATTATCATCGGCGTGCTGATTGCGACGCAGCTTTTCTCCTCGTCGTTCAGCAGCCAGCGCGGGCAGAAAATCGAGGCGGCCAAGCTGTTTGAATATATCGACAGCGGTGTGATCGACGCCGTCGCGCTGGAAAGCAGCACGGCCTACGCGCACATGAAGGCGAGCTCCATTCCGCTTTCCGCGTTTTCCAATGCGGCGTATGACTTCAGCGCCGTCATTTCGCGGGATACGTTTGTGGAGACCTGCCGCCAGCTTGCCGCCAGAAAAGCGGGCAAGCCGCTGGAGGACATCACGGAGATTGACCTCGGGTTTGACCTGATCTATCTGCCGCAGCCCGCGACGCCGTGGCTGCTGGATATGCTGCCGTATATCATTATGACCGTCGGTCTGATGGTGTTCTGGCTGATGATGATGCGCCAGCAGGGCGGTGGCGGCGGCAAAATGATGACCTTCGGCCACAGCCCGGCGCGCGTGTTCGAGCCGGACGGCAACCGCATCACCTTTGCGGACGTTGCCGGCGCGGTGGAAGAGAAGGAAGAGATGCAGGAGCTGGTCGAGTTCCTCAAGAACCCGCGCCGGTTTACGGCGGTCGGCGCGCGGATTCCCAAGGGCGTGCTGCTCGTCGGCCCGCCCGGCACGGGCAAGACGCTGCTGGCCAAGGCCGTTGCGGGCGAGGCGGGCGTGCCGTTCATGTCCATTTCCGGTTCAGATTTTGTGGAGATGTTTGTCGGCGTGGGCGCGAGCCGCGTTCGCGACCTGTTCGATCAGGCGAAGAAGCACGCGCCGTGCATCGTCTTTATCGACGAAATCGACGCGGTAGGCCGCAGGCGCGGCGCAGGCATGGGCGGCGGCCACGACGAGCGCGAGCAGACGCTCAACCAGCTTCTCGTCGAGATGGACGGTTTTGCGGTGAACGAAGGCGTGATCGTGCTGGCGGCGACGAACCGCAAGGATATTCTCGACCCGGCGCTGCTGCGTCCCGGCCGGTTTGACCGGCAGATCACCGTCGGCTACCCCGACGTGCGCGGCCGCGAGGCGATTCTGCGCGTCCATGCGAAGGAGAAGCCGCTGGCGGATGACGTCGATCTGGCGAACATCGCCAAGCGCACGCCGTATTTCGCGGGCGCGGATCTGGAAAACATCATGAACGAGGCCGCGATTCTCTGCGCGCGCGAGGGCAAGGAGAAGATCACCATGCGCCACCTGAACGACGCGATTGAGCGCGTGCAGATGGGGCCGGAAAAGAAGAGCCATATCGTCAGCGACGAGGACAAGCGCCTTGTCGCCTGCCACGAGGCGGGTCACGCGATTGTCGGCGAGCTGCTGGGCGGCTGCGACGACGTGCATCTGGTGACGATCATGCCGCGCGGCGGGAGCGGCGGCCACACGCTGCTGCTGCCGGACAAGGAGAGCGATTTCACCACCCGCACGCAGCTTCTGGACTTTGTGGCGATGGCGCTTGGCGGCTATGCGGCCGAAACGCTGGTCATGGGGCAGATGTCCACCGGCGCGAGCAGCGACTTGCAGCGCGCGACCGATATCTGCCGCCGGATGGTGACGCAGTACGGCATGAGCGACGACATGGGGCCGATCTATCTCGGCGGCGACCACGACGAGGTGTTCCTGGCGCGGGATTACGGCCAGCAGAGCCGCACGTACAGCGAGGATGTCGCGGCGCGGATCGACGCGGAGGTGCAGCGCAAGATGAACGACGCGCTCGCCCGCGCGACGGCGATTCTCAAGGAGCATCGCGCGCAGCTCGACGGCCTCTCCGACCTGCTGGTGGAGAAGGAGACGATCGACCGCGCGGAGTTCGTGGCCTTCCTCAAGGGCGAACCCTGCCCCGAAAAGAAGGAAGAAACCGTGCTCAAGGAGCCGGAACAGGTTTAACAGACAGGCGGACGCCGTGCCGAAAAAGGCGCGGCGTCTGCTTTTCCCTATCGCGCGGCAAAACTGCGCGACACGGAAAGGCATGACCATGGGAGGAACGACATGAAAGCGGATTTGCACCTTCATTCCACCGCGTCGGACGGGACGCTCGAACCGGGCGAGCTGGTCGCGCTGGCGGCCGAACTGGGCTTTACTCATCTGGCGCTGACGGATCACGACAGCGTGGACGGGCTTGCGCGCGCGACGGACGCGGCGCGGGATTGCGGCGTGACGCTGATCCCCGGCGTGGAGCTGAGCTGCGGCGCACAGAAGGAGATTCACATTCTCGGTTACGGGTTTGATCCATACGACGAGCGGGTGCTGGAATTCTGCCGCACGCGCACGATGGAGCGCCAGGAGCGCGCGGCGAAGATGGTGCGTCAGCTTTGCGAAAACGGCGTGGAGATTTCGCTGGATCGCGTGATGGAGCTGGCGCGCGGCGTGGTGGCGAGGCCGCACGTGGCGCGCGTGCTGGTGGAGGCGGGCTACGCCAACTCGGTGAGCAGCGCGTTTGACAAGTATCTGCTGCCGGGAAAATGCGGCTACGTGCCCAAGGCGGAGGTGAAGGTCGCGGAGGCGGCTAAGCTGATTGCGGGCGCGGGCGGCGTCGCCGTTCTGGCGCATCCGATGGAATTGAAGATGGGCGAAATGACGCTCGAATCGCTCGTGCACGAGTGGCACGGGCAGGGGCTCGCGGGGATCGAGGTATATCACCCGAGCGCGGCGAACAACAGCCTGCCGTTCCTGCTGCATTTGGCCGAGCGGGAGGGGATGCTCGTGACCGGCGGCAGCGATTTCCACGGGCCGCAGGTTCGCCAGAGCTGCATCGGCGATGGGCTTGACCGCTGGACGACGGCGGAGGCGGACGTTCAAAAGCTGCTGAACCGAATCGGGCTTTGATGGGGCTTGAACAGAGCTTGAATCGGGCTTGAATGGAGCTTTTGCGGAACGGTGAAATGAAACCACACGGATACGCATAATATGGAATCAAAGGCGAGGTGATCGAATTGCCGACGATGACACAGGCGGGCTACACGCCCCCGCAGAAAAGCGCGCCGACGCGGGCGAACCCGCCGGGAAAGCCGAAAAAACCGAAGAAAAACAGAAAACAGAAAAAGGGAATCGGCGCGGCCGGCATTGTTTCGCTGGTGATCTTTCTGATTGCGGTGCTGATCGGCTCCTGCGCGCTGTTTCTGTATGCGCAGACCGCGCCATACAGCGACACGTTTTTGCCGGGAACGACGGTTTCCGGCTATGCGCTTGGCGGGTTGACGGCGCAGGAGGGGGCGGCAGCGCTGGCGATGCTGACCGACGACGCGGTTGACGCATGGCGGTATACGCTGACGTGGGGCGACCAAACCTATACGCTGGACAGCGCGGCGATTTCGCTTTCCGTCGATGTCGCCGCGACGCTCGATCCGCTCTGGCAGATCGGACGCGACGGGAATATGCTCACGCGGTATCTGGCGATGCTGTCCCTTCGCGGGGACGGACGCGCGGAAAAGCCGGTGCTGACGTATGACATGGACGCGGTGGATGCGTTTTTGAGCGATATCAAGGCGCAGGTTGACCGTGCCAGCGTGGATGCGACCGTGACCTATGTGCAGGGCAACAGCGAGCCGTTCCGCTTTACAGATGAGCAGACCGGGCTGGAATTGGAGACAGACGCCATCCGCGCGCGGATGGAAGCGGCCATTTTGAGCCTGTCGCCGGGGATGGAAGCGCTTCAGCCGAAGGAGATTTCGCCCAATGTCTACCGCGCGGAGCTTGAAAACGCAACGGTGCTGCGCGCGAGGGTGGTCATGCCGCTTTCCGGCAGCGCGGCGGCGCAGGAGAACGCGGCGCTGGCGGCAGCACAGTTCCAGAACGTGCGGCTTGAAGCGGGCGAGCGCCTTTCCTTCAACCAGACCGTCGGTCTGCGCACGGATGAATCCGGCTATGTGCAGGCGGAAGAACCGGCCTACGGGCAGGATATCTCCGGCATCGGCGGCGGCGTCTGTCAGGTGTCCACGGCGCTGTATCGTCTGGCGCTGCTCGGCGGACTGGAGGTTGCGGAGCGCAGCGCGGCGGTCTATCCCGTTCCCTATTGCGAGGCGGGGCAGGAGGCGGCAGTCTCCGATCAGGGGCTGGATCTGGTCTTTGTCAACAGTACGCAGACGCCGCTGTTCCTGACGGCGCGCGTTTACGGCACGGACGGCGGACAGACGATGGAGCTTCAGCTCATCGGCCAGCCGACGGACGGTCGGTTTGCGCTTGAAAGCGAAATAGAGACGATCGACGCGCCGGATGAGCCCGTCTATGTGCGCGACAGCGAGGGACGCTACGCGACGTATACCGACGAGCGCATCCCCGTGGGCGAAGCGATGCCCGGCTGCCACGCGACGGTGAAGCGGATCAATGAAAGCACGGAGCAGACCGAGATCATCTCGGAGGATACATACGACGCGGCGGCGCAGATTGTCTACGTCGGCGTTCAGCGAAGGGATTAAGGAAAAAAATAAATCAAATTATACAGGGAGGAAAACAGCATGGAAAAGGTTTGCTTTAAGACGAAAAAGGGCCCGGCGGCGCTCGGACCGTATTCCACGGCGACGATTTACGGCGGCGTGATTTACCTGAGCGGCATGATCGGCGTGAACCCGCAGACCGGCAAGGCGCCGGAGGGCGGCACGCTGGCGCAGGCGGCTCAGGCGTTTGAAAACATCAAAACCGTGCTCGGCGAATTGGGCGCGGACACGGCCGATGTGCTCAAGACGACGGTTTATCTGACCAACATGGCGGATTTCGGCGAGGTCAACAAGCTCTACGCCGAGGTGTTCGGCCCGGATTATCCGGCGAGAACCTGCGTGGAGGTTTCCGCGCTGCCGATGGGGCTTTCCATCGAGGCGGAGTGCATCGCCCGCGCTAAGTAAACCATGAAAAAAGCGTCCAAGGCGAAACAGACCGCTCGTCTGTTTTGCCTCGGACGTTTGCTGCAAAAGGGGAAAACGCGCTCGGCTTTTATTTCGGCTCTTACGACGACGGATGTGAAAGCGGAGCGTTTCGCATGCGGCGAGCGCCGCGTGTGTCAGAAAAAAGGAGGCGTCCCACTGTGAGAGAGAGCTTTTCTCCGCAGGAAATCCGCTATTTGAAGCTGCTGCGCAAGCAGTATCGAACCATTCAGGAGGCGTCCGCCGAGGTGGCGCATCTTCGCGCCGTGCTGCGCCTGCCCAAGGGCACCGAGCATTTCCTTTCGGATCTTCACGGCGAGCACGCCGCCTTCCTGCATATTCTGCATAACGCGAGCGGCGTCATCAAGCGCAAGATCAACGACCTATACGGCGATATCCTGTCCAGCCACGAGCGGGACATGCTCTCCACGCTGATCTATTACCCGGACGAGAAGCTGGCGCTGCTCAAAAAGCAGGGGATTGTCAATGCGGAATGGTATCGGCTGACGATCTATCGGCTGCTCGAGGTCTGCCGGATGTGCTCGGTGAAATACACCCGCAAGCGCGTGCGCGACGCGATGCCCAGAGGGATGGGCGCGCTGATGGAGGAAATGCTGCTCAGCGACAACACGCCGGACAAGGAGGGCTATTACCGCGAGGTGATGCAATCCATACTGGAAACCGGGCAGTCCGACGCGATGATTATCGCGCTCAGCGGCGTGATTCAGGCGCTGGCCATCGACAGGCTGCACATTATCGGCGATATCTTTGACCGCGGGCCGCGCGCCGATCTGATTATGGACGCGCTGGAAAACTACCATCAGGTCGATGTGCAGTGGGGCAACCACGACATCGCATGGATGGGCGCGGCGGCGCTCTCGGAGGCCTGCATCGCGCAGGTGATCGTGACCTCCGTGAAATACGGCAATCTGGAAACGCTCGAGGTCGGCTACGGCATTTCGCTGCGCCCGCTGGCGACGCTGGCCGCCGCCTGCTATGCGGATGACCCGTGCGAGGCGTTTTTGCCGCGCGACAACGGCGAGGAGCTGCACGAGGACGAGATGGAGCTGGCGCGCATGCACAAGGCCGCCGCCATTCTGCAATTCAAGCTCGAAGGGCAGCTGCTCAGCCGCCATCCGGAATACCGCATGGAGAGCCGTCGGATTCTGCACCACATTGATTTTGAAAACAGGACGGTGGAGATCGACGGAAAGGCGTATCCGCTGCGAAGCTGCGCGTTCCCGACGATTGACCCCGCCGATCCGTATGCGCTCACGCCGCTTGAACGCGAGGTGATGGAGCGCATGGTGCTGGAATTTGCCCATTCCGAAAAGCTCCAGCGGCATGTTCAGTTTTTATACAGCGCGGGCGGCATGTACCTGCGCTGCAACGGCAATCTGCTCTATCATGGCTGCATCCCGATGGAGAAAAACGGCGATTTCGCGGCGGTTCCCGTCCATACGGACGAGGCGCTGCGCGGGCGCGAGGCGATTGACGCGGCGGACGTCAAGGCGCGTCAGGGCTATTTCTCCACGCCGGGCACGCTGGAGCGCGAGGACGGGCAGGACTTTCTGTGGTATCTGGGCAGCGGCCCCAATTCGCCGCTGTTCGGCAAGGACAAGATGGCGACGTTCGAGCGCTATTTCGTCGCGGACAAGACGACGCACGTTGAAAACAAAAACCCCTATTACGATTTCCAGAACGACGAGCAGACCGCGCTGCGGATTCTCAGCGAATTCGGCTTATCCGATTCGGGGTTCATCATCAACGGCCATGTGCCGGTCAAGCTCGGTCAGGGCGAAAGCCCGATTCGCGCCGGAGGCCGCCTGCTCGTCATCGACGGCGGCTTATCCCGCGCGTATCAGCCGGTGACGGGCATCGCGGGGTACACGCTCATATTCACCTCGCACGAATTGAATCTGGTCGCGCACCAGCCGTTTGAATCGACGGCGGCGGCGATTTCCGCCGAGCAGGACATTCATTCCGTGCAGAGTCTGGTCAAGCGGATGCCGCATCGCCTGCTGATCGACGACACGGACGACGGCGAGGATCTGCGCTGCCGCATTGACGACCTGATGCGGCTGATTACGGCTTATCGAAAGGGCGTTATCAAGGAAGCGCGCAGCTGATGCGGCCTTCTGGCGCAAAGCGCGAGTCGGCGGAAGTTGGCTTTTCGAACGCGCTGCGCCCGAAGAATCATTTGGTCAAGGCTCTGGCTCATAAACAGCAGATTGTCGTCATCGACGCAGAGATATGCGTTTTCCAGCTGGGAACGCTGGAAGGAAAGCGTATAAAGTGGCGGCATAAAGTGCTCCTCTCTGAAACGGATGGGAATGTGCAATCGGCCGCGCCCGGCCGGCCTTTACAGTCGGGCGGGCGCGGCGAGAGCCGATGCGGCGCATGTTCCTGATGGAGTACATGTATGATAACAGACTTCGGGGAGCGGCTCAACCGAAACCTTTGTCGAACAGGGTCGAACGGAAGAATTTGGCCGTTTCACAAAAAACGGGGCTGAAATCATCCCATAAATCACTCAAAAAATAAAGGAGGCCGAGCGGGTTGGAATCTACGAGAATGCACGGCGGCGAAGGATGCGGCGCTTATCTGCGCGCGGCAAAGCACCCGGCGCTCATCGTCTTTGATCTGGATGGAACGATTGCGGACAGCCGCGATATGGCGCGCGAAAGCTATAAGCGCGTGTTTGCGATGATGGGGTACGGCATGATTACCGACGAGCTGGCGGACAGCTTCAACGGGCCGGACGCGGACGAGGTCTGCCGCGTGATGGGCATTGGGCCGGACAGACGCGAGCTGTACGATAAGCTGGTCGATCAGAACGACGTGGAGCTGATGAGCACGATGGGGCGCATGTTCCCCGGCACGATTCGGATGCTTGACGAGCTGGCGCCCCATGCGACGCTGGCCATTTTGACCAACGGAAGCCAGCGATACTGCGAGGCCAGCATCGAGGCCTTCGCGCTATCGCCGTATATCGCGCTGCACAGCGGCTTTGTCAGCGGCGTGACCAAGGCACAGCGAATCCGCCAGTGGCAGGGCGAAACGGGTGCGACGATTGTGATTGTCGTCGGTGACCGCGTGACGGATATCGAAAACGCGCGCGCGGCGGGCGCTTACGCCATCGGCGTGACCTACGGCATGGGCGATCGGGAGGAGCTGGCCGGGGCGGATTGCCTGTGCGACACGCCGCAGGAGGTTGCGGCCTGCTGCATGCGCCTGATCGACGCGCAATGAGCGGTTGCTTTTTTCCCCGCCACGCGGTACAATAAGAGGCAGGTTTTGCCGCCGACCGGGCGAGCAGGCATGCGCAGAGCAGAGGAGGACATTCCCATGGATAAAAAGAATAAGGCGGTTGTCACCGTCGTCGGCAACGATACCATCGGCATTATCGCCCGTGTGAGCGCGGCGCTGGCCGCGCACAACGCGAACATCTTGGATATCTCTCAGACGGTGCTTTCCGGCATGTTCAACATGATGATGATCGTGGATGTTTCGCTCAGCGATTTTGACACGCTCTCCGCGGCGCTTTCCGCGCTGGGCGCGGAGCTCGGGCTTCAGGTTCGGATTCAGCGCAGCGAAATCTTCGACGCGATGCACCGCATCTGATGGAGGAACGAGATGATCAATACATCTGAAATTTTGCAGACGGTGCGGATGATTACCGAGGAAAAGCTCGATATCCGCACGATTACGATGGGCATTTCGCTCTATGACTGCGTGCATCCGGATCGGGAGATTCTCTATCGGAACGTCTACGACCGCATCACCACGCAGGCGAAGGATCTGGTCAGGACGGGCGAGGCGCTGGAACGCGAGTTCGGTATTCCGATTGTCAACAAGCGCATTTCTGTCACGCCCGCGAGCCTTGTGGCGGCGGCCTGCGGCGATCCCGTGGTGGTTGCGCGCGCGATGGACGCCGCGGCGAAGGAGACGGGCGTGAACTACATCGGCGGCTACACCGCGCTGGTGCAGAAGGGCATGACCGCTTCGGATCGCGCGCTGATCGCGTCCCTGCCGGAGGCGCTCTCCACGACGGAGCGCGTCTGCTCGTCGGTCAACGTGGCGTCCACGCGCGCGGGCATTGACATGGACGCGGTTCGCCTGTGCGGGCAGGCGGTGAAGGATATCGCCGCCGCGACGGCGGACACGGACGCTTCCGGCTGCATGAAGCTGGTCGTCTTTGCCAATGCTGTGGAGGATAATCCCTTTATGGCGGGCGCGTTCCATGGGCCGGGCGAAGGCGATTGCTGCATCAACGTCGGCATTTCCGGCCCCGGCGTGGTCAAGCGCGCGCTGGAAAACGAGGCGAAGGGGCAGCCGTTTGACGTGGTGGCCGAGACGATCAAACGCACGGCGTTCAAGATCACGCGTGTGGGTCAGTTGATCGCCAGAGAGGCTTCAGCGCGGCTGAACGTGCCGTTCGGCATCGTCGATCTCTCCCTTGCGCCCACGCCCGCGATGGGCGATTCCGTGGCGCACATCCTCGAAGAAATGGGGCTTGAGGTCTGCGGCTGCCACGGCACGACTGCAGCGCTGGCGCTGCTCAACGACGCGGTGAAGAAGGGCGGCGTGATGGCTTCGAGCCATGTCGGCGGCCTTTCCGGTGCGTTTATCCCGGTCAGCGAGGATATCGGCATGATTAACGCCGCCGCGCGCGGGGCGCTTAGCCTGGAAAAGCTGGAGGCGATGACCTGCGTGTGCTCGGTCGGTCTGGACATGATCGCCGTGCCGGGCGATACGCCGGCCTCGACGATTGCCGCCATCATCGCGGATGAAGCGGCCATCGGCATGGTCAACAGCAAGACGACCGCCGTGCGCATCATTCCCGCGCCGGGGAAGACGGTCGGCGACGAGGTGGAATTTGGCGGCCTGTTCGGGCGCGCGCCCATCATGCGCGTCAGTCCGTATTCGGCGGAGGCCTTTATCGCGCGCGGCGGACGCATCCCCGCGCCGCTCCAGAGCCTGAAGAATTAAGGACGACCACAAATAAAAGAATAACTGAAATTCATGATTTAATGATTCCGGTCGAGCTGCTTTATGGCAGCAAGACGGAAGGAGAGAAAGGATGTTTGACATATGGAAAAGGAACTGACCAGAGAGACCGTTGACCCGCGCTATACGTGGGATTTGACCCGGATTTACGCCAGCGACGAGGCGTGGGAGGAGGCTTTTGCCGATGTCAAGGCGCAGGCCGAGGCGTTTGCCAAGCGCGCGGGCACGCTGAGCCATGGGCGCGAGGCCGTGTTCGACGCGCTGAGCGCGATGATGCGGATGGACGAGACGTTTTTCGCGCTGCATGCGTATGCGATGATGAAAAACAACGAGGACAGCACGAACGCGAAATATCAGGCGATGAGCGACCGCGCGGGCACGCTGGCGGGCGTTGTGGCGGCGGCCTGCTCGTTCATGGAGCCGGAGCTGCTGGCGCTTGAAGAGGGCGAAATCGGGAAAATGATCGCAGACCCGGCGTTTGCGGAATACGACCGCTATCTCTCCGGCGTGCTGCGCATGAAGGCGCACACGCTGACGGCCAGCGAGGAAAAGCTGATGGCCATGGCGAGCGACGCCTGCAACGCGGCGGCGACCGCCTATGAAATGCTCTCCTACGCCGATATGAATCTGGGCAAGACCCGCGGCGAAAACGGCGAAAAGGTGCAGCTGACGGACGCGCGCCTGCTCTCCCTGCTCTCCAGCAAGGATCGCGCCGTGCGCAAGGCGGCTTATACCAACATTATGAACGGCTACAACAAGTTCGGCAACACGATTGCCGCGACCTACGCCGGTCAGGTCAAGGCCGATATCTTCAACAGCCGCGCGCATCACTTTGACAGCAGCCGTCAGGCCGCCATGTTCCCGGACGAGATCGACGAAAAGGTGTACGACAGCCTGATCGAGGCGGTGCACGGCGGCATCGGGACGCTGAACGAGTATCTTTCCGTCAAGAAGGAGCAGCTCGGCGTGCCGGTTCTGCACATGTACGACCTGTACGCGGAAGCGGAGAACAGCTTTGAAATCGGCATGGACGTCGAGGAAGCGTTCAAGGTGTTCCTGGAAGCGGTCAAGCCGCTGGGCGAGGATTACGTGAAGGACGCGAGCCGCGCGCTCCCGGAGCGCTGGATCGACGTGTACGAGACGAAGAACAAGCGTTCCGGCGCGTATAGCTGCGGCAGCGCGTACCGCACCACGCCCTATGTGCTGCTCAACCACAAGAACACGTATGACGGCCTGTCCACCCTCTGCCACGAGATGGGTCACGCGATGCACAGCTTCTATTCCAACAAGAATCAGCCGTTCGCCAAGGCGGATTACACGATCTTCGTCGCCGAGGTGGCTTCCACCTGCAACGAGATCCTGCTCTCCGAATACCTGCGCGAGCAGTACGCGGGCAATAAGCAGGCGCAGATCGCGCTGATCGGTTCGCTGCTCCAGCATTTCCGCACGACGGTGTTCCGCCAGACGATGTTCGCGGAGTTCGAGTACAAGGCGCATTGCATGGCGGAAAACGGCGAGAGCCTGACCCGCGACAGCCTGAGCGCGATGTATTACGACCTCAACAAGCTCTATTACGGCGGCGCGTGCAAGGTCGATCGGGAAGTGGCCTACGAGTGGATGCGCATCCCGCACTTCTATAATTCGTTCTATGTCTATAAGTATGCGACGAGCTTCTGCGCGGCGGTGACGCTCTCCCGCGGGATTCTCGACGGCGACAAGGAGAAGCTGGCGGCCTATCGCCGGTTCCTGACGCTGGGCGGCAGCATGGCCCCGATCGAGGAGCTGAAGGTCGCAGGCGTGGATATGTCCACGCCGAAGCCGGTCTGCGACGCGCTGGATTACTTCGCGGAACTGGTGATGCAGTATCAGAACCTGCTGAGCGAAGAGGGCTGAGCATGGACAATGTGATGCAGGGCTATGACCTCGACGCGGCCGTCCGCCAGATCGGCAAAGCCATCGGCAAGGCGGCGAAAGCCGCGCCCGACGCGGCGGAAGCCTTTGCGCGGCGCGCCATCGAGGCGGACATGCGCTATATGCATGAAACCGGGGTGCTCGACGACGATGGGCTGATGGGCGAGGGCGAATATGACGAGGACGACGCATTTGAAGCGCTCTTCGCCGAAATGACCGACGGCCTTGAGGACGACGGCGAAATCGGCAGAATCGCGCAGATGCTGGACGCATACATGGAAGCCCGACAGGATTTCATGGAAGAAAACGGTCTGGCGGACGATTGACAGGGGGACACGGACGATGGTGGAGGAAATTCGCGCGCAGCAGGTGAACCGGGCGCGCCCGGTGACGGGCAAGGGATTTGCGCTGGGCGTGGCTTCCGTCGTGCTGCGGCTTGCGCTGGCGCAGATTGTCTGCAATCTGCTGATTGCGGCGACGGGCATGGGGCTGCTCAACGTGCTGTTTTACCTCTACGCGGTGATGACGCTGGCGCTGTTTATGCGGCGGACGGTCGCTTCCAGCGCGTATACGCTCAAGCAGGAAACGCTCGTGCTGGAGCGCAAGCTGGGCGACAGCACGACCAGCGTGGTGGAAATTCCGCTGAATCACATCATCGCCGTGCGCCCGATTTGCGCAGGCGAGCGGCTGCACGTGTGCTATCGTCAGGTGACGGTGATCGACAACGAGGCCAAGCCGACGGCGCGCATGAAGGCGGCGTGGCGCGCGAGCCTGTTTTCCGCCGGTCTGGCGCGGAAGATCGCGCGCGGCCACGCGCATGACGACGCGGGCTATGCGATTGTGTTTGACGAGGCAGATACCCAGCGGCGCGCGTGCGTGTTCCGCCCGGACGAGGCGATGTGCGGCGCGCTGCGCGAGGCGCTGGGCGAGCGGTTCGGTCTGGACGACAGGCAGACGCGCCCGAAGGTGACGACGCTCTACGCGCAGGCGCTTGAACGCGCCTTCCCGGAACTATATACCCACGTCACGCCGCTGGTCAGCCGCGAGGAAGCGGAGATCGCCGCGGACGAAATCAAAAAACAAAAAGCGGCGCGCGGGAAAAGAAAAAGCGAAAAGCCGGAGAAACCCGCGGAAGGCGGGGAACAGCCCGCGGCCAGACGCCGCAGAAAAAGCGAGCAGGAGTAAACGATGCAGTATACGACGGTTCTTTTTGATCTGGACGGAACGCTCACCAAGTCGGAGGAGGGCATCACCAAGACCGCAATTTACGCGGCGGAGAAGATGGGCTTTACCGGCTTTACGCAGGAGCAATTCAAGGTGTTCATCGGCCCGCCGCTGTATGATTCCTTCCGAAAGGTCGTCGGCATGACGGAGGAGCAGGCCAATCAGGCGATTGACCACTATCACGAGCGCTTTGAGCGCGTCGGCTGGGCGGAAAACGAGGTATATTCCGGCATTCCGTCGCTGCTTCGGAGCCTGAAAAAGAACGGCGCGCGCGTGGCGATTGTCACCGCGAAGCCGCAGGTTTTCGCCGAGCGCATCGCTCAAAAATTCGGCCTTGCGCCGTATCTGAACGATGTGATCGGGCCGGGGATGAACAACAAGGATTCCAGCAAGGCGGCGCTTGTCCGCCGGGGCGTGGAGGCCTTCGGCGGCCGCGTCGTGATGGTCGGCGACCGCTGCTTCGACATCGAGGGCGGGCAGGCGAACGGCGTGGATACCATCGGCGTCTGTTACGGCTACGGCACGGAGGACGAGCTGACCGTCGCCCGGGCGACGCATATTGCGCACGACGTGGCAGAGCTGGAAAACATTCTGCTCGGTGACGCGCCCAGAGCGCGCGGCGTGTTCATCTCCATGGAGGGCGTGGACGGCTGCGGCAAGACGACCCAGCGCGCGGCGCTCACCGGCCATCTGCAAAAGCTCGGCTGGCGGGTGACGCAGACGCGCGAACCGGGCGGCGACGCGGTGGCCGAGAAGATCCGCGAGCTGGTGCTCGACCCGATGAACAAGGAGATGCGCAACGAGACGGAGGCCTATCTGTACGCGGCCAGCCGCGCGCAGAACGTCCGCGCGGTGGTTCGCCCGGCGCTCCTTCGCGGCGACGCGGTGGTGTGCGATCGGTTTGTCGATTCCTCCGTGGCCTATCAGGGCGCGGGGCGGCAGCTGGGCATGGAGGAGGTCGCGGCGCTCAACGCGATGGCGGTCGGCGGAACCATGCCGGATATCACCGTGTACCTGCGCATGCCCGCCGACGCGGCGCTCTCCCGCAGGCTCAGCGCATCCGAACCGGACAGGCTCGAACGGCAGAAAGCGGATTTCTTCAGCCGCACCGGTCAGGCGTATGAGCGGCTCTTTGCGGGGCAGGAAAAGCGCGTGATGACGGTCAATGCCGCGCAGAGCATCGAGCGGGTGACGCAGGAGATGCTCGACGGGCTGGACGAACGGCTCAATCGGCTGGACGTGTAACTTTTTTCAAAAGAAGGACGCGCTTCAGGAGGTAAAATGGCAAGAATCGTGGTGGGCATGTCCGGCGGCGTGGATTCCTCCGTGGCCGCGCTCCTGCTCAAACGCGCCGGGCATGAGGTCATCGGCGTGTTTATGAAAAACTGGGAGGAGAAGGACGACAACGGCGTCTGCACCAGCGAAACGGACTGGGCGGACGTGCGCGGCGTCTGCGAAAAGATCGACATTCCGTATTACGCCGTCAATTTCGTCAAGGAATATTACGACCGCGTGTTTTCCTATTTCCTCGACGAATACCGGCGCGGGCGCACGCCGAACCCCGACGTGCTCTGCAATCGGGAGATCAAATTCAAGGCGTTTCTGGATTTTGCGATGAAGCTCGGCGCGGACAGGCTGGCGACGGGGCATTTCTGCCAGCTCGGCGACGCGGCGGACGGCAAAAAGCTGCTTCTGCGCGGCGCGGACGGCAACAAAGACCAAAGCTACTTCCTCTATATGCTCGGGCAGAACGCGCTGGAAAAGGCGATGTTCCCGGTCGGCGGCCTGACCAAGGCACAGGTGCGCGAAATCGCGGAGGAAGCCGGTCTGGCCAACAGTAAAAAGAAGGATTCCACGGGCGTGTGCTTCATCGGCGAGCGGCATTTTAAGCCGTTTTTGCAGCAGTTCCTGCCCGCGCAGCCCGGCGATATGCGGACGCTGGAGGGCAAGGTCGTCGGTCGTCACGACGGATTGATGTATTATACCCTCGGCCAGCGGCGCGGGCTGGGCATCGGCGGCGCGGGCAACGGCGAACGCTGGTTTGTCCTCGCCAAGGATATGGCGCATAACGAGCTGATCGTCACGCAGGGCGCGGATCATCCGCTGCTGTACAGCAAGAACGCCGTCGGCACGGACGCGACGTGGATATCCGGCGAAGCGCCCGCAGGCGAATTTGACTGCACCTGCAAATACCGCTATCGTCAGCTGGATCAGGCGGTGCACGTCAGCGTGCGCGAAAACGGGCAGGTGCTCGTGACCGCCAGGGAACGCCAGCGCGCCGTCACGCCGGGGCAGAGCATGGTCTTTTATCAGGGCGAGGTCTGTCTGGGCGGCGCAATCTGCGACGAGGTGCTGGACGCGGGGCAGGTGGGCGAATGAACGGTTTTCAGAAATTCTGGGGACATTTGAGCACCGTCACGCGCCACCGCCACCGGGTGATCGCGCACTGCGCCAGAGCGGGCATCCTTTGGCAGGGGCTGCGGCACGACCTATCCAAATACAGCCCGACGGAATTCTGGCAGGGCGTGAAATTCTTCGACGGCACCCATTCGCCGACGGAGGACGAGCGGCGGACGCTGGGCTATTCGCTCGCGTGGATGCACCACAAGGGGCGCAACCGCCACCATTGGGAATATTGGACGGATTACAGCATGGCGCAGATGCGCTATGTGCCCGTGCCGATGCCCAGAAGGTACATGGCGGAGATGATCTGCGACCGAATCGCCGCCAGCAAGATCTACAACGGCGAGCGATATACGGACGCCTGCCCGCTGGCGTATTTGCAGCGCGGCAAGATGCACGACCATATGCATCCGGACACGCAGGCGCTTCTCGCGCGCTTTTTGACCCAGCTGCGCGACGAGGGGGAGGACGCGATGTTCGCCTCGCTCCGGCAATGGGTCAGGGAAAAAGCATAAACAGGTTCCCCCTTTCCTTCGTAAAATGGAAGGAAAGGGGGTTTTTGTATGCCTTCAAAAAGAGACGCAATGACGGCCCGGGCGCTGGCGCTTGTGGGCTGCGGCTATATTTACGGCGCGACGGGCTGGATCTGCACACGCGCGCGGATGGAACAGCAGATGCGGCAATACCCGGCCTATGCCGGACAGATCGAGCGATACGGCAAAAAATGGATCGGAAAGCCCTGCTACGACTGCGCCCAACTGACGCGGGACGTGGCGCGGCGCGCCGGGGTCAGCCTGCCCAGCGGGGCGACGAGCCAATGGCGCGCGGCGGGAATCTGGAAGGAAAAGGACGTGATCGACACCCTGCCGGACGAGGCCGGAATTTTCCTGTTCACGATGCGCGACGGGCGCATGACGCACACCGGCGTGAGCGTCGGCCATGGGGAAGAGGTGGACGCGCGCGGGCACGCCTACGGCGTGGTGCGCCGGCCGATTCGCGGAACGACGTTCACGCATTGGGCGCGGCTGGCGGTGGATTACGACGCGAAGGAGGACGAGGGAAAAGACGCAGGGGAGGAAACGCCGCTCAAGCCGAAGCGGACGCTGCGCATGGGCAGCAGCGGAGAGGACGTGCGCGCGCTGCAAATGGCGCTGCAAACGCTGGGCTTCTTAAACGACGCGGCGGACGGCAAATTTGGCGCAAAGACGCGGGAGGCCGTTCGGAAATTCCAGAAAAAGAGCGGGCTTGCGGTCGATGGAATCGTCGGCACGGCGACGTGGGCGGCCTTGCCGGAGGGGGATGGAGAGCCGAGCGCCCCGACGCGGATTTGCCTGACCGGCGACGGCATGCGCGCGCTCATCCGGGCGCTTGAAAAGCCACAGACGGAGGAAAATCGGCTGACGTTCACACTGGCGGCGCCGGATTACGGCGAAATCATGCGGCAGATTCATTTGGAAATCTAGCGCCTTGTGCGGTTTTTGCTCATACTAATTCTTGTTAAAATGGCTTAATCCGCGCACCATCTTTTTCGCTCTGACTTTGCCTCGTTCCGTTCAACGTACCTCCAGTACGCCTCACTTCACTTGGCTTCGTCAGAACAAAAAATCTGATGCGCTCTGTTAAGCATTTTAACTGCGAATTAGTATCAGGCAATGATTTACCGTAAACAAAAAAGCCCCGCGCTTTTCGGCGCGGGACTTATTTCATCAATCAATAGCGGGAAGCACGGCGGGAAGCATAGCACTCGCTGCAATAGATGGGTCGGTCGTTCTTCGGGATGAAAGGCACGCGGGTCGGAGCGCCACACTGCGCGCAGGTGGTCTCGTACATTTCGCGCTGCTGAGCCTCACCGTTAGCCGGGCGGCTGTTCTTGCGGGCGATGCGGCAGGCCTTGCAGCGGGTCGGCTCGTTCTGGAAGCCCTTCTCCGCGTAGAACTCCTGCTCACCAGCGGTGAACACAAATTCCTGGCCACAGTCTTTGCAGGTCAAAGTCTTGTCCTGATACATGGGATATTCCCCTCCGAAAAAAATAAAAAAATAGAAATCGGCATGAAACTTCCGGCTGACCTGGTCTTTGACCCCACACTCGCCGTCAGGAGCGTTCGCTCATACACCTTGGTGCCCCACTACTGACCCTCTCAGAATATAACCTGGACGGACTTACTTCTAAGCCGCACCATGCTCCCCGGCGCTTTGGCCGGATTACGTGGATCGTTTTGCCTGCGACTGGCATCGACTTTCAACCACAGACCCGAATGAATCATCCTACGCCATTATAAGCGCAAACTAAAAAAATTGCAAGCGCTTTTACAAAGTTTCTTATTTTCCGCGTAGAATCTGCACAAAAGAGGGCAGCTCCCGCGCGGGCGCAAACAATGCGCCGCCCTTGTCGTTAGTCGTTTTTGCCGCCGTAACCAGCCCGACCCGCGCCGCGCCCGCGGCGAGAAGCGCTCTTGCGGCTTCCGACGCGGTGGAGCCGGTGGTCAATACGTCGTCCACCACCAAAGCGCGCAGACCGCGGACGGCGGAATCCGCCTCCATGCAGCCTTCGAGGTTGCGGCGGCGGTTTTCGGCGCTCAGCTTCGTCTGCGCCGCGTGCTCATCCCGGCGGGAGAGCGCGGGAAGGACGGGCATGCCCCAGATTTCGCCGAGACGCTCGGCCAGAAGCTGCGCCTGATTGAAGCCCCTCTGCCGCAGGCGGCGGCGCGTGGTCGGCACGGGCACCAGCGCGTCGTAAACCCCAAGCGGGAGCGACGACATGGCGCGGGCCAGCGGAAGCGCGGCGGCGCGCACGCTGTTGAATTTGAGCATCAAAATCAACTGACGCGGCTGGTCGGCGTAGGGAAACGCGGCAAGCGCCTCGTCAATGCCTGCGGGCGGCGGCAGCGCCTCGATTTCACTGGCGAGGCGGGAAAGCGCCTGCGCGCAGCCGGGGCACAGGCCGCTCTGATCGTCGCCGCCCAGCGCCGCATCGCAGCACAGGCAGGCGACGCGCTCGGGAAACAGCCAATCATCCAGCGCGCGAAGCAGGCGCGAATCAAGCCGGGACATGGCGGCAGCTCCTTCCTTTACGGGCTTTTCGGGCGCGTCACAGGCTCATCACCTGCTGAAGCCGCCAGCAGAGGGCGCTGTAGCGGCGGCGCGTGTTGACGTTGGCGATCATCTGGTCGATGGCGGATTCGCGCCCGACGATCATCACCATGCGGCGCGCGCGGGTGACGGCGGTATAAAACAGGTTGCGCGTCAGCAGCATCGGCGGGCCGCCCACGGCAGGCATCACCACGACGGGGAATTCGCTGCCCTGGCTCTTGTGCACGGAGATGCAGTAGGCCAATTCCAGATCGTCCACGTCCGCGCCCTCGTATTCGGCCACGCGCTCGTCGTCAAACTGCACGCTCATCACGTGCTCCTGCGGGTCGATGGAGACGATGAAGCCAATGTCGCCGTTGAAAACGCCCTGCCCTTCCTCCGCGCCGAACACGCCTTCCTTCTGCCACTTGAGCTGATAGTTGTTGCGCGTCTGCATCACCTTGTCGCCCTCGCGGAAGGTGGTATCGCCGCGCACGCGCTCGTGTTTGCCGGGAGCGGCGGGGTTGAATTCCGCCTGCAAAAGCTGGTTGAGCATCCATACGCCGCATTCGCCCTTCTTGGTCGGGCTGAGCACCTGCATCTGCCGGACGGGATCGAGGTGCAGGAAGCTCGGCAGGCGGGAGGCGCAGAGCGCGACGATGCGCTTCGCCGCGTCGGACGGGGAGACGGCGCGCTCAAAGAAAAAGTCGCTGCCCTTCGCGTTGAGCCGGGGCGCTTCGCCGCGGTTGATGCGGTGGGCGTTGCAGACGATCATGCTCTTTTCATCCTGCCGGAAAATCTCGGTCAGGCGGACGGAGGGGATCGCGCCGCTGTCCAGAATGTCGCGCAGCACGTTGCCCGCGCCGACGCTGGGCAGCTGATCCGCGTCGCCGACCATGATGAGCCGCGTGCCGGGAACGAGCGCGCGCAGCAGCGAACGCA
>ERZ827108.932-NODE-932-length-43920-cov-6.876462_pt1 | contig 43920 bp, 41 predicted proteins | sample MGYA00519921_ERZ827108 | MGnify/ENA primary metagenome ERZ827108 (study PRJEB31778, sample SAMEA3449258) | human gut metagenome | biome: human gut; feature: human-associated habitat; material: faeces | place: United Kingdom | collected 2010/2012 ...
GTGACATATGAATGGCATTTTCATAAATCTGCTGTGTCATACAGCCATTACAGTCTGCTCCAAATGCAGCAAGTTCCGTTCCCTCCCCACAAGGCCGCAAAATCATTTTGTGCTCTGTGGCAATACGTGTCATACGTTGCCCAAGATATTTTCTCTGCTCTTTGGATACCATTTTCACCTCTGGAAAATTTCTTTTTACTTTCTGGTATAAATCAAGAAAACTTATCACGCAATTTTTTGTATACCCTTGTAAAGCCGCAGATATGCCCTCAAACTGTTCCAAATGATACTTGACAGTATATTTGTCATCGATAAAAATCGGATCGTATCTCCAGCCAATATGCTCTTCTCCTACAATTTCTGATATCTGCAGAAATGCTTCAATGATTTTTTTTTTACTTACAATTGTTTTAAATAATCCTGGTTCGATGTCTGCTTCATATGGAGTGATTGTGATATACCAGTATGTCCTGTAAGATGTCAGCAAATCCATATACTTCAACATAGGGACTGGATTTTTTGAACAGAATACAATCAAATCAACGACTTCAGGATCAAGGCTATATTCTGTGACCTGTAAAGGATCATAGGGATTTCTCACTCGAACATACCCTTCACGGATTCTATTTGTAAACCATTCGGAATAAAATGCAGGTATATCGGTTCTCATGCTTGCATGTATAATCATCCTGCGCTCTCCTCTCGCGGAAGATAAATATTACAATATTATTACAAAAAATCTTTTATGAAGCAGACATTATTTCCGTCTGAAGCATAAAAGATTTTTTTAATGGTTGTATTAAATTTAACTTCCTGTTACTTAAAAAATAGATAATTGCAAATTCGCTTCCCAGTGCCATGCAAATTTAAAAAAAAATGTTTAGGTTGTTTTCCGACGATAATTTTGACCACAGTCTTGTTTCTACTCAGGCATATTTCTTACCACTGAGTACCACTTATCGTTAAACGCTCATAAGTTCAAAATTCTTATAAAGCCTGTATTTATGCGGTTTTTCAACAATACCGAAATTTCACTAATGCATCATAGGGCTCATACCTTTACTACTCATAAAACTCCTTATTTCACACGGCTTTACGCCGCCTTTATCTTAAAGTTGACCATGTTTTGACACAGTAGAATGTTTTATGACTGTGTCAAAAACATGGTCAGACAGTGGTTAGTTACATTTTTGAAATTTATTAAGTTTAACATAAATAATTAATGAGTTCAAGGTATCGTAATGAGAAAAATTTAGGATTTAATTCTGTAATAAAAATGGCGAGATGCTTATCGTAACACCCCGCCAGGCATTCACTTACACAAAATTTGTATAATCATTTCCCGTTTACCCATCTCAATTCCAGTCTCTTTATTTTTCTGGCTCAAATTACACATAATACTCACATCCTCTCTGAAATCCTTTTCCATTGGAATTGCATATTCAGTTCCAATAATATCCAGTTTTTCGTTTACTGTTAAATCCTGAGACAACCCATCCCTCATCCTGACATAAAATATAATGTCAAATCGTATCATTCCCTCATGAAGTTCCGGATTTTCAGAATTAAGACCAACCACACGAAATTCCTCATTTTTAACAGCAGCATTAGTAAGACCTGTTTCTATTGGAACCGTGTTAATAAATGGTTCACCTTCAATGTTAGAAACCACATCTTTCGGACTGTATTTGTAGCAACATATGGTATTAGCTCCCAGATCATTCATGAAAAATCCTACTGGGCTTTCAGCATCGGAAAAATATGCTATATGCTAAATCCGATGCTGAAAACCTAACATAATCGACAGTTCTGGCATTGGGAATTGGTCTTGCGGATAAATCGATGCTGGTGCCTTAACATAATTGGCATATCAGGCATCGGGAACTAAATTGTTTATCTGTCCCGATGCCTCGCGATCCTTTTTTACTCTAGTATCCCCCCAAGTACCTCCAAGAGCTCATCCACCACGATCGGTTTTGCCAGGTGTCCGTTCATGCCTGCTTCCAGGGAGGTCTGGCGGTCTTCGTCGAAGGCGTTGGCGGAAACGGCGATGATCGGGATCTTTGCGATGGCTTTGTTTTCCAAAGAGCGAATCTTTCTGGTGGCGGTGTAGCCGTCCATAACTGGCATCTGGATGTCCATGAGGATAACATCATAAAAGCCTTCCGGGTAATAGGTGACTTTTTCTACGGCAATGGCACCGTTTTCAGCAGTATCTACTTTGAAGCCAGCCTCTTCCAGAATGGCAGTGGCGATTTCACGGTTCATGCTGTTGTCCTCCACAAGAAGGACTCTTTTGCCGGCAAAAAGTTCCGGCGAACAGGAAATTGTCTTCTGTTCTTCTGATTTCTCTGGTGCTTCCGCGATCCTCTGACACAGCCGGACGATGATCTCAGTTCCCTTGTTTTCCTCTGATTTGATATCGATCGTTCCACCCATGGCATCTACAAATCCTTTGATGATCGTCATTCCAAGCCCGGTTCCCTGAATGCCGCTGATCGTGGAGTTTGCCTGACGCTCAAATGGCTCAAAGATCTTCTGGAGAAATTCCTCACTCATGCCGCAGCCATTGTCTTTGACATGGATCTCATAATTTCCAAAATTTTCCTTTTCACAGGGTTTCTGTATGATCCGCAGGGAAATGCTGCCACCAGTTTGGGTGTACTTCACCGCATTTCCAAGAAGATTGACCAGGATTTCCTTTACACGCAGCTTATCACAGTAAATATACATATCCTGGACCTGCCAGATATCAATGGAAAATTCCTGCTTCTTCGCCAGAGCCTGATCCCGGATGATGATATCTGTTTCCTTTACGATATCCGCGATGCTCCAGACACTTTCATCCAGCTTTGTCTGCCCGCTCTCAATCCTGCTGATCTCCAGTACTTCATTTACGATCCCCAAAAGATGATTTCCCGATATCTTTATCTTTGAGAGATAATCCTGTGTCTTTTCTGTATCACCGCCCGCCTGGATCGCCAGATTTGTAAAGCCCAGCACTGCATTCATCGGTGTCCGGATATCATGGGACATATTCTGCAGAAATACTTTTTTGGCTACGGATGCCTGCTTTGCTGCGCACAGAGCTTTCTCCAGAAGTTCCTTCTGTTTCAGCTCATGCTGGGCTGCCTTTTTCTGCTCCTGTTCCCTGTGGATAAAATAGGTAACGATCAGTATGAGCAGGACTGTCAGCAATCCGATAAAAAGCCAGACATGATCCTGGATAACATCCGTCAGTGTATAAGTCACAACCGTATCAAGATAACGATACGTGTGATTAAGCCCATAACTTTCTCCCAGAATACTGAGTCCATGGTTCAGGATCTGAAGCAGTGCCTTATTTCCGGCAGCGACTCCGAAACAGAGTTTTTCACTGTCTGACAGCGTAATGATGTTTAACTTTTTTTCTCCGTTCAGGAGCTGGCTGACACGAAGCGCACTCAAAAGTGTGCTGTCTGCCTCTCCCGAATTAACTGCATCAATACACGCCTCGATCCCATCATACATCACGATCTCAGCATCCGGATAATTCGCCAGTGTATACCAGTACTGACGGAGATTATTCTGATTTACCGCAATTCTGGAAGTAACCTCATTATCATACGGCTCGCGGTAAACGAGTGCTATCGGAAACGCAACGACAGCAGAACTCTGCACAAATTCTTCCTGCTCTGCATACCACTTTCCATCACTGACAGGCATTACAAAATCCACTTCTCCGTTTTTCAGGCAGTCCAGCATTTCCTGCTGGTCATCAAAGCATCTGTAAATGATCTCCGGATCATAATCACCAGAAAGTGCATCAAACAGATCCGGTACGATGTCCGACACAAGGCCGGTCGCAGATCCGTCCTCTGCCTTATCGCAGTATGGCAGATAGTCTGCCAGGTAGCCCACCGTTATCTGAGCATGTTCCTTCATCCACTGCTGTTCCTGCTGCGAAAGAAAAACACTGACCGTTGTTTCTGTATAATATTTGTTTCGCAGCTCATCAACTTCCACCGCATCCTGCTCATTCATAATGGACATTGCCATATTCAGTTCACTGAGCAGATCCTCCCTTTCCTTTGCGGTGCACAGATAAAAAAGCTGCTTGCCGATCTTTTCGACAGGAGTGATACCAGAGTAAGAAGAAACCACATTATCGGCACTTACAAACCCATCGATCTGCTGTTCATTAAATACCCTGGCACATTCCGTAAGATCCGAATAATATTCAATCTCAATATCGGCACGGTGTCTGGCTTTCCATTGTTCCAGTGCTGCAGTCATACGCTGATCACCTTTGAGCGTACCGATCTTCTTGCCACTGTATGAGGCAATGTCGCCGCACTGCATGGAGCTATCATCCGTATCCTTATAAATATAAAAAGTCTCATTCAGCATTTCACTGTCCGGATAGCCGATCTGATCCACTCTGTCCTCAGAATAAGCCACACCTGCCATCAGATCGATCTCGCCGTCCTTCAGCTTCTCGAACAGTTCATCCCATTCGCCATAAACATACTCATATTTCCAGCCTGTATAAGATGCAAGTTTCTGAAGATATTCGTAACTGTATCCGCTTTTTGGAGCCCTGTCATCCATACCTTCCTGAAAATTATTCGAAAAATAATAGCCTACTTTTACGGTTTCCGCACTTTGCGCAGAAACATCTACACTAAAAAAAGCCAGAACTCCCACACACAAACACCACAGTATTGTGATAAGAAAATAATGGCTTAGTTTTTTGATCTGCAAATTTCCCGTCAGCACTGTAAATCCCCCCAGATCATCAAAAATGATTAGCTTTATTATACGCTTTCAGGCAATATGCTGTCAATTTTTTTAATAAAATAACTTTATATATGCAAATTCATCAAAAAAACTGGAATAATTTTTATTACAATTTTTGTCCAATCCATGGTATACTTACTGTAAAAACAGGTACAAAGAAGGAATAACTATGAAATACAAAGACGAGATAAAAATTGGAATCATGACTGCATGTTTCTGCTGTGCGATGGTTATGGTCTATGCTGTTGTCCCCAAGGATGCCAGTGTTCTCCGGGCACGTGCCACCAGCACCTTTAAGGAAGCACCCGAGACAGCCGCCGAGGCAGAAGCCGAGAAGCAGTCCGAAGCGGAGGATGCCGGATTTACGATCTATTCCGAGGACAGCAATTATGACTACGATACCTCTGATGATTCCGGAAGTTCTGACACATCCTCCTCTGATGCAGATACCACCCAGAATGATGATGGAAGTTCTGATGTTTCTCATGATGATAACACTTCTTCGGATGATTACATCAACGAAGACGATAACTCCGGTGATTACAATACTTCCGATCAGATCACTTATCCGACCGATGACGGATCCGACTCTTCTTATGATGACAGCAGTTCCGATGATGTCCAGACCGATTATGACACCGGTGGTTCCGATTCTTCGGATGATTCCTCCGACTCGTTTGAGGAGAATCTTGTCCAGGAAGAAACTTATTATTAAGAGCCCAATATTTTACGAAGAAAAGGCGACCGACATGAGCTGTTTCATGTCAGCCGCCTTTTTCTTTACGGAAGAACGATTCAGACAGAAAATTTTTACAAAACTTTTCTTCCATTTACTGTCAGCTTAAAAGTTGTCCCAAGAATTTCAGCAGACTTCCTGCAGAACATCATTCTTCCAAGAAAGATTTCAAAATAATCGTACATAGAACAAATATTTTTATCAATCTGAAGGTTTAGTGCGATCACAGATTTTTCTTCATCTATCTTAAGTTTCGAATCTGTAACTGCATAATTTACGCGGTCATGGATATCAAATGCTGATTTTTCTTTCTGACGCACCCGGCTTCTTCTGACATCTGTTTTATCAGCTATAACAAGGGCCGCTGATATAACATCTCCTGGATTTCCTGTCGATTCATCATGTTTTGTCTGTATTCTTCCAGCTTTCGAACGACTGCTCTGGCATTGGCACCTTTTTCTCCGTCTGATTTCTTTAAACCATCCAGTTCTTCCAGCACCACCAGAGGAAGTACCAGATTATTATCTTCAAAACATTCTAATGCATAAGGTGCCTGAATCAGTACATTGGTGTCTATTACGTAGGTTTTTATCATATATTCTCGCTCCTCTTTCGATTATTATTCTTACTTCGAAAGTCATCATAACACTTCTATTGTCCGTAAACTATCAATCTTCGCTTAAATTATTGTAAAATTATCACGATTCACGCCCTTGGAAAACCTGAACAGACAAAAAAAAGACTTCTACTGTATGTTGTCTGTTCAGTAAAAGTCTCTTCTTTAAAGAATCAGCTCTTCATTTGAAAATAATTCTGCAACCGCGCTCTCATATACGATGCATTTTTCACTTTTTTTGATTTTTTTGAGATATTTTTTATTGTTTGCAAACTGCGGTCCCATATAAAACCAGAGTTCTTTCATCTTAAAAAGAACGTTGCGGTCGCCGGAAACTTCTGCGCGATATGTATGATACACCAGATCATGGAACTTCCGAAGTTCCGCTTTGGTAAGAGCCTGTCCACCCCTTATCTCTCTTGCAAGGGCAGGATTCGTAAGCGTACCTCTGCCGCTCATGACTGCATCAAGTTCCGGAAATCTCTCACAGATTCTCTGATGATCCTCCACGCAGAAAATATCACCATTATAGCAGACCGGATTTGTACTCATCGCAAAAGCTTCTGCAAACATTTCCAGATTTGGAGTATTTTTGTAAAAATCCTTCTGCACACGCGGATGGATAATGAGTTCTTTCATCGGGAATTTATTATACAGTTTCATCAATTCAGGAAATCCCGATGCATCTTCCATTCCCAGCCGTGTTTTGACGGAGATCTGAATATTGCACTTCGCAAAGATCTCATCCAGAAAACGTTCCAGTTCCTCAGGTCGGTCAAGAAATCCGGCGCCGCAGCCCTTGGTCACGACAGTTTTGGACGGACAGCCAAGATTTAAGTTGACTTCCTGGTAGCCGTATTCACTGAGAAGTTCCACTGTTCGGATAAAATCCTCTGCCTTCTTCGTAAGGATCTGAGGAACTGCATACATTCCCTCATTATTCTCCGGCAGCAGGTCTTTCTTTTCCCTTCCGCTTAAGTTGAGATTCTGCTTGGCACGGATAAACGGGATAAAATATTTGTCAAATCCATCAAAGCATTCAAAAAGAGCCTTACGATATACGTAATTCGTGATTCCCTCTAACGGGGCAAGATAAATCTTCATTCGTTTTCTTCCAGTGTTCCCAGATAGTAGAAGCCTCTGCATTCATCCAGATGGACTCTGACATATTTGCCAAGGAGGGATTCATTTCCCGGGAAATGTACCAGCAGATTATATTCCGTTCTTCCGGTAAAAATTCCCTTCTCTTTGCTTTCTTCCTCTACGAGAACTTCCTGCACGCTTCCCTCAAATCTGGAGGAACGTCTGCGGCCTTCCTGCTGTACCAGGGCAAGAAGACGGTTGAATCTTTCTTTTGCCACATCCTGCGGAACCTGATTTTCCATAGCAGCAGCCGGTGTATCACTTCGTTTGGAATACAGGAAAGTAAATGCTGTATCATAGCCACATTTGGCAACAACATCCAGTGTCTCCTGGAAATCCTCCTCTGTCTCACCAGGGAAACCAACAATAATATCTGTTGTCAGGGAAATATCCGGGATTGCTGTGCGGATACGGTCTACCAGATCCAGATACTTCTCTTTGTCATAGCGGCGGTTCATCACCTTCAGAATACGGCTGCTGCCGGACTGAAGCGGAAGATGGAGATGATGACAGATCTTTTTGCTCTTTGCCATCGTCGCGATCAGTTCATCGGAAAGATCCTTCGGATGGGAAGTCATGAAACGGATTCTTTTGAGTCCCTCGATATCTTCCAGCATTTCCAGAAGCTGTGCAAAAGTAACCGGATTCTCCAGTGTCTTGCCATAAGAGTTTACATTCTGTCCAAGAAGCATGACTTCGGAAACGCCGTCCGCTGTCAGACGTTTTACTTCCTTGACGATTGCCTCCGGTTCACGGCTGCGCTCACGGCCGCGAACATACGGCACGATACAGTAGCTACAGAAGTTATTGCAGCCAAACATGATGTTGACACCGGATTTGAAAGTATAGTTTCTCTCTGTCGGCAGATCCTCCACGATCTGATCTGTTCCTTCCCAGATATCAACAATCTGCTGTTCAGACTGCTGAATATCATAAAACAGCTCAGCAAATTTAAAAATATTGTGGGTTCCAAAAACAAGGTTTACGAATGGGTATGTCTTCTTGATCTTCTCAACAACATGCGGCTCCTGCATCATACAGCCGAACAGGATGATCTTCATATCCGGATTCTTGTCCTTGAGGCTGTGAAGATGTCCAAGTCTTCCATAAACCTTGAGGTTTGCATTTTCACGGACAGTACAGGTATTGTAGATCACGACATCTGCTTCCTCGTTATCCTGTCTGTGATAGCCGATCTCATCCATGCTTCCTGCCACAACTTCGGATTGTTTCTCATTCATCTGACATCCAAATGTTGTCAGGCAGTAAGTCAGAGGGCGGCCAAGTGTATTTGATTTCTGTGCAGTAAGTGTCTTTGCCAGTTCAATAAAAGAATTCTGACGTGCAGTTTCTTCCGCAGTCATGGTATTTGTTTTCTGTGATTCTTTTGTCATTTCCAATAACTCCTTATCCATAGATTCGTAATATCTCGATGATCAGTCAAATCTGATAAAATATTCTTTCATGGTCAAAATGCTAACAATTATATATTGTACAAAAAATTTCTGATATGTGCAAGCGGAATATCTACAGTGAAAACAAATACTCAAGCGGAAGGGTATGGATCTTTCGATATTCGCTTTGCAGCTGCTCTTCTCTGGTCTTTCCTTCTGCTTCCAGGGTTTCGATCCGAAATGACGGCTTATGGCAGATTTCTGCATAAAACTGTTCCGGCGAACCGGTTCCCGGACGGCCTGCAACAGAAAAATCCCCCTGGCCATTTCCGGAATTCTCCATGTAGTAACTGCTGCATTTCTGGAGATGTCTCGCCAGACGATAACTTTTCTGGTTTGCTGCAAAAGATTTTGACTGTTTAAAATACAAAATACGATTTCGAAAATGGTCAAATGATAAAAGTCCACAGCTTGGATATTCCTGAAAGATCCGGATCAATGCTTTCGTCTCATTTTCACTTGCAGGCTGCTGCATAACCTGTTTACGCTGATAATATTGTGTAGGAAAGTTCTTTCTGAGATCAACGCCTCTGCTGTTCCCGGTATACTCCTGACTCGGTATTTCCTGCATGCGAAGCATCTGCCGATAGATCGGATTACGAATCGCCTGGAAATCTCCTGTATAGATTTCATAACCATCGGGATTGAGCAGCGGTATGAAGCACAGACGCCAGTTTTGTAGAACTTCTCCGACTTCATAGATTTCTTCCATCTTCCATCCACTTTCCCAGGCTTTGACATATTCCTGCATCATCCGGATCAGAAACATCGGTGTCTGCCTGTCCAGTCCGGTAAGCCCGGAAAGACAGAAAATACAGTTTGTCCCTTTTCCCAGTTCTACCATCGGAATCATTCTCTCATCATGACTTTTCCCAATGACGCGAAACTGTGCGATCTGGCTGTATCTCTGGGAAATCTCCCACATTTCATAATAAAGATCTTCATATCTACAGGATCGTGTATCTGGCATAATCTTTTCCCTCCATATTTCTTTTATTACAGATTTTTTATCCAAAATCATGTATCTGCCCTGTATTAATATATGAAAAGAGGCAGGTCAAAAGAACCTGCCTCTGTAAAATCTTTTGTTTTGAGATTTATTAAATGTCTTTTTTGCGTTTGCGGATCAGGATATATCCGGCTGCCAGCAGTGAGAGTACTGCCAGTGTTGCCATAGTTCCGATTGGAGATTCATCCATAGTAGAAACTGCGGACTTGGAGCTGGAACCATTTGCTTTCTCTGTTGCTGCTTCTGTTGCAGTCAGCTCTGCGTCAGTTGCGCTTCCACTTCCGCTTCCGCCGCCTGTTCCATCTCCATCTCCGGTTGGGGTTATGGTAAGGTCAGCATCTGTAAGTTCCTGTGAGCTGAACTGGGTTTTGACGGATTCAATTACATCTGTATCCTGCCATTCTGATCCGTTGTAAATCTGTTTCTTGAAGAATACATAGATGTTGTAAGTCTTAGCATCTTTGATACCTTTCGGAGAACCAATTCGGAAAGTAGTATTCTTGTCTTCTGTCTGCTTAGGGTCTTCCTTCATACTCCAGTACATCGGAACCCATCTCTCATCGCCGGAAACATACGGCGGCTCATCATTCTGACCGGCTCCGGTTACTGAAAACTCATAAAATGTACCCGGAGTAAATTTCAGCGGATTCTCCAGACCGGTGATCTTGCTCTTGGAAGCAAGTTCAGAGACAGAATAGGTACGTGCTTTACGAGTATTATTGTTTGATGCAGGCGGACGTTTCGTCTTAAAGCTAGGAGTATTTAATTTAAAAATACTCATCTTAGCTTTACCAGTTGTAGGCTTTGCACAAACAACCAGCCAACTGTCTGCCTCCGGAACATTCTCTGCTTTGACAGTGAATGCTGTATTTGCTTTTACTGCATTTGTAGCCCGGCTTGAATCATACATGTTCTGGATTGTCTCTACACTGGTATCTGCATCTACAAAGAAATAATACCATTTGCAATCCTGAGTTGTAGAAAAATCCAAAGAAACGGTAGTATGATTTGTCCATTTCAAAGTACCTCTTTTATAAGTCAGGAAAGACTCTTCCTTAGGCGGACGTTTTTTATTGAAGCTGTCCTCGTCAAGTTTGAAATATTTCATTTCAGTTGTTCCATCAGTAGATGTCGCAAAAACAACCAGCCATTTGTTATTCTTTTCCGGAACATTTGTTGCTGTAACTGTAAATCCTTTATTTGCCTTAACTGATGTTGTAGTATGTTTTGCATCATACATCTTTTTGATTTTGGCTTCGCTTGTTCCTGAATCTACATAAGTATAATACCACTTACAATCCTTGGTATTAGACAGTTCAACAGAAACTGCTGTATGACTCGTCCATTTCAGTGTACCACTTTTATAGCTAAGGAAATCCTTTGTCGGTTCCGGATCTGGATCCGGTGTATCTGCCTTCTTTTTCAATGTGACTGTTTTTGTTGTTGTATCAGCTGCATTCAGAGTATACTCATCTGTATCATAGCCAAACTGTGTCACAGCACTCTCAAAAACACTTGATTCTACCTCCTCTGTCGCACCAAGCACCTGCCTGCCATCTGCTGCATTAGCATGAGTAAAGGAAATCTCTGAACCTGTAAGCTCATCTGTAATCATAAATTTTGCTTCCTTATCCAGATATACGTTTGCCTGTACATCCGCGATCTTATTATCTTTTACTATAACAGTGCCCTCTACAAGAATATCGGAGTCACTGTATACAGCACCATTTGCGCCGGTATTTCCGGTGATCGTACCACCTGCAAGAGCAATCTGTCCGCTTGTGCAGTCAATTGCTGCGCCCTTTGCACTGCTGTTATTTCCGGTAAGAATTACATTTGAAAAAAGTCCAAAACTTCCATCGGCCACTTTAACAATGGAACCCTCTGCTGTAATGTTTGTATCCGTAAATGCACCACTGACTGTCAGTTTGCCATTATCTTTGACTTCAAACTGCAGGGAAGCATTTTCTCCAGATACCTGGAACATATCTCCTTTAAAAGAACCATCTGCCCTTCCGATAGAAACATCTCCCGCTGCACGGATGCAGACTTTCTTATTCTCTATTGTAACTGTAGATGATAATGCAAGCTGATCGGAAACCTCGATTACCGTAGCTTCTGAATCTGCTGTTGCAGCTTCTACTTTATCAATTGCTGCCTGAAGTGATGGCTGATAGTCTGGTACATCATTACCAGCGGCATCCTTATTAATAATAGCAATTCCAGTAGCTGTATTCTCTTCTGCTACCGTCTCAGTTTCTGTAGTTTCTTCCGCCGGCTGTTCTGCTGGTGCTTCTGTCGGCTCCTCTGCCGGTTCTTCGGCTGGTGCCTCGGTCGGCTGTTCCGGCTCTGTCGGTGCCTCGGTCGGTTCTGCCGGTGCTTCTGTCGGCTGTTCTTCGGCTGCAGAATTATCTGTATCTTCGGAAGATCCGAAATCTCCCGTTTCCTCACCTGCTGTTTCAGATGCAGCATCTGCTGCCATTGCAGTAACCGGCACACCACCGGTAGCAAGTGCACCTGCCAGGATCATTGCATATAATTGTTTACGTCTCAACTTAAATCCTCCCATGTGTCTTCATTTCACAGTCGAAATTCCCATAAAATCACTTTCCGGCTGCACGAAATATGTAACATCGTTAATTTGCTGTTCTTCAAACAAAGTTTGCATCAATAAACTGTCTTTCATTATACACACGCATATCCAAAATGTCAAATCAACGATGCATATTTCTGATCATTATCGTTCGACCTTTTTTTACTTTTATGGTCGAATCTGACCATTTCCATAGATAATATATTTGGTTGTTGTCAAAGCAAGGAGTCCCATCGGTCCTCTTGCGTGAAGCTTCTGAGTACTGATTCCGATCTCTGCACCATATCCAAACTCAAATCCATCCGTGAATCTGGTGGAAGCATTTACATATACAGCAGCTGCATCCACTTCATCCAGGAATTTCTGTGCATTGCTGTAATTCTCTGTGATGATCGCCTCTGAATGACCGGTATTGTACTTATTGATATGTGCGATCGCCTCATCTACATTATGTACTACCTTGATAGAAAGAATGTAATCCAGATATTCCGTTCCCCAGTCTTCTTCTGTAGCTGCGACTGCGCCCGGCATCAGTGTCTGTGCTTCTTTGTCTGCACGCATCTCCACATGTTTCTCCTGAAGACGCTTTGCAAGGACCGGAAGAAGTTTTTCTTTGACATTTTCATGGACAAGCAGAGACTCGCATGCATTGCAGACACCGACCCTCTGTGTCTTGGCATTGAGGATGATATTGACTGCCATATCAAGATCTGCGCTCTCATCCACATAAATGTGGCAGTTTCCGGTACCAGTCTCGATCACAGGGATCGTGCTCTGGTTCACAACGGCTTTAATAAGGCCCTTTCCGCCTCTTGGAATCAGGACATCCACATATTCGTTCATCTTCATGAACTCAGCCGCAGTCTCTCTGGAAGTATCTGCGATCAGCTGAATGGCACTTTCTGTTACGCCGTGGGCTCCTAAAGTCTCTCTGATGCAGTTTACGATCGCCTCGTTTGAATGAAGTGCATCACTGCCACCCTTGAGGATCACAACGTTGCCAGTCTTGAAACAAAGTCCAAATGCATCAGCGGTAACGTTCGGGCGTGCCTCATAGATGATCCCGACAACACCAAGCGGAACTCTTTTCTGACCGATCAGAAGTCCGTTCGGACGTTTTTTCATTCCAGTCACTTCACCGATCGGATCTTCGAGAGACACAAGCTGACGAAGTCCCTCTGCCATTCCTTCGATTCTCTCTCTGGTAAGGAGCAGACGGTCCACCAGACCTTCCGGCATGTGGTTTGCCTTTCCGTGTTCTACATCGATCGCATTGGCACTGAGTAACTGTTCTGTACATTCTACAAAATGATCTGCCACAGCCTCAAGAACCTCGTTTTTCTTGTTTGTTGTTATATTTCGAAGCTCTGTCTCGGCATCCTTGGCATTTTTTCCAAGCTGCAATAACATTTCATTCACTGTCAAAACCTCCTTCTGGAAACAGGTCTGTTATTTTGTGAGTTGGTAGATTTTATTTTCTGTAACGATAATCTCCGGCGAGATATCTGTCGGTTCTGTCGGAACAGAAGGTAAGATCTGGAAATCAAAAGCAACTGCCACTCTCTTGATCTGCGGGTGTTTCTCAAGGAAGCGGTCATAAAAGCCGCCGCCGTAACCAACCCTGTGATTCTGCGGGTCAAAAGCCACTCCCGGCATGACCATCATGGCATCTTCCCACTGAACGATCTCGCCACGCGCCGGCTCAGGGATCCCGAAATATCCCTTTTCAAGCTGTGAGAAATCCGTCAGTTTATAGAATACCATATCCTGTCCGACAACTTTCGGAACTGCGACTTCCTTGCCCTGCTTCCATGCTTCTTCGATAATGAAACCTGTCATGACTTCGTGGTTATAATCTGCATAGGCAAGAATCTTCTGTGCTGACTGAAATTCCGGAAGCTCTGCTACCTTCTGTGCGATCTGACGGCTCCATGCCTCTACCTGGCTGTCTGTACATTCTTTTCTTAATTTGAAGATCTGTTTTCTAATGAGTTTTTTTTCTTCCATATTTATCACCTAAATTTGTAACAGAACCATCGGCTTCTTTGATGCTGATATTATTTAACTGTGCTCTTAAGTTTCCGCGGACTGCTGCGAGATATTCCTTACGCAGTTCTGCCTGCTCTGCTTTTTCTTCTTCTGTAAGACCTACGCTCTTGGCTTTGTGTGCCAGTGCGTTGATACGGTCGATCTTTACGTTATCCATTCCCATGGTAAGTATCTCCTTTATTTAAAGTAATTTCTCAATATAATCGATCAGGAAAAATTCTTCTTTCTTATCACCGACAAACAAGGTTCCGTAATTACGTCCTTCCATGATCTTGTGAATGATATGGAAATCTGCTCCGTTTGCAATGATCATGTCTGCGCCCGCAGATGTAGCAATCTCGGCAGCAGTAAGTTTCGTTGCCATTCCGCCGGTTCCGACTTTGCTCTTTGGACCCTTGCCCATGCTTAAGAGTTTCTCATCCAGTTTCTCAACCGTATGGATGAACTCTGCATCCGGATTGGCATTCGGATCATCTGTAAACAGTCCGTCGATATCGGAAAGCAGGATTAGAAGATCGGCTCCGATCAGTCCGGCGATGACGGCTGACAGGGTATCGTTATCACCAAAAGATTCCAGTTTCTCAAGCTCATAGCTGGAAATGGAGTCATTTTCGTTTACGACCGGAATTGCCCCGACATTCAGAAGTTCCTCAAATGTATTTCTGGCATTGTGACGGTTCAGATTGTTGACCATAGTATTCTTGGTCATCAGGATCTGTGCCGCAACCTGATTGTACTCCGCAAAAAGTTTCTGATAGATCATCATAAGCTTTGCCTGTCCTACTGCGGAACATGCCTGCTTCTTCTTAAGTTCAGCCGGTTTCTCATGAAGTCCGAGAGCGGAAGCACCTACCGCAACAGCACCGGAAGTTACCAGTACCACATCCTTGCCCTGATTGTGAAGGTCGCTCAATTCACGTACCAGCACTTCCAGTTTACGCAGGTTCAGTTTATTGGTTTCTTTGTGGATCAGAGAGGAAGAACCTACCTTTACCACAATACGCTTTTTGTCTTTTAACATCTCACGGTAATTCATCGTTATGTCTCTCCAAGTATATTTTATTGCCGTTTCCCGGCAGAGCATTTATTGTTTATCTGGTGATTCCAAGATCATCGAGGGCTTTGGCCTGCTTTTTCTCCATGACAGCAGCTTCTTCCGGAGTCATATGGTCGTATCCGAGAAGATGAAGCATGCTGTGTGCAAACAGGAAGCTGAACTCGCGCTCAATGCTGTGACCGTATTCCTGTGCCTGGGAATAAACTCTGTCTACGGAGATCATCACATCTCCAAGAAGCAGTTCATCGGTATCCAGGTCAAAATATTCGTCCTTCTCATCGATCACAGAATAGTCTGCCGGTTTCTCAAACGGGATCATCGGGAAAGAAAGCACGTCTGTCGGTGCATCGATCAGACGAAATTCCGCATTTACCTTGCGGATCTCTTCGTTGTCTGTGATGACCAGGTTTACGCTGATCTCATACGGGCATTCCTCCAGTTCCAGGATATGGGATGCTACTTTCTCGGCGAGTTTCTCATAAGGGATCTCTAATTTGCGTTCGGTTTCATACTCGATCTGAATGGTCATTTCTTCTTCTCCTCACTGCGGCGTGTGGTGCGTCTTGCCGGCTTCTGTTTCTTCTCATAGTCATCGTAAGCCTGTACGATCTGCTGTACCAGTGGATGACGCACGACATCCTTGCTGGTAAGCTGGCAGAATCCGATATCATCAATCTTCTTAAGGACTTTGGCAGCGACATCAAGTCCGGATACCGCGTCTCTCGGAAGGTCCTTCTGGGAAGCGTCACCGGTCACAACTACCTTGGAGCCAAAGCCGATACGTGTCAGGAACATCTTCATCTGCGCCGGTGTCGTATTCTGTGCCTCATCCAGAATGATAAACGCATTATCAAGGGTACGTCCTCGCATGTAAGCAAGCGGGGCAACCTCGATCAGCCCGCGCTCCATATTCTTGGCAAAGCTGTCTGCTCCCATGATCTGATACAGAGCATCATAAAGCGGGCGGAGATACGGGTCTACCTTGCTCTGAAGGTCTCCCGGGAGAAAACCAAGTTTCTCTCCGGCCTCAATCGCCGGTCTGGTAAGGATGATACGGCTGACTTCCTCATTGCGGAATGCAGTCACCGCCATCGCCATTGCCAGATAAGTTTTACCGGTTCCTGCCGGTCCGATGCCGAATACGATCATTTTTTTGCGGATCTGCTCTACATATTCCTTCTGTCCAAGAGTCTTGGGCTTGATGGGGCGTCCCTGTATCGTGTTGCAGATAAAATCCTTATCTATCTCTGTAAGTACCTGATTTCGCTCTTCCATGGCAAGTGACAGTGCATAGGTCACATTCTGCCGGGTAATGGTATTTCCCTTGCCTGCAAGTGTTACCAGTTCTTCTATCAGCTTCTTCGCCTGAGTTGCGCTTCCGTCTGTACCCAGGATCTTTAAACTGCCGTCTCTGGATATCAGTGTTACATTCAGGGTGCGCTCGATCAGCTTGAGATGCTCGTCAAACTGGCCGAACACATTTCCCTCCAGATCTGCGGGGACCTGAGTGTGTAACTCAATAATGCTGTTAGTCATTCTCTGTTGTCCTTTCTTCGGGCTGCTCCTGTATTTCTACGGGGACCTCCCTTCCGGTTTTTTCTATGATTTCCAAAGACCCTTTGCTGATGCAGGTCTTATGGTCAACCTCTATTTTAACATTATTTGCAGATATTTGAAGCCCTTTTTCCATTAATTTTTTCTCATAAGCCTGTAAAATCTCCCATGATACGATCTTTGCCTCTTTTTCTGTGCGTTTTTTTGCGGTTTTACGATATTCTTTTCTGACGATTTTCCCATAAGATGCAGGAAGAAAAAAGTTCTCTGTTACCTGCCAGGGATGATATTCAACAGATTGTTGCCATCCGTTTTCTTTCTTTCCCCCGAAAGTAAAGATCCAGTTTCCCAGCCGGACACAGCCGCCCTTTTTTTCTGTTCCTGCAAAAACTTCTTCCTGATACTCCATCGGAACTTCGTGATAATACGCCAGTTTGTACTGAATATAGACATCCGCATCTGCTTTTACATATTGATATTGATAAACTTCCTGACTGTCATTCTTCAGTTCCAGCACACCAGAGACCAGAATATCCCCTTTTTTGCAGGTATCGCCCGGATGAAGCAGCGGGACTCCTGCACGGGTGACCATTTTTACGATCGTTCCGTCCTTCTCTGCTGCCAGGCTGCTGGCAGTCTGCTCCTTTGGCATATCATCACCTGTAAAAATCCCCTCCTGCACTTCAAGAGTCAGCCTGGTTCCCTCCAGTTTTGCAGAAACCCAGGTTATTTCCGGATATTTTTCGCGGACTGCCGCGGCAATCTCACTACAGTTTATCTTTTTTCTTGAAATCCCATGTGTAATACCCTGATCGGCCAGAAACTCCAGGATCTCGCCTGTACTGCATTGTCTGTTACCCTCGATCCGAATATTCCAGATATGTCCTGATAAAAATATAAGAAGTCCAATACACAGCAAAATTCCAAGAAAAAATGCCTTTCTTTTTTTACTTCGATAAAAAAAGAAGGGCAGTCCATGTTTTTCAACAATATGTATTCTGACACCTGTCTTCCGACAGAGCGGACCAAGAAGAAAAAAATCTTTCACAGCGAGAACCCCTGTCAGCTCTCCATCAGGATGACAGCAAAGATTTCGGATGCAGATTTTTCTTCCCCGGCAGAGATTTAAGAATCTCTCTGTCTGTTCTCCCCGGACCTGAATCTTTATGTAACCCTTCCAAAAGCAGATCAGCTTTTCCATAAACACCTCTATCGTTCCAGGATTATTTCTGACAGAATCCCCTCTATCTGCATCTCTTCCGGTGTATACCACAGGATTTTCAAACCTTTCCCATGGATCACCAGTTTGCCGGAAAATGTCAGGATGATCAGTTCCTGCGGCTCATAACGAAGGATACTTCTGTAATTTTCTATCTGTATCTGGCTCTTGCCGGTAACCGTAAAAACCGATTCTTTTAAAGCCAGATCCCGTGGGATCTCCAGTGCCTCCACCAGATTTTCCCTCCATTGATCTTTCTTTTTCATAGAAAAAATCTCCGGCTTTTCTTTTAAATATATGCCGGAGATTTTTATTTAGACTTTTTATGAAGTTTTATTTCGGTTCGCGGAACAGTACCATAGAAAACCACAGGATCGTGTTCCCGCCAAGATTATATTCCATCGCCTCACGCTCCACGATCTCACTGACTACAACACCGTGGCTTTCAAGACAGGGGTGCATCCTCTCCGGATGTCTGCATGGCTCGCCCTTAAGATAAGCGCATTCCTTACAGATATCACAGGATTCTGTCGAAAGGGTAAAGGTATCAAATCCCTCACCTTTAAGATATTCTGCCACAGCGGTCGTAAGTTCTTCATGTGCATCTCTGGTAGAAAGCATTTCCTCCATATTCATAATGTCAGAAACCTCTGCTACGCTGGAAAAAAAGACAGCACGGTCATAACTGTGGATTCTGTCCTCACATTCCTTAAGGGTTCCAACCGCTGGTGGACAGGCCCAGGTCGTTCCGTAACGTTCGCATTCCTGCTGACAGACGATCCGCACCCGTTCTGCCACTGACAAAGCCTTCGCGTCCAGAAGACGGTATTCATAGATCGGATAGTCCGATATAAATTCCTCAAATTTCGTTGTATTTAACTCAGCCGCCATTGGACAGCCTCCCTCTTCCTTAGTCCAGAATGATCAGTGCCATGAAAACAAGATCTTCATCGCCGCTGTTTGTAAGGCCATGTCCCTGGCCGTCCGGTGTAAAGGTCACATCTCCGGCACTTACCATGCGGAGTGTTCCATTGTCGCTGTAGATTCCCTTTCCGGAAAGGATATAATAGGTCTCACTCTCATTGTGATGCTCATGGTATCCAAGAGAACATCCCGGCTCCAGAGTCACCTCTGCATATAGTCTGCATTTGCCATTTAACTGTTTTTCGTCCAGAAGACGCTTGATCAGTGCATGTCCCTGGCCGCCTGCCATATTTTCTACACGTTCTGTTGTCATCTTTGTTTCCTCCTTTTCTTGTAAAAAATTATTTATGATAAGGCTCATGGTTCAGAATCCGGTATCCCCGGTAGATCTGCTCCAAAAGGATCATCTGCATCAACTGATGAGGGAAAGTCATCCTGGAAAAGCTCAGTTTAAAATCAGCACGGTCAAGGACTTTATCTCCAAGACCCAGAGAACCGCCGATCACAAACGCGATCGAACTCTTTCCCTCTACTCCAAGCTGTCCGATCTTCTGTGACAGCTGTACAGAATCCAGCATTTTGCCGTCGATCGCAAGCGCGATCACATAGTCATTGTCACGGATGTGCTTCATCAGACGCTCTGCCTCTGTCGCCTTGATCTGTTCGTTCAATGCATCAGAAGCCTTATCCGGTGTCTTCTCATCCGGAACCTGGCAGAATGTCAGTTTGCAGTAACGGCTTAAACGCTTTGCATACTCAGCAATGCCGTCATTCAGATATTTTTCTTTGATCTTACCAACTGTTAAAATACGGATTTCCATTATACGTTATGTTCCTCTATATAAGTTTCAAATTCTTCCATGGACATCAGGACCTTACGTGGCTTCGTGCCTTCCTCCGGACCGACCACGCCGGCATCAGAAAGCTGGTCCATGATCCTTGCTGCCCTGTTAAAGCCGATCTTGAACATTCTCTGCAACATACCGATCGAAGCTCTTTCTTTCTCAATGATGAATTTGCCTGCATCCACAAAGTAGATATCATTCTCATCATTTCCACCGGAAGAACCGCCTGAGAGGCTGATCGTATTTACCTGCTGCTCGATCTGCGGATTATATGTCACCTTCGGATTCTTATCCGCAAGGAATTCCACAATGCTGCTGACTTCCTCATCGGAGACAAAAGCCCCCTGCAGTCTGGCCGGTTTCTGATATCCCTGCGGATAAAACAGCATATCACCTTTTCCGAGCAGCTTCTCTGCACCGTTCATATCGAGGATCGTTCGTGAATCGACGCCAGAGGAAACAGAGAATGCAATCCTCGACGGCATATTCGCCTTGATCAGTCCTGTGATGACATTGACAGACGGTCTCTGCGTCGCAATGATCAGATGGATGCCTGCTGCACGTGCAAGCTGTGCCAGACGGCAGATCGCATCCTCTACCTCTCCCGGTGCGACCATCATAAGATCCGCAAGCTCGTCTACGATGATCACGATCTGCGGCATCGGTTTCTGCGGGGTTCCACCCTCCGGAACTGCCATGTTACTGATCTTGCGATTATATTCACCCAGATTTCGAACGCCGTACTCAGCAAAAGTATTATAACGACTCATCATCTCGGACACTGCCCAGTTGAGTGCTCCTGCAGCTTTCTTTGGGTCTGTGACGACCGGGATGAACAGATGCGGGATGCCATTATAGACACTTAACTCAACCACCTTCGGGTCGATCATGATAAGCTTGACTTCCTCCGGCGATGCTTTGTACAGAATACTGATGATCAGTGTATTGATACATACAGATTTACCGGAACCGGTCGCACCTGCGATCAGAAGGTGCGGCATCTTGGCAATATCTGTGACTACCGGTTTGCCCGCAATATCCTTACCTACAGCAAAGGACAGTTTGGATTTCGCCCCCTGAAATTCCTGGGACTGCAGGATTTCCCGGAGCATGACCGCATGATTTTCCTTATTAGGGACCTCAATCCCTACAGCAGCCTTGCCCGGGATCGGAGCCTCGATACGGATATCCGGAGTCGCAAGATTCAGTTTGATATCATCTGCGAGATTGACGATCTTGCTTACCTTGACTCCCATCTCCGGCTGTAATTCATAACGGGTTACGGTAGGACCGCAGCTCACATTTGTGATTGTGACATTCACGCCAAAGTTGTGCAGGGTTTCCTGTAGTTTCTTAGCCGTCTTGCGAAGATGTGCATCAGAGTCTCCCTGCGATTTGCCATCTCCACGTTTCAGAAGTTTCAGCGGTGGATAATGGTATTCCTTTGGAACTTCTGAAGGTGCGGAAGTAATTTCTTTCTGAATATTGGTAATACCGCTCTGGATTTCCTGCTCAGAAGATTTCGGATTCTTTTTCTGAGATGTCGTAGATTCTGCAGCCGGCTGTTCTGCTGTCTGCACCTCTGCCGTATGTTCCGGCCGAACCTCTCTCTTAAGCTGTTCCTGCCAGTCAGCTCCCTGATATGCGTCCTCTTCTTCATCTGGCGTTTCTTCTACCGGTTCGCTCTGAATCTCCGGTATTATGGTTTTTGGAATTTCTTCTTCTGGTTCATCCTGATATGCAGCAGGAATTTCTTCTTTCTCCATCGGTACTTCCTGTCTGGAAAAATCCGGAAAAGCAGGAGCTGAATTCTCATCCTCAGAATCTCTGACTGCTTCTGCTCTCTGAATCCTGAATTCCAGCTGTCCCTGACTGCTTTCCTCCGTCTTGACAGATTCCTGCGGAAGTGGCATCTCCTCTGCCGGAAGCGGTGTCAGTTCCGGCTTCGCAGGCGGTGTCAGTTTGGTTCCCTCAAGAAATTCATGTTTCCTTGATTTCTGTTCAGGCTCGTCCTCATCATCTGCTTCTTCTGTAAGTGCTTCCTTCAGAGCTTTCATGCGCTCTGCCTGTCTCTGTTCCCTGCGTAGTTTCCTTTCCTGCTGGCGGAGTTCTCTCCTGAGATCTCTTTCCGGCTGTCCTTCCATATAACGCTCGTGACCGCCTCTTGCCAGCTCACAGATCCCGTCCCAGACGCGAAAGATAAATCCGAAGAAAGATTTCTGCGTAACCAGGATCATCGTAATTAACAACACAAGCAGAATAATCACACATCCGCCAACCACACCAAATGCGGAAGTGGTTGAAATACAGATCGCGCCTCCGATCACACCGCCTCCCGTATGGTATTCGGACGAAATTCTGTAATATTCCGAAAAGGTAGTGTCTGCCATATATCCCTCTGTCAGAAGCTGGATCAGACCGCACAGGAAGATCCAGAATATAATTCCTGCCAGAACTTTCTTATATGCAAGCAGATTTTTCCTGTTGGATATAAGAAATACTGCACATCCAAAAAGCAAAACCGGAAAAAGATATGCCAGAAGCCCCATAATTCCAAAAGATGCCTTACTGATACTGCCTCCAACAGTTCCTCCCATCCCAAGATTGCTGATGATCAGAATCACTGAAGCCGCAAAGAAAATCCAGAGAATAATCTCTGTCTGGAATCCACTGGTAACTCCCTGCTTCTTTGTAGTCGTTTTCTTTGCAGCTGCTTTCTTTCCGGCGGTTTTTCTCCTGGAAGTGGCCTTGGTGGTTCCTCTTCTGTTACTTTTTTTCTTTGCTGCCATTTCGGGCACCCTCCTACTATTTCAACTCACAGCTATAGCTTCACGAAGTCTGAAGCCCCGGCTGCCTAAAGCATATAATGTTACTGTTCACTCCGTTCACAGTAACTTGGTCAAAATGCATTCCAAATCACCTTCGGTGATGGCATTTTGCCCTGTATGTCTCGGGATTTTGCCATATTCATGGCAAAACGCCTCGCGGGATACTACCTGTGAATAGTAACCACATAATTCATGATCAGTGTCACAAAACCGATCACAAAACAATAAATAGCAAATCCACGAAATCTGCCTTTCTGAACAAGCTTCAGACAATAGCGGATCACAAAAGATGCCACAATACCTGAAATAACCATTCCGAGTACATAAGTAAAACCAAGCCCTACTGTCATAGCAGGCGAACCAAACTGTCCCAGTTCCATAACCAGTGATCCCAGAATTGCCGGAATAGATAAAATATAAGAATATTTCACTGCAAAAGTACGGCTGAACCCGCTCATCAGTCCTGCACTGATCGTCAGACCACTTCTGGAAAGTCCCGGAAAGACAGAAAGTCCCTGGCTGATTCCAATCCACATTGCATTAGAAAGACTTGCATCCTTGGCAGCCTTCGTACCGCCTGCCCGGCTGAGGTCGATCACAAGCAGGACAATTCCTGTGATCAGAAGTCCTGCACTTGAAACCAGAGTGGAATCTGCGACCAGCACAACCAGTCTCCTTGACGTATATCCCAGAAACATCGTCGGGATCATGGAAACAAGAAGCAGCACGACAAACTTACGATATGTATTGCTGATGATTCTGGCATAATGAAGCTGCTTGCCGGTTCTTTTGTTGTAGAAATACAAATGAAAATTTCCTACGATATCCATGGTCATGTCCAGAATCTCGTAAAGAATGTGCCTGATATCCTTCTGAAAAGTCATAAACACAGCACCGAGAGTACCCACATGCAGCATGGTTTCCAGCAAAACACCAGCATTATGATCCATTCCAAAAAAATTCTCAAGAATACTGAGATGTCCGAAACTGCTTACAGGAAGAAACTCTGTAATTCCCTGTACAATAGCTAATAAAATAACATATAAAACTGTCATACTCTTTTCCTTTTCTTTTCATACAGTCTATGTCTTATTGTTACTGTTGCGACACATCAACACTGGTCAGTATAACATATTTTTTTTTAACTTACAAGTTTCCAAACATTTGTTTGTGAAACAAAAAAATCCCGATCAGCTCAACATGGAGTTGACCGGGATTTCCTGCATTTAAATATTATTTATTTTTGAGATATTCATCGATACCTCTGGCTCCAGCTTTACCTGCTCCCATGGCAAGGATAACAGTAGCTGCACCTGTAACGGCATCACCGCCGGCATATACGCCGTCTTTGGATGTCTTACCGGTTTCTTCCTCAGCAACGATACATCTTCTCTTGTTGATCTCAAGTCCCTTGGTTGTAGAAGAGATCAGCGGGTTCGGGGAAGTACCAAGTGACATGATAACAGTATCTACATCCATGTCATACTCAGATCCTGGGATTTCTACAGGACGACGTCTTCCGGAAGCATCCGGCTCGCCGAGTTCCATCTTGACAACCTTCATACCGTTTACATGTCCGCTCTCATCAACAAGGATTTCCTTCGGATTGGTAAGAAGATCAAAGATGATTCCCTCTTCCTTAGCGTGATGAACTTCCTCTGCTCGTGCAGGAAGCTCTGCTTCACTTCTTCTGTATACGATATGTACTTCTGCACCAAGTCTCAGAGCTGTTCTTGCAGCATCCATTGCTACGTTACCACCGCCGACAACGGCAACTTTCTTGCCTGCTGCGATCGGTGTATCATAAGAATCATCGAATGCTTTCATCAGGTTGCTTCTTGTCAGGTATTCGTTTGCGGAGAATACGCCGCTTGCGTTCTCTCCCGGGATTCCCATGAACATCGGAAGACCTGCACCGGAGCCGATGAATACAGCTTCAAATCCTTCGTCCTCGATCAGCTGGTCGATGGTTGTGGATTTACCGATGACAACGTTTGTTTCGAATTTAACGCCAAGTTCTTTGACTTTTTCGATTTCTTTCTTAACGACTTTCTGTTTTGGAAGACGGAATTCCGGGATACCATAAACAAGAACGCCGCCGAGCTCATGAAGAGCCTCGAATACAGTTACATCATAACCTGCTTTTGCAAGATCTCCTGCACAGGTAAGTCCGGACGGACCGGAACCGATAACTGCAACTTTGTGTCCATTCTTAACTTCTGCTCCAGCTGGTTTGATGTCATGCTCCAGAGCGTAGTCAGCAACGAATCTCTCCAGTTTACCGATGGAAACAGCCTCGCCCTTCTTACCGCGGATACACTGTCCCTCACACTGGGATTCCTGTGGACATACACGACCGCAGATAGCCGGAAGAGCGGAAGATAATCCGATCACCTTGTATGCTTCTTCGATGTTGCCTTCTTTGATCTGCTCGATGAATCCTGGAATGTTGATGGATACCGGACATCCCTCTACACATTTCGGTTTCTTGCAGCCTAAACATCTCTGTGCTTCTTCTACTGCTTCTTCCTGATTGTATCCAAGACAAACTTCTTCAAAGTTTGTTGCACGTACCTTCGGATCCTGCTCTCTTACAGGAACTTTATTTAACATTTTTGCATCTGCCATTACTTGTCACCTCCGCACTGTCCGCATCCGCCGTGATGGGTATCGCCTTCCTGAAGCTTCAGTAATGCACGTCCCTCTTCGGTCTTGTACATCTGGCTTCTCTTCATAGCCTGATCGAAATCAACGAGATGTCCGTCGAATTCCGGTCCGTCTACGCAGGCAAATTTGATCTCATCGCCAACCTGAAGACGGCAGGCACCGCACATACCTGTTCCGTCAACCATGATCGGGTTCATGCTGACAATGGTATGGATACCAAGCTTCTTGGTAAGGAGACAGACGAATTTCATCATGATCATCGGTCCGATCGCAACACAGACATCATAGCTCTTGCCTTCATTTGTAACAAGGTCTTCGAGAGTCTTGGTTACCATACCGGAACGGCCGTAAGATCCGTCGTCTGTTGTAACATAAAGGTTGGAAACAGCCGCAAGTTCTTTCTCAAGGATCACCATGTCCTTAGTCTTGGAGCCAAGGATCACATCTGCGGTGATTCCGTGCTCATGGAGCCATTTTACCTGTGGGTAAACAGGTGCTGTACCAACACCTCCGGCAACGAATACCATTTTTTTCTTCTTGAGTTCTTCGATGTCTTCATGAACGAACTCAGAAGGACATCCCAGAGGTCCTACGAAGTCACGGAAAGAATCTCCTGCTTTTAATTCGGACATCTTGATTGTGGATGCTCCGACTTCCTGGAACACGATGGTAATAGTTCCTTCTTCGCGATCGTAATCGCAGATGGTAAGTGGAATTCTCTCACCCTTCTCGTCCATCTTAACAATAATGAACTGTCCTGGCTGACAATGGCTTGCTACACGCGGTGCATGTACGACCATGAGATGGATCTTGGCTGCCAGTGTTTCGGCTTTTAAAATCTTATACATTGTTCCCCTCCTAGCGTATATTCATTCAATCCTCTATTAATAATACGCTAAAATTGCTTCTATTACAAGGGGAATATTCAAAAACATACTAAATATGCATGCTTTTTCATAGTATTTTTACAAAAAAAGCCCTTTTAAGCCTCTTTTTTCTTCTATCATCTGATGCAATTTCCCAAGTGCTTCGCGGATTCCGCCGACTTCATCGATCAGGCCCTCCCTTACAGCTTCCTCCCCTTCCAGAAGCGTTCCGACATCTTTTACAAGCTGACTGGTATCCAGCATCAATTCTTCGAGACGTCGCTGTGACGCTCTGGAATGTGAAGCAATAAAACTGGTGATACGGTCCTGGATCTTTTCCATATTGCGGTACGTCTGGGCAACGCCGATGAACATGCCGCTGGAACGGACCGGATGGATGACCATCGTCGCACTCGGCACGACAAAAGAATAATCCGCAGATACAGCCATCGGAACTCCGATGGAATGCCCGCCTCCGAGTACAAGAGAAACGGTAGGAACACTTAAAGACGCGATCATCTCCGCGATCGCAAGTCCTGCCTCCACATCACCGCCGACCGTGTTCAGAAGGATCAGAAGGCCCTCGATCTCCTCATCATCCTCGATCATCGCAAGTTTTGGCAGCACATGTTCATACTTGGTCGTCTTGCTCTGCGAAGGAGCCGCATCGTGCCCTTCCACCTCACCGATGATCGTCAGAAGTTCAATCTTATGATTTCTCCTGTTCTGATCCAACGTCACCTCTCCGGTCTCTTTGATCTCTTTATTCTCCTGCTCTCTCCGGTCAAGCTCTTTCTGTTTTTCGTCATTTTTTTCGGACATAAAAATACCTCCATGTGATTGTTCATGGAGGTATTCTGTGTAAACATATGGATTTTTATACGTTGTACGAGATCATTCGTCCCAGTTTGTCCAGACATCTGTGACGTCATCATCTTCATCGAGGAGGTCCAGAGTCTTCTGAAGGTTCTTGATATCCTTCTCGTCTGTAAGCTCTACGTATGTCTGTGGAACCATGGCAACCTGTGCCTCAAGCATCGGTACGCCAGCCTGCTCCAGTGCTTCTCTTACTGCGCTGAAATCATCCGGAGCGGTAAGTACTTCGTAGCTGTCTTCTTCTTCACTGAAATCCTCTGCGCCTGCATCCAGTGCAGTCATCATCAGATCGTCAGCATCCATCTCGCACTCTTCTTTGTCGATGATGATCTGACCTTTCTGGTCGAACATGAAGGATACACATCCCTGTGTTCCGATGCTTCCATATCCCTTGGTGAAAGCGTTTCTTACGTTACTTGCTGTACGGTTCTTGTTGTCAGTCAGAGTCTCAACGATGATCGCAACACCGTTCGGGCCATAACCTTCATAAGTAGCATGCTCGTAGTTGTCAGCAGAATCAGCACCTGCTGCCTTCTTGATACCACGGTCGATCGTATCGTTCGGCATGTTGTTTGCTTTTGCTTTCGCGATAACATCACGAAGTTTGCTGTTGTTGTTCGGATCCGAACCGCCAGCTTTGACTGCCATAACGATCTCACGACCGATCACGGTAAAGATCTTACCTTTTTTGGCATCATTTTTTTCTTTTTTATGCTTGATGTTCGCAAATTTTGAATGTCCTGACATTTCTCTCGTTCTCCTTTTGTTTCTTATCTTTTTGTAAACCCTGCTAAAAAGCCGGTAAACCTGCATAATTACTGATAAAATATAGCACTTTCCTTCGGATTCGTCAAGAATAACTGCTCAAAAAGTAAGCTCCAGGCTGATTTCCAGCGCATGGTTCACCTTATCAAGCATCGCCTGGTCAAGATGACAGACTTTATCCTTGAGTCTCCGCTTATCGATCGTCCGCAGTTGTTCCAGCAGGATCACCGAATCCCTCTCGATGCCATACACAGACGCATCGATCTCTATGTGTGTCGGCAGCTTCGCCTTGTTCATCTTTGATGTAATTGCCGCGCAGATCACAGTCGGGCTGTGCCGGTTGCCAACATCATTCTGAATGATCAGCACCGGACGGATCCCGCCCTGCTCGCTTCCGACCACAGGTCTTAGATCTGCATAAAAGATATCCCCTCTTTTAATTACCACACAATTCACACTCCGATTCTTCTGTTACTGTCTGTTTATGACAGCTCCATTCTTTTTCTCAGAAATTAGTATTTCCATTTTTTTCTCGTGTATACATGTGTGGTATTTTACGCTGTTTTCTAGTTAAAGAAGGTCAGCTCTCCCCATTCTTTGCCGTCTTTGATGTAGACTCTCGGCACACGTTTGCTGATATCGCAGGCAAATTCATAGGAAAAACGTCCGGAAAGATCACCAAACTTCTCAATGCTGATGAATTCCTTGCCGTCTTTTCCGATCAGGGTCACTTCATCTCCGGCCTTTGCGTCCGGGATCTTTGTGATATCTACCATGAACTGATCCATGCAGACTCTTCCGAGGATCGGCGCCTTTTTGCCGTGGATCAGAACCCAGCCCTTATTGGAAAGAGAACGCGGATAGCCGTCTGCGTATCCCACCGGGATCGTTGCGACTTTCATTTCTTTCTTGGCAGTAAACGTTCCGCCATAGCTGAACGCTGCTCCCGGTTCCACGGTTTTGATGTAAGAAATATGGCTCTTGAGTTCCATTGCCGGGATCAGTTTCACGATATCTCTCTCAACTTCATTGGAAGGATAGATTCCATAAATCGTGATACCCGCACGGACTGCATTTAAGTTTGCCTCCGGCACACGGATGATCCCCGCGCTGTTGGAGCAGTGTTTCATCGGGATCTGAATGCCTGCATCCTCCAGAAGTTTTGCAAAATTCAGATAACGGTTAAGCTGGTCGATCGCCGGGCTTCTGTCTGTCTCGTCTGCTCTTGCAAAATGAGTGAACATTCCCTCGATCTTCAGATTTGGAAGCTGGGAGATCTTTTTGATCTCTTCGACACTTTCCTGTCTGTCTGCAAATCCGATACGGCTCATACCGGTATCAAGACCGATATGGATATGTACATCTCTTCCCTGACGCTGCGCTTCTTCTGAAAGTTTCTGTGCCATCTCATAGGTGCAGACAGTTAAACGGATCTCTTTCGCGATCATTTCTGTGAAATATTCTTCAAAAACGATTCCAAGGATCAGGATCGGTTTTTTTACACCAAAAGTACGAAGCTGCAGTGCTTCCTCCGGTGTCGCAACTGCAAATCCCCAGATATAGTCATAGTCTTCGATCAGACGTGCGATCGCCTCTGCGCCATGTCCATATCCGTCTGCCTTGATGACAGCAACGATCTTGGTACCCTTGGCAATGTTTTTCTTCATCTCTGCAAAGTTATGTGCGATCGCATCCAGGGATACGACTGCCTTTACTCTTTCGAATTTTTTCATGATCTTTATCTCCTTACTGCGTAATGCAATTATTTTTATCTGGATTTTTGAAACTTATCAGAGTTCCTGCATGGTTTCTCTGTCTTTAAGAACTTTCGCCGCTGCCCGCGCAATGTCTCCGGCTTTCATTCCGTAAGTACCTTTTTCCGCGGCTGCCTTATCTCCTGCCAGCCCGTGAAGGAATACGCCAAAAGCCGCCTGCTCTGCCAGATTCACCGTATTCTCCGAATCTGAACGGAATGCACACAGAACCCCTGCCAGGATCCCCGACAGGACATCCCCGCTTCCCGCAGTCGCCATTCCTGGATTCCCGCTCTGGTTGATCCAGCAAAAATCCCTCTTCGGGTCAGCAACAACAGTAACTGCATCTTTGAGCACACAGACCACGCCATTTTCCCTTGCAAAATTCGATGCTGTCCAAATGAGGTTTTGCTGAATTTCCGGTATGGACAGCGCCCGATCCGCTGCTTCTGAAAACAATCCGCTATTTTTAGAAGTCATAAAATTTTCACTCAGCCGACTCATCTCGCCAAGATGCGGCGTACAGATCACCTGACTGTGCTGAAGATATTTCTTCCACTCCGGATGTTTCGAGAGCAGATTCAGTCCATCCGCATCCAGGAGCACAGGTTTCCCCATTCTCTGCGCATGGGCAAGATAAAATTCTGTTTTCCGTGCACTTTTCTCAGACTGTCCAAGTCCTGGTCCGATCACCACAATGTCGCACCAGTGCATTGCATTAACCCATGCTTCGTTGCCGCCAGCATCATCTGCAAACATCGCCTCCGGAAGAAGCGTCTGCAGTGGAATGCGATTCTCCTCATCCGTCAGGATCTTGACCATCCCGGCTCCGGCAGCGAAAGCGCCCTCTGCACAGAGATACGCTGCCCCGCACATTCCTTTGCTTCCGGCAACGACAAGGACCTTGCCAAACGTACCCTTGTTCCCATTCGCAGCGCGTAGAGGAAGCTTCTGGAGATCTTTTTTCTCAAGTGCCGCTTTCCGTGCCGGAAGATCCGGATTCTCGTAGATGCCGACATCTGCTACAACAATTTTTCCCACCAAACTTTTGCCAGGATAAAAACACAAGCCTGTTTTACAGAATGCAAACGTCACCGTCAGATCCGCACGAAATGCGATTCCAAGCTCTCTGCCCGTGTTGCTGCATACCCCGGACGGCAGATCTACCGCCACTTTCCATGCAGAAACCTCGTTCAAAGCCTGAATGACTTCTCTGTATTTTCCCTCGATCGGGCGGTCAAGCCCAACGCCGAAAATGGCGTCTACTATAGTAGTATATTCTCCTGCTGCCAGGTTATTCACCAGAGGAACCTGATAATTCTCTGCAATCTTAAGCTGGCGGCGTGTTTCCTTTGTGCGGTGATCCGGATTTCCGAGCATATAGATTTCCGCATTATATCCATGCAGATGCAGGATCCTGGCGATTGCGACTCCGTCTCCGCCGTTGTTCCCGCCTCCGCAGACACACAGGATCCGCTGTTTCTGTAACATTTCCGCAAAATGTCCTTCCATTGCATCCACAACAGCCAGTGCCGCCCGTTCCATCAGCACACAGGACGGAACTCCCATTCCGGTAATGGTGCAGCCATCCAGTGCTTTCATTTCCGATCCGCCTACAATTCGTTTCATCTGATATCTCCTCGATATACGATACAAAGCAAAAAGCTGTTACGCAGCCGCCTTCATTAAGGAGCCGGGTAACAGCCTCTTGCTGTCCTCATGTTATGATTGCTGCTCTTCCACGTGTTCCTGACGATATTGACTGAGATTGTAAGATAACGTCATCAGACTCTCAGAAAGATGTACGTTCTCTACAATGACATCCTCCGGAGTCTCCAGATCGATATGTGCAAAATTCCAGATTGCCTTGATACCATTCTCGATCAGGATATCTGCCATATCCTTCGCCTTGTTCTTCGGCAGTGTGAGGATCGCAATCTCAATATTCTTCTCTCTGAGGAAGAATGGGAGATTACTGATCATCTGGATCTCAATTCCACGGACCGCGATGCCCTCCAGTACCGGATTGACATCAAAAATCCCTTCCAGCTTAAAACCACGTTTTTCAAAGTCAACATAATTGGCAAGTGCCTGTCCAAGATTACCGGCACCGACGATGATCATCGGATGTACCTCATCCAGTCCAAGAATCTTACCGATTTCTGTATAGAGATATTTCACATTATAACCGTATCCCTGCTGCCCAAATCCTCCAAAATTATTCAAATCCTGGCGAATCTGCGATGCTGTGACACGCATTTTCTTACTAAGATCGTTGGAAGATATACGTTCAACATTGTCTTCCAGTAATTCGCCAAGATAGCGATAATACCGGGGCAGTCTCTTAATTACAGCTTTTGATATCTGTTTTGCTTCCACCGTTGTCCCCTCCTTATACTTTCCTGTTAATTATACCGAAATGTTATTTTATTGTCAATCAATGTTGTCAAATCTATACAATTTTTGAGGAAATTTCCTTTACAAAGCCATCATTTGACCTTATAATCATAGCGTATATTGACTTTGGAGGAATATTTATGATTTTATCATGTCAGGGCATCAGCAAATCTTTTGGCGAAAAAGTCATTTTGAACGATGCCTCATTTCATATAGAAGAGCGTGAAAAAGCCGCTCTCATCGGCAACAACGGAGCAGGTAAGACAACCCTTCTCCGTATTATAATGAATGAAATCTCTGCGGATTCCGGTCAGGTCGTTCTGATGAAGGACAAAAAGATCGGCTATCTCGCACAGTATCAGGATGTCAGCGGACACCGTACCGTCTACGAGGAACTGCTCACGACCAAACAGTACATCATCGATATGGAAGACCGCATGCGCGCGATCGAGGTCCAGATGAAAAACGCTTCCGGCGAGGAACTTGACCGTCTGATGAACACCTACACCCGCCTGACCCACGAATTTGAGCTGGAAAACGGCTACGCCTATAAGAGCGAATTGATGGGCGTGCTCAAAGGTCTTGGCTTTACCGACGAAGATTTTGCCAAACAGGTCGAAACCCTCTCCGGTGGACAGAAGACCCGTGTCGCACTCGGCAAACTCCTGATCTCCAAACCGGATATCCTTCTCCTCGATGAGCCAACCAACCACCTCGATATGGAAAGCATCTCCTGGCTGGAAACTTATCTTCTGAATTATCCGGGTGCTGTATTTATCGTCTCCCATGACCGTTATTTCCTTGATAAAGTTGTAACGAAAGTCATCGAGATCGATGCCGCCCAGGTCCGCATGTACAGCGGCAACTACTCCGCTTACGCAGAAAAGAAAGCACAGCTGCGTGACGCACAGTACAAGGCTTACCTTAACCAGCAGAGAGACATCAAGCATCAGGAAGCCGTCATCGTCAAGCTGAAATCCTTCAACCGTGAGAAATCCATCAGACGCGCAGAGAGTCGTGAAAAAATGCTCGGCAAGATCCAGCGGATCGAAAAACCGACCGAAGTTCAGAGTCAGATGCGGCTTTCCCTGGAACCGAGAGTTGTCAGTGGAAACGATGTCCTCACCGTAGAAGAACTTTCCAAGAGCTTTCCGGAGCAGACACTTTTTACCGATATCTCTTTCCAGATCAAACGTGGCGAGCGTGTCGCCCTGATTGGAAACAACGGTACCGGCAAGACGACCATGCTCAAGATCCTCAATGATCTTATCCCGGCAGACTCAGGAACTTTTTCTCTGGGTTCCAAGGTTCAGATCGGATATTATGACCAGGAACACCATGTACTCCATGCGGAGAAGACGATCTTTGAGGAAATCTCCGATACTTACCCGACACTTACCGAGACAGAGATCCGAAACATGCTCGCCGCCTTCCTCTTTACCGGCGATGATGTTTTCAAAGTGATCTCCTCCCTCTCCGGTGGTGAGCGCGGCCGTGTTTCCCTCGCGAAACTGATGCTCTCCGAGGCAAACTTCCTGATCCTCGATGAGCCGACCAACCACCTTGATATCGCTTCCAAGGAAATCCTCGAAGAAGCGCTGAACAGCTATACCGGAACCGTCTTCTATGTCTCTCATGACCGATATTTCATCAACCAGACCGCGACCAGGATCCTGGAACTGACCAATCAGGCCGTTGTCAACTATATCGGTGATTACGATTACTACCTTGAGAAAAAAGAAGAACTCACTGAGAAATACGCTCCGGTGCAGCAGGAAACTGTAACTGTGCAGGAAACCGCACCAGCCACAGCATCTGAAGGAAAGCTCACCTGGCAGCAGCAGAAAGAAGAACAGGCACGTAAGCGTAAGCAGGAAGCAGAACTTAAGAAAACAGAAGCGCGGATCGAAGAACTCGAAACCCGCGATAAAGAAATCGATGAAACACTGGTTCTCCCGGATGTCTGCACCAACGTCGGACGCTGTGCAGAACTCAGCCGCGAAAAAGACAAAATCCAACAAGAACTTGAAGAACTCTACGAAAAATGGGAAACCCTGGCGTAATGCCTTGGGTTTCCCATTTTTATCTTTTGATGTATTTTTAAATTAAAGTAATGTGTCCAGAGTCTCTCTGATCGCAAGGATAAACTGCTCGCTGTTCAGTACGGTCGGATTCTCAATGCTGGTGATCAGTGCCAGGTCTTTGGTCATCTTTCCGGATTCGATGGTGGAAAGAGTTGCTTCTTCCAGTTTGTCTGCGAACTGTGCAAGTTCCTGATTTCCATCGAGTTCCCCACGTTTGCGTAGTGCTCCTGTCCATGCAAAGATGGTTGCAACGGAGTTTGTGGAAGTCTCGCCGCCCTCCAGATGACGATAATAATGTCTCTGTACCGTTCCGTGAGCAGCTTCATACTCATAGTATCCGTTCGGAGAAACAAGAACAGATGTCATCATCGCAAGAGAACCAAATGCAGAAGATACCATATCACTCATTACATCTCCGTCGTAGTTCTTGCATGCCCAGATAAATCCACCCTCTGCTTTCATGACACGGGCTACGATATCATCGATCAGGCTGTAGAAGTAAGTAAGACCTGCTTCCTCGAATTTCTCCTTGAACTCATTGTCAAATACTGTCTGGAAGACCTGTTTAAATTTGGCATCGTAAGTCTTGGAAATGGTATCCTTCGCGCCAAACCATACATCCTGCTTGGTATCCAGTGCATAGTTGAAGCAGCTTCTTGCAAAACTCTCAATAGAAGCTTCCATGTTGTGCATACCCATGGCAACTCCCGGAGCCTTGAATTCCTGTACCAGAGCACGTTTCTCTTCTCCATCCTCGGAAGTATAGACAAGCTCTACTTTACCCGGTTTGTCAACGTACATCTCTGTGTTCTTGTAAATGTCCCCATATGCGTGACGTGCAAGAGTGATCGGTTTCTTCCAGTTGCGTACGCATGGCTCGATTCCCTTTACTACGATCGGGGCACGGAATACAGTTCCGTCCAGAATCGCACGGATTGTTCCGTTCGGGCTCTTGTACATTTTCTTGAGGTCGTATTCTTCCATACGTGCGTGGTTTGGAGTGATGGTCGCACATTTAACTGCAACACCATATTTCTTGGTTGCTTCTGCTGCATCGATGGTTACCTGGTCATCGGTATCATTGCGGTGTGCAAGACCAAGGTCATAGTATTCTGTATTCAGATCAATATACGGAAGTAATAATTCGTCCTTGATCATCTTCCAGAGAATTCTGGTCATCTCATCTCCGTCCATTTCGACTAACGGCGTTGTCATCTGAATTTTTGTCATAATGTTCTCCTCTCTGCATATCACTGGTTTGCTGTCGCTATTTACAGCAACGATTTGTTCCATTGTAACGAAAAAAATCATTCCCGTCAATACTTTCAGGCTTTACTAAAGTAAATTCTGCGAATTTTCCTGAAAATCACAGCGAAAGGAACTTTTTACAGTTAAATTTTCCCCATCCCTGCTGATTTTTCGGAAGACCGAGGTCGTCTGCGCTGTCGCGGAGCATCATCTTGATATCTACGTTGGTGAGCATGGGATCTTTTTCCAGTGCAAGTGCCGCCGCCCCGGAGATCATTGGCGTGGACATCGACGTACCGCTTTTCATTCCATACGTATTTCCCGCCCCGGCCGCACACGACATGATCCGGCGTCCCGGTGCCACCAAATCCGGTTTACAGACACACTCAAACGTCGGCCCTCGCCCGGAGATTCCCTCTTTTCCCATAAGCATATCGCTGGAACCCACCGTGATCACCTTTTTGCTGCACCCCGGAGCAGTGATACTGCCCGGCTCCGGTCCCTGGTTTCCCGCTGCCGCAACGACCACCAGTCCCTGATCCCAGAGCTGTTCCACGCCGCGCACCAGAACATCCTTGTCATTCCTGGTACGATATGTCGTGCCGACAGAAATATTCACCACTCGGATCCTGTACTCCTCCCGATGGTTCATAAGCCACTGAAACGCCGCCAGGATATCCTCCTTATTGCCGTTTCCAAAACGATCCAGCACCTTAAGCCCGATCAGCGAACATCCCGGTGCCATCCCTTTGTACTTTCCCATAGAAGCCGCTCCGCTGCCTCCTAAGATCCCCGCCACACACGTTCCATGGCCATTATCATCGTAAGGTAATTTCCTGTATGATATAAAATCTGCAAAAGCATAAATACGATCACCAAAATCCATATGCGGATAAATTCCCGTATCAAAAAGTGCCACACCAACCCCTTTTCCGGTATAAGCTGACTGCTTCATGAATATACTCCTTATAAATGGACTTATTTTAGTGTATTCCGGATATCTGTGGATTGCTTCGTAATAAAGCATTTCTCCCAATTCCATGTATAACTTTCGAAAAAATGCCAATACTGAAAGCCATAGGAAATAAAAGGAGGCTTTTTTATGCTGATACTCTTTCTTGTACTCTTTTTTCTGCTGCAGGCGCTCGTACTCTTCTGCTGCCTCGCCGCCGGGAACGATCCCGCATCCCAGAAAATTTCCGATCAGGAACAGATGGATTATATCAGACGATGGATGGAGAAGCATTCCGGGTCATGAATATAAAAAATCGAGGGTATAACAGCCATTTGTGACTATTGTACCCTCTGTTTTTATTTTTACTATTATTCTACTGTAACGCTCTTGGCAAGGTTTCTCGGCTTATCTACATCAAGACCCTTTGCAACACTTACATAATATCCCAGAAGCTGTAACGGGATCACAGCAAGAGAAGTTGCAAAGTATGGATCTGTCTTTGGAATATAAACAGTGAAATCTGCAGTATCTTCGATGTTATAGTTTCCAAAAGTAGTCATTCCCATCAGATATGCTCCACGGCTCTTGCATTCTACCATATTGCTGACTGTTTTTTCATAAAGATCCGGCTGAGTGAGGACTCCGATCACCAGTGTTCCATCCTCGATCAGAGAAATCGTTCCGTGTTTCAGCTCACCTGCAGCATATGCCTCTGAATGGATGTAGCTTACCTCTTTCATCTTGAGGCTTCCTTCCATGCTGATCGCATAGTCGATCCCACGACCTACGAAGAAAGTATCATGTGTGTTTGCCTGCTTGGACGCAAACCACTGAATACGCTCCTTGTCATCAATGATTCTCTGGATTTTCTCCGGAAGAGTCTGAAGTTCTTTGATGTATCCTGTGTACTGCTCCTCTGTGATCTGCTCTCTTACCAGCGCGAACTGGATTGCCAGTACATAAGATGCCATCATCTGTGTACTGTAAGCTTTGGTTGTCGCAACAGAAATTTCCGGTCCCGCAAGTGTATAGAATACATTATCTGCTTCACGGGCAATAGAAGATCCCACAACATTTACGATCGCAAGCGTTCTGATTCCATGATCCTTACACAGTCTCAGTGCTGCAAGGCTGTCTGCGGTCTCTCCGGACTGGCTGATCACGATCGCCAGTGCATGAGGATCCAAGATCGGATTACGATAACGGAATTCAGACGCAAATTCCACACGAACCGGAATTCTTGCCATATCTTCGATCACATACTGTGCAGCCATTCCTACATGATACGCAGAGCCACAGGCAACGATATAAATCTGGGAAATATCTTTGATCTCATCCTCTGACAGACCGACTTCTGACAGATCGATCCTGCCATCCTTCAGAACAGAGTTCAGTGTATCCTGTACAGCTTTTGGCTGCTCATGGATCTCTTTCATCATGAAATGCTCGAATCCAGCTTTTTCTGCTGCTTCTGCATCCCAGTCGATCACTTTCATCTTCTTCTCGATTTCTTCCCCATCAAGGTTGTAGAAAGTAATCTCACCCTTACGTACACGGGCCATCTCCATATTGCCGATATAATAAACATTTCTGGTATATTTCAGGATAGCCGGAACATCAGAAGCAATATAAGCTTCTCCATCCTCCACACCAAGGATCATCGGGCTGTCCTTTCTTGCGACATAAATTTCTTCCGGATAATCACGGAACATGATAGCAAGTGCATAAGATCCACGGATACGGACCATAGAATGATTGATCGCATCTACCGGAGTTCCCTCATATTTCTTATAGTAGTAGTCAATCAGTTTCACGGCTACTTCTGTATCTGTCTCTGAATAGAATGTATATCCTTTACGTGTCAGTTTATCCTTCAGTTCCTGGTAATTCTCAATGATTCCGTTATGTACGGCAACGATATTTCCATCATCGCTGACATGCGGATGTGCATTGTTCTCAGAAGGTTCTCCATGAGTTGCCCAACGTGTATGACCAATACCGCAGGTACCCGGAACAGACTCACCGCCATTTGTCTTCTCAGCAAGTCCCTTCAGACGTCCCTTTGCCTTAATAACTGTGGTCTCACCTTCACCATCACGCACAGCAATTCCTGCTGAATCATAACCACGATATTCCAGTTTAGAAAGACCATCTAACAGAATCGGCGCCGCCTGATGATTACCTGTAAATCCTACAATTCCACACATAAATATATCTCCTCTTTTTCATTTCACTTTTGCATTGATAAATTCAATTTTTGCTCTATGATAACATACAACAGGCGATAATTCAATCATTTTTACATTATTAACCGTTTTGATTGCATTTTATGCATGTGCTGTTGAAGATTTTCCTGTCAGAACTTCTCCCGAAACTGAGTTAACATCTGCAGGTAAACTTTCAGCAAATGCCGCTTGGATGGTGTACATTTTCTGTAGAGCATCAGCAATTCCTGTTCTTCTTTGCTTATATTTTCTATGGTTTCATCACATGGTTCTATCAGTAAATCTGCAATAGGAATATCCAGTGCATTGCACAGTTTGTACACCGTATACATATATGGCTTTGTCTTGCCCGCCAGAAGTGAATGAATTGTTGAAGTTGATATATCTGCCCCCTTCGCCAGAGTATACCTTGAAATTCCTCTCATCTTACAGATCTTATCAACATTCTGGATCAGTTCCTTGCTCTTTTCCTCCGGATTGTATCTTCCCGGTCTTTTTTCTGTGTGTTTTTGTGGAATCTTCTTTTCGCTCAATTGATTTCCCTTCCTCTCCTGTATCATTAAGAAGCATAAAAAAGCCTCTATAATAAATACGAGGGAAATCGCGAAAAATCACGCGGGAATTTAAAAAAATTTATTTTTCTTGCATTTTTATTCGTTATATCGAATTATTCATCCTTATATAACAGCAAACAGATACACTCTATATTGTCTACCTTGAATTTGGTACTTTCCTAATAAATTTTACCATATTTTCTAAGCATTTTGTGATTCGTTATAACAAACTACCCTTTCGTTTTTTCGACATATGTTGCTATTTTTCTAGCAGTATTATTAAAAATTCTTTTTTCTTTATATCTCGCCTTCTTTCAAATAATATACTATACTTTTACGCTTTACTTCATTAAATCACTGTGCTATTTATTTACTGGCATCTTTTAAACGCCAGTAAATACATTGGCAGAGTATCCTCCCTGATAAGAATGAAGCCGCATCTTTTTGCTGAAATCTGCTTTTTGATCCGGCGTTCCATCCATTCTTTTTGGATTTTGGTCAGAAAGTTAATCGCACCTTCTACAGTTCTATACTTCCAAAATCAATCACAAGCTCATCATATATTCCTACTTTAATAGAGTCCTGTAGGGTATACTGCTCTGTCTCGCCTAATTCAAAGTTGTATACTACAACCAGATTCTTAGATGGATCAACAATCCAGTATTCACGAATACCTGCTGTTCTATACTTAAATAGCTTTGTATAATAATCCATCTGCTTACTCGCAGGTGACACAATTTCAATAACCCAGTCAGGCGCACCTTTGCATCCGCTATCATCAAGTTTATTAGAATCATAAATCACAGAAATATCTGGTTCTACATAAGTATTACTTCTTTCATCCAGATAAACCGCAAATGGAGCCGCATAGACCTGGCATTTTCCTTTATGTTCTTCGATATAACGGTCAATAATACTGACAAGCCTTGTTGAAATACGCTGATGTTTTCTGCTCGGTGGAGCCATCATATACATATGACCATCAATCAGTTCTGCTCTTTCACCTTCTGGCAGAGCATATATATCATCTATGGTATAGGTTTCTTCTTTCAGTAACGGCATATTATCACCTCCCAGTGTACTTTGCTATAGTTTATTTCATTATATTATAAGTAATACTTAATCAGCAACTTATTTTTCTGGTAAAGCATGTATAGTTGCTGTTCAGAGGTAATGTCATCTACCCTCGTTTAACTACCGCATTCTTTCCTCGAAACGCAATGCCGATTTTAATGATAGAATTAACACCTGCATTACGCAGTTCCGTATCATACTTTTTCTCATTAATTTGTTGAAGCACACTGTCTGCCAAAACTGCCAGATTTACACGCTCATCTTTGGTGTGCTTAAATTCAAAAAGAAAGCCTGGAATTCCAGATACCAATGGAGACAGTTGAATATCAAAACGTCCAAGTCCAGCTTCACGGTTAGAACGTATCCGGTAGCGATTTCCAAGAACAGCACACAATCCCAACATCATACCATGATAAAAGCCCTCATTTGCTCCTTCCATTGAAGAAATACTTCGTAGCATAAAATCTTCCAGCAAATCCTGCAGTTTTTGTGCATTTCCTGAAAAAACAGCCTGACTGATGGAAACAGAAACACCGTTCTGATTTGTCCGATTCAAAATTTCTTTCTCATAAACAAAAGCAATTTCTTTATTAGGTATTGCAACGTCACACATAAAGTTTCCATCATTTTGCGGATAGACAGCCGAAACTTTTAAATATCCGGCGACAAGCAAAAAACTATAAATACTATACGGGTTATTCTGTACCTCCGGATAGATTACACTGGTGTCTACATATGTTGTTATCTTCTCACCACAGAGCAGTTTATAAAGTCCTTCTGTGATCTCTGGCGTAGCTGTTGCAATGATTTCTCCAATATAGACAGGGCGTAAAAACTTTCTGTTTCATGATACTGCTGATGGAGCAACAGCAAGTGCCATTGTATTGAGTCTCATAGAAACAGCGAAAGCCAATAACCTGAACATCTATCATTATCTCTACACCTTGCTGCTGTATATGCCGGACTATAAAAATGAGCCCGCAGGCATAAAACAGCTGCTGCCATGGAGTGACTTTATAAAAGAAAGATGTACAGGGATCATAGATATCGAAAAAGTAAGACCGGAAGAACGTGGGAACCTGAATATTTAAGGTTCCCTGGAAGTCGTGACCGGGTGATTATTCATCGCTTACTATCTTTCAGCATGGTATTGGAGAATCAAGCAGAAAAAAGGAGCCAGAAAAGCCATTGTTGCTCTTGCTCGAAAATTGCTTGTTATCATTTACACAATGCTAAAACAAGGCACTAATTTTGATGAAAACTGTTTTGAAGTCAGACGCAAAAACTGTGAGCAAAAACAACTTTCTCGTTATATACGAGAATTAGAAAAACATGGCTATACGGTAGAAACTCAAGTATAATCCATCTTTTGTACAAATCATATTTCACTGCTGGCAGCCATTATTATGACTGCTTTATAGTGATGCTTTCATAATTGTTGAAAACATTTGTTGTCAAGGTTCAAGTCTTGGCTGCGATTTTTATTTTCGTAGCAAGGAGCGAAATTAAATAAGCAGAATCATAACGATTTTAAGTTGACACTATATTGCTAGCATTGGGGTCTGACCCCAATGCTTAGAGCCAAAATGGAGCCACTATTTATTTTGTTCGAACTTAACATTTGCATTTCCTAACATTTGCATTAGTCCATTGACTTTCCTTTGAGTAAAGTCATCTAATACAATTGCCAAAATAACGCTTTGTTCTTCAAATGATTTATTCTTTTGAATCTCATTAAGAATCAACGAGGCTACCTCTGTTTTTTGAGTGAAATTAAGCGATAAAATATGTCTTATTTTAATAATTAAATCTTTGTTTTTTTCAAGTATCTCGCTAAATTTTTCATCACTCATTGATAATGGCGATTCTATCTCTACATAAGGCATCAACGGATTTTGCGCCATCTTAAACAACACAAACGATTTTGTCTTTTCATTTTCAAACAGAATGTCTGTACTTATTTTATCCCATAAAATATCATAAAATTTTCCAATATTCCACTTAGATAAATGTGCTTTATTTACTATTGCAACTAATAACTCATCAACATATTTTGAATAAATTGAATCCAATTGTTGCAATTCATTAATTGAAAACTTCTTTTCCAGCGAATAGGTTTCATCTGAGCTTCGTGAGCTTCGAGTTCTGACTTTTTCCATAAAATATTCCAAACTGCTTCCTGGATTTTCTGACTGATTTAAAATGTCAAGTATATAATAACAAAGATCAGTATCATCCCCTGCATAGGTACTTAAAAGCATCTCAATCTTCTCATTCATTGTTTTTTCCTCCGCATATGTATTTTTCTAATAATTGAATATACAATCTTTTAGGTAATGTAATAAGTAATGCCATTAATGTAAATACATCACTCCATACATCATTTATCTTCACAATTCCCGTTAGGAAAAGTACTAAAAAAATAGCCATTAATAAAAATATTGCATATGACCATCCTTTGATAACATGAAACTTGTCATAACTAGAAAATTTCCCAATAGAATCTATATACAAATCTAGCACTGATACTAGTACTCCCACATATCCCGCTATTTTAATTATAGGATTATTATCCCCTATCGGTAGAAATCTAATTATTATCAATCCAATTAAAATAACAATTTCAAACAATTCTTTAACTAATTCTACATCATTCTTTTTTTCCATAATTATCTATAAGTAAAAGCATTTAACCTTTTTCATTTCAAGATGTACATTATCCTTTCCTTCAAAACTTACTCCTATGTATTGATTGCAAAACAAAAATTCTAAATATCTTTCTATATCATTAACAGTTTCTTTTCCATTGTCAATCAATTCAATTTGAATATTTCTTTTGGTTATATACAAATAGTACCCTTTTCTTTCACCTTCAAATACATTCCATGCTTTTAACTTATTATATTCTCCTTTCAAATACTTTTTTGTTTTGATGTGTAAATAGAAATCTGAATAATGCCTAGGTGGGGTAATATTAATTTTCATTTGAATTCCTCCCTTCGTCACTAAGGAATTTTGAAAATTTATACATTATATTCCCTTTATATTGCTCTTGATTATTCTTTACAAATTCTTCTATAACTCTAAAGCTATCTAATACATCATTTGTAACACAATCTTGATTCCATTCATCCACATACACTTTTAACTCACGAAGTTTTTCAGGAGAATATCCGTATTTTTCAGCATTTTCCAATAGTTCTTCTCTTTTTTTCTTGTCCAAATATTGTTTAATACCATAATCACGTCTTTCGTCAACAATATTACTAATTTGTTCATCTATACCTTGTATCATTTTAAGATATTCGGTTTTCTTGGTTTTCAAATCAGAAATCTTATTATCATATGTCGTAAACTTATCTATCTTACTGTTAAACACAAGTTTCTTCCTCTCAAAGTATATTCGGAATATCACAAATATATTTTACTATACAGCTATCTCATGGCAATTATATCATATATGTCAAGAAAAATCATATTATTTAGCTTTCATACCTAAAAAACTCCCTAGCCAGCATCTCCGCCGTAGCCCGGTTATACCCCTTCTTCAGATACCCCTGCACAATCGTCCCGAACCTTTCCTTAACCATATATCATCCTCAATATCACAATATGCCTGCATTTCCCCGGACAAAGCCATTGCCACATA
>ERZ827108.933-NODE-933-length-43804-cov-3.723994_pt1 | contig 43804 bp, 35 predicted proteins | sample MGYA00519921_ERZ827108 | MGnify/ENA primary metagenome ERZ827108 (study PRJEB31778, sample SAMEA3449258) | human gut metagenome | biome: human gut; feature: human-associated habitat; material: faeces | place: United Kingdom | collected 2010/2012 ...
TGCTGCGCGAGCAGCGCGCGGGTGAGCGCGCGGCATACGGTGCGGGCCATGACGCGGGCATTGCGCAGCGACATCCAGATATGCGGATCTGCTTCATCATGGCCATGCGTCCCCATAATCAGTTGCAGGGAGTCGCAAAGGGCCTGATTCAGTGTCTTTCCGCCGGAAGACTCCTTTACGGTGCGAGCTATTTTCTCCTCAAAGGGGAGCAGACCGGTGGTAAAAATCACCGATGCCTGCGAAGCGCTCCCGAGCGATGCCATGGATGGCTCGTATGTTTCGGGGTCGGTGCCGGCCGGTGCTATCACCTCTACATCCACTTTGTCGCCGCCGATGCCCTCGGCAAAGTAGCTCAGAGGCGCGATGCTGACAACCACGACAGGTTTTTCAGGAGTATCGTTGTGGTGTCGTGCTCCCGAACATGATGCCATGAGCAGAGCCGTGGCAGAGATGATTAAATTTATGGCCGGACGCATATGGAAGGATTACTGATTATAGACAACAGTGTGGAGGATAATTGCCAGAGTGGTAGGGTCGGGGAGCGGGCGCGATGTCATCAGCATCAGCGGCACCTCGGGAAGCCCCGGACGATAGGGGGGCTGCCAGTAGGGAAACTCGGTGAGGGCCGTCATGCCGCAACGTTCATAGAACGCGATGCGGCGCGCCGCCATTTCGGATGTTTCGGGCAGTTCAACCTCCAGGACAAGAGCCGCTGTGCCGGCAGGCGGCATCGCGTCGGCCATGGCGATGGCATTGCGCACTGCTGCCGCGCCATAGCCGGTGCCGCGATAGCGGTGCAGTATTGCGAAATGCTCGCAATATAGCGCTCCCGGCAGACGCCACAAGGTTATAAATCCTATGTTTTCAGTGTTGTGTTGTAAAACATAAAAACTGAAAACAGGGTTACCGCTGTCGATTTTATTCTGAATGTCGGACCATTCGCGACGTTCTTCCTCGGGGAAAGAGGAAAGATATAAATCTTTGATTTCCAGAGGTATGTCGGACGACGCGGTGATCTTTTTGAAAATGATGTCCATTGTTGAGCAAATTATAACCGACAACAAAATTAACGAAAAAATTTTATATTTGTTCAAAATAACGCTTTTAAGAAAATATTTGTTGTCGGATAATTTTGTTATTTAAAATGTTTATTGCTAAATTTGTGTCGGAATGTAATTGACAGTTTTAAGCAGATATTTAAATATGGCGAAAAATTCTGCATATATTCCCTGAAAACTGAATATTTATCTAAACCAATATTATCATGGCTCGATTACAAGTTGACAAGCTGGATACCAAAATCCTCCAGATGCTGGTAGACAATGGCCGTAAACCTTTCCTTGAAATCGCTCGTGAGTGCGGTGTAAGCGGTGCTGCCATTCATCAGCGCATCGCCAAGCTTCAGGCCACGAATATTCTTGAGGGGTCGCGCGCGCTGATCAAACCGACCACACTCGGCTATGACACGTGTGCATTTGTGGGCATTTTTCTTAAGGAAGCATCCTCATTCGAGGATACTATCCGCAAATTGCAGACGGTGCCCGAAATTACCGAGCTGCATTTCACCACCGGGCAGTATGATCTACTGATCAAAATCTATGCCCGCGACAACGATCATCTTCTCCACCTTATCCACGACAAACTGCAGCCTATGGGGCTGCTGCGCACCGAGACTATCGCGTCGTTCCGCGAGGTCTTCTCCCGTGCGCTTCCCGTCGACAGTCCGGATTGATTGTGGCAGAATGAATTCTTGACCGCTTGATTGTGGCAGAATGAATTCTTGACCGCAACATTGACCGGTCACGACATTTATCGACAAGAACTAAAGCAGGCCGCGCTGATATTCCAGTGCGGCCTGCTTTGGGTTATTATAAAATTGTCTGTTTTATAGGAACGATCCGGTATTAATATTTGGCCCGGTATCAATATTTATGATAGGGGGCATGCATCTGGTTAAGAGTCTGGGGTAACCATACGCGGTAGCGGCCATTGCGGTCCCAGTCGTTGCCGGCTGAACTGAAATCACAGAGACGGATAGCTTTCGGGCGTGAGTGGGCGGCATCTTCGAGATCGGTGCCGAGCACCATCGGCACCTCAACAGTGAGCCACGAGAATGTGCCGGGAACCGGCTTGGCGTCGATGCGGCCATTTTCGTCAGCCACAATCACGGAAGTCTCGTCGACATCGCCGTCGGCATAACGGCTGTCGCGTGCGAATACAAGCGGACCGTGTGTGACGGCCTGGAATTTGTTTACATCACCTGTGGTCACGAGCCGGGTTGAAACAGGCATGTGTAGTGTGACAACATCGCCTTTCGTCCAACGGCGGTTGAGTGTGCAATAGCTGCCGGGGGCAGCCGAGATCGTCTGGCCATTTACGGTGACGGTGGCATCGCTGTCGATCCATGACGGTATCCTGAGCGAAAGCGCGAAATCGGCTGCTTTCGAAGGGTCGACCGAGATGGTTACGTCGCCCGACAGAGGATAATCGGTGTCGGTGGTCAGTTTCACCATGTTCTTCCCGAGTTTGACTTCGGCAGAAGAGGGGATGAAAAGATTCACGTTGATGTTGTTGTCGTGGCTGTCGGCCACATATGCCACCTGAGGAATCAGGGCAAAACCGCGCGGGCCATTGGCGTTGCAGCAGTTGATGGGGAGACCGCACTGATGCTCTCCTTCAGAACGGTGACCTTCGAGGGGACTGTATTTGGCAATCTGGCCGCCATCGGCGCGCATCGATGCAAACAGGGCGTTATACATGGTCCGTTCGAATTCGTCGGCGTAAGCGGGAAGACCTGTAATGTCGAGCAACCGGGCGCAGAGCTGCATCCATGTGAATGTAACGCAGGTCTCCATGGTATGGTAGGCGGGCACTGTCTGCATCTTTTTCCCTTCATACCAGCACTCGAATGCGGCACCCGAACCGGCAATGTTGATTTCATCGCGGATTATGGATTCGGCGGTGCGGATGGCGGCCTCCAGCAGGCGGGGATTTTCGGTGACTTTCGACAGTTCGATCAGCCCCTCATAACACGACATCATCTCGTATGCCTTCATGCCGTTGTTGTAGCTCCACCATTCATCGGGATAGTGTGAACGGCGGCTGACCGGCACGCCCTCGAGGGCTTTGCCTACGAGCTGCGCATGACCTTCCTTCTCGATGCTGGCGGCAATTGATTCCGCGAAATCGAGATATTTGCGGTCGCGGGTAACGTTATAGAGATATACCACCGGCTCGAGCACAGAGCAGGCTGCCATGCCGAAATAATTGCCGCAGTCGGCAATGTCGGCTCCGCGAGCCTTAAGAGTGGCAATCAGGTTGTCGATTTCATTCTCGGCAGCTTTCAGCGCTGCTTTGTCATGCGAAACCGAATAGTAGGCGAGCAGACCGAGGGTCACATATTTCATGCCCCATATGTCCCATGCTTTCAGTCGGTCGGCATCTTTGTAGTTGCCGATATAACCGTCGGAGTCGGCCGTGCCGATCAGCGCCTTGGCACACTCGGTGATTTTCGCGAGAAGTTCAGGCGAATGGTTATATTGATAAGCCGCGCAGGCACCGAGCATCCATTTTCCCCAGAACTCGGATTGCCAGCGGTCGCCTTCGTTGCGAAGTTTGAACGGCTCGACAAGCGAAAGGGCGTCCTGAGTCATGACACGCCGGGCAATGCATGTGTCAATGCGGCTTCCTACATATCCGTCGAGTTTTACCGACTGGACATCGGAGCGCAACTGTGTGGCCGGATTTACCGGGATTGAGGCGTCGGCACACAGGGCTGCGGCCGACAACAATGTGAATATAATTCGTTTCATCGGTTAATGGTTTTACCCGACACAGGGGTCATCATGAATGTGAAAGTCCGCGATTTATAGGGGAGTTGATATTGATTGAGCGGACGTGCACCCCAGCTGTCTTCTCCGCCGAGACCCATCATTTCCTTGTCGATGCACAGATTTGTGTAGTCGACGGGATCAACTTCGGGTGAGTGGGTCTGATGTTTTTCAAGACCTTCGTCAAGACTCTCAATTGAATAATGCAGAGCGGATGCCGAGAACGGGTCGACGGATGCGAATTCCAGACCCTTTCCAGCATTGTCGAGCATACGCCAATAGCGGATGTCGCTCTTGGTGCCGGTTTCCTGCGGGCGGTTGTAGGGATAGAACTGGTCGGTCACTGTCTGGTCATAGAGGCCAAGACGTTGCGAGCTCTTGCGGTCGGCATAGTTTTCAACGGGGCCGCGGCCATAATACTGAATGTTTTCAAACGCTACGGGCATAGGCATCTGCATGCCGAATCGGAAGAGATTTGAAACCTTGGCCGACGGGTCGGCGTTCATAGCCTCGGTCACTTTCACAGCTCCGTCGGCATTGATCTCATAAGTCATATCGAGATGAGCCGAGACCGAGGGCATGTCGTATGCCGCTTTCACCACTGCCACACCATTTTCAACAGTCGAAGTAAGCGAAGTGAGCTTCATTTCGGGATTAAGCCAAGCACGGTATTCCTTATGAAGGTTTGCGCCAAGATCGTTGTCGGTGGGTGCGCGCCAGAAGTTGGGAGTAAGCTGTGCGCCCTGATTGAGCATGGAGGTGCCGTCAACATCGTAGCGACTCATAAAACCGGTTTTTCGGCTGAAATCTACCGAGAAGTTCTCGCCGGAAACGATCAGATAGTTGTTATCTTTTTCATCGATGACGGGAGAGGCGATCTCTGCATTGGGATTGGAGGGCGTAACATTTATAGCAAGTTCATTGCCGGGAGCTTCGCGCAGGACAATCTGGTCGCGTGCCACGGTCTGGCCGGCAGGCAATAGGCCGTCAGCCTTGCGGAGACGGTAGTCGACATTGAGCAACCATTCACCGTTGGCGTCGGTTGATCCGTAGGGTATTGCGATTTCAGCGGTAGCGCCGGGAGCCACGTTGAGATCGGAGATGGTGCCCGAATTCACAGGCATACCGTCGTGGAGGAGCGTCCAGTCCATGGCCACATACGAGAGGTCGCGGAAGAAGTTTTCGTTATAGACGCTTACTTTCTGATCGCCTGCGGGCTTGGTCCAAATATTCTGATAGCAATATTCCACTTCATGAGCGTGGGGATTGTAACCGCGGTCGGGATTGATCAGACCGTTGTTGCAGAAATTCTGATCCGATGCATCGTAGGGATTGAAATCGCCGCCGTAGGCCCAAATCTCTTTGCCGTTTTTGCCGGTCCAACGCACCGACTGGTCAACGAAATCCCATATGAAACCACCCTGATACGAGGGATATTTGCGTATGATGTCGCAGTATTCCTTGAAACCGCCCTGCGAATTACCCATAGCATGGGCATACTCGCACAGAATGAGAGGATTTGTGCAGGATGGATTTTCAAGATACTTCACGCAGTCGTGCTGCTTAAGGTACATGGGGCAATAGACATCGGTATACTCAAAATTCGTCCCTGCCTGCTCATACTGGATCAGTCGTGAGGGATCCTCGCTGCGAATCCAGCGGAATACTTTTTCGAAGTTAGGTCCGAAACCGGCTTCGTTGCCCATAGACCAGAAGATGATGGAGGGATGGTTGAAATTGCGCTGAATGTTACGCTGGTTACGCTCCATGTGGGCTTTGGCATAGAGTGGATTTTTGGCGAGGGTCTCGTCGCCGTAACCCATTCCGTGGCTCTCGATATTGGCCTCGGCAACCATGTAGATGCCATATTTGTCGCAAAGATCATACCACCGGCGGTCGTCGGGATAGTGACAGGTGCGCACTGCGTTGATGTTCATCTGCTTCATGGTGCGGATGTCCTGAAGCATACGTTCGTCGGAGAGCACATAGCCGCCGTCGGGATCTAATTCATGACGGTTGGCGCCTTTGAAGATTACCGGTTTGCCGTTGACAAGCACCTGTTTGTCTTTGAGTTCCACTTTGCGGAAGCCGACATTTACAGGGATTACCTCGGAGCTGCCATCCATCTTGGCCTCCAATGTGTAGAGATATGGCGTTTCGGCTGTCCACTTGTGCGGGTCAGCCACTTTGATTTGGGTGGTTTTTCCGGGTTTGGCGGTGGCCTCGGCCACCTTGTTGCCCTCGGCGTCAAGCAGTGTCAGCGACACCGGTGCGTTGGAGTTGGCAGAAACCGCTATGTCGAGTGTGCCGTTGGTGTAGTTGTCGGTGAGATCGGGAGTGACGCGGATGTCGTCTATACGCTTTTTGTCGCGGGCATAGAGATAGCTGTCGCGTGCCACACCGCTGTAGCGGAAGAAGTCCTGATCTTCGAGATATGAACCGTCGCACCAGCGGAATACCTGAAATGCGATGAGATTATCCTGCCCGGGAATGATATAGGGCGTGAGGTCGAATTCAGGCTCGAGTTTGCTGTCCTCGCTGTATCCTACGAATTTGCCGTTGACCCAAAGATACATGTTGGAGGTGACCGACCCGAAATGGGCGATTATATCTTTGCCTTTCCATGAAGCGGGTACTTTGAAAGTCCGACGGTAGGAGCCCACATGGTTGTCGGCTGCCGGCACGTTGGGAGGATCGTTTTTAAACTGGTTTCTCCAGGCGTAGCCCACATTCACGTAAATGGGATCGCCGTAGCCGTTGAGTTCCCACATGCCGGGTACGGGAATCGAGGCCCAGCCGCGGTCATTGAAATCCTTGCGGAAAAAGTCGTCGGGACGGCTGTCGGCATCCTTTACCCAGAAAAATTTCCAGGGGCCGTTGAGACTCAGGTAATTTTCGGAATTGCGCAGGTTGCGGTCGGCAAGCGCATTCTCGCCATTTTTATAGGCGAACGGCACGGCCCGCATCGGCAGGCGGTTAATAGCATTTACATTGGCATCGTGCCATTCGGTAAACGTCTGAGCCGGCAACGCAAACGCGCAAGCCGCCAGCAGAGATGTGAAGATGGTCGGTTTCATTGGTTATGAGGCGTGTTGTTTAGGTTATGATGCAAAATTAATCAAAATCCATGAATAAGCCAAGTTATTTTAAAATTCATTGCAATTTCGGGGAATAACAGACACAACGGTAGCATACACAAAAAAATAAGAAACGCTGTCCTGTGGTGGAACAGCGTCTCACGAAAAGAGATGATGTAAGGAAGTTTATATACCGATTATTATTGCGGAAAAGATGGAGAGAGAGGAGATTTGGAGAAAAAGGAGTCGGAGTGTGGGAGAGATTTTACGCAGCGTCAGCGGAATCATCAGAGATTGTCTGTGCTTCATCTGTCGCTTCGTCGGTCACATCATCTTCTGTTTCGTTGTCGATTTCAGCTTTTGACAGATGGCCTTTGAATGAGCCGAGGAGGTCATATTTAAGGTCGTTATTATCTGACAGTCTTATTTCATATCCCGAAACTTTCTTTTTAACTTTACGGATTTTAGCGTCGGGGTAGTTCTTGGCAACATGCCTGGTGATGGCCTTGAGCAAAAGCGATGCCGGCACTTCGCCTTTCTTGCATTCCACAGAGGTCCATTTCCCTTTGTTGGAGAATTCGATTTTGGTGCCATTGGTCAGTTTGACGTCGTAGTCGGTTTTCTTGAGAAGATGACGGTCGACTTTGATCATGCTTATTTTCGCTTTCGGGAAATGGGTGTCGAGAGTCTTGATGGCTTCTGCCGGAAGTTCCTTTCTGGAGATTGTGTACTTGTCGAGCGGGAGAGCCATCGCCGGTGCTGTGCAGGCGATGATGACAGCCAAAAGGAATAGGAGTTTCTTCATGTAAATGTAAAGAGTGTGTTATAACTGTGTTGCTTTGTATGCCTTCAGGTATGGATAGAACGAAAAACCCGCAGCGATATTACTGCGGGAAACATTTAATGTGATTCTTTAAAGAATATTCACAACCGGATGTAGATGCGATATTTAACTGCCGGATTACCACTCGGTGCGTCATCCGGAGTGATGGCGTTTTCTTACAGGGGGAAACAGCTTGCGCACCCGGAGCAATATGTCGGGCAGATTGTCACCGACAACCACCAATGTAGAGGCTAAAATGATCATCATGCCTCCGTAGATTTCACGGGTGGTCACGGCCTCACCGAGAATAAACACAGAGAGCAAGACGGCGGTAACAGGCTCGAGTGCGCCGAAAATGGCCGTGGATGTCGATCCTATGTTCTGGATGGCCACAGTGGTGCACATCAGGGAGATGACCGTCGGCACAGCGGCAAGACCGAGCAGATTCAGCCAGTCGTACCAAAAGACCGGAAGAGTGAACGGAGTGCCGAGAGCAAACATTGCCACGAAAACCAGGGATCCGAACGCAATCACATAGAATAGCAGTTTGATTGTGGGAATACCTGCAATGGTTTTGTTGACATTGACCATGACCATATACAGGGCATAGGTAAGAGAGGATAGCATCACCATAAGGAATCCTGTGCCGTTGATCGAGATGCCGTTGCCGCCTGAATAGGTTAATAATGTCAGGCCTATGGTCATTATCATCAGACATGCCCCGGTGACCCATTTGAATTTCTCATGAAAGAAAAATGTCATGATCACCGCCACAAGCACCGGGTCGATGAACAGCAGGGTAGACGCTAGCCCCGCGTTCATATACTCGTACGAACCGAAAAGCAAAAGTGACGAGAGTGCCATCATGACTCCGAGAACGGCCAAAGGCATGGCTTCGTGGCTACGGAGTTTTAGCGAACGACCGCGGCTTAACGCAAGGAGCGCAACTAACGGCAACCCGAGTACATATCTAAACAATAGCACTGACACCGGATTCATGCCATGCTCATACAGAGGCACGGCAAATGCGGGGTTCGTGCCGTAGGCAGCTGCCGCAAGCGCCGCCATTATATATCCTTTGAATTTCACAACCGCGGTGGTTTATGGCGTGGTGCGATGAAAAAATCAGTGTTTCGACGCGGGGTCGCAGGTGAGCCCTACGCCAAGTTTCTTGAAAATTTTGCGATCGACTTCACCCAGCATGACTGTGGAGTGTGCCTGACATCCGTCGAGCAGCGGAAGCTGTTCAAGGGCATGGCGGCACATATCGTTATGGGGCGAGAGCACCGAGAGTGCCACCAGCACTTCGTCGGTGTGGAGCCGGGGATTATGGCCTCGGAGATATTCGGTTTTGGTTTTTTGTATCGGCTCGATAAGATCCTGCGGAATAAGTTTCACGCTGTGGTCAATGCCTGCCAGGTGCTTGACGGCGTTTAGGATCAGTGCTGCGCTCGGACCGAGCAGGTCGGAGGATTCTGCGGTGATGATGGTACCGTCGGAAAGTTCGATTGCCGAACAGGGATGGCCGCATGCCTCGGCGCGCTGTCGCGCAGCTCCGACAGGTTTGCGATAATTGATGTCGATCTTTGACTGCTTCATCAGCAGCGCGATTTTGTTGACTTCGGAATCATTGCCATCGCCCTGAGCCATGCGGTTGAGTGCGGTGAAATAGCGACGGATGATTTCATCGCGCGAAGCGTTGCAGCACACTTCATCATCGCTTATGCAGAATCCCACCATGTTCACACCCATGTCGGTGGGTGATTTGTAGGGATTCTCGCCGTAGATGCCCTCGAACAGAGCATTGAGTACGGGGAAAATTTCGATGTCTCGATTATAGTTGATCGCTGTTTTGCCGTATGCCTCAAGGTGGAAGGGATCAATCATGTTCACATCGTTGAGATCGGCGGTGGCGGCCTCGTAGGCGATGTTGACAGGATGTTTCAGAGGGAGAGACCATACGGGGAATGTCTCGAATTTGGCATATCCTGCTTCAACTCCGCGCTTGTTCTCGTTATAGAGCTGACTGAGACAAACGGCCATTTTGCCGCTGCCGGGGCCGGGAGCTGTGACAATCACCAAAGGACGGGTGGTGCGGATATAATCATTGCGTCCGAAACCTTCGTCGGAATCTATAAGGTCGACATTCGTGGGATAACCCTCTATTGTATAGTGGAGATATGTGGTGATGCCCATACGTTCGAGACGGCGGCGATAGGCATCGGCCGAACTCTGGCCGTTGTAGTGGGTAATGACAATGGAGCTGACCATGAAGCCACGTGACCTGAAAGCATCGCGCAGGCGCAGCACATCCACATCGTAGGTGATGCCTAAGTCGCTGCGCACTTTGTTTTTCTCTATATCCTTGGCCGAAATCACAATCACAATCTCGGCTTTGTCGGCCAGATTGCTGAGCATCCTCAGCTTGCTGTCGGGCTGGAATCCGGGGAGTACACGGCTGGCGTGGAAATCATCGAAAAGCTTCCCGCCCAGCTCAAGATAAAGCTTGTTGCCGAATTTGGCGATTCGTTCACGTATATGCTCCGACTGAATACGGAGGTATTTCTCGTTGTCAAAACCTTGTTTCATATCGGGGTACAAATTTATTAAATTTGCATTAATTTCACAAGAAAAATTGTCGGTCCCCGCCTTAAAATTTTCACTTCACATATTAAAATAATACAGGAGACCCCGGAATGAGAGGTCTCCTGTATCGGATAGAGTGGAGTTGCGGATATAACGCCTTGTATAGGCTGATTTTATGTTGGCGCGATATAGGCTTATTTTATATTGGCGCGTACCACGTCGATGAAAGTTTTCATTCGTGCGGAGTCTTTTTTTTCAACAATGTCTTTCAGCTCGGTAAGCTTTGCGATAATGCCTCCAAGCTGTTCGGAACTGTTGGGATTGAAAAGAATCTCGGTGAGCAGATAGTCATCCTCGCTCATCAGCCCCTTGGCAATGGCCATGTGGCGTTTGAAAGTGGTGCCGGGGGCATCCTGGTGTTTCATGATCGAGCCGAACGCGAGGGTCGATGCAAACGGAATAGAAAGCGAGTATGCTATGGTCAGATCATGTTCCTCGAAAGTATATTCCTCTATGTGAAGGCCCAGACGCCTGTAGAGGTCGAGGAAGAACACGCGGCCGAGATGATCTCCCTCCTTGATCACGATGGCATTTTCGTCGGCAAGGTTGCTCAGAGATGCGAATGTGGGGCCAAACATCGGATGGGTCGACACATAAGGATGACCGCATGATGCGTAAAACTCGGGTAATCCTGTTTTTACGGAGGCTATGTCGCTTAGAATGCAATTCTGAGGCAGATAGGGGAGCACGGCGTGGAAGGCGTCGAGAGTGTATTTCACCGTGGCGGCGTTGATGACCAGTTCGGGCGCGAATGCTTTGATTTCTTCGGGCGATGCGAACCGTTCAACATTGTATGTGAAACGCAGCCGGCGTTGATCAGGGTCGTAGACAGCGACCTCGTGGTCAAACGACAGAAGGTCGCAGAAGAACGAACCCATTTTCCCTGCTCCGAGAATGAGAATTTTCATCGTAGATTTAGGATGGTGTGATTATTCTTTAATGTCGTCGCCATCGAGAATCATAATCTGCTGGCGAACTGATTCTTCGTGGATTGCGGAGAGGACCGTGCGCATGAATTCGGCACCCATATGCATGTCCACGGCCATCTTCACGCGGTCGGTCATGATGTCGCCGTAGCGCTGAGCCTGAACCACAGGCATGGAATGCTCTTTTTTGTAACGACCGATTTCACGGCTCACGCTCATACGGCGGTTGAGCACTTCGAGCAGCTCATTGTCGATGCGGTCGATTTCACGACGGAGAAGTGCAAGATTCTCGGTGGTGCCGGTCTGCTCGCGGAGAACGAGATTGGCAAGGATGAGCTGCAGCACATCGGGTGTGACCTGCTGGGAGGCGTCGCTCCACGCGGCTTCGGGGTTGCAGTGGCTTTCGATGATAAGACCGTCGAAACCCATGTCGAGAGCCTGCTGCGAGAGGGGAGCGATAAGCTCGCGCTTGCCGCTGATGTGGCTGGGGTCGGTGATAATGGGAAGATTGGGGATGCGGCGACGCAATTCGAGAGCGATACTCCACTGGGGCATGTTGCGGTAGATATGCTTGCCGTAGGCGGTGAAACCGCGGTGTATGGCGCCGAGCTTGCGAATGCCTGCGTTGTAAAGGCGCTGGAGTGCTCCGATCCAGAGTTCGAGGTCGGGTGTCACAGGGTTTTTGACAAGCACCGGACCGTTGAAGTCACGCTCTTTAAGCACGTCGGCGATTTCCTGCATTGCGAAGGGGTTGGCCGAGGTGCGGGCACCGATCCAGAGGATGTCGACACCGGCATCGATAGCCGATTCGGCATGGTAGCGGTTAGCGATTTCGGTGGCGGTGAGCATGCCGGTTTCCTTCTTCACGCGGTTGAGCCAGGGGAGACCCACCACGCCGACGCCTTCGAAAGAGCCGGGACGAGTGCGGGGTTTCCAGATGCCTGCACGGAAAATCTTGATACCGGCTTTAGAAAGCCCTTTGGCGGTTTCCATCACCTGCTCTTCGCTTTCGGCGCTGCAGGGGCCGGCGATGATGATGGGACGTGTGGTGTTGCCTTCTGCATCGGGGGATACAATGGGCTGGAGGTCATTCATTAATATGTCTGCCATAACGGATTCTGATTTTAGACTTTTGAATATGATGAATAAAATTGTTTACTTTAAACATGCCGATATGCGGCGGGCGGCTTCCTTGAGTTTCTCGACCGGCGCGCAGAGCGATATGCGCACATAGCGTTCGCCATTCTTGCCGAAGATGAATCCCGGAGTGATGAAAACTCTTGCTTCGTTTAGAATCATGTCGACAAAAGCTTCGCCCGAGGGGATGGAATCGGGAATACGACCCCAGAGGAACATGCCTCGCTGGCCGGGATCGAACTCGACGTTCATGGCTCGCATCACCTCTTCGCCGGCCTGGCGGCGCAGCTTATATTCGGCATTGAGACCTGTGAACCAGTCTTCGTCCTGTTTCAGAGCTGCGGCGGCTGCGAGCATCAGAGGCTTGAACTGGCCGGAATCGATATTGCTCTTCACTTTCAGTATCCACGACATGAATGTGGGATTGGTTGCAATCATACCCATACGCCAGCCGGCCATGTTGTGAGCCTTGCTGAGCGAATTAAGCTCGATGGCAATGTCGCGTGCGCCTTCCACTTGGAAGATACTCTGACGGTCGGTGTTGAGAATGAAAGAGTAAGGATTGTCGTTTACAATGACAATGCCATGTTTCTTGCCGAAAGCAACGGCACGCTCAAACACTTCCCGACGGGCGGGTGCGCCGGTGGGCATGTGGGGATAGTTCATCCAGAGAATCTTCACGCCTGAGAGATCTGATTGGTCGAGAGCGTCGAAGTCGGGATACCATCCGCCATCCTGAGTGAGGTCGTATTTTACGATTTCGGCACCTGCGAGATGATTGGCCGAGGTGTAGGTGGGATAACCGGGATCGGGCACGAGCACTTTTTCACCGGGATTGACGAATGCGAGCGATATAAAGATTATACCCTCTTTTGAGCCGGAGACGGGCAGAATCTCTTTGGCGGGATCGAGGGTTACGCCATAGTATTTCCTGTACCATTCGGCAAATGCCTCGCGGAGTTCGGGCAGACCTATGCCCAATTGATAGCTGTGGGTGTCGCTTCGCCGGGCGGCATTGCAGAGAGTCTCGATAGCATCGGCAGGGGGCATCATGTCGGGGCCTCCGATGCCGAGGCTCACGATGTCGAGACCTTGGGCATTGAGGGCTGCCACCTCTTTCATTTTACGCTGGAGATAATATTCGCCGATAGCCGAAAGGCGTTGGGCCGGTGTGATCTGGATTGCCATTGCGATGAGTTATGAAGCTGATGATTTGTTTTCGGAATATTCACCGAGGATACGGAATTCGCCCATCAGAGGTGTGGCGGCATTGAGCGCCTGCCGGTAGCGGTTGACACTGTCGAATGTAAGGTCAACATAAAACCGGTATTCCCATTCGCGGCCGATGAGCGGGAGTGACTGTATCTTGCTGAGGTTAATATCGTAAAAGGTGAAGACGGAGAGAATTTTTGACAAAGACCCCGAGGTGTGGGGGAGGGTGAACACTATGGAGGCCTTGTCGATGAAGCGGTCGGGCACGCCGCCATGACTGAGAGTGAGGAAACGGGTGAAATTGTGTTTGTTGGTCTCGATGCCTGCTTCCAGTATGTCAAGCCCGTAAAGCCGGGCGGCATGTTCGCCGCAGACGGCAGCCACGCCCATCTTGCCTGCCTCGGCAATTTCACGGGCCGAGCGGGCGGTGTCAAGATCTTCGATCATGCGCATTTTGCGATGCTTGAGCAGATATTCCTCGCACTGCATCAGCGCCATGGGGTGAGAACGAACCTCGGTGATGTCATCGACTGTCTGGCCCGGCATAGCGCACAGCACATGGGAAATGCGCTTTTTGAACTCGCCGGTGATGCTGAGGTTGCTTTTGCGCAGCAACTCATGGTTGGGGAGTATGCTGCCGGCAATGGTGTTGTCGATAGCCATGACCGCCTGCAGGGAGGGGTCGTCAGCAAGCCGGTCAAACATATCCTGGAAAGTGTCGCATTCAACAGGTTCTATCGCACGCGGTGCGAAGAATTCATGCGCCACGGCATCATGGAAACAGCCGGCAACACCCTGTATTGCCACTCTGATCGGTTCGGCGATATTGTTTTCAGAGACTTGCTTTGACATACTCTTAAAATAAACCCATTTTAAAATAAACCCATTCTAAAAAGAAACCCGCTTCCGGAAAGGAAAGCGGGAAACTTTGTGAAATATAAGTTTTGACGTTGTTACGCACACAGAGACCCGCTTCTTACTGACGGTAGTAAAAATAAAAAGAGAACCCGTATGCGTAAAATCGTTTCATTTATCTTTATTAATTTCCGTGAGGAACCAGACCGGGAGCCGTTCCCCTCAGGATTTTGTGCAAAGGTAGATATTTTTTATAGAATTCCAAACATTTTTCTTGAAAAATCTCTGACTTTGCGTCATAAAAGGCAAATTTGGTATTAAAATAATGAATTTTGAATCTATAAGGCAGGGTGTTTCGGTATTGTTTTGTGCTGTCGCCCCATTGTGCGGTTCGGGCACTGCAGGATCTGCTATTCTGAAATAATGATTTACATGGACGCGTCAGCCACAAGATAAATCATGTAGGCAATATAACCTGCTACGAGCAACCCGCCTTCGGCACGATTGATGGTGCGGTTTCCGAAAAACCAGCCGAATATCCAGAATAGCACACATGAAGCGAAAAGAACCAGCAGGTCTATTTCTGAAATGGCGCCGAAAGGAAGGGGCCGGATCGTGGCCGAGCATCCCAGCACAAGAAATATATTGAAAATGTTGCTGCCGATAACGTTGCCGATGGCAATGCCCGAATTGCCTTTAATTGCTGCTGTAAGCGATGTAGCAAGTTCGGGCAGGGAGGTGCCCATGGCCACGATTGTAAGACCGATGATGGCATCGCTGACTCCGAGAGATGAAGCGATGGCCGATGCTTTGTCAACAAAGAGGTCTCCGCCATAGATCAGCGCGGCAAGGCCGCCGATGATAAAAATCACCGACTTCCACAGAGCCGTCTGCACGGGTTTCGTTTCATTGCTGTTTTCGGATGTTTCCGGCATCTTCTGTTTAGATTGAGAGAATACATACCGCATGAATATGGCAAAGAAAAGCAGCAGAAGTATGCCGTCGACCCTCGATATGACAGGAGTGGTTCCGTCGAGCCATTTTGACGAACCCATGGCAAGAAGTGCAGCGGCAGAGAGAACGACAAGCGGAATCTCGTTGCTCATGATTCCGCCTGTGATTTTAATAGGACGGGCCACGGCCACAGCTCCTATAATTATTAGGGTATTAAAGATATTACTACCCACAACATTGCCGATAGCTATACCGGTGTTGCCGTCGATGGCCGACATCATGCTGATGGTCAGTTCGGGCGCGGATGTGCCGAATGCCACAATGGTGAGGCCAACCATGAGGTCGGACATTCCGAAACGACGTGCGACGGCAGCAGCGCCATCTGTGAGGTAGTTAGCTCCTCCGAGAATCAGCACAAGACCGACAATCAGAAGTGTAATATCAATAATCATGATTATATCATAATGTGGGTTGCGGCGACAAAGTTACGCAAAAATGTTGGTCGGACGGCTATTTTTCCTTAACTTTGCAGCTCAATCAGCAAAATTTCTGACAAGTGGAACGTAAAAACAAGCCTACCGCCATACTTCGCATGCACTGCCCCGACCAGCCGGGCATCATATCCGTTATCACAGATTTTATCACCACAAACCGCGGCAACATTATCTATCTCGACCAGTATGTGGATCGTGTCAACGGTATATTCTATATGCGTATCGAGTGGGATCTGGAAAACTTCATGATTCCGACAGAAAAAATCGATGAATATTTCAACACTCTTTATGCGGCGCGCTACGAAATGTTCTACCGTCTGAGCTTCTCCACAAGAAGGCAAAAAATGGCTATATTCGTGAGCAAGATGTCGCACTGTCTCTACGATATGCTCGCACGCTATGTGGCAGGGGAATGGGATGTGGAGATCCCAGTTATCATAAGCAATCACCCCGACCTCGCCATTGCCGGGAAGCAGTTCGACATACCTTTCGAGCACATTCCCGTGACACGAGAGAACAAGGCCGAAATGGAGCAGCGCGAATTTGAGATTCTCGACCGATATGGAGTTGATTTCATTGTGCTGGCACGTTATATGCAGGTGCTTTCCGAGGATTTCATAAGCCGCTACCCCAACCGCATCATCAATATACACCACTCTTTCCTTCCTGCATTTGTCGGGGCGAAGCCTTATCATCAGGCTTACGAGCGAGGCGTGAAACTTATCGGCGCCACAAGCCACTATGTCACCACCGAACTTGATGCAGGCCCTATCATCGAGCAGGATGTGGTGCGGATCACACATAAGGATACTGTGGATGATCTGGTTAAAAAAGGTCGAGATCTGGAAAAGATCGTACTATCGCGTGCCGTAGGCAAGCATATCCAACGGAAAATTCTCACTTACGACAACCGTACCATCGTATTTAGCTGATATACCGATACGGGCAATCTTTTTTTCTCGCGAATCCCGGCTTTACTTCAATTTTTCGTGGAATGGATGATAGCGCGAAATATATAGTTGTGGCGTGTGATTCCTTCAAGGGATCGCTGACATCTCTCCGGGCCGGCGATGCGATCAGGCAAGGTATTGCCGAGAAATGGCCTGATGCTGTGGTAAGGGTGGTGCCGGTCAGTGACGGCGGCGAAGGCCTGACCGAAGCCCTCGTAGAGAATCTCGGAGGCAAATATCTGACATGTCGTTCCGTCAACGCTATAGGGAAGCCTATAACTGCACGCTACGGCGAGATTATTTTTAAGCATCGGCGCACGGCGGTCATAGAAATGGCGGCAGCATGCGGATTGCCTCAGATTCGGGTCGGTGAACGGGATGTGATGGAGAGCAGTTCATATGGTTTCGGAAAGATGATGCTTCTTGCCGCGGAGAATGGTGTCGAAGATATGATTCTCGGCCTTGGAGGGAGCGCTTCATGCGACGGAGGCATGGGATTGCTTGACGCTTTTGGGGTGAAGTTTCCGATCGGCGGCAACCGTATACTGTCGCCATCAGGTGCTATGCTCCGCTACATCCGCAGTATTGACATATCGAAGATGAATTATCTAAGCAAGCATCTTCGCATAAGGGTTGCCTGCGATGTGGAGAATCCTCTTTATGGTCCGACCGGAGCCGCAGCCGTTTTCGCTCCACAGAAAGGCGCTACACCCGAGGATGTCATGTTGCTTGATCAGGGATTGAGAAATTTTGCTGCATGTACTCTCAAGGCAACGGGGGTGGATGTTGCGCAAACGCCGGGCGCCGGAGCTGCAGGCGGTGTCGGGGCATCTCTCGTCGGATATTTCAATGCCGTGCTTGAGCGAGGAAGCAGACTTATGCTTGATGCTATTGATTTTAATAGCATGATCAAGGGTGCTGATCTTATCATTACCGGTGAAGGCAAAATTGATTCCCAGACACTTATGGGTAAAATGCCCCAGGGAATACTGGAGGCCGGATTGAAGGCAGGGGTGCCGGTAGCTGCAATAGGCGGGATTGTGGAAGCAGGTAACGCACTATCGGAAGCGGGATTTGACGCAGTGGTTCAGGCGTGTCCCGATGGAATGTCGGTTGATGAGGCAATGCGTCATGATGTAGCGAAAGAGAATCTTAAAAGGGCCGCCCGCGAAGTTTTGCAGCAGATATTTGGCTGAGGGATGCCGCTGTCAGCCTTTGCCAATTTTTGAAGCCGAGGCAGCAAGGTAGCCTGAAAGTGTATCTTTGAGAAATTACAAAAAATCTGCCACTTGGCCAAATTTTTTAGCACTTATTTTGTGGAAAGCCAAAGAAATAGACACAGGGACCGCCCGCCACCGCAGAATACCTCTCGCTATAAAACAGCAGTTTTTTAGGAAGAACAAGTCTTTTTTAAATGAAAGAGCCGTGCCGCACAGGGACAAATTAACAGAAAACCGACGGCGAATGTTATTTCTTGTTATTTTTTGTTGTTTTTTGTTATTTTTGTGCCGATATTTGGAAATTGATTCTTTTACGACTTATCTTTGCAAAAAATATTCCAATCTCTTACCATGCCTCATCATAAAACACGCAATGATGCTACATGCCGTTAACATTACGTCTCACAGTGCATCAAGACTTGCTAAAGTATTGATTGTCACTATTTTAACTTTTTGGGGGGGTAATTTCTAACGCTCAGACAACTGATACCGCTCCAAGCGAAACCTCTTTTACCGTAGATTTTCCGATTAACGACCACCGCGTCATTCCTTCTTTCGGGAACAATCGCGCCACGATCGACTCGCTCACGACACCCCCGGCTGCACCCTCCTCCCAACCGGTTCCTGAACCGGAGCCGGAACCCGAACCTGAACCCGAATCTGAGCCGGTCGAAATCATCGAGTCATTCCCGGCAGAACCCGTGTCCACCGACTGCACCAAAGGATGGCATATCTCCACCAGTCTGCCCGCGCTGGGAATGGCAATCGCCAACCTCTCGGGACATTACGATTTCGCCTGCCGGTGGTCAGCCGCGCTCACCCTCTGTTACGCGGGATGGAACTACGGCACCTCCACGCGCAAATTCCGCACCTTTATTTTCCGCCCCGAAGCGCGTTACTGGCTGCGCGACGGCCACAGCGGCCTCTTTGTCGACGGTCATCTCGCGATGGCTGCCTACAACTTCGCCATGACTTCGTGGCACTACCGCATTCAGGATGTCGGCGGCGACCATCCCGCCCTCGGCGGAGGCATCGGCATCGGCTACCGCCTCCTTCTCGGCCTGTCGGGCCGGTGGGCCGTCGAGGCGCAGCTCGGCGCGGGGGTTTACCGGCTGAAATATAACCGTTTCGAGAACCGTCCCAACGGCCCTCTCGTCGACACCCGTTCCCGCACATGGGCTGGAATCGACAATTTTGCAATCTCACTTGTCTACAACTTCAACCCTGCCAAGAAATGAAGCTGTCACACCGTATATTTCATTCGCTGTGGGCAGCCGCAATCATGACTGCCTGCGACGTTCACGAGTTTCCCGGCGAGCCGCCCGTGCCGCCCGTCCCGGTCAACTGCGACTTCGAGATGACATTTGACCGAGGCGCGATGGATCTGCTGACGACCGTCGAATATGGCACCGGGGATTCCCGCTCGCGCTATGACGGAGACCATGATTTCCGCTACATTCTCAACATCTATGAGGAATCGGCCGATTCCCGACCCCCGTCGCGCACACCCCTCGACTCCTACATCTTCACCGTGTCGACAACCGCGCCCGGTTATGACGGCTCGACTCCCGACCACGACCGCCGGGTACACCTCGACCTGCCGCCCGGCAACTTCCGCATCATCGCGTGGGCCGACCATGTGATTTCCGGCTCGAAGAAGGACACATATTACTCCACCGACGATTTTTCTGAAATATCAGTCCTGACCGAAAACGGCGCATACCCGGGCAACATCCCGTGGCGCGACTCTTTCCGCGGACAGGTCAGTGTCAGCGTCAACGAGGCGGGCGAAGTGTTCACAACCTCGGGCCAAGGACCCGAGACTCTTGTGGAAATACCCATGCGCCGCCCGATGGCACGTTACCGTTTCATCACAACCGACCTCGGCGAGTTCATCTCGCGCCACGAGACCACGGGACAGAAATCGGCCCCCGACGGAGCACCCTCGTCGACACCCGACCCCGCCGACTACCGCGTCGTGATGCGCTACACCGGCTACATGCCCTCGGTCTACAACGCCCACACCGACCGCCCTGTCGACTCGCGGCTCGGTGTCACCTTTGACGGCGCAATATCCCGCCTCGATGCCTCGACCGCCGAACTCGCGTCAGACTATGTATTTGTCAACGGCACCGAGACATCCGTTCAGGTGGCACTCGATGTCTACAACCGCCAGACAGGCGAAAAAATCGCCTCGACCGACCCTGTGACCGTACCCTTGCGGCGAAACCGCCTCACCATCGTGCGCGGACCCTTTCTGACCTCCACCGCCTCGGGAGGAATAGGAATCCTCCCCGACTTCAACGATGATATCAACATCGAGATAAGATAACACCCCTCGATCAATCATTTCCCCTTGTCCTCATCTGAGGCTTCTACCACATCATAAAACACACCCTATATTTTTTTATAACCCATAATCAACATTTTTAATTATGAAAAAATCTCTTTTTGCGATGGTAGCCGTGGGTGCCGTCACCCTCGCTTCCTGCTCCAGTGACGAAATGGCCGGCCCCGCCATCAACGATGACGGCAACGTGATCATCACCGCCCAGCTCCCCACCGAGCTCCAGAGCCGTGCCTACGGCGACGGATCCGTGGCCAAGACACTCCACTATGCCGTCTATGAAGGCGACAACGTGATTTTTGCAAGCGACGTGGCCAATTCGCCCGCAGTCGTGACTGTCGGTGACAATAATTTCACCCTGAAACTCAATCTTGTCAAGGGCAAGACCTACGACCTCCTTTTCTGGGCCGACGCGACCATCGGCAGCCCCTACACCTTCACCTCCTCGACCAAGAGCGTGACCGTCACATACGACAACACAGGCAACAACGAAAACCGCGACGCGTTTTTCCAAGCAGTCAAGGGTCTGACCGTCAACGGCCCTGTTCAGAAGACGGTCGAACTGCGCCGCCCGTTTGCGCAGGTTAACGTAGGCACAAGCGACCTTGACGCCTTCCGCGCAGCCAACAAAGACATTACATCCACCACGATGACCGTCTCAGGCGTCTATGACACCCTCAACCTCCTCTCGGGCGAGGCGTCGGGTTCTACCACCGTCGAATACACCGCCGCGATTCCCGTAGGAGAGTCATTCCCGGTAGACGCAACCAAATATGACTACCTCGCGATGAACTATATCCTCACCGGCGCAACCGTTGCCAACTCCTCCGACGTGCAGAACGCCGACCGCGAACTCATCGACATCGACTATAAAGTAACCTGCAACGACGGTCACGAAATCGACTACTCGTTCACCAACGTCCCCATCCAGCGCAACTACCGCACCAACATCTACGGTGCCCTTCTCACTAACCCCGCCAACTTCGACATCGAAGTAATCCCCGGTTTCAACGATGAACCCGGAATTGACTATGATCCCATCCCCGATGGAAAAGTAAGAATTGGCGAAACAATCTACGACGGTCTTGCCGAAGCATTCGCTGCTGTTGCCGACAATGGTGTCATCGAACTTTCCGCATCCAACTATGATGCCAGAGGTCTTACTTGGCCCAGGGACAAAACATTCACCATCAAAGGACTCGGAAAGAATTATTCATCTATTTCAAATCTCACCGACAATACCGGGGTCAACGGTAGCACTATGACATTAGAGAACCTGACCCTGAATGTAGAGGAAAACCCCTATACGGGAACCTGTTTCGGCTTTATTCACCCTGTTGATGTCACTTACAACAACGTGCATGTAAATGGCGAGTTACACCTCTATGCGACAGGGACCGAAACATTCAACAATTGCGACTTCACCTACAACCCGGCAAGCGACCCAAATAATGGTGGCCGCTACGCCGTTTGGTGCTATGGTTCTCGAAACGCAGTTTTCAACAACTGTACTTTCAACAACTCATTTAATGCAAAAGCAATTCTTGTCTTCGGTTATGAAACGAGCTATAACCGCAATGTGACCGTGAAAAACTGTAAGTTCACAGCAGCTGCAACAAAAAACAACGGTGCCGTTGAGATTCACACTGAATCTTTTAACAATGCAAGTGCCGGTACCATCATCATCGAAAACTCGACATGTAACGATGCCTATGAAATGGGGCTGTGGCATGAGGTAAACAATAACACAAAAGCAACTACCACTACATTCAAGATCATTGTTGACAACGTAACCGTACAGGAAGGTATCTCTGTGAACCCGCAGCCCTAAATACCTTTAACAAGTATGAAGTGATTTAAACTTATTACGAAGTGTTATAAACTTATGTTTAGTCAACATCCGCACTGCTTTTTGTCCGATTTGGAGCTTTTCGCTCGTCGTGTAGCTCGCTACACTCCTCTCTCAAAACCCAAATCGCCTCAAAAATCAGTCGCGACTGTTAACGAGTAACGCGAGTTCGGAATAAGAAAAGCCCCAAAAAGTAGAATCGACAGCTTGAAAAAGTTGTCGATTCTTTTAGTAATATCACTGATGTTTAGCAAATTAGAGGTACCAAACAATAAATAGCACATCATGATTACCGAAAGTAAAATTACTGAAATTTTTTGTATTGAGGACGATTTCTGCAAGGAATTTGAGGTTGAGATGGCAAACAACACTCTCCGGCTTCCGATGACCATGTTTTTGCGGCTTGTATGTTTCGGAGAGTGTACAGCGTTAATAGCATGATCAAGGGTGCTGATCTTATCATTACCGGTGAAGGCAAAATTGATTCCCAGACACTTATGGGTAAAATGCCCCAGGGAATACTGGAGGCCGGATTGAAGGCAGGGGTGCCGGTAGCTGCAATAGGCGGGATTGTGGAAGCAGGTAACGCACTATCGGAAGCGGGATTTGACGCAGTGGTTCAGGCGTGTCCCGATGGAATGTCGGTTGATGAGGCAATGCGTCATGATGTAGCGAAAGAGAATCTTAAAAGGGCCGCCCGCGAAGTTTTGCAGCAGATATTTGGCTGAGGGATGCCGCTGTCAGCCTTTGCCAATTTTTGAAGCCGAGGCTGCAATGTAGCCTGAGAGTGTATCTTTGAGAAATGTACGAAAATATCGTGACCCATGCGCGTCCCCTTCAAGTATTGCAGCGACACGTTTTAGCGTCTCTGCAGTCACGTTGTTGCGGTCGGCCAGCGCTACCGTGTCGCAGAGGATCTTAGCTATCCCTTTTTCAAGTGTCGGAGTAAACCAGATTCGTTTTTCCACGCTCAGGGCATAAACTATGACGAATAGCCCCATGTCGATTTCCGACTCAAACCCCGGCTGGAATGAAGCGAAATCTTTTACAAAAGTTTTAATTACCGAGATGCGGGCTTTGCTGCGGGCGCCGCGCTTGACGCGCTCAAGTTCTTTCGATACCAGGTCGTGGTATTTGGCTGTGAGTTTCTTGACATCGGGATTCAAAAAGAATTCAAAATATTCCTTGAAATCTTTCCGACGCGAATAGAGGTCGACCATCATCTCCACAAGCTGCTCTTTTTCAAGACCGGCTAATTCCTTTTTGAACTGTGCTTTTGACATATCTTTAGAAATCGACGGTGATACGGACGTTGATCTGTCGGCGCGTGAGATAGTTGGGCACTGCATACTGGATCTCGTTTACGTCGGTGACCCAGTAATAACTCGAGACATTGGAGATGTCGAGAAGGTTGAACACATCCACACCGACCCATACGCTTTTCAGCCAGCGGTGGAGTCCGCGGGGTGTGTCATCCTCTTTCAGAGGTGAAAGCAGGGCGTAGCTCAATCCGATGTCGACTCGCTTGTAAGGGGGCGTGCGGAAGTAACCTTTATCGCGTGAGGTATGTGGTGCGGTGGTGGGAAGACCGTCGGAGAAGATGCCGCGTAACGAAAATTTAAGTTTCGGGAACTTCGGGAAGTAGTCGGTGAAATACAATGCCAGCGAGTAGCGCTGGTCGGTGGGGCGGGGTACGGTCACGCCATTGAGATTCTCAGCTGTTTTCATCAGAGAGAAGCTGATCCATGAATCTGAGCCGGGCACGAATTGCCCGAAAAGTTTAAGGTCAAGCCCCATGGTGTAGCCGTTGGATGAATTCACGCCGTCGTAGACTATGCGGAGATTGTCGATTTCGTAGGGAATCAGGTTGTTGAGCTTCTTATAGTATGCTTCTCCCGAGAGTTTGAACGGTCGTCCCATGGCACGGAATGTGTAGTCGCCACCGAGGATAAAGTGCAGACTCTGCTGTGATTTGATGTCGCTGTTGAGAGTTATCACGGTGTTGCCGTACCGGTCGGTGACAGGACGCCGGAATTCCTTGTAAAATGGTTGCTGATAGTAGAGGCCTGTGGCAAAACGGAACGTCAGATTGTTGTTCTTATCCGGAATAAAGGCCACATTGACGCGTGGAGAAAACAGGAACTCCTTGTTGAAATCCCAGTATGAGAGTCGGATGCCTCCGTTGAACACGAAATAGCCCAATGAGGAGTTTAGCTTGTATGAATCAGCAAGATATGCGGCGAAGCGGTTGGTCGAGAGATCATGATTGGACGCGAGATTGTATATCATGCGGATATTCTGCCCGTCGGAAGGCAGGGTATATCCGGCCGAGTCGCGCAGTTCCCATTCGCGCGAGCGCTCCATTATGGTCTGATGTTTGAAATCGATGCCATATGTCAGATTGTGCTTGCTGATGGAGGTGTGACCGCTCAACCTGAGTCCGAAAACGCCTATCTTCAGACGGTTGCGGGCATGTTCGTGGTATCGTCCCACACCTAATTCACCGCCGATGGCGTTGTCGGGATTGCCCTCGCCTGAGGTGCCTGCGCGGTCGAGCCAGTATTCTCCTGAAATGTCGTATGCTACAAGTTCATTGGTGAGATAGCCCGAGGCAAGGAGATTAAAATTAGTGGAGCGGGAGGGGTTGTAATCCAGACACAGCGCACCCGACCATGTCTCGAACTTGTCTTTTTCGCCGCCGTCGAAGTATACTTTGAAACTCTTCGCATCTTCTGCTGTACCGAAGTTGGTCTGACGGCTTACCGGGGTGAATTTGTAATTGTTAATAGCGATATTGCCTAAAAACGAGACTTTCCATTTAGGGTGGAAACGGAGAGAGAGATTGGTCTGGTAGTCAAAAAAATTCGGGTCGTACTCACCTTTCGATTCCATGGAACTGAGCAGCGATGCGTTGCGTTTATAGCGCACGCCATGGAGTTGTGAAAATTTGTGAGTGGCCTGTCCTATGGCAACAGATCCTCCCATCAGCGATGCCGATACCGAACCTTCGAATGCCTCTGGCTCGCGGTAGGTTATATCGAGTGCGGATGACATTTTGTCACCATATTCAACACCGAATCCACCGGTGGAGAACCCGATGGCACCGACCATATCCGGATTAATTACGGAAAGACCCTCCTGCTGCCCGGATGTGACAAGTTGCGGACGATAGACTTCTACGCCGTTGATATACACGGAGTTTTCGTCGTAAGTGCCACCGCGCACCGAATATTGGCTCGACAGTTCGTTGGAGGAATTCACGCCGCCCAATGTGGTTAGCATCGACTCGACGGATCCGCCGGAAACATCGGGCGACAGTTTGTAAGTTTCGGTGTCGAGCGACTGCATCCGACCGGTCTGCTTTCTGAAGTCTGTTACTTCTATTTCGGAAAGCTGGTGATCCTTTGCGCGCAAACGCACAGTAAGTGCCAGATCTCCTTTCGGGTTGATCAGTTTTCGCTTGAGTTCGTTATAACCAATGCAGGTAAAAACCACAGTTATAGTATCTTTCTGCGGAGCTGACAGTCGGTAAGAACCATCAAGCCCGGTGGTGGTGCCTATGGCAGTACCTGCGATACGTACGGTGGCAAACTCCAGTGGTTTCTCTTCCATGTCGGTGACTTTGCCATGGATTGAAACCTGGGCATTCACTGGCAGCACGGAGAGGATGGCAATGAAGAGGGGAAGAAGGTATTTTATATCGCGTAATTTCATGAAGAGGGCAGTGTGGCTGTATGATACGTCACCGCTGTGGCGCGGCAGGCGTCATGCTACTAATTAATAACGTGAAGTTACCTTTTCTATTATACTACACCGGAATATTGGCTCCTTCTCAATTAAGTTTCTTGGGAAACAGGAATATTATGGATAAAATTACCATAACTCCCAGAGCCCACGGATAATAAAGATAGGGGAATGGTGCGCCTGGCGAGATACCCGCCATACCGCTGGCGAGCAAGGTCTGCGCGCCATAAGGTATCAGACATTGCACTATACACGATGTGGAGTCGAGAAGCGAGGCGGCCTTGCGCGGATCGATACCGTAACGACGCGAAATGTCGCGTGAAATGCTGCCGACGGTGATGATAGCCACAGTGTTGTTTGCCGTGCAGAGATTCACTATGGCCACAAGAATGGCAATGATGCTCTGAGCTCCGCGACAGCCATGGATACGGCGGGTAAGTCCCTGGAGTATAAATTCTATACCTCCGGCTCGCTTTACGATTCCCAACATTCCGGCAGCCAACAGGGTAATGATGATCAGGTCGCCCATCCCGGCTATCCCATCACCGGCAAACGATGCCAGATCTACGAGGGTGAACCCCTGCACAAGCCCCATCACCACAGAACAGATTATGCCGAGGGTGAGCACGATTGTCACATTGATGCCCATCACTGCGGTTACTATTACCGTGAGATAGGGGAGTATCAACCACCAGTCGGTGTCGGAGGGAAGAACGACGTTATCGTTCACCTCGGCTCCAAGAATTACATATAGCATCAGTGTGATCACTGCTGCCGGAAGAGCTATCCACAGATTAGCCTTGAATTTATCGGACATGTCGCATCCCTGAGACCGGGTGGCTGCGATTGTAGTATCGGAAATAAATGAAAGGTTATCGCCGAAAAATGCACCGCCGAGAACAACTGCGACAAAAAATGGCACAGACCCGCCGGCTGTTTCTGCAATCTCGACAGCCAACGGTGTCAGAGCTACAACAGTTCCCACCGAAGTGCCGATTGATAACGATATGAAGCATGCGGCGAAAAATACCATCGGCACCACAAACGCAGGCGGAAATACCCGCAGAGCCAGATTCACAGTTGCCATGACCGACCCTGACTCTTTGGCGATAGCGGCGAACGCTCCGGCGAGTATAAACACCCATATCATATATAGGATGTTGGCATGCCCGGCTGAACGCGAGAAATCCTCAATGCGCTGCAGCAGCGGGCGCCCGCGATAAATCAATATGGCCCACATCGACGACAGCATCAACGCAACAGAAACGGGCATCTTGTAGAAATCATCAAGAATAATCGACACTGCCATATACAGAAGCAGAAACACAACTACAGGCGACAGCGCCAGCCATCCCCGTCTCGCAGATACCTGCATGACGTCATTATCCGTTTCAATAATCCCGTTTCTGTTTTTCATATCACTTTTTCCGAAAAAATATCAAGAGCCTAAACTACTTCTTTCCTTTTCAGACATCTTCACATCAATAACAGATGCAAATATTAAAACAGCTGCAAAGTTACAATTTTTTTGCGTATCTGCATCTTGAGAAATTACACCAAACCAATTGCAGATCTCCAAAATAGCAAGCATTGCCCGAAAAAAATCCAAATAAACAGAGAAAAAATTTGGTCAGATACAAAAAACTTCTTACCTTTGCACTCGTTAAACGCAACAGACTGGTATAATCCGCTTAACGTTTTTCAAACCTCCATTGGAGTGATGCTCGAGTGGTTGAAGAGGCACGCCTGGAAAGCGTGTATACCCCTAAAGGGTATCGCGAGTTCGAATCTCGCTCGCTCCGCAATAACACGCTTGAAGTCGACCGAAATTTCAGCGTGTTATTTTTATCAGGTCCTATAACTCAGTTGGTCAGAGTGGCTGACTCATAATCAGTAAGTCCTTGGTTCAAGCCCAAGTAGGACCACTTAAAGGTAAAAATTCAAGCTGAGAAAATCGCCGGGCACTGCACTGCGATTTTCTTTTTTTCTGTCGGAGTGGCCACAGAAAAAAAAGCCCGATAATGTTTCAGCGCGTTTCCTAATGTATCAGTTTGTAGCGTAAAACAAGCGGCTCACAAGCGGCTCACAAGCGGCTCACAAGCGGAATACAAGCGGGTCACAAGCGGAACACAAGCGGGCGAACGTTCTACCATGGTTACAACCCGATTCTATCTCGACTGCCGCGATTGCGGCTCCGGGGCGCCCGCCCCCCTTAAACTCGTTATCACCAAAAAGGGAGTCCGTGCCCTAATCCCTCTAAACATCTCGTTGCTTCCATCACAGTGGGATGCACACCGCCAGATCATAATCGCCCATCCGCGGAAGCAGCAGTTTAACGCCATGATCGCAGACCGGAAAGTGGCGGTCGATTTCATTCTGATCCGTCTGGAGTCATCCGGTGCGCTCTCGGGGCTTCGCGCTTGCGACATCAAACAACGGGTGATCTCGGAACTGTACCCGGAGGACGAACCGGCTACTGCCGCGCGGCTTACTTTCGTGTCTCACTTCAACGCTTTTGTTGACCGGCACTCCCCCGGCACCCAGCGCGTGTATCGTGCTACCCTTTCACGTCTGCGAGCGTATCTCCCGAATAGTGCTGACGATTTAACTTTTGAGGAAATGGATACGGCATGGTTACGTGGCTTCGACAAGTTTCTCGCTCAAACATCCCCAGCGCGAAATGCCCGCAACATCCATTTCCGGAATATCCGCGCCGTCTTCAACGATGCAATTTCGGAGGATCTTATAACCTGCTATCCGTTCCGGAGGTTTAAAATTACTCCTGAACCGACGCGCCCGCGGGCTTTGACCGTAGACCAACTCCGTAAATTGTTCTTCGCGGAGGTCGCCCCGCATGAGCAGCGCTACCTCGACTGCTTCAAAATCATCTTCATGCTTTGTGGCATTAACATTGTCGACCTATGCCGTTTGCGTTCGCTTTCTGACGATGGCCGCATTGAATATGCACGTGCCAAAACACACCGCCTCTACTCCATCAAAGTTGAGCCGGAGTGTGCAGAACTTCTCGCACGCTACAGAGGGCAGTCGTGGTTACTGTCATATCTCGATACGTGCGCGAACTACCGTTCATTTTACGCCCGCCTATGTAAGGCTCTGAGCGATTTTAAAGATCGCTTTCGGTTACCCGGCCTGACCTCCTACTGGGCACGCCATTCGTGGGCCACCGTTGCGGCATCGCTTGATATTCCAAAGGAAACTATTGCGGCGGCTCTCGGCCACGGTGGCTATTCTGTGACCGACATATATATCGATTTTGACCAGCGGAAAGTTGATGAGGCTAATCGTCGTGTAATAGACTGGGTACTCTACGGTAAACGGAAATAATCTACCGCTCCATCGACTGGCTCCCCGCCTCCTTATAAAATCGAAATCCGACTGATAATTGATTTTTCACGAGACAATTAAGATTTGATTTTACGGATAATCCTAAATAAAAGATAACACACGGCCAGCACCGTCGCTCCTATGGCCGCGCCGCCAAAATCCATCTTTGCCTGCTGCCAACGCGTCAGCTGCCGCTCCACCTCGCGGGTCTCGCGGATAGTGTCTGTCCTCTCCACAATGCACGTGTCGTGGATCTCCACCCGGCGCAGGCGCTCCTCACGCCTGATGTCCACCACCGTGTCACCCTTGATCCACACCACCCGCGTGTCGCGGACAGTGTCGGCCACCACACGGTCCACATCCCGGTCGCGCCACTCCGTCCTCACGCTCTCCACCGGCACATGGCGCACCCGCGGCGAGCACCCCGCCAGCGCCACAACAGCCGCGGCCATCAGCAACAGCCGTCTCATAACTTCAGCACCTGACGTTTCACATTTTCCGGATCGTAGCTCACATGTACCCAACTGAAATCCCTTTCATCAATCAGCTGCGTAAACGGCAGCTTCAGGTTAATTATAAGCTGAAACAGCCTGCGGTTGTCCACCTTATTGCCCGTGGTGATGTCGGCGGCCATACCCTTCATGTGGTGCGAGGTAGCCGCGCCCCCCACAGCCCTGTTGAGCGCAGGGCACCGGTAGCCGCTGCTCACAGCCAGCGGGCGCCCCCACGCCTCGCGCAGCGGGTCGAGCACATTGTCTACAAGTCGCGCCACATTGTTCTTGAGATTCTCGGGAATACGGTTGTCGATGGCATAGCGTACAGCAGTAGCGCTGCGCTCCATTTCCTGAAAGCTGAAATATCTCATGATGTCGTCTGATTAGATTTTTGTAGATTTACCGGAGGCTTCCTCCCTCGCCCTGACCTTGCACTCCTCGACATATTCGAGATAGGCGGCATAGCCCTCGACGGCCTCCTTCTCGCGGGCGAACTGGATTTCCTGTCCGGTGGTGTAACGCAGGGCGATAAGGCGCTCCGCCTCGGCGCGGTATGCGCCCTCCGGTTGCGCGGGGAAGTCGGATTTATAATTTATTCTATCTATTTTTCTCTCCATGATAGTTAAAGAAATTGCTTGTTTGTGAGAATCGGTCAGTAGTCGCTCGGGGGCTGGCGGTCTTTGCAGCCGTGCCGGAAGCACTTCTTCACCTCCATCTCCGTCAGTTTCAGTTCCAGCTCGTGGCGGCGGTGAATCTCCTCCAACCGGGCGTTCTGCTCCGCGCGAAGCTCCTCATAGATATGGTCTATCTTCGCGTCGCGCTCGGCCAGACGCTTCTCCAGCCAGTCCACCTGCCGGCGGTCGTTCTCGTCCTCAGTGGCTTCCACCGTGGCTATCTCCTGGCGGTCGCGCACCTTGCACCCGTGCCACCATTTTACAAGCTCGATGAAGCCCTGCACACCTCCGATGCTCCCTATTATAGTCAATATGTCGGCGGTTTCCATGATGAAAGGTTAAAGATTGATTTTTTTGTCGGAAATGTCATTGCAGGAAAGTCGACACGGGGCGCACGCCCTGCTTCTCCGATACGACGTTTCCGTTATACAGATTGAAGTCGCCGACATACATGCGCCATGCGCCATTTTTGTCTCCTTTGGTGCTCGTCCAGTAGCAGCCGTTCAGCTGGGCGGCGCCGGCAATGAGACTGAGACAGTAATTTATCTTGTGGAAGTTGGCCGCTATCAGCAGCATCTCGCCCGTGGACGGGAGCCACCAGCGGCCCGCCGTCAGCCCTTTGCCGTTGGCGTTCACGCGGCTGTACTGGTTGCAGAACCCCGCAGCGTAGGCGCTGGTGTCGGTCACCGCCGCCGAAGTGCTCGCCGAAAGTGCCGCCGCCGTGTTCGCCTTGCCGTTCAGGTCGGCCAGTGCCCCCTCCCAGTCCTTCTCCGTGCCCACAGTCAGCGGAGCAGAGCACCATTGCAGCCCCCCGCCGGCCGATTCCGTCGGCGCCACCACCAGCACGCGCCCCGCTGTCGCTATTGCCACGCCGTCGGCCACCTCGCCCGAGTTCTGTCTGCCCGGCCACTCATGAGGCCGTGACATGATCGCCACGCCCGATGCCTTTTGGTGAAACATGATATACACACCTTCCAATACCTGGTTGGCGCTGATTTCTCCCATGATCGCGGATTTGAGATTTGCCAAAGCAATCAGTGTCACGTTGCCGTTGGAGTCCACTTTCGCAAATTTCTCACCCGCGGCCACAGTCGCAGTCACCGTCTGTCCGCTCAATTTCTTCGTCTTCTTTATCGCCATAGTTATATCGATTTAATTGTTATTGTTCAATCAGGCCGGTATTCCATTGCATAACCAGCCAATAAGTCTTTGTACTAAGATTATCGTGGTATCCGACAAGTTCAAGCACTCGGCCGCTTCCGAGACCATAACCCGGGAGAACCACTTCTTGCGTCCCCGGAGAATAGCTGCTCGACTTTATAAGCACATTCTCATCAGAGCCTACCAGCGTGACAGCTCCGGGGGCAGTGTTTTGGTAATCGTCATTTAATATTCTGATACTTCGGGACTTACCCTTGTCAAGAGGACCTAATTGCAATTTTGAAACATTCCTGCAGATGTCGCTGAACGTCTGCGTAGTTGCTGCTGACACACCGTGATCATCATATTCCATGTCATAGAGCATATTTCTTGCCGTGATATTCCCCATGACCTTGGCATTTAAAAAGAGGCCACCTTCACAGATAACTCTGCCATCCTTAGCCTGAAAGATGATATTGCCATCGGCATCCCGCATGTCGACACACTCAACCCCCAGGTTCTTTATCAGGGCATACTGTGCCAGCAGAATCTTCGTCGCCACCATTTCTATCTTGTCGGCCAGACGCCAATAGCCGTTGGCCTCCGCCTCGCTGCTACCGGGATAATTGGTCGGGGTCTTGGCGTGGCTCTTAACACAGCTGTACCAGTTGTCGCCATAGATTACCACATCCTTCCACTCCTCGCCCTCCGCGCCGCACTCAAACGGATACCCTACCGCGCAGTCGCTCCATGCCTGCGGCCCTCGCAGCACGACGGGTTTGCGCCGGAACTTGACAACCCTTGTCACATTCACACTCATAGCCCTTTAATCCTGTGCGGTTATAGTAATCGACACATCGCCGCCCGCCTGCACGCAGTGGGCACGCGTCACCGTGCACGACGCTTTCGCCGTGTTCATCTCCCCGGCGTTGAGGTAGTTTCCCGCGGCGTCCTTGATGACAAAATAGAAAAGTGTGTTGAGCGCCTTGACGTTCGTGCCGCGCTTCACCACCACCGGGGCGTAGATCACCTGACCGTTCCCTCCCGGATCCTCCGAGATTGTCTCGTCGTCGGGGCTGGGATGCGGGTCTATGTCGTATGGATCGCTCGCGTCCATCACACCCTGGATGTCGGTGCCTATCTCTACACCGTCGCGGCTGACAGTCACCCGGTACTCCCCGTAAGTGTTGATGTCGGCCTCCGCCACAGTCAGCGTCTGCGCGGTCTCACCCGCCAGCACGCTCCAGCCCGTCGGCGCCATCTTCTCCCATTTGTAGGTGAGATTGTTGGTGAGCGCCGCTCCCGACAGATACGCCATAGCTTTCAAAATCACGCTGTCGCCCTTTTCGGTGATAACAAAATTTTTGTTGTCGCCCGCAGCGATTGTCACATGGTAGCTCGTACCAGTCGACTGCTGCACAGGGATAGTGTAGTCTGCCTGTATGTCGTCGCTCTGCGTGCCGTACGACACCCTCGCCACCATACGGATCACCGCCGGAGCATAGCCCGAGGCGTCCGCTATATTGCCGAGTAACTGCAGGCCGAAATACGGATTGTCGCCCGCCGGGGCTATCTTCTTGAATAATCCCGCGAACGTCCCCGTCGAGGTGTCACCGCTGAAAACTATTTTAGTACCGTTGAAATAGAAGTCGATGGCGTCGGGCGTGACGATACCCTCGGCCACGCGGCTGCTCGTGCACACAAAATAGAGCACCGGTTTTGTGACCGCATAGTCGGGGTAGATACTGATGACGTCGGTTGGCGTCCCCTCCCATTCCTGATATAGATCGCCGTCGGGACAGATCGCCGTAGCCGTGTATGTCCCGGCCTTGCTGATAAACTTGATTGTCCTTGTTGCCGATGCGCTGCTCATTCCTCTTCAGTTTTATATGGTGATTCCCCGATGATGAAACGTGGGTCGGTGGCCACGGGCAGAGGCCTGAGCACCGTGCCGTCCTGTTCCTGTCGCGCCTCATGCGGCATAAGTGCGTAACCGCCGATTTCGGCCAGCGTCTCCGACAGCCGGGTCAGCGGACCAAAAGCCAGCATGTCCGCCTGCCACAGTATGTAATTACCGTCAGCTACCTGCAGGCGGTCGCTCTGCAGACCGAGATGCGACGCCACTTTGGGATTTACTTTGATGTAAAATGCCATAAAATATTTATTTGGTTGTTATTTGATCAGAATTATATTGCCGTCGCCATCCTCGAAAACGGCCCCGTCGCTGTCCTCCCACGCACACAGAGGCCCCGTGTCCTTCACCTCCAGGCCAATCACCGCGCCGTGCTCCTCGCTCAACGCCGCCGTCGACAGCGTCGTGCCCATCCCGTGCGCAACCTGCGAGTAGCTGAGCGTGCCGTTGGCCTTGTTTGTTGCAATGTACCACAGCGGCAGCAGCTCTCTTTCAGGATCAGGAATCGCTCCGTTGACGTCCCAAATCGAGGCTACGGGCGCCACGGCCAGCACGTCTGCGGGAATATTCACCGGCACGCCCGTAATGTCATATTCATATCGGGGGATGCGCCGGATAAACGAAATGATCTTGCAGGGCGAGGCCTCCGTCAGCGTCACACCCGCCGGGTTGCCCCCGGCGTCATACCTCGCGCGGCAGCGCAGACACAGCTCCTCTCCCATCAGCGCACGGTTGACAGTGCAGCTCGTCCCGTCGGCCGATACCTCTACATCGTAATCCAACGTAGTGTCGGCACCAGCCTCCGTCCATACGCCTGAATCCTCTCGGTAGACTTCCCACACAAACTCCCTGTTCGCAGCCGCGCATTCATTGGCGCCTGTACGTAGACTTGCATGCACGGTCTGAGTGTCGGGATCCGTCAGCGGGTTGTAGATCGTCTGGTCGGCGGCATCCAGTATCAGCCGCGGAACCGATGCCGTGGCATTGCTGCATGTCACCGGGAACGTGCGGAGTATCGAGTGGATCTGTCCGGTGCGCCGGTCGCAATACTCGGCATGGAACTCCAGAGTGACAGGCACTTTGGGCTGTGCGTTTTTCTTCACCTTGATTCGTCCGGCCTGCCCTCCTGTCTCGGTAATCTCATAGCCGGGGTTGCTGCTCTGAATCAGCGTCGACACCCCTCCGACAATCTCATACCATCTCACATTTGCAAGCTGGTGGTTGACACTTCCCGAGGGCACAATGCCGTCTCTGTCCATGCAGCTCACCTGTGGCTGGATAATAAGCGGAGTAAGCGTGTAGTCGGGCGTATAAGTGGCGGTGTCAGCGTCGTAGTTCTGCTTATTAGGCACAGAGCCGTCGACGGCAAAACCGGTGTTTATTTGCAGCGGCCTGAAATTGAAATCGAATCTTCTTGTCTTCATCGCTTTGAGTTGTCGGTTAATATTCAAAAACAGCCTGCGCCTCGGCGGCAGGATCGCCCATGCCGTCGCGAAGTGTCACCGTGGCCGTGAACCGTATCGTTTTTGGCAGATAGCCGTTGAAATCCATGTCGGCGGCGGTCAGGTGCAGACTCTTCCCGGCACCCGCGCGTTTCAGCGCCCATGCATTGTCCGACGCCGTCCGGGGCGTCCCCTGCGCGTCCTCGCTGTAGCGGGTCCACACCACATCCGTAGTCAGTATGTCGTCCGTGATGTCGATGTTATGCAGCCTGGCAATCACCTCCAGCGTCACGTCTATATTGTCAGGGTCAAACAGCAGATCCGTCTCAGCAAACTCCACCATGAAATCCGGATTGCCTTCAATCATCGCCCAGTCGGTGCCATTCCATGCAGGAGCATTGTGTGTGCCCGTCTTCATGCAGCGGTAACGGCACCCCATGTACCACACGTCCGACGTCTCATAGACACCCGTAGCCCGATTCACAGACTCGCTGTAATAATCAGCCGTGGCGCTCCAGGAGCCGCGGTCGACAAAAGTAACCACGGGCTTGCCCTGATAATCCACGCGCACAATATCCTGAACAATCAGGCCGCGGGCATACACATAATCCTGCCCCTCGATAAGCGGCAGACCCATCGCCTTCAGGAAATCCGGCACCGACCCGAACGTCGCGCCGTAGTTGCTCCGGTCAATAATCGGCTTGGTCACCCCCGACAGCTTCACAATCCGTCCCTCCGTGCTCGACAGATACAGACAGCTCTGCCTCTCCGGGTCAGTCTGATTGCCCCATCGCGCCACCTTCATAAGCTCACACGGCGGATAGTTCTTCCCGGCGGGCGTCTCGTCGTCGGGGTACATCGTCACCTCTATATAATTCAGTGCCGCGTTCACACTGTTCACCCGCACCCAGCTGGTGTGATACGTCCCGCTCCCCGTCGACAGAGTGTTCACAATCCCCTTCAACACATTGTTCTCCTGCTGAGCCGTGAAGTACCCCTCCCACTTGCTGTGCAGATACAAGCCATACGTCCCGTCGCCGTTATCGACCACGCGGTCGATCGTGTCGCCCTCCGTCAGCAGCTGGTCACCCTCCACAGCCGTCAGACGGTTCACAATGTACTCCATCGCTTCGATGTAGCCGCGCGCACGCACCGACTCAAACTCCCCGTTGCCATCCTTGTCTATCGCCGCGCCCTTACCCGCATACAGCGACTTCACGAAGTCTCCGAACGTAGCCCCGTCCTCGAACACCGACCCACCCACAGCCCGCAGTCCCTGCGCAAACGTTATCCGCCCCTCCGCGATGTCATCCGCTATGCTGCTGAGAAATTTTTTGAGCGCGGGGCTGTCGGAGTCCAGATCGGCGGCAGATGTCGCGTGGTCTGCCTCCCGGGCGCGGATAGCTTCGGCTGCTATGTCGGCGCTCTCGGCTTTGACAGCCAAGTCGGCGCGGGCAGCATGCATGGCTTCCCGGACCACATCGCCGGTGCTGTAGCCGTTACCGTTGGTCGCTATGCCTCCGCCGCGGCAGCTCGAGGTGGCGCGGTTTTTCGGCTTCTTTATCAGTTTTACGTCAATCATTCCAGACCTCCTTTATCGTTAGTTCGGCATAATCCTCGATAAGATTACGACTGATACCCTGCACATAGAATTTTTTACCGGCCATAGCGGGGTGTCGGTAGTGGTTGAATAGGCCGGCGAGACCCCCGCGGTCATCCAGCTTCTGCTTCATCAGTATGCGCGGTTTGTGATACTCGGTATAATAGCTGTCCACATAAAGCTGTTCGGGCTTTGCCTGCTCATGCTTGTTATGGTCGTAGATCGTCAGCAGCCCGAGACCGGAGGACAGATCCGAAGGTGTTGACAGTTTCACAGAATCCGACACACCTAACTGCCGGCATTCCTCCCGTGTCAGGGCGCTGCTGATTTCAAACTCTATGTCATCCTTGCGGTTCACGAAATTTTCGTGCGTGTCGCTCATGTAAACCACGTCATTGTCGCCGGCGTTATTTATCAGCCCGTTGTCGCTGTAAATTTTCACCTCAAAGGATTTCAGAAATATCGTACTCACATGAGCCAGCAGTGGCACGGGATTCTCACTCCATTTGGGGAACTTGAAAAAAACGGGATAGCGGCGCGCCACCGCGTCCCATGAAGTGTTGACCGGGCCTAATATCATGAATCGGACCTGACCGCTCACCCTGTCGCTGTGTCTGACCGGTATGGCTATGCCCTCGGCGTCGATCCCTACATTGTAGTCGATATTGTTCTGCAAATTATATTCCGTGCCGATGATCTTGTCGCCGATTTTAGGATTGAAGCCGATTGTGAAGCATTGCTGATAATATTCCTCATCATCTGCACACTGCTCGCGTGTCTTATATGGCCTCCACTCAAAATCGGAAATCTGACCGTCGGCGCCTGTTTCAACAACGCATTTGTCTCCGATTATGAGCATACACGCCAGTACGGCAATTTTAGAGATGTCGTCTGTCTGGTCACCTACGGCACTGCCTTTAAACTCATACTCCTGCGGACCGGCTCCGGTAAACGGCACCAGCCCCCAGTCGGTGTCCTGGTCCCACACCGGCTCCGCCGACGGAGTCGCTGCCTTGAAATATTGCTGAGTATAGAGCCGCCCCTTGTCGTTTCCGCGGCACGGCACCGGCTTGATCCATCCCATCCACGCCCCCATGCCCCACTCATTATGTGAGTGCAGCTCCTTGTAGGTGTTGGTGTAATTCATGATAGGATTCAGCACCACACTGCCCGACAACACTATGTAGTTGGTGATGTCCGGATCAGAGGGGGAGTATATGCCCCCCGAGGCACTGCCTGTATATACCGCGCACGGAGCACTGTTTTTCAGACTTGCCTCGTTGGGGAACGGCGCATTATCCAGACCATTGCCGTTGACACTTACAGCCAGATAATCGGTCATGTCGATTTTGGGCACCGGCGCGTTGTCCTTATGATCCGTCTTGGTCTCCACCTTGCCGAACGACAGCAGCGCCGCGCAGGTCTTTTGCGCCATCGCCATATAATTAGGCAGAGCCTGCTGGTCAGTATTATTGCTGCAGAACTTGTCGATCAGATTAGCTCCGGTTCCAGTTTCAGGAAACACCCAATTAGGGTTATTCTTTACCCGTAGATACCAGCTCGTGATGAATCCTCCGGGGTAGGTGGTATCGAAACCATGCGTCATGTTGAAAAACGCACCCATCACACCCTTGTTATCACCATCATCGTTGATGTCTACCGAATACTCCGTGAGATACTTCTGACGGTTTGTATACGGATCCTCCAACGCGTCATTGTCCAAAGGGCTTTCTATAACGTTCTCGACACTCTCCACCTTGCAGGTCAACAGTATCTGATTATACACCTCGCCTATACTGATGGTGGTGTCGGTCGAGGCCGCATTGCCGTTGTTAAATTCAATGATACTCTTAGGCGTTGTCAGCATCTCCCCGGTCGTCAGCTCACGCCACGAAATGGGATCGTCTCCCTTCACGCTTTCCCAGGAAAAAATATAGAAGCGCAGCCCGTCCTGCACGATATGCAGATTAAGATATTTTAGCATTGCCTCCAGCACGGCGTCCTGCTGCCACACATCATCCTCCTCATCACCTAAAAACAACAGTTCCGATATGGTCAGCTGATTAAAAATCCCGTAGCGGTCGGCGTCGGCGGTCAGAGCCTTGCTCCCGTCATAGAAACACTTCACACCACCGGCTCCGGTTATGTCGAGCGAGGAGCACGCGGCGGAGAGGATCTCGCTGAATATATCGCCGAAAGCACGCTGATCAGCGTTAGCTTTTACCGCCTCATACAGCACGCCCAGACCTCCGACATTGCGGTATTTCGAATTTTGCAGCGCCGAAAGAACATCGACACACGACAGTTCCAGCTCGTCATACACCTCATTATACCCCTGTGAGTAAGTCTGAGGCTCGATAAATCCTGCAAACACGCACCGGTCACCCTTGAATATATTCACCACGGCATCCATGCACGACGGGCAGAACAGCTCCCCGACGAAATCCCGCGTCAGCAGCCTTATGGTCGCCTGACTGCGCAGCAGATGATCGAACGTGTCGTTCACGCTGCTTTCGATTTCCACGGGGTCGTCGGTGAAGAATAAACCGCCTTGCTCATCGCCGATCTCCACCCGCCGCGTACGGTCGTTCCCGGTCACGATATGCACCGTCACCGTCTCGCCAGTCTGTGTCAGAAAACTCCCGTAGAAATACATAGCCTCAGATTTTAATATTAGTTTTCCTGCCCGACTTGCTCGCAATCCGGGTCTCGTTTGCCAGCACGCATACCAGCTCTCGCCCCGAAGCGCGGAGCGTGCCGCCGACAATCACCGGAGCGCCCGCCGGTATCATCAGTTTGCGCAACTTATCAAGTGGCGCCACCACCTCCGGATTGTTCGACGCCCCGGCATACTCGCCGATCAGACCTACAGTGGGACCGCTCACTACGCCGCCGTTGGCAAAGGGGGTGGCGGTCACCACCTTTCCTATCCCCCTGACCACTCCCGCAGCCGCAGAGACAAAGCCGGAGGCGATACCGAAACCGGCAAAGGGGATATAGGCGTGCGCCGCATAATAAGCGGCTGCCGCCAATTTCATATAACTGGCCGTGGTCACTTCATTGGCAGCTGCCACCGGCGCCTGTGCCGCAGCAGCGGCCTCGGCGGTTACAGCCCCCGCACCCTGCGCCACTGCCGCCTCAGTCGTCGCAGCAGCCTCAGTCACCTTCGCCGCCGCCTGCGCCTGCGTCACCGTGTTCAGCATATCCATTATGCCCACCACAGTCTGAATGCCGTCATAGATCTGGAGGAAACCATCCACCACACCCGTCACCATCTGCCACGCATTGCGGTTGCCCGACAGCGCACCCGTCAGACTTTCCACACCGCTCTGCATTTCCTTCATTCCGTCCCATCCGTTGCGGAATGTGTCAAACGTCATCACTCCCTCTCGCCGCCACTGCTCATAAGTCGCTTTCAGGCTCTCCACATCATTGCGCAGCGCCTCCGGCATGGGATGGTCCAGATCACTGAGCAGCCGGTTCAGCTCCTCTATCTTCGCAGTCAGCTCGTCAAAGCCCATCCCCCGGATCTTTATCTTGTATTCTTTCCCCTGCAGCTTCTTTATATCATCGGCCTCGCGCACCATCTGCGGTATCTCCACGCCCCGCTGCATCGCCTTGCGCTTATCCTCATAAGCCATCTTCGTGCGTTGCAGAGCCGCAATCTCATCATCGCTCGCCCTCTGTATCTTGCCGTCGATATAGCCGATGGCATCGTCCAGCTTCTCGATAGAATCAAGTGTCGAAATATCCCCCGGGGCGCTCAGCTCGTCCAGCACCTCGTCCCATTTCCTTTTTACCTTATCCAGATCATTGAGATGCTGTCTGGCCGATATCCGCTCCTTCTCGGTGCCGTTCTCCACCAGCCACTCATAATATGCCACAGCCTCATTCAGCTGCGCATAAGTCTTCAGCTCCTCGACAGGCACAGGCGAATAATTTCCCCGCTCCTTCTCCTCGCGCAGCATCTCTAGCCGCTTTCTCTCCGCATCGATAGCCGGGCGGGCAGCATCCCCCGCCTGCTCATACAGCGCGTTCTGATACTCCAGCTCCTTGCTTATATCCTCCAGAGTCTCCAGCTCCTGCGGGCGCTGAGCGGCCATTTTCAGCAGCTCCATAGCCTGCAATTTCTTTTCGCACAGCGCAATATCCTTCAGCAACTGCCGCTGCTCCGGCGTGTCTTCACCCGTGAACCGTTTCTCTAAGATATTTTTGTTGTGGCGGTAATCCTCCTCAGTGGACGGATTTGCCACCAGTTTCTTATTTTTTCCCCCTTTGCCTCCCTTTTTAAGTTCCGACGACAGCCCCTTGCCCAAAAGCGCCTGCCGCTTCAGCAGCTCCACATTCTGCGCCCTCAGCCCAGCGATCTGTTTCGGATCCGTCGAGTTCTTGATAGCCGTGTCATTCTTCTCGATAGCATCAGCGCACTGCTGCCACGACAGCATATTCACCTTAAGATCCTTGACCTCCTCCTTGCTCCCTTTCCGTGCCGAGGCGGAAGCCGAGGCCAGCATCCGGGCATTCGCCTCCATCTTAGCCGTCACATCGGCCACCATCTCACCAGCCTTCTTCTCAGCCGCCACGGCATCCTCATATTCCTTTTCGGCCCTCTCATAATCAGCCGACTTGAGATTCCGCGCAGCCGGCACAGCCAGCCCCGGCATCAGCGGCGCCACCGTCGACAGCACCCCCGCAGCCACCCAGTTCTTGTCCTTCCCCTCCGCCTTCAGCTTCTCCATCCGGTCAGCAGCCACCTCCTTTGCCAGCGACGCCTCCGCCTGCTGACGGCTCAGAGCCTGCATCTGAGCCTCATAACCCAGCTGCCTCACATAAACCTGGCTCTTCTTTATAAGCGTGTCATACCACTCCGCGGCAGTCTTCTGCTTCCCGAACATCTCCCCGTACCGCTCATTCAGCTGCGCCACAGCCTCCGTCGTATCCTTCTTACCCTTGATCAGCGCCCCCAGCTTCTTTATCTCATCTTCCATGCGCACTTTCGCCTGCGCAGCCACGCGCACATACTCCCCCTCCGCGTCATCCAGCTGCCTCACCCTGCTCGTCGCATCATCAGCGCTCCCAGAGAAACGCTCCATCACAGCCGACAGACCCGCGATAACCAGCCCCACACCCGAAGCCGCCACCAGCCCCCGCAGAGCAATTTTCAGAGCAGCCGCCGTCGCAGCCGCTTTTCCGTTCGCCACAGCCAGCATCTCCAGCCCCAGCCGCGTTTGCTTGCTCACAACACCGATAAGCCTGAACAAACCACTCACCGACTTCGACCGCAGCGCCACTATCTTCTGCACCACCTCCAGCTTCCGGAACCCCTCAGCGAGAATAACCACATTCGCCCCCGCGCTCAACGCCCCCGCGCCCAAATCAATAAAAGGCTTCACCGGAGCAGTGAACCCCGCAATCCGGTCAGTCACCGCCCCCAACGAATTCTGCAACCTCTGAGCCGTCGCCTCGCCCGTGCTCGCCATCTCGCCATACGCAGCTTCCATCGTCCCGGCGCTGTTGACCATCTCGGCCACATTCGCCTGAAACCTCCCGGCCAGCTCACCCTGCAGAGGAATCAGCGCGCGCAGCGCCTCCGCACTTCCGAACAGCTTAGCGTAAACCTCCTGCTCCAGCACCCCGTTTGCCTGCGCATATGCCTTGATGCTGCTGTCCAGCTGAGTCAGGAACTTCCGGAAACCTCCCGCACCCTTGATGGCCGCAGCATTAAACTCAATCCCCATCTTCGCAGCCATCTCCGCTGCCTCGCTGCTCGGCTTCACCAGCGCCGTAAACACCGCCGCCAGCTGCGTCGACACCTCCGCTGTGTTACCGCTCACACCCGTAAGCGTCGCAAACGTCCCCAACAGCTCATCCACCGACACACCCAGCGTCGCAGCATTACCCGTCACCCTCGGCAGAGCCTGCGCCAGCAGCTCGAACGACGTCACACCATTCTTCGCCGTCAGCTGAATCTTATCCTGAACATCACCCGCCGCGCTCCATTCCAGCCCGTAGTTCTTGATCACAGTGGCAGTCACACCCACCACCCTGTTCACATCAGCTATACCACCCACAGCCGACCGCGCCGACTTCTCCAGAAACTCAATCCAGTTATCCTCAGGCACACCGTTCGAAACCACCTGATACAGCCCGTTTGCAAGCTGATCGCGGGCAATCGGAATCTCTCTGGCCAGCGCAGCCACCTCACCCTTGAGCTGTCCGAACCCCGCAGCATCCCGCCCCGCCATCGTGTTCGCAGCCCGCATGGCCTTGTTAAACTCAGTGCTCTCACCCGTCAGATTGCCGAGCATGTCCGAGAGCTGACGGGCAGAATTGGCAACCCCGCGCAAACCCGTGGCCACGGCTGCTAAATTTATAAATTTATTCTGGAACTCCGTCGACACATGTACTGCCTCCTGCATCGCCTTGCGGAACTCCTTGGCGTCAAGAGCCAGATGCTTCAGCCCATTGGCATCCTCAGTAAGTCTGAACGAAATCGAAATCGCGGTATCCTTGGCCATCTTTGTGAGAATCTTTTAACACACAAATATACAAATTATCAAGTACCCCTAAAAACCACTTTATCAAAGCATTCGACGCTTATTTGCCTTTGTTTTCCTTTGTTTTCCGAAGCAGCTTTATTTAACGAAGTTTAACAAAAACAATGCGCCGGACAGCAGCCCGGCGCACTCTGATTCAACGATGACGATATTTACTTTTTTGAGATTCTTTTCTTGAAGGCATTATGCTTCTCCAGCAGCTCGTCGACATTGTCTGCGTTAAGCAGCCGGAGCATGATGTCTTCGTAGAGGTCATGCCAGTAGGCCGCCCTCGAGGCTTCGAGTTTCCGACCGCGGCGCTCATCCTCGTACATCTCGACATACATCCGCATTGTCGCCTGGCTCTTGCGCATTCTGTCGACGGCTTCCTCGTTGAACCCTTCCAGCCAGTCAACATACTTCTGCTGCTCCGGGGTAAACTGGATCTCACCGCTTTCCTCTTCCCCGACCTCCTTAACATCTTCGACGAAGTCTGCCGCCTCTGCCGCCTCTGCCGCCTCTGCCACCTCTGCCTCGAGACCGGGCAGACATTTCTGCGGAGATGCCGACGGCTCGGGTTCCGACACCGGAGGCAAA
>ERZ827108.934-NODE-934-length-43786-cov-3.668199_pt1 | contig 43786 bp, 37 predicted proteins | sample MGYA00519921_ERZ827108 | MGnify/ENA primary metagenome ERZ827108 (study PRJEB31778, sample SAMEA3449258) | human gut metagenome | biome: human gut; feature: human-associated habitat; material: faeces | place: United Kingdom | collected 2010/2012 ...
GAACTGGGAGAACACGATGTTCCAGATCTCGATATACCGGTCGCAGTCGCAGCCGACGGTGCAGCCGGGCTTGCCGCAGCCGTATTTCTCGCCGCGGTCGTAGTAGATCTCGGAGCAGGGGCCGCACGGACCGCTGCCGTGCTCCCAGAAGTTGTCCTCCTTGCCGAAGCGGAAAATGCGCTCCGGGGCGATGCCGATCTCGTTGTGCCAGATGTTCCAGGCCTCGTCGTCATCGAGATAGACGCTCGGGTACAGCCGGTCGGGATCGATGCCGACCCAGTCGGGGGAGGTCAGAAATTCCCACGCCCAGTGGATGGCTTCGCGCTTGAAGTAATCGCCGAAGGAGAAGTTGCCGAGCATTTCAAAGTAGGTGCCGTGGCGCGCCGTCTTGCCGATGTTCTCGATATCGGGCGTGCGGATGCACTTCTGGCAGGTCGTCACGCGGCGGCGCGGCGGCTCTTCTTCCCCGGTGAACCATGTTTTCATGGGGCTCATGCCGGCGTTGATGAGCAGAAGCGAGGGGTCGTTGCGGGGGATCAGCGAGAAGCTGGGCAGACGCAGATGACCTTTTGTCTCAAAGAAGGAGAGATACATCTCCCGCAGCTCATTGAGTCCGAAATTTTTCATACTAACCTCCAAAAACAAATACACCCCGCCCCCGAAAAACAGGGGCGGGGAAAAACATTCCACGCGGTACCACCCTGATTGCGGCTTTAAGCGCTGACGCCAGCCGTATCTCGTGCGCCCGATAACGGAGGCGGACCGCCGCGCTCTTCGCGCGAAGGCTCAAAAGTGGCTGCCGCGGCGCCGGACGAGGGGCTTTCAGCCTCCCCCTCTCTCTGTAGACCGTATCAGCGCGGCTTGCTTCGTCATAGCCCAAAAATCTTATACATTCTATCACGAAATATCCGCTTGTCAACCGGGAAAATGACTCTTTCCGGCGGTTTTTCCGTACAGGAAAAACATACTGCTTGCTATCATCGTGCAAAAGTGTTACCTTTATAAAGGGTTTTTATGCCTCTGATACGTTTATACTAACCCGGAGGAGGGGAAAAATGCCCAACTGCGATGCCGGACTCGTTTCCGTTCTCATGAGCGTATATAACGGCGCCCCCACGCTTGAAAAGGCGGCGGCGTCCGTTCTGGCGCAGACGTACCGCGATCTGGAGCTCATCCTCTGCGACGACGCCTCCACGGACGATACATGGCGCATCATGCAGCGCATTGCCGCGCAGGATACGCGCGTCACGATCTTCCAAAACAAAACAAATCTCGGTCTCGGCGCTTCGCTCAACGAGTGCCTTGCGCGCGCGCAGGGCGCATACATCGCCCGGCAGGACGCCGACGATGTTTCCGACTCCGACCGGATCGAGCGGACGATGGACTTTCTGCTCTCGTCCGGCGCGCCCTACGCCGCGTGCGGCGTGCGCGTTTTCGACGATACCGGCGTATGGAGCACGCGGCAGTTTCCGCAGAAGATCACGAAGCACATCATCGCGCAGAAGAACCCCTTCTTCCACCCGACGATGCTCTTCCGCCGCGCCGTGCTCGAGAGCGTGAACGGCTACAGCACCTCCCCCGAAACGCGCCGCACGGAGGATTATGATCTCGTCATGCGGCTTGCCGCCAACGGCGTGATCGGGGAAAACTTACAGGAGATCCTTTACTCGGTGTACGAACCGCAGGAAGCCTATCTCCGTCACAATGCCAGGACCCGCATGTATGAGGTTCGCGTCCGCGCGCGCGGACTGCGCGCGATGGGCTCCCCGGCTTCGGATTACATCTATCTTGTCAAACCGCTCATCATGGCGTGCGTTCCGCGCGGCATGATGCGCTCGGTAAAGCGGCTGCAGTGGAAGCTGCAGAGCCGCGATACGAAAAAGTGAGGAATACCGGATCATGGCATTCAACAAAGGCTACGTAAAAGAAAAAATGGAGGGCTTTCGCCGGTTCACGCCGCTGCTGCGCGAACTTGTGGTGCGCGATATCAAGGTGCGCTACCGCCATTCCGCGCTGGGGCTCGTGTGGACGGTGCTCAACCCGCTGCTGATGATGGTCGTCATCACGATCGTCTTTTCCACGCTCTTCAAGCAGAATATCCCGAATTTCCCGATCTATTATCTTTCGGGCTCGCTCATCTTTGCGTTCAATTCGGAATCGACGACGACCGCGCTCAACTCGATCATATCCAACGCCTCCCTCATCAAAAAGGTCTATATCCCGAAGTACCTTTTCCCGCTCTCGAATGTGCTTTCGGGGCTTGTGAATCTCGGGTTTTCGCTCATTGCGATGTTCATCGTGATGCTCATTACCGACGCGCCGTTCCACGCGACGCTCCTGCTGCTCCCGATCCCCATCTTCTATACGTTCCTCTTCTCCGTCGGACTCGGCATCCTGCTCTCGGCGGTCACGGTGTTTTTCCGCGATATCGCGCATTTCTACAGCGTGTTCATTCTCGCGTGGACATACTTCACGCCCATCTTCTACCCCGTGGAGATCCTGCCGGACGCCGTGATGAAGCTCATGCAGATCAACCCGATGTACCATCTTGTCACCTACATGCGCTCCATCGTGCTCTACGGCGTGTTCCCCAGTCTGAAGGAAAACCTTCTCTGCCTGTGTCTGGGGCTTTTGATGCTCGCGCTGGGGCTTTTCGTATTTTATAAAAAGCAGGACAAGTTCGTCCTGTATGTCTGAGCGGAGGTGCGCCATGGGCAGCGTTATTAAAGTCAACGATGTTTCGATGATGTTCAATCTCAGCTCGGAGAAGATCGACAGCATCAAGGAATATTTCATCAAGGCCGTGCGCCGGGAGCTCCATTTTCAGGAGTTCTGGGCGCTGCGGGACATATCGTTCACGCTCGAAAAGGGCGATTCTCTCGGCATCGTCGGGCTGAACGGCTCCGGCAAGAGCACGCTTTTGAAAATCGTCTCCGGCATATTGAAGCCGACCAAGGGCACGGTGGAGACCTGCGGGAGCATTGCTCCCCTCATCGAGCTCGGCGCGGGCTTTGACGCCAACCTTTCCGCGCGCGAGAACATCTATCTCAACGGCGCGATCCTCGGCTACAGCCGCGCGTATATGTCCGAGCGGTTCGACGAGATCATCGAGTTTGCCGAATTGCAGGACTTTGTGGACACCGCCGTGAAGAACTATTCCTCCGGCATGGTGGCGCGTCTCGGCTTTGCCATTGCGACGATGAACGTGCCGGACATTCTCATCATCGACGAGATCCTCGCCGTCGGCGACTATAAATTTCAGGAGAAGAGCTTCGCGCGCATGCAGGAGATGATCGCCTCCGGCGCAACGGTCGTTTTCGTCTCCCACTCGATCGAGCAGGTGCAGAAGATCTGCAAAAAGGCTCTCTGGCTCGAGCACGGCCATATGCGCATGCTCGGCGATGCGGACGCCGTGTGCGGGGAGTATATGCGCGCATGAGTACCGCCGCACCGAAGAAAAAGCGCGTCCTTTTTATCATCAATCAGTTCTTCAGGGGCGGCGCGGAAACGGCGCTCGTGAATCTTCTGCGCACGATGGACAGCGCGCGCTTCGACGTCGATCTTCTCATCTTTGATATGATCGACCTGCCGGGCAGTCTCTCCCTCATCCCGGAGATACCGGACTGGGTACACGTCATCAACGTGGCCGAAAACGAAAAAAAGACCGCGTTCGTGAAAAAGGCCGTCTTCAAGCTTGAGCGGAAGCTCACCGGCACGCAGCCGTTCCGCCGCGGCGCCATCCGCTATCTGCAAAGCCGATACTACGACGCCGCCATTTCCTACGGCGAGTGGTTTTCGAGCGCGCTCTGCGCGCGCTATGCCGCGACAAGGCGCAAATATGTCTGGATCCACGCAGACATGGACAAGGCCGCCTTTCTCCACCCGGACATTCTGCGCTTTGAAGCGCAGTTCGACGGCTTTCTCTTCGCCTCCCGGCACTCGATGGAGGGGGCGGTGAAAAAATATCCGCAGCTCGCCTCCCGCTCGGCCGTGCTTCCGAACCGTGTGGACAGCGAGAAGATCATCGCCATGAGCAAGGAACCGCTGCCCGTCTCTCTGCCGGAGGACGGTCTGCCGCTGCTCGTGACGGTCGCAAACGTGCGTGAGGAGAAAAACCATCTGCGGCAGGTCGCGGCGATGCAGCGGCTCTTTTCCGAGGGGCTGCGGTTTCGCTGGGTGAACATCGGCTCGCTTGCCAACGCCCCGCTCGTGGAAAAGCTCCGGCTTGCGGTGCGGGATGCGGGGCTTGAAGACTATTTCACGCTGACCGGCCCGCTCGACAACCCCTACGGCGTGATGCGCCGCGCCGACGCCGTGTGCGTCCTCTCCGACCATGAATCGTGGTCGATGGTCATCACGGAAGCGAAAGCGCTCGGCGTGCCGGTGATCGCAACGCGCACCTCCGGCGCGCTCGAACAGATCGAAGACGGCAAAAACGGCGTCCTCTGCGGCTTTTCCGATGAAGAGATTGCCGAAAGTCTCCGCGCCTTTCTCACCGGCGGCGCGGCGGAGACGATGCGCCGGGACGCGAAACGTCCAGCCGCCGAAACATCCCGGGACACACTGGAAGCGCTATTGGAAAACGACACGAAAAAGGCTCTCTATGTATTCGACGATATAAACTACGCGAGCGGCGCCCGCGCCGCGGCGCTCGCGCAGGCGCGCGCCGTGTCCGGCGTAGCGGAGGTATGGCTCTATTCCGCTGAGCCGTGCCGGGACGCCGCGCTCCGACAGGAGTTCCGGCTGCTTGAGATCCCCGACGGTGGGGGGCTGCGGCTGCTCTCGCGCCCGACGCGGCAGGTGCTGCGCGACGGGGACGTATCCCTCGCCGGAAAGCTTCTCCGGCTCGCCTACGCGGTGCTCGCGCACATCGGGCTCGAGTCCGTGCTGCCGAAAGCGCTGCTGCGGCGGAACATGACCGCGGCGTTTGAGACCTTCGACACGATCTTCGTCGTGAGCGAGGCCTCCAAAATGCGGGAATTTGTCTCCCGCTGCCGCCATCCGGGAAAGATCCAGTGGATCCACACGGACTACGCCGCCTGGCGGGAGCTGAACGAATGGACGCGCGCCGTTACGAAAAACGACGCCGCGCTCTATCGCCGGTTCGACGCGATCGTCTGTCTCAACAGGACGCTGCGCGAGAAGTTTCTCGCCGTATATCCGCAGTTCGCGGACAAGACGCTCGCCGTGCCGAACCCGGTGTTCCGCGGCGAGATACGCGAGCGCGCCAAAGCGCCGCTCACGGTACCGGTGGACGAGCGGGTCTGCAATCTCATCACCATCGGGCGGCTCGAGCGCGAAAAGCGCTATGACCGGCTGCTCGATATCGCCGCGGAGCTGAAAAAGCGCGGCTTCGCGTTCCGCTGGTACTTTGCCGGCAGCGGGCCGCTGTTCGAGGATATCCGGCGGCGGCGCGACGCGCTCGGTCTCGGCCCGTGCGTGACGCTGACCGGATATATGGAAAACCCGTGTCCCCTGCTCGCGCGGTGCGATGCGCTCGTGCTCTTTTCGGAGTATGAGGGCACGCCCGTCACGATCGACGAGGCCAAAACGCTCGGCGTGCCGGTCATCGCCAACGACGTCGGCGGAGTAAGGGAGATGCTGGAGGACGGGCAGTACGGCAAAATTACAAGCAACGACAACGGCTTCATCAAACTTATCACTCAGCTATAGAAGGAGATCCAAGGATGGCGAAAATTATTTTTACGGTCGACAACATAAACTACAAAGGCGGCGGACATTTCGCCACGTTTAAGATCGCCAACTATCTTTGCAGCTGCGGCCACGGGGTCATTTTGTACTCTCCCGTTAAAGCGGAAGCATCGGTGCGCGCGGAGCTTGCTGACGGAATCGTGGTCTCACAAAGAGCCTCTTTTTCCGATGCCGACTATATCGTCGTTCCGTTTGAGAATTCAGCCTTCTTTGAAAAAATCGCAAACCTCAAAACCCGCGCAAAGAAGATCCAGTGGATACACATCGATTACGACGTCTGGAAGAACGTCGTGCAGGACGATACGGAGCGCAGAAGGCGGCTGCTCACAGCCTATGACAGGATCGTTTTTGTTTCGGAACATAACCGGAACAACTTTTTGAAGTATTTCCCCGAACACGCAGAAAAAAGCACGGTAGTATACAATTTCGTAGATTCTGACAAAATCCGCGCTATGGCAGCCGATGCAGTCGATGCGGAACTTTTCTCTAAGAAAACGTCCAATTCGCTGACCGTTGTTCTGCCCGGACGGCTGGAAGAGCAGAAAGCCTTTCACCGGATGCTGGACGCCGCCAAAGTACTGAAAGAGCGTGGATTGAATATTGAATGGCTGATTTTAGGACGCGGATATGAATACGATTCCCTTCTGCAGAAGAAGGAGCGCTACGGTCTGGACAATGTGCATTTTCTCGGCTTTCGGCAAAACCCGTATTCCTACATGAAGGCCGCCGACGTAACGGCGATTTTATCGGAATACGAAGGTCTCGCTCTCACCGTAGCAGAGAGCCTTACCGCCGGAACGCCGGTGCTGTCCACCCGCACCGGCGGTGTGGCGGAACTGCTTCCGGACGAATACGGCTGGATTATAGAAAATGACCTTTTGTCGATTATAGATGGAATGACCGCCATTTACGATGACCGGAAATTGCTGGAAGAAAAGAGAACTGCTCTTCGCTCCTATGCGTACAACAACGAACGAATCAAAGAAAGTCTGGACGCCCTTTTCCAGACCTCCGAAGAAAGAGGCCGCGCCGTGATGCACACGCAAACTATCTACTCCTCTAAAACGCCGGATATTTCCGTCATTATCCCGGTATACAACACCGCTGACTATCTCCCGGAGTGCCTTGACTCTGTGGTGGGACAGACTTTCGATAGCTTTGAGATCATTATCGTTAATGACGGCTCGACAGACAAGTCGCAGACGATCATCGATGACTATGTATATCAGTTTTCTGACCGTATCCGGGCGTTCACCATACCGAACGGCGGGCTGGGCAACGCGCGCAATTACGGTATCGGCAAAGCCCGCGGAAAATATCTCGCATTCGTTGATTCCGACGATTTTATCCACTGCGATATGCTCAAAAAAATGTATGAAGCCGCACGGCAGCACAATGCCGACTGCGTGATGGCGGATTATATCGCCTTCTGGGACGACGGGCGGGAAGAGCTCGTCCGCTCCGTTGAGTTTCCCGACGCCGGACGGCCGGATATTATGAAATACTCCGTCAAGTACGGCACAGTGAATATCTGCACAAAGCTGGTCGCGCGCGAGCTTTTCGATATCATCCGCTTCCCTGTCGGATTCTACGAGGATCTCGCCACAACGCCGATCCTTCTGAGCTGGGCCAAAAACGTCTCCTATCTCCGCGAAGGGCTCTATTTCTACCGCCAGCGCGTCGGTTCCATCACGTCGATAAAATCCGGCGACAAGCGCCTGCTCGACTGCTATGCCGCGTGGGATCGTATCCGCGAACACGCCAACCCTCTCTTTGAAAAGGAAATACAGTTTGCGGTATACTGGAGCCTCAACTTTTTCTGCACCAATTTTCTCGATGACTTCACAAAGCAGTCCAAGGATTACTATGACCGGAACCGGGACTATTTCCGCGGAAACGCTTATATTGCCGACGCGATCCGTGAAGAGACATTTCTGGATTTTGAGCATCTGGACACGATCCCGAAAATCATCCATTACTGCTGGTTCGGCAACGGGGAGAAAAGCGAGCTCATTCAAAAATGCATGGATTCCTGGAAGAAGTACGCCCCGGATTTTGAGATCATGGAGTGGAATGAATCCAATTGCAACATTCACACAAACCGGTATGTGGAAGAAGCGTACGAAAAGAAGCAGTATGCCTTTGTTTCCGATTATTTTCGGTTAAAGGCGCTGTACGATCACGGTGGCGTTTACATGGATACAGACATGGAACTTCATCAGCCGCTGGAAAGCTTTCTCTATGCGAAAGCGTTCTTTGCCTTTGAAACGCCTCTCTTCATTCACGCCGGTATTTTGGGTGCCGAAAAAAACTGCGGGCTCATTGGTGAACTGCGCCGCTCGTATGAAGAAGACACTTTCGATCTGACAGAGTGTCCCGGAGAGGACTTCACGATCCCACGCCGTCTTACGCAGCTTCTCATCAAACGGACGAACCTGCAATTGAACGGAAAATCACAGCTTTTGGAAGGCAACATCCGTGTATTCAGCGCCAATCGTATGACTGTGAATATGCACGACGGGAGATGTGTCTGCGAGCACCATTACGAGGGTAGTTGGCTAAGAAAGGATAATGGTCCAGCTCCGGATTATACATACGAAGTTTTGAAGCACTACTTCACATGGGATCTGCTGCACGGAGACAACGACATATCTCTCCCCGGTGATACAGCGCAGCTTCTAACATACTACAAAAGCGAATGCGATCGCTACGAAAACTCCACCTGCTGGAAGATCACCAAGCCGCTCCGCATTCTCGGAGATTTTCTGAAAAAGATTTTCCGACGCAACAAAGTCTCCTGACCGGGACATATTACCGGGGTACAGGTTATGAAAAAAAACAAAAACTATCTCGCATTGCCGGCCATTGTTCTGGCTGCGCTTTATCTCACCTTTCTGGTCAACCTCCAAACACTGGAGACCGCGATGCAGCGGGTGTTTATCTTCTGCTATTTCGTGGTCATGGGCGTGCTGGCATTCTTTTTGAAGGGCAAATACGCCGAGGGAAAGCCGTTCCCGCTCCAAAGCCGGATCGCCGCGGCGCTGCTCGCCGCGCTGCTCGTCGGCGCGGGCTGGAACACATTTCTGCCGCATGTGCGCTTCCCGCTGGAAGGCTCGCACATGTACGCGCTTTGGGAAAAGCTGCTCTATACGCTCGGCGCGTGGTGCGTTGTGTTCTACTTTGCGCAGCTCGCGCTGCTGTTTCTCGCCCGCCCCATGGAAAAGTGCGGCTGGACGGAGCGACAGAAAGTGCTCGCCTTTCTTCTCATGGGAAACTTTGTGTTTCTCTTTTTCACGAGCGAGCGCATCCAGCCGACGCATCTGACGCAGGGCTTTCTCCTGCTGCTGACGGTCGCTTCTGTCTGGTGCTTCAACCGGAAGAGCGGCTGTATGGAAAAGTACCGCGCAAAGGGCTCCCGTGCCGCCATTGGGATAATCGCCGTTTATGCCTCGCTTGCGAGCTTCGCGCAGCGCTTCTTTCTGGACGGCAACACGAGGATGCATTTTTCGCTGCCGGGACTCTTTTATGTTTTGAGCGGTATTCTCTGGTTTATCCCCGTTATCTGGCTGCTGCTGTTCGCGCTGGAATGGCTCTCCTCCCGCCCCCGCACGCTGCCGAAGCCGGGAAGCCGCCGCCGCGCGTGGTGGACGCTCTTTGCCGTACTGGCCGTGTGTCAGCTGGCCGTTTTGTGGATCCTGTGGCCGGGCGGCTTCCCGGCGGACGCCATCGACCAGCTTTCGCAGGCGACGGGGCTTTACGGCATCAACGACTGGCATCCGGTGATGCACACGCTGCTGGAAAAGCTCATTTTGACCGTCATTCCGCAGGCCGGTGCGATCACCGCCGTGCAGATGCTCCTGTTCACATGGCTGCTGACAGCCATTTTGATGATCGGGTACGACAGCGGCATTTCCCTCCGGCGGCTGACATTTTTTGGCGCGGTGATCGAGCTTCTGCCGAATCAGGCGCTCTCGGCATCGAACGTACTCAAGGATTTCCCGTTCACTCTCGCGCTTTTATGGGGGCTTTATCTGCTTGCGCTGCTGGCGATGAAAAAGCCGCAGAGCAGGAAGTTCGGGTTTTATGTGTGTCTGACTGTAGATATTTTTCTCATCTGCACGCTGCGGCACAACGGCGTTGTGCCGGGTCTGGCCGTTGCGGTGCTGTGCATCGTTCTGACACTGAAAAACCATGCCGCTCTAAAATGGAGACCCGCCGTCTCGGCGCTGACCGCCGTGGTGCTTCTCGCGGTGTATAAGGGGCCGGTATTCACGGCGCTTGGCGTTATGCCGAACGGCATGTCCCCGTATACGACCATGATGTGCGCCGCAGGCTCCTGCATCAACAAGGAGCTCCCGCTCTCGGAGGAGAGCGAGCAGATCATGGAAAAGGCGCTGCCGCTGGAGGACTGGGGCGAATATTACTCTCGCTTTGTGGGGCATGATCCCTATTACTGGGGCCGTCCGGCAGGCTCCGAGCCGTATAAGATCTCTGATATCACCGCCCGCGACGCCTTTACGGTCTATCTGGAGGCGCTGCGGAAATACCCGGACGTAGTCATCAAGGATCGTCTGGACGGCACGGACATTCTTTGGGACGTCGTCCAGCCGCCCGACAGCTTCAACGCAAGATCCTTCAACTTTGTTTACACATTTTCCGAAAACACGCTCCCGCTGGATACGAGCCGTCTGGACCGGCAGGACGACGGTTCGTATATAAAAACCGCTGTGCCCGCGAAAGCGTACTATTCCGCGGCAAATACTCCGATCAACAGCGCGGCGGATATGCTTCTCTGGCGTACCGGCGCGTACCTGATCGCATTCTGGGTGCTGCTGCTCTTCTGGAGCAAAAACCGCATGGGCCGTCTCTGGTGGGCGGCGCTGCCCATGCTGGCAAACGCCGCAGGCTCCATGCTGGTGCTCTATCACCAGAGCTTCCGGTACGTTTACTTTGTGCAGGTGAGCGTGCTGGCGCTGCTCTATATCACCGCCGCGGTAAAACCGCATTGGAACGATGCGCCGCAGAGCCGTCCCGCAAACGAGATCCCGGACATAACGCCGGAAAAGGAGGATGAACATGGATAAAATTGCCGTTCTGATACCGTGCTACAACGAAAGTGCCACCATCGCCAAGGTGGTAAAGGACTACCGCGCGGCGCTGCCGGAAGCCGCGATCTATGTTTACGACAACAACTCTACCGACGGAACGGACGAGATCGCCCGCGCCGCCGGCGCCGTCGTGCGCTACGAGCGGCGGCAGGGTAAGGGCAACGTGATCCGGACGATGTTCCGCGAGATCGATGCGGAATGCTATCTGATGATCGACGGAGACGACACTTACCCGGCGGAGGACGCCCGTGCCATGGCGGATGGCGTACTGCGCAACGGCTACGACATGGTGATCGGCGACCGCCTTTCCTCCACATATTTCACGGAGAACAAGCGCCCGTTCCACAACAGTGGGAACGTCCTCGTGCGAAAGCTGGTCAACCGCTTTTTCGGCGGTCATGTGACGGATATCATGACCGGATACCGCGCGTTCAGTCCTCTGTTCGTCAAGAGCTTCCCGATCCTTTCCAAGGGCTTTGAGATCGAAACAGAAATGACGATCCACGCGCTGGACAAAAACTTTGCGCTCACGTCGATCCCGGTCGGATACCGGGACCGCCCGGCGGGGAGTGAGTCCAAGCTGAACACTTTTTCGGACGGCTTCAAGGTTTTGCGGACGATTGCGCGGCTTTATAAGGACTACCGGCCCCTGCCGTTTTTCAGCATCATCGCCGGGATACTGATGGCCGCGGCGTTGCTCTTTCTGTGCCCGGTGCTGACGGAGTATCTGCACACCGGGCTCGTACCGCGGCTCCCGACGTTCGTGGCGGCGTGCTTTATGGCGCTGTTCTCTCTGCAGAGCTTCATATGCGGTCTGATCCTCGATACGCAGGGCAAGATGCACCGGCAGAATTTTGAGCTGCAGATGACGATCCTTTCCGGCATGTACCACGCCGCACAGACGACCGACAATGAAAAAGCGAAATAATGTCCTCCGGGCCGCCCTCTTCGCCACAAACTATGCCTTTCTCTTTTTCACGAGCGAGCGCATCCAGCCGACGCATCTGACGCAGGGCTTTCTCCTGCTGCTGACGGTCGCTTCTGTCTGGTGCTTCAACCGGAAGAGCGGCTGTATGGAAAAGTACCGCGCAAAGGGCTCCCGTGCCGCCATTGGGATAATCGCCGTTTATGCCTCGCTTGCGAGCTTCGCGCAGCGCTTCTTTCTGGACGGCAACACGAGGATGCATTTTTCGCTGCCGGGACTCTTTTATGTTTTGAGCGGTATTCTCTGGTTTATCCCCGTTATCTGGCTGCTGCTGTTCGCGCTGGAATGGCTCTCCTCCCGCCCCCGCACGCTGCCGAAGCCGGGAAGCCGGAAGAAGGCGCTGTGCGTTCTTCTTATTGCACTGCTTCTCTGTCAGGTCTTTGTGCTCTGGGTCGAATGGCCGGGCGGATTTCCACTCGACGCCATTGATCAATATCATCAAGCCCTGGGGGATTACGGGATGAGCGACAACCATCCGTTTCTCTGCACGATGCTGGAGCGGATCGTTCTGACCGTTATCCCCCATCCCGCCGCGCTCACGGCGGTGCAGCTGCTGCTTTTCTCGCTCGTGCTGTGCGCGTTCCTCATGATGGGGTACGACCGCGGCATGCCGCTGCCGCTGCTCGCCTTTCTCGGATGCTTCTTCGAGCTGATGCCGAATCAGGTGCTCAGCTGGACGAACGTACTAAAGGATTTTCCGTTCACGCTCGCGCTGCTGTGGGGTACATATCTCCTTTTGCAGCTTGCGCTCGATACGCCGCGCAGCCGGAAATGGCCGTTTTACGCCTGCCTCACGCTGGACATCTTTCTCGTGTCCCTCCTGCGGCACAACGGCGCCGCGCCCGCGGCGGCGATGATCGTTCTCTGCATTGTGCTCACCGTCCGGCGCTATGAGCAGGTGAAGCTCCGCGCGCTCGCGGCGGCGGTGCTTGCGGCAGTGTCGTTCGGCGTGTTCAAAGGGCCGGTCATGACGGCACTCAATGTTGCGCCGGTGTCGCTCTCGCCGTTCACGACGCTTTTCTGCGCCGTCGGCTCGTGCGTAAATAAGGATCTGCCGCTCTCCGAGGAAGCGGACGCGATTTTGGAAAAGGCGCTCCCGCTCGAGGACTGGCACGATTATTACGCCCGCTATTACGGCCATGATTTCTATTACTGGGGCCGTCCGGAGGGGAGCGTTCCCTATACGCCGACGGAGGTAACGACGCCGGATATCCTCCGGGTCTACGGCGAAGCGCTATGCAAGTATCCGGATGTGATACTAAAGGACCGCATCGACGGGTGCGACATTCTCTGGGATGTCGCGGAACCGGAGGACAGCTTCAACGCAAAGTCCTTCTGTCTTGTGTATGACCGGGACTGGATGGCGCAGTACGTCGATATGGCCGATTACTACGATGCGGACGACGGCGTGCTCCGCGATTACCGGCAGAACTTCTTCACCAAAGCCTACCTTCGGCTGACCGGAACGCCCCGGAACAGCGTGCTGGACATTCTGCTCTGGCGCACGGGCGCGTATCTGATCGCGTTCTGGGTGCTGCTGCTCTTCTGGCGGAAAAACGGTATGCAGCGTTTCCGCTCCGCAGCCGTGCCGTTCCTCGGCAATCTCATCATCTCCGTGCTGTATGTTTACCACCAGAGCTTCCGGTACGTCTACTTCGTGCAGGTGTGCGTGCTCGCGCTCCTCTTCGCCACGGTCGTGTGCAGACCGCGGCCGCCGCAGCCGGAAGAAGAATAAAAAATGACCGCCGCGTTTCCGGTGTTTCGGAAACGCGGCGGTCGATTTTCTCAGGAGTCTTTTTTATCGACGCGGTATTTTTTCTTGAAGATGCTCGCGCGGATGCCGAGCTCCTTGCCCTTGACGAGGCGGGCGAAGTTCTTCCGGTGCTTCCAGAAGATGAGCGCGACCGTGGCGGCCATGATCGCAATGTCCCATCCGCTCCGTCCCGTGAGGATGCACCAGACGAGATACCCCACGCTCGCCGAGAGCGTGCCGATGAACATATAGTCCGTGATGAACGTGATGACCGCGACGCCCGCCACAAGGATGAGAAACAGCCGCCAGTCGAGCGCGAGCGCGCTGCCGAGCAGCACCGCGATGCCCTTGCCGCCCTGGAATTCCAGATAGAACGGATAGAGATGCCCCGCCACGCACGCCGCCATCGTCACGGTCTGGATGGATGGCGAGCTGTGGAACAGGAATCCCGCCAGCCATACCATGAGCGCCGATTTGAGCGCGTCGCACAGAAACACGACCGCCGCGACGCCCGAGCCCATCGTCCGCCCGGCGTTCGTCGTCCCGGCGTTGCCGGAGCCCTTCGTGCGGATATCAAAGCCGCGCTTCTTCGCCAGCAGCCACGCAAAATTCACCGCTCCGGCCAGATAGCCCGCGAGAATGCAGAACACATACGGAAGAACGGTTTTCAAAAAAGTCTGCATGAATGCGATCCTTTCGCAGAAACATAAAGAAATTTATATACTTTGGCATACTACTATATGATATCACAGTATAAAGATTTTGTCAACGAACATATCCGCGCTATTGTCTTTTTCGGCGGAAAGGTACTTGCGTTTCCGCGCCTCAGCGGGTAAACTGTATCTGTATTTAAATTATGTAACCCAATTCAATACGGAGGTAGTATATGTACTGCACAAAAAAAATTGCGTCGGATCTTGTCTGGGTCGGCGCGAACGACCGCCGTCTCGCCATGTTTGAGGGCGTATATTCCGTTCCGGCGGGCGTTTCCTATAACTCCTATCTTCTCACGGACGAGAAGACCGTACTCTTCGACACGGTCGATAAGGCCGTGAGCCGCACCTTCTTTGAAAATCTGGAACACGAGCTCGGCGGGCGGCCGCTCGACTATGTGATCGTACACCACATGGAGCCGGATCACTCCGCCACGCTCTCGGAGCTGCTGCTGCGCCACCCGGAAACCACGGTCGTCTGCAACGACAAGACCGCCGTGATGATCGCGCAGTTTTTCGGCAAGGACGCCGTGAAGAACATGCATCTCGTCAAGGAGGGCGACGTGCTCTCCGCGGGCGCGCACGAGCTCACGTTCTATCTTGCCCCGATGATCCACTGGCCGGAGGTCATGATGACCTACGATAAGAGCGCGCACACGCTCTTCACCGCGGACGCCTTCGGCGTTTTCGGCGCGCTCAACGGCGCGATCTTCGCCGACGAGGTGGATTTTGACCGCGACTATCTCAAGGAGGCGCGCCGGTACTACACGAACATCGTCGGCAAATACGGCGTGCAGGTGCAGAATCTCTTCAAGAAGATCGCGGGTCTGGACATTCAGATGCTCTGCCCGCTGCACGGTTTCGTCTGGCGGCGTGATCTCGGATATATTCTGGAAAAGTACAACCTCTGGAGCACCTATACGCCGGAGGACAAGGGCGTGATGATCGCGTACGCCTCGATCTACGGCAACACGGAAAACGCCGCCGAGATCCTCGCCTCGAAGCTGCGCGAGCGCGGTGTGCGCACCGCGATGTACGACGTGTCCGTCACCCCGGCCTCGGACATCATTGCCGAGTGCTTCCGGTGGAGCCATCTGGTGTTTGCCTCGGCGACGTACAACGGCGGCATTTTCGTCACGATGGACGAGCTGCTGCGCGATATTGCCGCACACAATCTCCAGAAGCGCACCGTCGCTTTTATGGAAAACGGCACGTGGGCGCCCGTCAGCGCGCGGCAGATGGCGGCGATCCTCGCTCCGCTCAAGAACATGACGGTGCTCGAGCAGAGCGTCGCGATCCGCTCCTCGCTCACCGAAGGGCAGCTCGCCGAGATCGAAGCGCTCGCCGATGTGCTCGCGGAGGGCATCCGGTAAAAACTGGCAACGAAAAATAACAAAAATTCCGAGTGCGGAGGAAACCTTTTGACCCCGCCGCGCGTCTTATAGTCAGAAAGCAAGCGGCAGGGCTATGCGCCGCGCCGTTTTCAAGGAGGTACTTTGTTATGACAAAGAAACTGATGGCTCTTCTGCTCGCCGTGCTGATGGCAGTATCGCTGCTGCCCATGCCGGCGATGGCAGGCGACGCCCAAGTCATCACGGACCTTTCGGGCATTTCCGCGGGAGGATCCTATGTTGTCGATAAATCCGTCAAGGATATCGTCCTCTCCGCGCCGCTTACGCTCAACAAGGACGTGACGCTCGAGCTGACCGGTCAGACGGTCACGCTCAAGCTCGCCGACGGCGAGAGCTATGCCGACGCTTCCGTTTTCCATGTGGAGAGCGGCAGTCTGACGCTCAAGGGCTCCGGCACGGTCAAGGTGCCGGATAACGCCTCCGGCGTCGTTGTCGCGAAGGACGCCGCCGTGACCATCTCGGGCGAGGTCGGCATCTCCGGCGGCGCTTCCGGCGTGAAGGCCGTTGTCGGCGCTTCCGGCGTGAAGATCCGCGTGAATACGCTCGGCAAGATCGAGTCGGCAAACGGCATCAACCTGTCCGGCGCTTCCGGCGAGATCAAGATCGCCTCCGGCACGGTCAAGGGCAGCGTCTGCGCCATTGCCCCCGATAAGGACAACGCGCTCACGCTCGGCAAGATGCTCGACGGCTCCACGCTCTACATCGGCGGCACGGCCGCCACGGAGGAGCAGCTCGCCGCCGCTCCCACCGCCGAAATGAGGGAGCTTGTTTTTGACGACGGCAAAGCCCCCACGCTGACTATTTCCTCCGCCGTGCGCACCTCGGAGACCGAGGGCAGCGTCACCTTCACCGCCTCGAAAGCCGGTACATACTACTACCAGCTCGACGGCGAACCCGCTTCCGCGGCGGACATCATGAAGGACGAGGCGAAGGCCGAGCTCGTCCGCGGCGCGAATACCATCTCTCTCAAGGATCTCGACGCCAACGCCCACACCGTCTACATTGCCGCGAAGGACGCCTTCGGCCATACGACCGAGCTTCTGACCGCAGCGATCCCCGCGGTGCTCGCCGCGCCGACCGCCCCCGTCTGGGACGGCAAGAAGGCCGCGTGGACCGGCGTGGAGGGTGTGAATGATTACACCGTGCAGCTCTATCTGGGCTCCGACGCCTACGGCTATCCCATCCCCGTGAATGGTGCGTCCGCTACGGATGATCTCTCCGACGTGATGAAGGACGACGGCGTTTACACGTTCGCCGTGCGTTCCGTCGGCGCGAACACCGTCGGCGCGTGGTCTGAGCGCAGCGCCGAAACGGTGCGCGACACCGCCGCCCCCATCCTCACGGTGCCGGCCGACGGCGTCAAGCGCACGGCGCAGGACACCGCCACCGTCGCCTTCGTCTCCAGCGAGGACGGCAAGCTTTACTATGTTCTCAACGACGATGCCGCCGATGTATTCACCTCCGGCAGCACCATGGCGCTCACGAAGGGCGAGGACAACACGCTCACGCTCACCGGCCTTGCCGACAGCGCCGCCGTCGTCGTCCGCTACGCCGCCGAGGACGGTCTCGGAAACCGCGGCGAAGTGCAGAGCGTGACCGTGCCGCTCTATCTTGCGGCCCCTGCCACGCTCACCTGGGTGAACGGCACCTCCACCGCGATGTGGTCGGAAGTCCCCGGCGCTGCGTCCTACTGCGTGCAGCTCTATAAGGACGGCGCGGAGGTCACGCCTGCCGTTACCGCGGATACGACCAGCTACACCTTCACGCTGGAAGAGTCCGGCTCCTACACCTTCAAGGTGCAGGCCGTCAACGGCGATATTCTGAGCGCGTGGTCGGAAGCGAGCGGCGCTCTCGCCATCGATAAGACCGCGCCCGCCATCTCCGGTGAAAGCGCGAGCCGCACGGACGCTTCCAACGGCTCCGTGACCTTCACCTCCGACGAGGCCGGCAAGGCCTACTACATCGTCGGCGGCGAGAAGCCTACGCAGGATGCTCTTCTTGCCTCGGCAAACGTGAAGGACATCGCCTCCGGCGAAACGAAGATCGATCTCTCCGGTCTCGGCGCGGAAGCAACGAACGTGTATCTTATGGTCGTGGACGCCGCCGGGAACAGGAGCGACATTAAGACCGTGAAAGTTCCCGTGTATCTCGCAAAGCCCACCACGCTCACCTGGGTGAACGGCACCTCCACCGCGATGTGGTCGGAAGTCCCCGGCGCTGCGTCCTACTGCGTGCAGCTCTATAAGGACGGCGCGGAGGTCACGCCTGCCGTTACCGCGGATACGACCAGCTACACCTTCACGCTGGAAGAGTCCGGCTCCTACACCTTCAAGGTGCAGGCCGTCAACGGCGATATTCTGAGCGCGTGGTCGGAAGCGAGCGGCGCTCTCGCCATCGATAAGACCGCGCCCGCCATCTCCGGTGAAAGCGCGAGCCGCACGGACGCTTCCAACGGCTCCGTGACCTTCACCTCCGACGAGGCCGGCAAGGCCTACTACATCGTCGGCGGCGAGAAGCCTACGCAGGATGCTCTTCTTGCCTCGGCAAACGTGAAGGACATCGCCTCCGGCGAAACGAAGATCGATCTCTCCGGTCTCGGCGCCGAGGCAACGAACGTGTATTTTATGGTCGTGGACGCCGCCGGGAACAGGAGCGACGTTAAGACCGTGAAAGTTCCCGTGTATCTCGCAAAGCCCACCACGATCACCTGGGTCAACAACACCGCGACCGCCATGTGGAATGCCGTGTCCGGCGCGGAAGCCTATAACATCCAGCTTCTCCGCGACGGCAGCGATTACGGCAACGTGATCGTCGTCAACGGCGGCTCCGTTACGACCTCGGATCTTGCGCCCCACATGAACGACGACGGCGTTTACACCTTCCGCGTGCAGGCGGCCGCCGCCGGAACGCAGAGCGAGTGGTCGGACGCTTCCGCCACGAGCTATAAGCGCGACACCCAGAAGCCCACCATCAAGGGCGAGCCCTCCAAGCGCATCGACGCGAAGACCGCGGAGTTCTACTTCACCTCGTCCGAAGATGGAACGTATTACTACATGGTTGGCAGCGTGAACGGCGGTGTTCCGACCGCGGAGCAGATCGCCGACGACAAGAACCCGCACGGCGGCTGCACCAACGTCCGCACCACCATCAACCTCAAAGATATCGCCGATACGAACGCCCGCAAGGTCTATGTCGTTGTGCGCGATAAGAGCGGCAATCTGAGCGACGTGTTCACGATCACCATTCCCGCCTACAGCGCGCAGCCGACGCCCACCCCGACGCCGGCCCCGACCGCGACGCCGACGCCCGCTCCCAAGACCTACACCGTGACGCTTCAGGGCGGCACCGGCTATACCATTGCCGCGACCGGCGGCTCCAAGAGCCCCGTAAACGCCGGCGGCAGCTTCTCCTTCACCGTGACGCCCAGCAACGGCTACACCCGCGGCAACGGCTTTGCCGTAAAGGCCAACGGCACGACGCTCACGAGCAACAACGGCGTTTACACCATCAGCAACATCAACGCCAACCAGACCGTCAGCGTGTCCGGCATTGTGAAGAGCCAGAACACCGGCGGCGGCACGCTGCCTGCCGCGCCCGCCATCACCACCACGACGCTCGCCGCGGCCACGATGGGCAAGGAATACCGCCAGCAGATCACCGCCACCGGCGGCACGCCGATCACCTGGTCCTACAGCGGCACGCTGCCCGACGGCATGACGCTCGCGGCCAACACCGGTATTCTCTCCGGCACGCCCACGCAGGAAGGCTCCTTCCGCTTCGCCGTGAAGGCGACGAACTCCACCGGCTTCTCCACGCGGCAGATGACGCTCGTCGTCGCCGGCAGTGAGTACACCGTCACCAAGGGCGCGAACAGCGAATGGACGCAGGGCGGAGACAAGGGCATCGACTTCTCCGGCAGCGGCAAGGGCACCTTCACCGTGAAGGTGGACGGCGCCGCGGTCGCCGCCGGGAAATACACCGCCTCCGCGGACGGCTCCACCGTCACGCTCAAGCCGGAATATCTCGACACGCTCGCCGCAGGCTCCCACACCGTGACGCTCGTCTACGGCGACGGCAGCGCGAAAGCCAAGTTCACCATCAAGGCGAAGGATAAGACCGTCGCCCCGACCGTATCCTCCCAGCCTGCGAGCGCATCCGTCAACGCGGACAGCTCCGCCACGTTCACCGTGACGGCGAGCGGCACCACGCCGCTGCTCTGCCAGTGGCAGGTGGACAAAAACGACGGCAGCGGCTGGACGGATATCTCCGGCGCGGTGAACGCGAGCTACACCGTCGAAAAGGTCACCGCCGAGCAGAACGGCTGGAAGTACCGCTGCGTGATCAAAAACGCTGCCGGTTCCGTTGAGAGCAACGCCGCGACGCTCACCGTGAAGGAAGCCATCGGCGACGTGAAGAAAAACGACGACACCAAGGATACCACGTCGTCCGGCGGTCTCGGCCGCATCCTTCTCATCACGGGCATCATCGTGGCCGTCCTGGCACTCGGCGCGGGTCTGTACTTCTACTTCCGCCGCCGCAGCGCCTCCCGCTACACGGAGGACGATACCACCTGGAGAAAGTGATCCGGAAATAAACCAATCCGCAAGGGCCGCCCCTTATCGGGGCGGCCCTGATTTTTTCCGCCTCTCGCATAGACTTTTTTCTGTCGGCCTTTTACCGGGCCGTGAAACCGTAAATCTGTGCAGTATGCGGCGGGATCGGGTGCGGAAGGGTGCTTCGCTTGGCATTGTGAATAATATTTATTTTACCGCTTGACATTTTCGGATTTATGAATTAATATTCAGCCATAAATTAAATATATCGCCTTCCGCATCACCGGGTGCGGGTCAAAAAGACGTCCGGGCAATTCCGCAGGTACGGCGCACATGCGCTACAAGGAATGCCCCGGACGCCTTTTGCTTTATCCGGGCTGCAGCGGGCGGAAAGGAGAATTTTTATGTACATCAAGCCGTTTGCCGTAGAGGAATGGATGAACGAATGGGAGGTCGGCGCGCGATACAACATCGCGGAGACGTGCGTCGATTCCGTGTCGCTCAACGAGCTGTTCGCGCTGACCGGCGAGGACAAGGCCGCCTTTCTGGAGAATCTCGCCGCGCGCCGTCTGACCTACGGCGACATTGAAGGCGCGCCCGCGTTCCGGCAGGGCATCTGCTCGCTTTATAAAACAGTCAAGCCCGAAAACATCGTCACAACGCACGGCGCGGCGGGCGCGAACCACCATGTGTTCTGCTCGCTCGTATCGCCGGGTGACCTCGTCATCAGCGTTCTGCCGACGTACCAGCAGCTCTACTCCATCCCCGAATCGCTCGGCGCAAAGGTAAAGATTCTCCCCCTGAGCCGCGAAAACGGGTATCTCCCCGATCTTGACGCGCTGCGCGCGCTCGCCGTGCCTGGGACAAAAATGATCTGCATCAACAACCCCAACAATCCGACCGGCGCGCTCATGAGCCGCGATATGCTCGAAGAGATCGTGCAGATCGCGCGCGAGGCGGGCGCGTACATTCTCTGCGACGAGGTATACCGCCATCTCTCCCAGACCGACGAGTGGAGCGAGTCCATCGCGGATCTTTACGAAAAGGGCATCTCCGTGAGCAGCATGTCGAAGGTCTTCTCTCTTGCCGGGCTGCGGCTCGGCTGGATCGCCACGCGAGACAAGGACGCGCTCCGCGCGCTCGTCTCTCACCGTGATTACGATCTCATCAGCGGCGGCATGATCGACGAGGCCATTGCCGCGCTCGCGCTCAAGCACAGCGATAAAATGCTCGCGCGCAGCCGCGCCATCGTGCGGGAAAATCTCGCCATTCTGGACAATTGGGTCGCCGGAGAAAAGCACGCAAGCTACGTCAAGCCCCTCGGCGGCACGACGGCGCTCGTCTACTACGATTTCGACATTCCCTCCTATGAGCTGTGCGAGGAGATGTACCATAAGACCGGTGCGTTCGTCACGCCGGGCGACTGCTTTGAGCAGCCGAAGAGCATGCGCATCGGCTACGCCTACGGCAAGGAAGCGCTCGTGAAAGGGCTGAAGGCCGTGAGCGAGTACTTTGCGTGGAAGGAAAAGGAGCTGGAAAAATGAGCGCCATCCGCGTCATCGGACGGGAGGATATCCAGAAGGTGTTCACCGTGACCGCGGCGCTCCGCGCCGTAGAGAGCGCCTACGCCGGGAAATCCGCCGGAACGGGCCGCGTGTGGCCGATGGTATTCCATGAGTTTGACCCCGGCCACGCCGATCTCGACATCAAATCCGGCGATCTCGAAAGCGCGGGCGTATACGGTCTGAAGGTCGTTTCATGGTATGACTCGAACGCGGAAAAAGCGCTCCCGGCGCTTTTCGGCACGTCGCTCCTCTTTGATCTTGCCACCGGCGAGCCAAAGGCGCTTTTGAACGCCGGGCCGATCACAGCGCTGCGCACCGGCGCCGCGGCCGCCATCGGCGCAAAATACCTTGCGCGCAAGGACGCGAAAACGCTCACGATCGTCGGCTGCGGCGAGCTCTGCCCGTATCTTGCCGCGGCCGCGCTCGCGGCGATCCCGTCCCTCAATACCGTGTATCTCACAAACCCGCACCGCCCCGAAAAGGCCGCCGAGCGGCTCGCCGCTGTGACAGCGGCAACGGACGCGCTGCTCAAGGCGTGCGGTCATGCCCGTACCGCCGCGATCAACGCCGCGGCAGATGCAGCATCCGCCGTCGGAGAAAGCGACATCGTTTTCACCGCCACCTGCGCCAAGGCGCCGGTAGTAAAGAGTGCGTGGGTCAAGCCCGGTACGCATGTAAGCTGTATCGGCGCCGACCTGCCCGGCAAGCAGGAGGTCGAATCGGCGGTGCTCGCCCGCGCCGCCGTCTACGGCGACGATACGGCGCAGTGCTTCGCCGTCGGCGAATGCGAGCTGCCGCACAAAGAGGGCGTCCTCCCCGCTCTCGCCGGAGAGCTTGGCGAGGTCATTCTCGGCGAAAAGGCCGGACGGACGAGCGATGCGGAGATCACCGTTTTCGACTCCACCGGCATCGCACTGCAGGACATCGCCTCCGCCGCAGTCATTCTCAAAGCCTGCGAAAAGCAGGGACTCGGCACGGTCTGCGAAATATAAACCAGAAAGCCCTCGCCCCGGACGCATCGTTCGGGGCGAGGGTTTTCTGCAATTGCAATTATTCGACGCGGCCTTCGAGGACCTTGAGATCGTAGGGCTCGAATTTCACGTGGCGGTAGGCTTCCACATCCAGCGGCACGCCGGTCCAGTCGGAGTGCGGCTCGCCGGTCTGCTTGACGAGAACGTCGTAGAGAATGTCATACGTCGTGCCGTCGATCGTCTCGGTCATCGTGCTGTAGGGCAGCGTGCGGTGATAGGCGATGTGCTGGCCGTGGTTGTTGAAGTGGTAGCCGCAGCGGATGCGGCAGCCGTCCAGACCCAGATACTCAAAGTTCTTCATAAGATCGGCGAGAATCTGGTCGCCCTCTCGCTCGTAGAGGTTTTCGGGCGTGGTGATGGTGTAGTCCGCGCGGAACTGGATGGGCAGGCCGTACTTTGCGAAGCGGTTGGCAAAGGCGATCATGCCGTCGTGCGGATAGTTCTTGAAGAGCACGCAGTTGATGCGCACCGGCACCTTGAGCGAGCCGAGAAGCTCGTCGTTGCACTCCTCCACATAGTGCACCATGTGGCGGGAGATGTTGATGCAGGTGATCTTATCCTTGTTGCGCTCCGTGAACGCAATGATGCGCTCGGCGGGGAAAAGATCGGATACCGGGAGCGTCGTGTTGATGAACACACGGTGGCCCTCCGGGATGCAGTCCATCATCACCTGCAGCGCTTCCGGCTCGGAAAACGGCTCGCCGCCGGTGAACACGAAATCGCACTTTGGCGTGATCTCATGGAACATGCGGATGCTCTCGCACACCTTTTCCACGCTGAAGCCTTCGGGATTCTGGTATTCCTGCTTATTAATGCAGAACGGGCAGTGGTTTTTGCAGTCGTACGGGACGAACACCGTGACGGTCGCGCCGCCCTCGCGGGTCATATACGGGTTGTGGTTTGTCATATTCTTCACCTACATGGGGTAATTTCAAAAAGGTATTATAACACAGCCTTAACAGAAAAGCCAGAAAAAAACAACATAAAGTTGAAAAAAACGAAAATTTTCCGGTTTTACTCGCTTAGTACGTCACGTCCCAGAGGAAAAGCCCCTGCGCCGGGGCGGTAAAACCGGCACTCGCACGGCTGTGCGAGGCAAGGATCGCCTCCATATCGTCCGGACGGCGCTCTCCGAGACCGACCTCGAGCAGCGTGCCGGTCAGGATGCGCACCATATTGTATAAGAACCCGTCGCCGGTATACGTAAGCCGCACTTCTTCCCCGCAGCGTTCGATCCCGATAGACTCTATCGTGCGCGTGGCGGCGCGGCCCGTTTTCTTTCCGGTGGAAAAGGCAGAGAATTCGTGCCGCCCGCAAAGCTGTGCGGCGGCGCGGCGCATGGCGTCAAGATCCAGCGGGCGCGGCTCCGCATGCACATACTTTCTTTCAAACACGCAGGGCGCATCGCTGTTCCAGACACGGTAAATATACGTTTTCCGCACCGCCGAAAGGCGAGCGTGGAACCGTTCCGGCGCTTTCTCGAGCGCGAGCGCGCCGATATCCTCCGGCAGATATTCCCGGAGCAGCGCCAAAAGCTCCGCGCAGGACTTGTCCGTATCCGCCCGGAAGGAGCACACCTGCATTCTCGCGTGGACGCCGGCATCCGTGCGGCCGCTGCCCGCGATCTCGACGGGCTGCTCCAGCGCGCGGGAGAGCAGCGTCTCGAGCTTGCCCTGCACCGTCTGGGCGGTGTTTCCCTGCTTCTGCCAGCCGCGGTAGCGCGTGCCGTCGTAGCAAAGCGTCAGTTTGTAATTTTGCATCGGGCAACTCCCTTCTTTTTCTCGCAGAGCTTAGTATAGCACATTTGAATACATCGTCCATATACTTTTCGATATTTTCTGTTTTTCTGTTGAATCTGCCGATCCGTTCAAATTTGTTTACATTTTCCCCGGAATTTGTTCATGAAATGTTCACTCTTTGATTTTTACGCCGGTTATAATAGCATCATACAGAGCATCCGGTGTGCAGCCGCCGAATGATCTGAATGCCTCCATCTTAATTTAAAAAAATCCGCCGCTTCTTGCGGCGGATTTTTTTGCTTTTTCCGGATAGCACGGAGCGAATCTGACAAATACTTGTTGCATTGTTACACAGCGCTTGGTATATTTAAATAAACACCATGCGGATCCCCTTCCTGTGCAGCGTCCCTCACTCCATTCGGAAAGCGGCGGTCTGACCGCTTTTAAAATAAAGAAGAGAATTGGGAGGACATCACATGAAAAAGATTCTCGCTGTTATCCTCGCGCTGACCATGGTTCTGGCTCTTGCCGCCTGCGGCGCGGCGCCCACCACAGCAGAACCCGCTCCAGAAGCGCCCGACCCGCTCAAATCCGAAATGCCCTCGAAGATCTACGAGGAATCCGCCGCAGCCAACCCGGAGGGAAAAACCGTGAACATTCTTCTTGTCATCGACATGCAGAAGGATTTCGTCGATCAGGCGCTCGGCACCGCCGAGGCACAGGCCATCGTCCCGAACGTTGTGGCCAAGATCAACGAATACAAAGAGCGTGGCGACGTCATCATCGCCACGAAGGACACGCACGAGGAATCTTATCTCGAAACGCAGGAGGGCGTCAACCTCCCGTTCATCCACTGCGTGCAGGATACCGAGGGCTGGCAGCTGGACGACGCGGTGCAGGCCGCCATGCCGGAGAACGCCACGATCGTCAATAAGCCGACCTTCGGCTCGACCGACCTTGTGGAGATCATCGGCGAATACGTCGCGCAGTACGGCGAGCCGAACGTCCATGTGGAGATCATCGGTCTTTGCACCGACATATGCGTTATCTCCAACGCCCTGCTCGAAAAGGCGTTCTATCCCGAAATGCCCATCACGCTGGACGCAAAGTGCTGCGCGGGCGTCACACCCGCAACGCACGACGCCGCTCTCGCCACGATGCGCATGTGCCAGATCAACGTCATCAACGCTGACTGATCTCTTTTCTGACATACAGATCGCCCCGCCATCCGGCGGGACAACAGACTAAATCACCCGTTGGGAGTTTTCCCAACGGGTGATTTTAGCATTGGTTATCAGTTTTTGGAGAACTCCGCGAGCTCTAGGCCGGGGTTCTGCTTGAGCGTGTAGGCGATGTTCCACTCGCCGCCGAAGAGCAGGAGGTTGTTGCCCTTGAAGTCCTGCACCCACTTGGTATCGCGCGTGAGCGTGAGCGTTGCGGGGTCGGTGTCGCTCACGATCCAGCGGATGTTTTCATACGGCAGCGCGCGGCGGCGCACGGCGGTGGAGTATTCGCTCTGCAAACGGTATTCGAGCACGTCGAACTGCAGCACGCCGACGACGCCGACGATGACCTCCTCCAAGCCGGTGTTCGGCTCGTGGAAGATCTGGATGGCGCCCTCCTGCGCGATCTGGCGAATACCGGTCTCGAACTGCTTGCGCTTCATCGTGTCCTTGCGCTCAAAGGCGGCGAAGTGCTCGGGCGCAAACGTCGGGATGCCCTCGAAGCGGACCTTTTTGTCCTTGGAGCAGATCGTATCGCCGATGGAGTAGATGCCGGGGTCGAACACGCCGATGATGTCTCCGGCGTAAGCCTCGTCGATGATCTGGCGCTCCTCGGCCATCATCTGCTGCGGCTGCGCGAGCTTGATGGGCTTTCCGCCCTGCACGTGGTAGTATTCCTCGTTGCGCTCAAACTTGCCCGAGCAGATGCGCATGAACGCGATGCGGTCGCGGTGCGCCTTGTTCATGTTCGCCTGGATCTTGAATACGAAAGCGGAGAAATGGTCGTCCGTCGGCTCGACCGGCACGCCATCGGAAAGGCGCGCGAGCGGCGGCGTTGTGAGATCGAGAAAGCTCGCCAGGAACTGCTCCACGCCGAAGTTCATCAGCGCCGAGCCGAAGAAAACGGGGCTCAGATCGCCGCTGCGGACAAGATCGAGATCAAATTCGTACCCCGCGCCGTCGAGCAGCTCCACATCGTCGCAAAGCGTGCTGTACAGCCGCTCGCCGAGCGCTTCGCGCAGGCCCGCCTCGTTATCCATGGAAAGCTCCGCCGCGTGGATGGCGCGGCTGCCCGCGTGACGCTGCGTATACGCGAGAACTTCCTTTTTCTCGCGGTCATACACGCCCTTGAAGTCCACGCCGCAGCCGATCGGCCAGTTCATCGGGTACGTGCCGATGCCGAACTCCTTTTCGAGTTCTTCGAGCAGATCGTAGGGGCTGCGCGCCTCGCGGTCCATCTTGTTGATGAACGTGAAGATGGGGATGTGCCGCATGGCGCAGACCTTGAAGAGCTTGCGCGTCTGCGGCTCGATGCCCTTGGCCGCGTCGATGACCATGACGGCGCTGTCCGCCGCCATAAGCGTGCGGTAGGTGTCCTCGGAGAAGTCCTGGTGGCCGGGGGTGTCGAGAATGTTGATGCAGTAGCCGTTATATTCAAACTGGAGCACGGACGACGTGATGGAAATGCCGCGCTGCTTTTCCAGCTCCATCCAGTCGGAGACCGCATGGCGCGCCGCCGCCTTGCCCTTTACCGAGCCGGCGAGCTGGATCGCCCCTCCGTAGAGAAGGAGCTTTTCCGTCAATGTCGTTTTGCCCGCGTCCGGGTGGGAGATGATCGCAAACGTCCGCCGCCGCGAGATCTCCCGCTGTAAGTCACTCATGTTGTTTCATCCTTCCGGTAAATTTTTGAAATAAAAATCTACCGTATTTTTAATCCTTCATAACCCGTCTCTTCCTTTGAAAAAGTTGTAACACTCTTTTTTACCATAGAATTCCCGAAAAAGCAATGCGCGTATTCCTTCTTTGCAGGGAAATTGAAAAAAGCCCTTGCCTCTCCCATTGAGAAATGCACCCCATTCCTTAGTACTAAGTATTTGACGATACTTGTCTAACGAATGGGGTGCTGTTCACTGTGCGGGGGAGGCTTCTTTTTTTCTTATTGCCGGAGCTCAGTATACGGCGTATAGTCGAGCGCCGTATAGCGTTCCGTGTGGGAATCGATGATCGCCTGACAGGCCGCCTCGTCGGACGGCGTGTCATTGGAAACGTCGTAGTCCGTATCGTACGTCATGTACCACGCGCCGGACTCGCTCGTCACGCCCTGCATGAGAGCAAGCTCTCCGTTCTGGAGCGCATAGTAAAACCACACGCTGCTCGCCGCGCCGCCCGAACCCTCGTTCGCAATGAGCCAGGCGTTTTCGTCCGCGAGATATTCCACATAATACTTATCTCTCGCGTGGCTCTGCGCGAGCATCACCGGTGCGCCGTCCTTGACCGTCCAGATCTCCAGAACGGCCGGATCGGTGTCCGCGCCCAAGATCGCGCCGATCACCATCTCCGGCGAGCCGTCGCCGTCAAGGTCAGGGAAAAATACGCCGACGTTCGCGCGGGCGTCGCCCTCGTAATAGTATCCGGCGATCTCGCTCATGCCGTTTTCAAAGTACCGTCCCTCCGGCCACTGCTCGGAGAGCGCCGCGGCATAGCGGTCCAACTGCGCGGCATAGAGCGTTTTCCCCTCTTCGGCCATGTTCACGATGCCGGTCGATTTCTCCACCGGCTGGGAGACCGGCTCGGCGGTGGGTTCTTCCATCGGCTCCGCCGCTGCGGTCGTCTCGGGCGTCGCGGTCGGTTCCGCGGTGGCGGTCGCCTCGGGCGCTGCCGTGGGCGTTGGATCCGCGGGCTGCGCGCCGCAGGCCGTCAAAAGCAGACTTGCCGCCAGCACCAAAATACCGATCCATTTCATCTTCTTGTTCATTGTATAACCTCCTGCGGCCGGGTTTTCCGCTCCGCAGGATATTAGACGCGCTATGCGTCAGGATGGTTCACACGGAGTGGATAAATTTGGTTCCTGCCGCGCCTCCCACGCCCAGGCGCGCTCGTCCACGGCGGTCGTGCCGCCGCGCAGCGCCGCGATCTCCTGCCGGCAGAGCGGCACGGCGGCGGCCAGAAATTCCTCCGCAATGGCTTTGGTGAAATGTACGCACTCGCCCGGCGGGGGCGGCGTCGTGAAATCCGCATGCAGCTCGGCGAGAAATTCCGGCAGCGCAAAATCGGAAACAGCGCAGATCGGCTCGGCGGAAAAATCCTCCGGCGCGGTAAGATCCTCCCGCAGGGCGAATTTCTCAATGGCCCAGGTATTCAGAATGCGGTAATCGTCGTAAAGCCGCTCGACCTTCTGCGGCGAGTCCACCTTCCAGCCGTGGTCGAGATAGAATACCTTGCGGAACACGATGTCCTGCACAAGATGGAGATAGTACCCGAGATAGAGCGGATCGTCCATTTTGTCCGCGAAGCGCGCGCGGAAGCCGCCGAGCGCCATCATCGTCTTCGTTCCGCCGTCGATCCGCACGCGGAAATGCGCGCTCACGCGCTCTCCGGCGTCCGGTAAGATCGAGCCGAGACGAAAGCGCTTTTCGTCCGCCGCGGGATGCTCGTCCAGAATGAGCTTTGCCGCGGCGAGATGAAGGATACGCGATGCCATAGCTTTTCCTCCTGTATACGAAAAAGACGGGACGCCGCCCGGAGGCGCATCCCGTCTTTTTCCCAAAAATTACTTGAGGCCGTACTTCTTGTTGAACTTGTCCACGCGGCCGCTGGTGTCGACCAGCTTCTGCTTGCCGGTGTAGAAGGGGTGGCACTTCGAGCAGATCTCGACGGTGATGTCCTTCTTGGTGGAAGCGGTCTCGATGACCTCGCCGCAGGCGCAGCGGATGGTCGTGCGCTGGTAATTGGGATGGATTCCTTCTTTCATGTCGTTCACCTCATGTTTGGCTGCCCTGAGGCCGAATACTCGGAGATACAAGGCGCAACGCAAATTATAGCAAATGGCGCCGTGCAATGCAAGCATTTTTTGCATTACGGAAAAAAGTCGTTTCCTCCCGCGGAAATCATAGAAAAAGGCTAAGATTCCCGGGCGATGAATTTTGAAAAAAAATGTTCCATCAGGCGGATATTATGGTATAATCGCAATATGTGACAATATGACGGAGATTTCCCCGTCTCCGCCAGCAGCAAGAAAAGCAAACCAAAGGAAGAAAGGAAAGAAGCTATGTTTCCTATCGTAAGCAAGCGGCCCCTGAATGAGGCCGGCACGGTCCTTGAGTATGTCATCAAGGCCCCGCTGGTCGCCAAGAAGTGCCTGCCCGGTCAGTTCATCGTTCTGCGTCTGGACGAGCACGGCGAGCGCGTTCCTTTGACGATCGCGGATTATGACCGCGAAGCGGGCACCGTCACCATCATGGTGCAGCCCGTCGGTCAGACGACCCGTATGCTCGAACTCATGGAGCCGGGCGACTGCCTCGCCGACTTTGTCGGTCCCATGGGCAAGCCCACCCAGATTGGCGGGCAGAAGCGCGTCTGCGTCGTCGGCGGCGGCGTCGGCTGCGCCATCGGCTACCCCGTGTGCAAGGGCTTCTTTGAAGCCGGCATCGAGGTCGATATGGTCGCCGGTTTCCGTTCCAAGGACATCGTGATCCTTGAGGACGAGATGCGCGCCCACTCCACCAACCTCTACATCTGCACCGACGACGGCAGCTACGGCGAGAAGTGCTTCGGCAACGCCAAGCTGGAAGAGCTCATCAAGTCCGGCCGCGAGTATGACGAAGTGTTCATCATCGGGCCGCTGAAGATGATGAAGTTCACCGCTCTCACCACCAAGCCCTACGGCATCAAGACCATCTGCTCTCTCTGCCCGATCATGATCGACGCCTCCGGCATGTGCGGCGGCTGCCGTCTGACCGTCGGCGGCGAGACCAAGTTTGCCTGCGTGGACGGCCCCGAGTTTGACGGCCACCAGGTCGATTGGGACGAGCTGATCGCCCGCAACTCCTTCTACGCCGGTGAAGAGACCGCCGCGAAGGAACATATCTGCCGCATCACCGGAGGTGTAAGACATGGCTAATATGAGTATGACGAAAAACCCCATTCCGGAGCAGGAGCCTCTGGTACGCAACAAGAACTTTGACGAGGTCGCTCTCGGCTACACCGAGGAGATCGCCATCGACGAGGCCAAGCGCTGCCTCAACTGCCGTCAGCATCCCTGCGTCAGCGGCTGCCCGGTGAACGTCCGCATTCCGGAGTTCATCGCCAAGGTCGCCGAGGGCGAGTTTGAAGAAGCCTACAAGATCATCACCTCCACCAACAGCCTGCCCGCCGTCTGCGGCCGCGTCTGCCCGCAGGAGCATCAGTGCGAGGGCAAGTGCGTCCGCGGCATCAAGGGCGAGAGCGTCGGCATCGGCCGTCTCGAGCGCTTCGTCGCCGACTGGCACGCCGCCCACGCCGACCCCAACGCGAAGGTCGAGAAGCCCGTTTCCAACGGCCACCGCGTCGCCGTCGTCGGCTCCGGCCCTGCCGGTCTGACCTGCGCCGGCGACCTCGCCCGCATGGGCTATGAAGTCACCGTGTACGAGCTGTTCCACAAGGCCGGCGGCGTTCTGGTGTACGGCATCCCCGAGTTCCGTCTGCCCAAGGCGATCGTGGCGCGCGAAGTCGCCGCGCTCGAAGAGATGGGCGTTAAGATCGTGACCGACGCCGTCATCGGCCGCGCGATCTCCATCGACGAGCTGCTCACCGAGGAAGGCTTTGAGGCCGTGTTCCTCGGCTCCGGCGCGGGTCTGCCCCGCTTCCTCGGCATTCCGGGCGAGAACCTGCTCGGCGTTTACTCCGCCAACGAGTTCCTGACCCGTATCAACCTCATGAAGGCTTATCGCGAAGATTACGACACGCCGATCAAGCACCACAAGTGCGTCGCCGTCGTCGGCGCCGGCAACGTCGCCATGGACGCCGCCCGCTGCGCGAAGCGTCTCGGCGCGGAGCACGTCTACGTCGTCTACCGCCGCGGCATGGAAGAGGTCCCCGCCCGTAAGGAAGAGGTCCACCACGCCCAGGAGGAAGAGGTCGAGTTCAAGCTGCTCACCAACCCGGTGCGCGTCATCGGCGACGAGAAGGGCTACGTGACCGGCATCGAGTGCATCAAGATGGAGCTCGGCGAGCCTGATGAGAAGGGCCGCCGCCGTCCGATGCCTGTCGAGGGCTCCAACTTCGTGCTCGAAGTGGACGCCATGATCGACGCTCTCGGCACCAGCCCCAACCCGCTGCTCCGCATGACCACCCCCGGTCTGGAAGCGGACAAGCACGGCTGCCTGATCGCCGACGAGAAGGGCAAGACCACCCACGAGGGCGTGTTCGCCGGCGGCGACGCCGTCACGGGCGCTGCCACCGTCATCCTCGCCATGGGCGCCGGCAAGACCGCCGCTACCGCCATCGACGAGTACATCAAGAACAAGAACGCCTGAGTTCTTACATAAGGCATAAGAAAAATCCGGTTTGGGTAATCCCAAACCGGTTTTTCTATATAAAGCCTCCCTTGTGTAAAGGGAGGTGGCAAAACCGCAGGTTTTGACGGAGGGATTGTATGTATTAATAAGACAGAGAGACAATCCCTCAGTCAGCCTTACGGCTGACAGCTCCCTTTGCACAAGGGAGCCTTTTCTGCCGCTCCGGATATCTCTATACTTTTGGGCAAAAATCTGCTATTATCCGTTTATAACAAATATCTCGCCGATAAACCGCGAGGAGGATCACGATGAAAGAATTTAAAGAGGCCGATTATAAGGTTTTTAAGATGTTTGAAAAGCAATGGGCGCTCGTCACGGCGGGGTCGGCCGGGAGCTTCAACAGCTGCACGGTCGGCTGGGGCAGTCTCGGCACGATATGGCGACGGAGCACGGTGACGGTATACGTCCATCCCGCGCGGTATACCAGCGAGTTTCTCACGAAGAACGACACCTTTACCGTGAGCTTTTTCCCCGAAGAATATCGGAGCGCTCTTTCCTACATGGGTTCACACTCCGGGCTTGACGGCGATAAGGCCGCCGCATCCGGTCTTACCCCGGTGTCCATAGGCGGCAGCGTTACCTATGCCGAGGCGGAACTGACGTTTCTCTGCAAAAAACTCTATCAGCATTCCTTTGCCGCAGAGAATCTCTCGCCGGAGATTCGCGAATACTACGCCGCCGGCGCGCGTTCCTTCCCGGACTTTCAAGGCGGCTGGCAGCCGCACCTCGTATTCGTCGGGGAGATCATCGGCGTGGAAGACAAGCGCAGATGAAAAAAGTTCTCGTGATCGGCTGTCCCGGGTCGGGAAAGAGCACGTTTGCCCGGCGGCTGCGGGACAGGACCGGGCTGCCGCTCTATCCTCTCGATCTTCTCTGGCACAGGCCGGACAAAACGACCGTTTCCGAAGCGGAATTCGACGCGGCGCTCGCCGAAATACTCCGAAAAGACCGCTGGATCATCGACGGCAACTTCAGCCGGACGCTGGAACGGCGACTGGCGGAATGCGACACGGTATTTCTTTTCGATCTGCCGCTTGCGGACTGCATTGCGGGCGTGGAAGCGCGCATCGGTACGAAGCGCGAAGATATGCCGTGGATCGAGACGGAGTTCGACCCGGAATTCCGCGAGTTTATCACGCATTTTTCCGAGACCCGGCTTCCCAACATCTATGCGCTGCTGGAAAAGCACAGGGATAAAACGCTCACCGTATTTCATTCCCGCGCCGAGTGTGAAGTCTATAAAATACCAGCGGCGGAAGCCTGACGGTTTACCCATGGAGGACCGATATGAACGAAACAAGCCAAGCCGACCGTTTCGCCCCGCTGTTCGCGGAGCTTGACCGGCGGCTCGCCGGAGAAGTCCCCGTGCGTCTCGCCATTGAGGGCGGGAGCGCGAGCGGCAAAACGACGCTCGGCAAAATTCTCGCCGAACGGTATGACTGCACTGTGTTTCATATGGACGACTTTTTTCTCCGCTCTGAGCAGCGCACCGCCGCGCGGTTTGCCGAGCCCGGCGGGAATGTGGATCGGGAACGGTTTCTCGCCGAGGTGCTGCTCCCGCTCCGGCGCGGCGAAAAGGTTTTTTACCGGCGGTTCGACTGCGCTTCCATGCAGCTGCAAAGCGCCGTGGAGACCGCGCCGAAAAAGCTCGTCGTTGCCGAGGGGGCATACTCCATGCACCCCGACCTTGCGCCGTATTACGATTTCTCCGTATTTCTGGACATCTCCCCGGAATTGCAGCGCGAGCGCATTTCCCGCCGCAACACGCCGGAGAAAGCGAAACGCTTTTTTGCCGAATGGATCCCGATGGAGCAGGCGTATTTCGCCGCGCTCGATATTCCGGCAAAGTGCACGCTGCGCCTTCCCATACTGTAAAGAAAGAAGAGGCACCTGCAATCTCATCATCCTCGACTGCGCCGCCGGAAAGGACCGGACGGGCGTTGTGTCGGCGATCCTCCTCCGCAAATCGGGCATGAGCCGCAAATACATCATCGCGGATTTTATGAAGACCGCGTCCAATCCGGAAGCGTATCTCGCGCAGTTTGCCGGTGAGCACCCCGGCATCCGGCTCGACGTCATCACGCCGCACGAGCGGTTTATGGAAAAGTTCCTCGCGTGGCTGTCAACACAGGAGATATAAGGCGCACAGGCAACAGCGCGTTGCTTGCCTGCGGCGGAGCATTCGGGTATAATTTCCCCAAGAGGTGATCGGAATATGGAAACAAAAGATGTGATATTGCAGCTTCGGAACCGGGAAAATCTGTCGCAGGAGGAGCTTGCGGAAAAGCTCTTCGTGACGCGGCAGGCGGTGTCCCGCTGGGAAAACGGCGAAACGCTCCCCAACACGGAAACGCTCAAGCGCCTGTCGGCGCTCTTTGACGTCTCCATCAACACGCTTCTCGGCTCGCCGCGCCGGAGCATCTGCCAGTGCTGCGGTATGCCGCTCGAGGACGAAATAACCAGCCGCGAGCCGGACGGCTCGTTCAACGAGGAATACTGCAAATGGTGCTATTCCGGCGGCGAGTTCAAGTATGAGAGCGCCGAGCAGCTCATTGATTTCTGCGTGGAGCATATAGCGACGGAGGCATGGCCCGCGGAGCAGGTACGCGCGCACATGGAAGCCGTCGTGCCGCAGCTCAGGCACTGGAAGCACGGATGATGATGTTAACGAAAAAAGCGTATGGCCTCGGCCATACGCTTTTTCGTTAATCGTTATTTCTTCTCTGCCGGAGTTTTCTCTTCGGCTTCCGCCTTTCCCGTGTCCGCAGGAACGGCTTCGCTTTCGGGCAGAGGCTCGGTTTTTCCGTCGGGCAGCGTTTCCGCCGCTTCCGCGGGGTCAAGCTCGATCACGGGCGCCTGTCCCGCGAGGAACTCAGCGCGCGATTTTCCGTGCGCCACCGCCACGGTGGTGAAGAGGCCGGAAATGCCGTCCAGCAGGAAGCCGAGCGCCGCGGCAAACAGAAGCGTATCGTTCTTTTCAAAGGGATTCACAAGCAGCAGCACGCCCGCCGCACAGATGCACACGCCCAGCACAAGCGCCGCCGACCAGCCGCCGGTGCCGCAGGTTTTGATATCCAGCCCGTGCTTGCAGTCCATGAAGCCGTGGTAAAGCAGCACAACGCCCATCACAATGACCGTAAGGCGCATGACCTGCTCCGCAAGGCTCTGCGTGAGCAGGATCCAGACGCCCGCCACCGCAGCGATAATGCCGGAGATGAGCAGCAGCTTTCGCAGCAGCCCGACGCGCTCCCCGGTAAGGTACGAGGCGATCTGCAGTATGCCCGAGAGGATCATCACCGCGCCGAAGCCGTAGCTGATCCATTTCATGGCAGTCGCCGTCCATATCAGCATGGCAATGCCGAGAGCCAGACAGAGAATGCTCACGCCGAACGCGGCAAAAGCAAAATGACGGAAAAAACGTTTCATGGCGTATCCTTTCAAATGACCGAATAGATCGTGGAAACAAGCTCGTACCGCAGCGGATAGTGCGTCATGGTGCCGAGAGCGGAAGCGTCGGTCCTTTTCATCAGCAGCACGTCGGCCTCGCCCGCGGCAGCCGCGGCAGCGAGAACGGACGCATCGCCGGCATAGACCTCGGCGATGTATCCGGTCGCGGTCTCAAACGCCGGGAGCCACGCTGTGAGGATGCCGCTCTCCAAAAGCTCCGTATCCGCTGCGACGCGCACACGGCGCGTCTCATCCGTGGCCGCGGGGATCTCTTCGGAATTACGCTCTGCAGCCGGGACCGTATACATCGGCGTATCCAGCCCGTCGGGGATAAAGGTCTCCGCTGTGTCCTTCCCTGCGGAACGAAGCCAGCGGCTGAGCGCCTTCGCCCCGTCGCTCCTTCCCTCGCAGAGGACATACACGGTCTCCTCCCCCGCGGTGAAGCGCGGCGCGGCGGTCGGCTCCGGAGTTGGCTCCGCCGTCGGCTCCGGCGTCGGCGTATCCGTTGTCTCCGGCGCGGCGGACGGCGGGTCGGACGGCTCCGCCGTATCCGGCGCTTTGGGGCCGCACGCCGTCAACAGCAGGCACGCCGCGAGGAAAAGCGGCACAACATATTTCTTCATGGTTTATTCTCCTTATCGCAGCCGCCGGAACAGCTGCCGCAGTCTCCGCCGCAGCCGCGCTTCCGGTTTTTCCAGCCGCGCTTCACAGCGATCACCGCCCACACGGCGACGCCGAGCAAAATAACGATATCCCCTATGGACATACGATGCCTTTCATTTCACTAAATAAGCAGTGCGATCTGGTAGACCGCCGCGCCGAGTCCCCAGGCGAGCAGGCACTGAAACACCACGACGCCGAACGTTTTCCACACCGAGTCAAGCTCCCGCCGGATCGCCGCAACCGCCGCCACGCAGGGCGTATAGAGCAGCGTGAACACAAGAAACGCCGCCGCGCTGCGCACGGAGAAAAGCGTGGAGAGCGCCGCGCCGCCGGTGAGCACGCCGAGCGTGCTGACAACGGCTTCCTTTGCCATAAAGCCCGCGATGAGCGAGGTGCATACGCGCCAATCGGCAAAGCCGAGCGGCGCGAAGAGCGGCGCAAGAAGTCCGCCAAGCGCGGCGAGAAGGCTCTGCGAATTGTCCGAAACGGGGTTGATGCGCGTATCGAACGTCTGCAAAAACCAGATCACAAGGCTTGCCACGAAAATGACGGTAAAAGCGCGGTGGAGAAAGTCCTTCGCCTTGTCCCACATGAGCTGGAGCGTTGTGCGCACCGAGGGCATGCGGTAGTTCGGCAGCTCCATCACAAACGGGATGGGGTTGCCGCGAAAGAGCGTTTTCCCGAACACGAGCGCCGCCAGAACGCCGATAAGGATGCCGAAAACGTACAGTCCGCCCATGGCAAGCGCCTTATACTTCGGGAAAAACGCCGCGACGAACACGGAATAGATGGGGATCTTGGCGCTGCAGCTCATAAACGGCGTGAGAAGCACGGTCATGCGGCGGTCACGCTCGCTCGTGAGCGTCCGCGTTGCCATGACCGCCGGAACAGTGCAGCCAAAGCCGATGAGCATCGGCACAACGCTCTTTCCGGAGAGACCGATGCGGCGCAGGAGCTTGTCCATCACGAACGCGACGCGCGCCATATACCCGGTGTCCTCCAGCATGGAGAGGAAAAAGAACAGCACCACGATCACCGGCAAAAATTCCACCACATTGCCGACGCCGCCGAAAAGCCCATCGATCACAAGCGAGTGTACAACCGGATTGATGCCGTAAGCCGTGAGCGCTGCGTCTACCACCCCCGCCAGCGCATTGATCCCCATAGCGAGCAGATTGGATAAAAACGCGCCGATCACTTCAAACGTGAGATAAAAGACCAGCAGCATAATGCCGACAAAGATCGGCAGGGCGAATATGCGGTGGGTAAGGACGTTATCGATGGCGCGCGAACGTTTCCGCTCGCGGCTCTCCTCGGGTTTTTTCACCGTTTCGGCGCAGACCGATTCGATGAAGGAATACCGCATGTCGGCAATGGCGGCATTGCGGTCGAGCCCCGTTTCGCGCTCCATTTCCACGATGCTGTGCTCACACAGCTCCAACTCGTTCTCGTCGAGCGCGAGACGCGCGACGATATCGCTATTCCCCTCGATCACGTTCATGGCCGCCCAGCGGGCGCTCATCCGGGCGCGCTCGGCGTGATCCTCCACCACGTGCGTCACGGCGTGGATGCAGCGGTGGACCGGTCCGGGCGGGCAGAAGTCGTATACCTCCGGCTTGCGCCCCGTGGCTGCCGTGCGGCAGGCGAGCTCCGTCAGATCGGCGATGCCTTCGCCCTTTGCCGCGCTGATCGGCACGACCGGGATGCCCAGCAGCTCCGAGAGCTTCACAGTATCGACCGTTCCGCCGTTGGCGCGCACCTCGTCCATCATATTCAGCGCGAGCACCATCGGCACCTGCATCTCGATCATCTGCAGCGTAAGATAAAGGTTTCGCTCAATGTTCGTGGCGTCCACGATGTTGATGATGCCGTCGGGCCGGCCGTCAAGAATGAAATCGCGCGTTACGATCTCTTCGGCGGAATAGGGCCGCAGCGAATAGATGCCCGGCAGGTCGACGACCTCGTCGCCCTTCGTGTTGCGGATGCTGCCGCTTTTGCTGTCCACCGTGACGCCGGGGAAATTGCCGACGTGCTGATTGCTTCCGGTGAGCTGATTGAAAAGCGTCGTTTTGCCGCAGTTCTGGTTTCCGGCAAGAGCGAATCTCATGCGAGCTCCACCTCCACCTTGGCGGCGTCCTCCAGCCGCAGCGAAAGCGTATACCCGCGCAGAAATACCTCCACCGGGTCCCCCATCGGCGCAATGCGCGTTACGGTAATGTGCGTTTTGGGAATGACTCCCATATCAAGCAGCCGGAGCCGGAGAGCGCCCTCGCCTCCGACGCTTCGGATGATCCCCGACTGTCCCACATGCAGTTTATCCAACGTCATTTCTTTTTCACCCGCTTTATATTGTATTCTCTATTTTACGGCATTATCGTCAAAAATCAATATCCAATCTGCCGGTTTTATCCCGCCTTACACTTTTACTGAAAACGTATATTGATTTCTTCTTTCAGCTCTGCTAATATAGTACACAAGATACAACGATATCCGTATTATATATACTGGAGGTTTCATCATGTGCGCACAAGCTCTGCCGGAAGGCTTTTACCGCGAAGAGATCGTTTTCACGCCGGAGGAGACGGACAGCTTTGGCCGCGTCCGGCCCGACGCGCTCACCCACCGCTTTCAGGAGATCGCCGCGGTACACCATGCCTCGCTCGGCGTCGGGCAGGAGATCGCCGTGACGAAGGGCTGCTTCTGGGCGCTCGCGCGCACGGAGATGCGCATTTCCCGGCTGCCCGCCGTGGGCGAGCGCGTGTTTCTCGACACCTGGGTCGGGCGGCAGTCGCACGGGCTGTTCTGGCGGCACTACCGGATCGCCGGCGAGGACGGCGCGGCGCTGCTCTACGCCGTTTCGATCTGGGTCATCATGGATATCGAGAGCCGCGCGCTCACCAAAGATCACACCTGGGCCGTCGTTTCGCGCGTCACGGTCGAGGGGGAACTGCCCGCGGCGTTCAAGCCTATTCCCTTCCCCCGTGAGCTGCCGCAGCGTAGTTCCCGCCGCGTGACCGACGCCGAGACCGATGGAAACGGCCATCTCAACAACTGTCTGTATCTCCGCTGGGGACAGGATCTGCTGCCGGAGGAATTCGCACGCACGCATACGCTGCGCAGCGTCTGGATCGAATATCGGAAAGAATTGCCGCGCGGCACAGAATCGGAGTTGACGTATTCGCTCAGCGGGAGTACTCTGTATGTGCGGGGAACCGCAGAAAACAAAGAACGATTTTTGCTGAGGATGGAATATGATGAAACGGTTTGAAAGCGATTATCTGGAAGGCGCGCATCCCGATGTGCTCCGGGCGCTGATCGAAACGAACGGCGAGCAGACCCCCGGCTACGGAGAGGATCCCCACTGCGAAGCCGCCCGCGCCCTGCTGCGCGAGCGCTGCGAACTGCCGGAGGGCGAGGTGCAGTTCCTCGTCGGCGGCACGCAGGTCAACCGCACCGTGATCGCCTCGATCCTGCGCCCCCATCAGGGCGTCGTCGCGGCGGACACCGGCCACATCGCCGCGCACGAGACCGGCGCGATCGAAAACTCCGGCCACAAGGTGCTGACCGTACCGAACACGGACGGCAAGATCGCCGCCGCGCAGGTTGAGGAGCTCTGCCGCGCGCATTACGCCGACGCGAGCTTTGAGCACACGGTGCAGCCGGGCATGGTGTACATCTCGAATCCAACGGAGTTCGGCACCGTGTACACGCGCAGCGAGCTGGAAGCGCTCCACGCCGTGTGCAAAGCGCGCCATCTCCCGCTCTTTATCGACGGCGCACGTCTCGGCGCCGCGCTCTACAGCCCGGTGTGCGACTATACGCTCGCGGACATGGCGCATATGTGCGAAGTGTTCACGATCGGCGGCACGAAGATGGGCCTTCTCTTCGGCGAGGCGGCAGTGTTCTCCGCGCCGGAGCTTGCCAAGGACTTCCGCTACTTCGTCAAGCAGAACGGCGGCATGCTGGCCAAGGGCCGTCTGCTCGGCGTGCAGTTTTTTGCGGCCTTCAAGGACGGGCTCTATGACCGCATCGGCGCGGAGGAAGTGCGTCTTGCGCTTCGTCTGCGCGACGGCTTCCGCGCCCGCGGCTGGACCTTCCTGGTGGAGTCTCCCTCCAACCAGCAGTTCCCCATTCTGCCGGACGCGCTCATCGAACGGCTCAAACCGGAGTTTTCGTGCAGCCATACGCAGTCTTTCCCCAACGGCATGAGCGCCGTGCGCTTCTGCACGAGCTGGGCGACGACCGACGCCGACATCGACGCGCTGCTTGACGCCGTTCCCATCAACGCCTGAACCGCATAAATATTGCCAAAGCCGCCCCGCCCGGATCGATTTTTCGGGCGGGGCAGCTGTCCGTTAGAAAGGTTGCGCGATAGTTGGTGGCGCAACCGGCAGCGGGGTGTTATATTGACGGCAAAAAGGAGGTCATTTCCATGAAATTTTCCATTCTTATGGCTGTCGTGTCGCTTCTGATCCTCGCCGTTGGCGTTTATGTGCTCGCGCTTCTCATCCGTGCGCTGCGAAAGTACATCCGTTCCGAGCCCGTGCGGAAGGAGAAGGCAGCGAGCGCCCGATCGCTCGGTGAGGTGTTGAAGTGCCGCCGGACGGAGTGCAAAATGACGCAGGAGTTTGTGGCGGAGGCGCTGGGCGTCAGCCGGCAGGCGGTCTCCAAGTGGGAGAGCGGCGCATCCGATCCAAGCACGGCGAACCTCATTGCGCTTGCAAAGCTCTTCGGCACAACGCCGGAGGAGCTTCTGAAAGAAAGTCAGTAACAGCAGAAGAGCGTCCTTCCATACGGCTTTGCCGCATGTGGTAGCTGTCCATAAAACAGGTTTTAAGAAACAAATACTATGGCAGTTGCCGGACAAGGGTTGCTGACAAAAGGGGTATGTGTCATTAAGGCACATGCCCCTTTGCTTTTGCAGTTGCCTTTGTTGATGGTAGATGGATAGGATGGATTTTGTACGATTTAAGGTCGATAATCCGGAATTAGCTTCCCTGTAAGCAACGCAAAAATCAGGGGCAATGATGCGTCCATGCCCTTGCACAAGTACAGCTCATAGGTCAGTTAAATGCCGATTTCCAACCTGTTTCATAAGGGTACTTCTGAGATGTCATCTTTCAGAAAAGTAGTCAGAAATCCCTCACTTAAACCAATCCTTGTGAGGATAGGAAAGAAGTTTGCTGAAACGATAATTTTGTCCATTATTCCGCGCGTCTGCAATCCGTGTACTGCGCTCATCGTTCCGTTCGCTATTGCATGGTTACAATTAGTTGTTCACCATCCAATGAACAGTGGAATCCCTTTCCATAAGCAGCACATCATTTACAGCGATAGAAACCTCTGAATTTGAAAACTGTTTTTGCCTGTCCTGCCGAGCAAGTAGGATAGACAAGCACAAAGAAACATGCTATAATTTTTATAAATACTCTAAAAGACCACGTTAACATGTCAGGTCGCTGTCTGGCGGCACTTATTAACGGAGGTTTGGGTTATGAATAACAAACAAATGAAAAAGGCTACAGTCGATGCAATCAATGTGATGATCAGTCACGCGGACAAGGGTCCTTCCGGATTTTGGGTGGAGGATCACGAAGGCTGTGGCAATCCGGCGGTCTTTCCGGAATTTGAGGAGGGCTTGAAGCGAGGAAGACTCATCCAGAAGAAGCATTATTTTTGCCCATGGAATACCGCCATTATGTACGGCGATGGGCATGGCAACATAAACACGGGGTGTTACCATAGCTGTTCTATTAGCAAGGCAAGGTATCTGACCACTGAGGAACTTAAAGAAGTTCTTGTCCGCTTCAAAACACGCATGGAAAATGGCGATTACGATTGCGTTGAACATTTATCTCCATTGCTGACAAAAGACGAAAGCAGACACATAGAGGATCGCATCCTTGCGAAGCAGCATGAGTGCGAACGCTGCGAAAGGCAAAAGCGGCAGGAGCGGCTCAAAAAAGCCGCTGCTCTGATTGCCAAGTATCCAGATGAAGAATCGCTTTTGGCAATCTACTATGGAGAAAAGGATTGCGTATTAGACGAAGGCGGGATCATTCTTTTTGACCCAGCGTCCCAGCGTAATGTTGTTGGAGCGGAGAAATTTTCCTACAATGATTATCTCGACGTTCAATTCGCGTCGTTGGGTAAGAAACACCGTCCGTACTTTTCTGACTGCTTTTTCAATGCGGTTATGTCTCATTTCAAAGGACAGATTGAGAAGGTTAAGCCAAAACATATTTGCTTCAAGCGGATCTTCATTAGTGGAATGTACACCGATGGGACAATGTTTGACGGAAAAGAGGATCACGTCTGGATGGACAAATCCGGCTTTGAAGAGTGCGCCGTTGGTGACAGTGTTTCGTTCTGCGCCGAGGTCTACCGCTATGTAAAAACCGGAAATGGAAAACTGATTGACTACGGACTGCGTAACCCGACAGGCATCCAAAAGATCGAAGCCTACGAACTTCCCAGTGATGATGAACTGATTATGCAGGAAGTTGAACAGCTTATCTGCGAGACTTGCTTTCTAAGCGAGCAATGCAATCGCAATTACTGCACAATGGATCCAAAGAAAAAGCGTTTGCTCAAACAAGAAATGTTCCGTGCAATAAAGGTACAGACAGATAAGGAGACGCAGAAATGAAACGATTCTTTCTTATGTGGGGACTTGTAATTGCATTGTTGTTAAGTGGGTGCGGATCGTCAGCATCCCGTGTTGAAACACTGAAAAGCTGGTCTTTCCAGTATAACGAGGGGACAAGTGATTACAGCCTTTTCTTTGGCTTGGCTGATAAAAATGATAAGTCCCTGTCAGCCGATGTCGATGTTAATATTCGAATCGTAAATGATGCGAATGAAGAGGTTTATGCTGGTACAAAGTCTGTTTCTACTGATGATTTCGGCTATTATACCAGCCAAGCTGCCGGAGAGCAATATCTTGCCAATGTGAGAATCTCTGCCGCTGAGATCAAAGCCGGAAAATCCGCAAGCGGGAAGGTTTATTTTACCGTGTACAAGGAAAACGCAGTTCAGTTTGACGAAGTAAACTGCGATGCTCTGTATTGCTTGCCTATTGAAGATGTTCAAGTGACGTTTGATTCATTTCCGCTGGATCTGAAGGTGAAAGACTTCATGGGGAGTACGGCATCCGTGATCCAAATTCAAGGAGCCGAATTTAAGTTTGACAAAGACTATTCTCCGCAGCTGACCATTACGATTACCGGAGAAAAGAAGAGCGGGAGCAATGATTCCGGGTATGATATGATTAGTTATAAGCTGTATGACAGTGCGGGTTATCTGGTAGACTCCGGCAATATATACCTATCTTCTCTGAGCGCCGGAGATAAATTCAAGGATGACTCTGTTGTGATCTATGACGTTACTCCCGGCGAATCCTACACATTCCAGTTATCAGAGTATAGCTGGTGAGCTTTCGTAATTTTTCACGAACATAAGGGCTTGGGACTATCCCAAAAATGAAAACAGGGCGTTTCGGCAGTCAGCCGGAACGCCCTGTTTTTCCGGTGTGGGTACTCACCGGA